>Ga0207693_10004232_pt1 | contig 12174 bp, 20 predicted proteins | sample LARL81metaG_FD_184347 | JGI IMG/M metagenome (GOLD analysis project Ga0207693, IMG submission 184347) | Corn, switchgrass and miscanthus rhizosphere microbial communities from Kellogg Biological Station, Michigan, USA - LAR L8-1 metaG... | ecosystem: Host-associated > Plants > Roots >...
CTGCGAGACGTTTCGGTTTCTGAAAGCCTTTCCAAAGCATGTGTTTCTCCTTCGGCCGTTTGGCTCAATCCTGACTCGCTGAGTGGTCCAACTCAGGTCAGTGTCAGGAAAGGCTGATCTGGCTCGAAAAGTGCCGGACCCATTGTTGTCGGCTGTCGGTCGTCAGCCGTCGGCTTACGGGCCGACGACCGAAGACCAATGACCATCGACTACTTACTATAAAGCTCAACAATCAGCTGCTCATTCACCGGCAGCTGAATATCTTCGCGCTTGGGCAGACTCAGCACTCGCGCCTTGTAATTGTCGCGATCGACTTCCAGCCAGCTGGGCAGCGTCGCGTGACTGGCGAATTCCTTCGCTGCCTCGAGCACCGTCAGCTTCTTGCTGTTTTCGCGAATCGAAATCTCTTCGCCCGCGCTCACTTCGTACGAAGGAATGTTCACCTTGCGGTTGTCGACAGCGACATGCCCGTGACGCACCAACTGCCGCGCCTGACGCCGAGATTGCGCGAATCCGAGGCGGAACACGACGTTGTCCAGACGGCGTTCGAGCTGTTGCAGCAGCTTCTCGCCGGTGACGCCTCTGGAACGGGCGGCCTTCTCGAAATAGTTGCGGAACTGGCCTTCCTGCGTGAAGTAGATACGCTTCGCTTTCTGCTTTTCACGCAACTGCAGACCGTAGCCAACAATCTTGGCTTTGCGGTCTTTTCCATGTTGTCCGGGTGCAAAATTGCGCTTCTCGATGGGACATTTATCGCTGAAGCACTTCGCGCCCTTGAGGAACAGCTTCATTCCCTCACGGCGGCATAGACGGCAAACTGCATCGGTATAACGTGCCAAGTTTCTTATCCTTTAGATGACCGGTTTACAGGTTTGGCTTCACCCTTCGTCCCGGACGAAATCAGCTTATAGCTCCTAGCCGCTATCTTCTAGCGACGCATTCCCGTTTTAGCTAGAAGCCATGAGCTAGTAGCCAGAAGCTCTGTTTTATACTCTGCGCCGTTTCGGTGGCCGGCATCCGTTGTGCGGAATCGGTGTGACGTCGCGGATGGAACGTACTTCGATTCCCGCTGCGGCCAGCGCACGGACAGCCGACTCGCGGCCCGATCCAGGTCCGGCTACGCGCACATCCACGCTCCGTACACCATGATCTCGCGCCATGTTCGCGGCGTTTGACGCAGCCTGCTGCGCGGCAAAGGGCGTGCCCTTACGCGATCCGCGGAAACCGAGCGATCCTGAACTCTTCCACGACAGAACGTTGCCGTTCATGTCGGAGATGGTCACGATCGTGTTATTGAAGGACGCTTGCACAAATGCGAGCCCGTGCGGAACGTGCTTGCGCTCCTTCTTCTTGAACGTCTTCTTTTTGCCTTTTTTCTCCGGCGCGGCTCCGGTGCCGCCCGCTGCTGCTGGTTTTGCCATATTAGCTCTTAGCTCCTAGCTCTTAGCTTCTAGCTAGGAGCTAGAAGCCAGCAGCTGGTTCTTATGTCTTTGCCGTTGCCTTCTTCTTCTGCGCGACTGTTCCCTTGCGCGGACCTTTTCTCGTCCGGGCATTTGTGTGCGTCCGCTGTCCGCGGACCGGCAGGTTGCGGCGATGGCGGAATCCGCGATACGAGCCGATTTCGATGAGCCGCTTGATGTTCATCGAAACTTCTTTGCGCAGATCGCCTTCGACTAACCCCTCTTGCTCAATGACCGTACGGATACGGTTGACCTCTTCTTCGCTGAGGTCTTGAACCTTCTTCATCGGATCGACATTCGCCTCGTCGAGGATGCGCCCCGCGCGTGGATGCCCGATCCCGTAGATGTAGGTCAACGCAATGTTGATGTGCTTCTGGCGGGGAAGATCCACGCCTGCAATACGTGCCATTCCTTGACTCCCGCGCCGCTTACCCCTGGCGCTGTTTATGTTTCGAATTCACGCAGATCACCCGTACCACACCCTTGCGGTGGATGATCTTGCACTTGTCACAGATTTTCTTAACTGATGCCCGTACCTTCATAACCCAGCTTTCAGCTGTCCGCTGTCATTTCCCTCAGCGTCTTCAGCAAAGTCTTATTTGTAGCGGTACACAATTCTTCCGCGATTCAAATCGTAGGGCGAAAGCTCTACCGCGACTTTGTCCCCCGGCAATATGCGGATGAAATTCTTGCGCATCTTTCCGGAAACATGCGCCAGCACCTGATGCTTGTTCTCCAGTTCGACCCGGAACATCGCATTGGGCAGCGGCTCCAGCACCACCGCCATGACTTCAATCGCGTCTTCTTTACTCATTCGCTCCTTGTGTTCATCAACCGGAGATCCTTCGCCAACTACGCTCAGGATTTCGGCTGCGGACTCCCGCTCCGCCCACGCCCGCAAGACCCGTCAACTTCAATCGCGTCTTCTTTACTCATTTGCTCCTAGTTTGCTCATTAGCTCCTAGCTTCTAGCCACTAGCTCCTAGCTACTGCCGATCCTAGCCAAAAGCTAGGATCTAGCAGCTAGAAGCTGTTACTGCGTCAAAATCACCGGCCCGTCCTTCGTCACTGCCACGCAGTGTTCGAAGTGGGCACTGAAACTTCCGTCCGCTGTGACTGCGGTCCACTTGTCGCCCAACACCCGCGTCTCGGGCTTGCCGAAATTCACCATCGGCTCGATCGCAATGACCATTCCCTCGCGCAGCTTCGCGCCATGTCCGCGATTGCCGAAATTCGGAACCTGCGGTTCTTCGTGCAATCGTGTCCCAATCCCGTGTCCCACGAATTCACGCACCACGCTGAATCCCGCCGCTTCGACATGTTCCTGCACCGCGGCACCGACATCACCGATCGAATTCCCAATTCGCACCTGCTCGATACCCCGATACAGCGAAGCTTCTGTCACTTCGAGCAGCTTCCTCAATTCGGGTTTCAGCCCGTTACCAACCGGGACCGTGATCGCGGCATCGCCGTAATATCCGTCGAGCACCGCGCCGCAGTCGATCGAAACGATATCTCCCTCTTTCAGCACTCGCTTCTCAGACGGAATCCCATGCACGATTTCTTCATTCACCGACGTGCACAGTACACAGGGATAATCGTAATATCCCTTGAAAGCCGGCTTCGCGCCGAGTTCCTTAATCTTCTTGTCGGCGGCGCGTTCCAAGTCCATCGTCGAAACGCCCGGCACCACCATTGCCTTCACATGATCGAGAACCTGACGCACGATGTGGCCGCTGCGCCGCATCTTCTCGATCTCACTTGCCGACTTGCAGACAATCGCCATGCTTCCTGCTTACGCGTGATGATCTTCAAGAATCTTGAAGATCTGGTCGGTCACCACGTCCACCGGCTGATCGCCATTTACCGAAATCAACCTGCCTGTCTGTTCGTAATAGTCAGCGACAGGCTTTGTCTGCTCCTGAAATGCCGTGAGTCGTGGCTGAATCACTTCCAACCGGTCGTCATTGCGGGCTACCAGCTTCGTCCCATGCGCTTCGTCGCAGACTTCGTCAACTCGGGGCGGCTGGAAGTGGACGTTGTAGATCCGCCCACAGGTGGGACAAGAACGTCGTCCAGTAATCCGGAGCAGTAATAAATTATAGTCGACGTTCAGCCGGATCACAATCGGCCAGGCTTTCGTCGGACACGATTTGTCAAAGAGCTCATGCTCAAGCAGTGCATCGAGCCATCCAGCCTGGGCCGCAGTCCGGGGAAACCCATCCAAGATGTAGCCGCGCTTGCAGTCTGGGAGCATCAAGCGCAGCCGGACCATGTTGCAAACCAAGTCATCGGAGACCAGCTCGCCGCGGGCCATGACCGCCTTGGCTACGAGCCCAAGCTCCGTGCCCATCGCGACATGCTCTCGAAGCAGGTCGCCGGTTGAAATCTGGGGGATCCCGTAGTGTTCCATGATGCGCTTGGACTGAGTGCCTTTCCCGGCACCCGGCGGCCCGAGCAGCACCACGGGACCTACACAACGCGAGGTTTCCTGCGCCATCGGCTTGGCAAACGCCTCCCGACCTCAATCTCCCCGGCGTGCGTCATGGAACGCCGAAGTGCAGCAACCCCAGATCTTCTCAGCATGCGGCGGTTTACCAGCGGCGCCCGCGCATCCGTCCGCTGCGCGGTGTAAACCCGTCATAGTGGCGCATGATCAGCTGCGCCTCGATCTGCGTCACCGTATCCATCGCTACCCCGACCACAATCAGAAGCGATGTCCCGCCAAAATAGAAACTCACACCTAAACCGTTGGTGACCCATGTTGGCAGCGCTTCAAAGAAGCGTCCGATCGGTCCCCACAAGTGGTTGAGGTGAATGCCTGTGATCATCCACTCCGGAATAAACGAAATGATGATGAGGTACAGCGCGCCCACCAGTGTAATCCGGGTGAGCACTTCGTTGATGAAGTCGGCTGTCCGTTTTCCTGGACGGATACCGGGGATAAACCCGCCGTACTTCCGCATGTTGTCTGCGACTTCGTTCGGGTTAAACACGATCGATACGTAGAAATACGCGAAGAAAATGATGCCTAGCCCATACAGCAGCGCGTAGAGCGGTTCGCCCCACCGGATGGCATCGAACAGCGGCCCGAAATACCGGTTACTGCGCAGCCCGTAGCCGATCGTCTGCGGCAAAGTCAAAATCGATGACGCGAAAATGACCGGCATCACGCCGCCAGCGTTTACGCGCAACGGCAGGTGCGTCGACTGCCCACCCATCACCTTGCGCCCAACGACACGCTTGGCGTATTGCACTGGTATTCGCCGCTCGCTACGTTCCACGTAGACGATGAACGCAACGACCGCGATCATGAAGACGATCAACGCAACCATCAGCGGGAAGGTAATCGCTCCCCACGACGCGTTCTTGGCCTTGTCGATCAGTTCGACGACGCCTCGCGGCAACCCCACCACGATTCCGGCAAAAATCAGCAGCGACATTCCGTTACCGATGCCGCGCTCAGTGATCTGCTCGCCCAGCCACATGATGAAAGCACTACCCGTGGTCAGGGTCAGCATCGTCATCAGACGAAATCCCCAGCCGGGGCTGAGCGCGAATCCGCCTTTTTCCAGGCCGATCGCGATTCCGAACGACTGCACCGCACTCAGGATGACCGTGATATAGCGCGTCCACTGCGTAATCTTCTTGCGCCCGAGTTCGCCTTCCTTCTGCAGTTTGGCCAGCGGCTCGTATACAACCGTCAACAGCTGCAGGATGATCGATGCCGTAATGTAGGGCATGATTCCGAGAGCGAAGATTGTCATGCGGCGCAACTGGCCACCGGAGAACAGATCAACGAATCCCAGCAGGGACCCGCTAGTGCTGCCCAACGTGAAGTACTGCTCGAGCTTGGCTGTATCGATCCCGGGAGTGGGCAGGTGTCCGCCGAGCCGGTACACAAACAGCATCGCAAGGGTGAAAACAATTCGCTTGCGCAGATCCGGAATTCGAAAGATGTTCGCCAGCTTCTCAAACATTACTGCAAGACCTCGACCTTGCCGCCTGCCTTGGTGATCTTTTCTTGCGCCGATTTCGAAAACTTGTGAGCGCTCACGGTCAGGGCGACACTCAAGTCGCCATCACCCAGAACCTTCACCGGATGCTTCGTCTTGATGACGCCCGCTTTGCGAAGCACATCGGGATTAATCGTCGTCTCGCCGAGTTCCGCCAGGCGCTCCAGGCTCACAATGTTGTATTCCTTGCGAAACACGTTGGTGAACCCGCGCTTCGGCATACGGCGGTGCAGCGGCATTTGGCCGCCTTCAAATCCGCGGATCATGCGCGAACCGGTGCGCGAGCGCTGCCCCTTGTGTCCTCGGGTCGACGTCTTGCCCATGCCGGAGCCCATACCACGCCCCACGCGCTTGCGCTTCTCAGTCGCCTTCTTCGGTCTGTGTATGTTCGATAAATTCATAATCAGCTCTCAGCTGTCAGCCGTCAGCTCTCAGCCAAGCGATTTCGCCGAGGGCTGATAGCTGAACAGCTACTTAGTCCACCACCTCGATCAAATGCGGCACCTTCGCCACCATCCCGCGGATGGCCTGCGTATTCGGACGCTCAATCACCTGGTTCAGCCGCGTGAATCCCAAGCCCTTGATCACCAGCTTCTGCTTTTCTGGGGCGCAAATCCCGGAACGCACCCACTTTAATTGAATCGTCCCGCTACCCGAACTTGTCTTTTTTGCAGTCATCATCAAACCTCAAAATCTCTTCGGCTCTAACTGGGCACTGAGCACCGGGTACTAGAGTTCTTCCGCCACTTTCCCGCGCAGCGTCGCCACACTTTCTCTATTCTTCAACTGCTTCAGCGCGTCGAAGGTCGCCTTGATCACGTTGTGCGGATTCGTGGTTCCGATTGACTTTGTCAGCACGTTCTGCACGCCCGCCGATGTCATCACCGCGCGCACGGCTCCGCCCGCAATCACTCCCGTGCCTTCCGGAGCCGGCTTCAGCAGAACTTTTCCGGATCCGTACCGTCCGAGCACCAGATGCGCAATGCTTGTCTGGGTCAGATTCACCTTAATCAGGTTCTTCTTCGCCGACTCAATTCCCTTGCGGATGGCCTGCGGAACTTCTTTCGCCTTGCCGGAACCGTAGCCGACTACGGCCGCCGACGGATCTCCGACGACGACCAGCGCCGCGAACGAGAGATTCTTTCCGCCCTTGACCACCTTGGTCACGCGGTTGATCGCGACCACCTGATCCTTCAGCTGGTACGCCCCTGCATCGAGTTTCTTAATCACTGTTGGCATTGATTAAACCTGGCTTTCACCCATCAGCTTTCAGCTTGTCGCTCTCGCTGATGGCTGAGAGCTAACAGCTGAGAGCTGTCTTTAGAACTTCAATCCCGCTTCCCGGGCCGCATCGGCCAGAGCCTTCACGCGGCCGTGATAAATGTATCCGCCACGGTCGAACACGACCTTGGTCACGCCTTTTGCCTTGGCACGCTCCGCTATGGCCTTGCCCAGCGCCTTTGCCGAAGCCACGTTGCCTCCGGTCTTGCGCTGTTCCTTCTTGCCTTCCGCGGTACTGGCGGAGACCAGCGTCTTGCCACTCAGGTCGTCGATTATCTGCACATAGATGTGATTCAGCGAGCGATACACATTCAGACGCGGACGCTCCGCCGTTCCTTGCACCTTCTTGCGGATGCGCGTATGCACATATCCGCGCTTTTCGTTCTTTCCAATTTTCGTCAGCATAAACTCTGTCCTTGGTCATTTGTGGTTGGTCTCTAGCCAAAGACCGCGACCACTGCATCATTCTCAAGTACGTCAGCCGACGACCAACGACCGACGACAATCCTGAGAACCTTCGCTTCGCTCAGGATGATCGCAGCGGGCTCAGACGCACCGCTAAACGCGATCACTTCGCTCCCGTCTTTCCAACCTTCTTCTTCAGACGCTCGCCCGCATAGCGCACGCCCTTGTTCTTGTACGGATCCGGCGGACGCAGGGCCCGCATCTCCGCCGCGACCTGTCCAACCTTCTGCCGGTCAATTCCCGTCAGCGTGATTTTCGTCTGCTTCGGGTCCACGGCGGCATCCACGCCAGTTGGCAGCGGATACTCGATTGGGTGCGAATACCCGAGGTTGAACACGACTTGGGTCTTGCCCTTCATTTCGGCACGATACCCGATGCCGACGATTTCCAGTTCCCGTGTCCAGCCCCTGGTCACGCCCTCAACGGCATTGTTGACCAGCGCGCGAGCCAGTCCGTGCACCGCCGACTGTGAATCATTCTCGCGAACCGCAAGCAGATGCCCGTCCTTCTGCTCCATCTTGATGCCCAGCGGTAGCGGAGTATCCAGCTTGCCCTTGGGCCCCTGGACCAGAACGGTATTCCCTTGAATATTGACCGTGACCCCCTTGGGGATCGCGATCGGCTTTTTTCCAATTCGTGACATAAGCTTCAGCTCTCAGCTTTCAGCTCTCAGCTTCTATTGCCGTCGCTTTTTGCTGATAGCTGACGGCTGATAGCTGATAGCTGCTTTTCTAGTAGATCTCGCACAACAACTCGCCGCCCACACCTTCTTTGCGGGCCTGGCGGCCGGTCATCACGCCACGCGGTGTGGTCAGGATGTTGATGCCCATCCCGCCGAGTACGCGTGGGATCTCTGTGCGGCGTACGTACACGCGGCATCCCGGGCGCGACACACGCTCCGCCTTCGAGATGGCCGCCTCATTATTGGCGCCATACTTCAGGTAAATCCGGATGATCTTGTGGCCTTCCTCTTCCGTCGGCTTGAAGTTCGAGATATATCCCTCTTCTTTCAAAATACGGGCAATCTCCAGCTTCAAGCGCGAAGCCGGAACGTCCACCTTCTGGTGGCGGGCCTGGAGTGCGTTGCGCACTCTCGTCAGCATGTCTGCGACCGGATCGGTCAACCTCATCGTTTGCTTCTCCTTGAGCCACCCGTTCGCTCCGCACCATGCGGAGAACCTGCAGCGGCTGTTACCACAATCTTTCGTCTTTGGTCGTTTGTCGTTGGCTGGCTCGCCGTGCCGTTGCGAACGACCAACGACGGTTTACCAGGAAGACTTCGAAACCCCTGGAATCTCCCCGCGCAGCGCCAGCTGGCGGAAGCACAAGCGGCAGATGCCGAACTTCCGCAGATACGCCCGCGGACGTCCGCACAGCTTGCAACGGTTGTGCTTGCGCGTGGAAAACTTGGGCTTCCTTGCGTCCTTAACTCGTTTTGCAGTAGTCGCCATTCAATCCTTGTGAGTCGTTGAAACTTTGAAACTTGAAACTTAGGCCCTGAAGGGCATTCCCATGTGCTTCAGTAACGCCCGCGCCTGATTGTCGCTCGGCGCTGTGGTCACAATCGTGACGTTCATGCCCTTCAACTTGTCCACCTTCTCGTACGAGATCTCCGGGAAGATCAGCTGGTCGTGAAGTCCGATCGTGTAATTCCCGCGCCCGTCAAACGATTTGCTCGACACGCCCTTAAAGTCGCGCACGCGGGGCAGAACAATGTTCACCAGCCGGTCGAAGAACTCATACATGCGGTCGCCGCGCAGCGTCACCATTGCGCCGATGGACTGTCCTTGGCGGACTTTGAACGCCGCAATCGACTTCTTAGCACGCGTCACAACCGGCTTCTGTCCTGTGATCTGGCCGAGTTCATTCACGGCCGGATCGAGAACCTTCGCGTTCTGGGTCGCCTCGCCAACACCCATGTTGACGACGATCTTGTGCAGCCGCGGAACCGCCATCGGATTCTTCAGTTCCAGCTCTTTCAGCAAAGCGGGAGCCACTTCCTTCTCGAACCGTGAACGCAGCCGCGGACGCTCTTTCGCGCTATGACGCGCCTGCTCCGGAGCCTTCGACTCCTTCGGCGCCGCTTCCTTTTGCCCTTTTTTATCCTTTGCCATGTCCAGCTCTCAGCTTTCAGCTTTCAGCTCTCAGCCAGTGCATCAGCAATAACCTCATAGCTGACGGCTGAAAAGCTGACGGCTTATTTGTCCAGCGTCGTTCCGCACTTCTTGCACACGCGCACTTTCCGGTCTCCGCGCACTTCGTGACCAATCCGTACCGGACCGCAGGTCGCACAAACCAGTTGCACGTTCGAAATCGCAATTCGGCTTTCCTGCTCCGCGATGCCGCCCTTGATGTTGCGCTGCGGATTCGGACGCACGTGCTTCTTCACCATCATCACGTGCTCGACCAGAACTTTTGCGTCGTTGGGAAACACGCGCAGCACGCGCCCTTCCTTGCCCTTATCGCGCCCGGTGATGACCTTCACGGTGTCATTCCGCCGGATGTCTACTCTCTTATGTCCCACTGTCGCTGTCGCCATATCAAATCCTAAATTCGTCGTTCGTCGATGGTCGTTAAATTACTTCCGGTGCCAAGCTAACGATCTTCAAAAATCGCTTCTCTCTGAGCTCGCGCGCCACTGGCCCGAACACGCGCGTTCCCACCGGCTCGCCCGCTTCGTTAATCAGTACTGCTGCGTTCTGGTCGAACCGGATATATGTTCCATCGCGCCGCCGATGCTCCTTGCGCGTCCGCACGATGACGGCCTTCACGACCTTGCCCTTCTGCACCTGGCCCTCAGGTGCCGATTCCTTCACAGCCGCCGTGACCACGTCGCCCAGTCCGGCATTCAATCCCGTCGACCCGCCTAGCGGCAGAATCATTTGCAGCTTGCGCGCGCCGGAATTGTCGGCGACCTCCAGCATCGATCTCATCATCACAGCCATGGCGTCATCTCCCTAAACTTGCTTATCATCCTGAGCGGGACGCCTTTTGTCCCGCGAAGGACCTGGGCGCGCCGTGTGAACCGCTCGCGGTTTGTGCGAGCGCATAAATCACGCGCTTGGCGCCCTTCCCTATCAGCTCGCCGCCTCAACCGCCGCCTCGGGCAGCAGCGCCGCCTTCCGCACAATATCCTTGAGCTTCCACCTCTTCAGCTTCGAAAGTGGACGCGTCTCCTCAATGCGGACCACGTCGCCAACATGCGCCTGGTTCGACTCATCGTGCGCGTAGAACTTCTTGTTCCGCGCAATCACGCGTCCGTAGAACGGATGCGCTTTCTTCCGAGTCACCTGCACAACAATCGTCTTGTGCATCTTATTGGAGACCACTTCTCCAACCACTTCCTTGCGGCGGCCCTGCGCCTTCTGTGTCGTTTCGGCCATTATTTCTTCTCCGTTGCCGCTGCGCGCTGGCGTTCGCTTGCAACCGTCTTCACGCGCGCAATGTCCTTGCGCAGCCCGCGCATCTTCTTGAGGCTCTCTGTCTGTCCCATATTCAGCTGGAACTTCAGCTTGAAGAGCTCATCAGCCAACTCGCGCTCCTGACTGCCCAGTTCCACGTCCGTTAAGTTTCGAATTTTGTCGACCTTCATAATTAAGCTCTCAGCTTTCAGCCCTCAACTTTCGGTCACCGTCGCTTTTCTGTTAGCTGACGGCTGAAAGCTGATGGCTGGCTTTTAATGCGCTCCCTCGCGCCTCACCAACTGCGTGCGCAGCGACAGCTTATGGGACGCCAACCGCATTGCCTCGCTTGCGTCCTGGTGCGAAACACCTTCCATCTCGAACAAAATCTTTCCTGGCTTCACAACCGCAACCCAATGATCGGGTGCTCCCTTGCCTTTACCCATACGAGTTTCAGCGGGCTTCTTCGTAACCGGCTTGTCGGGAAACACGCGGATCCAGATCTTCCCGCCACGCTTCACAAAACGCGTCATCGCAACACGGCTCGCTTCGATCTGGCGGTCAGTCACCCATCCCGGCTCGAGGACTTTCAATCCGTAGTCGCCGAATGACAGCGTCGACCCGCGCCACGCCTTGCCGGTCATGCGCCCGCGCTGCTGTTTCCGATACTTCACTTTCTTTGGCATCAACATAAGAATCTGCTCTTAGCTTCTAGCTCCTGGCTTCTAGCTAAACCCCAAAAAACCTCTTGCGGCTAAAACCCGCCGGCCGCCACCTGCTGTCCCTCGCGCTTCTTCTGCTGCAGGATCTCGCCTTTGTACACCCAGCACTTCACACCGATCACGCCGTAGGTCGTGCGCGCTTCGCTAAATCCGAAATCGATGTCTGCGCGCAACGTATGCAGCGGCAAGCGTCCCTGCAGATACCACTCCGACCGCGCGATTTCATTTCCATTCAAGCGTCCGCTGACACGAACTTTGATTCCCTTGCATCCGAAGCGCAGCGCCGAATCCACCGCCTTGCGCATCGCGCGACGGAAGCCAACGCGCTTTTCCAACTGCAGCGCGATCGACTCCGACACCAGCTGCGCGTCGAGCTCAGGCTTATGCACTTCCTGGATGTCGACGAAAATATCCTTGCCGCCGGTGCGCTTCTGCAACTCGCCCTTCAGCTTGTCGATTTCCGCGCCCTTGCGTCCGATGATGATCCCGGGCCGCGCCGTCTTGATGATGATGCGCAGCTTGTTGCCCGGACGCTCGATCTCAATCGCACTGACGCCCGCCGACTTGAGCTTGTCTTTCAGCTCATTCTTCAGCTTCACGTCCTCGTGCAACTGCTTGTCGTAGTCCCGCTCGGCAAACCAGCGCGACTTCCACGGCTTCGTGAATCCAAGCCGAAAACCATAAGGATGGACTTTTTGTCCCATTGCTTCTCCTAATCCCGATCCTCAACCAGACTGCTCAAACCTATTTCGCGGCCGCTTTCTTCTTGCCAGCCGATTTTGCTGCCGGGGCTCTCCGCCGCGCCTTGGCCGGAGCAGCGGGAGCCGAC
>Ga0207693_10004234_pt1 | contig 12168 bp, 15 predicted proteins | sample LARL81metaG_FD_184347 | JGI IMG/M metagenome (GOLD analysis project Ga0207693, IMG submission 184347) | Corn, switchgrass and miscanthus rhizosphere microbial communities from Kellogg Biological Station, Michigan, USA - LAR L8-1 metaG... | ecosystem: Host-associated > Plants > Roots >...
GTGTTGACCGAAGGTTCGAAAAAATCATTCGATTTCGTCGATCACCGGGATTGCAGCCTGAATGCGCTCGGTTGGATTCGCCCCTCGATTCGCGCGATTCGCGTCCGCAGAGTTCTCCAAGCAGGAGCACGTCAGTGATTTCAGCGCCCTGTCAGCGGTGTCAGCGGCCACTCCCGTCAACGAACCGCGGCTACAGACTGAACTTGCCGAAATCCTCGGGCCGCAGATTCTCGAGGTATTCCTTGAGCTGGTCGGCGCTCAGTTCGCCAGTGTCGGAGGGGGCGGGGGCGCCGGGCGACTCCTCTGTCTGGTCATCCACCTCGATCGACGACAGGAGTGTCTCGGCGGCAAAGATCGGCGCGGCGAGCCGGAGCGCGATCGCGATGCTGTCCGAGGGCCGCGCGTCGATCTGCACGACGTTGTCGCCGCGGTTGATGTGCAGCTCGGCGTAATACGTGTTCTTCTCGACGCGCGTGATCTGCACGCGGCGGAGCGAGCCGCCGAGGCCCAGGATTAGGTTCTTGCACAGATCATGGGTGAGCGGCCGTACGCGCTTGATGCTGTGGATCTGCATAACGATCGACTCAGCCTCCGGCTGGCCGATCCATATCGGCAACAGTCGCGTCCCGCCCTTCTCCTGAAGGACGAGCACGTACGACTGCGTCGTACTATCGAGACCGAGTCGGGCAACGACGACTTCGACCACATGACGAGGGGCTGAGGTTCCTGGCGCTGTCTGGAAGCTATCGCAGGAACGGCGAGAGGGAATCAGCGGAGCTGTCATTCCGGGCCTGGCCAGGTGTCATTCCGAGCGCAGCGAGGAATCTGCTTTTGCGACCGAGAAAAAGCAGATTCCTCGCTGCGCTCGGAATGACAGCCCCGTCTAACCCTTCACCGCACGCTTGAGCGCCGCGGCGCGATCGGTGCGCTCCCAGGTAAAGGTCGTCCCGCCCTTTCGACCGTTGACGCGCTCGGGCGACCGACCGAAGTGGCCATACGCCGACGTTGCCGAATAGATCGGGCGGCGAAGGTCGAGCGCCTCGATGATCGCGCGTGGTGTGAGGTCGAACACGTCACGGACGGCCTTCATGATGTCCGACTCCGGTACGACGGCCGTGCCGAAGCTGTCGACCATCACCGAGACCGGCTCGGCAACGCCGATCGCGTAGGCGAGCTGCACCTCGCAGCGACGCGCGAGGCCGGCGGCGACGATGTTTTTCGCTACCCACCGCGCGGCGTAACATGCCGAGCGATCGACCTTGCTGGGATCCTTGCCGCTGAATGCGCCGCCACCGTGCCGGCCCATGCCGCCGTAGGTGTCGACGATGATCTTGCGGCCCGTGAGCCCCGCGTCACCCTGCGGTCCACCGATCACGAAGCGGCCCGTCGGATTGACGTGGTATTTGATCTTGCGCGATCGCAGTTCCTCGGGAATACACGGCTCGACGATCTCTTCGATGATCGCGCTCTTGATCGTGCGATGTGAGACGTCCGGCGAATGTTGCGTCGAGACGACGACCGTATCCACCGCAACGGGACGACGGTCCTCGTATTGCACGGTCACCTGCGCCTTGCCGTCGGGACGCAGCCAATCGAGATCACCCGACTTGCGGTGATCAGCGAGCGACTTCGTGATGCGGTGCGCGAGCATGATCGGCATCGGCATCAACTCGGGCGTTTCGTCGGTCGCGTAACCGAACATCATACCCTGATCACCCGCGCCGCCGGTGTCGACACCCATCGCAATGTCGGGCGATTGGCGATCGATCGTGCTCATCACCGCGCACGTCTGATTGTCGAAGCCGTAGCTCGCGTCGGTGTAGCCGATGCGCTCGATCGTGGCGCGGACGATGTCCGGCACGTGGACATAGGTCGTTGTCGTGATCTCGCCGGCGACGCAGGCGAGTCCCGTCGTCACCAGCGTCTCGCAGGCGACGCGCGCCTTCGGATCGTCGGCGAGGATGGCGTCGAGCACGGCATCCGAGATCGCGTCCGCGACTTTGTCGGGATGCCCCTCGGTGACGGATTCGGATGTGAAGAGATGGCGGTCGAACAATGGGGTTAGTGATTGAGGGGGCGGTATTTGGTGGAGCGAGCGCAACGCGCGAGCGACTTCAAATAAACTCCTCGCGAGCGCATTGAGCGAGGTTGGCTAAACAGTAAGTCCTTCTTCCAACAGCCCGAGCTCGGGCATCGCGGTGCTCAGGCGGCGATGGAGCTCGCGGCGGGCGCGTTCGGCCGTCGGCGCGGCGAGCGCCGCGACGGCGGCTTCCTCGGCCATCGCGCCGGAGATCCCGCGGACGATGCGCTTGACGAGTTGCACGGACCGTGGCGAGACACTGAGCTGCCTAACGCCAAGGCCGATGAGGGCAAACGCCATCAACGGTTGCGACGCCATCTCGCCGCAGACGGCGACCTCGAGACCCGCCGCGTCGCCGACCTGCACCGTGCGCTGTATGAGCCGCAGCACGGCTGGATGGAGCGGCGTGAAGCGCGATGACAGATTCGCGTTGCCGCGATCGACCGCCAGCGTGTACTGGACGAGATCGTTGGTGCCAATACTGAAGAACTGGACGTCGCCGTCCCGCGTGAAGGTATCGGCGGCGACGGCAGCGGCTGGCGTCTCGATCATCACGCCTAACGGGACGTCGCGTCGCACGGTGATGCCGCGCCGCTCGAGTTGGCGCGCTGCTTCGTCGAGCAGCGATCGCGCGCTCCGTACCTCGTCGAGCGTGACGACGAGCGGCAGCATGATCCGCACATCCCCATGCGACGCGGCGCGCAAGAGGGCACGCAATTGGGTGCGGAACAAATCGGGCTGGTCAAGACACATGCGGATCGCGCGCCATCCGAGGAACGGATTTGGCTCGCTCGGGAAACCGCCGATCGGCAGCTTGTCGCCACCGATGTCGAACGTGCGAATGACGACCGGCTTTCCGCCGAACGCCTCGACGACACGCTTGTAGGCCCGGTACTGCTCGTCCTCGTCAGGCATCGTCGCGCGGCCAAGGACGAGGAATTCCGTGCGCATCAGACCGACGCCGTCGGCGCCACTCGATGCCGCGAGGTCCGCTTCCTCCGGCAGATCGACGTTCGCGCGGAGCGTGATGCGCACACCGTCGGTCGTCACCGACTCGAGCGACAGGAGACGCCGCAGCTCCTCTTCGGCGACCGCCTCCTGGCGAGCGCGTTCGCGGTACGACTCGATGTCGCCGTGCGACGGCTCGATTGCGAGCACGCCCGTCGACCCGTCGAGGATCGCCCGTTCCCCGCCCTTCAGCTGGTCGGTGGCCGTACGCAATCCGACGATCGCCGGCAGGTTGAGTGAACGCGCAAGAATCGCCACGTGCGACGTGCGCGTCCCCGCGTCCGTCGCGATCGCGACGATCGACTTGCGATCGAGCTGCACCGTTAGGCTCGGCGTCAGGTCGTGGGTAACGAGGATCGCGCTCGCGCCCGACGGCAGGTCGATCGGATCGTGGCCGAGCAGGAGCGACAATACCCGGATGTGGACGTCGGTGAGATCACCGACCCGCTCACGCACCATCGGACTCGCGGCGCGCGCGAAGCGTTGCCGCGATTCGAGCATCTGAATGTCGAACGCCTTCTCGGCGGCGATGTTCTGGTGGATCAGCTCCCGGACGCCGCGGGCGAGATCCGGGTCTTCGAGGATCGAGAGCTGTACCTCGAAGATGGCGGCTTCCTCGCGTCCGACGGTGGTCTCGACGCGCGTGCGAATCTGGCGCAATCGCTCCTTCGCCCGCTCGATCGCCTGCGAGAAGCGCTCGAACTCCGCGGGAATGGCGTCGTCGGAAATGATGCGATGCGGAACGTCCGGCACTTCCCAGCGCAGCAGCTGGACGGTGCCGACGGCGATCCCCGGAGACGCTCCAATTCCGACAAGCTTTCGCTTCACGCGATCATCTCTCCATCTCGATTCAGCTCTCTCCGAACTTGCCTTCAATGAGCTTCTCGAGGGCATCGAGCGCTTGCACCGCGTCCGGACCCTCCGCCTTGAGCTGCAACGTGGAGCCACACTCGGCGGCCAGCATCATCACACCCATGATACTCTTTCCGTTGACCTCGAGCTCGTCGCGGATCACGGTGATGTCGCTGGCGTACTTGGCGGCCAACTTCACGATCTCCGCCGCCGGCCGGGCATGCAATCCCGCCTTGTTGACAATATGAACGGTACGCTCGGGCATCAGTGAGCCACGGAGAAAAGTGCGAATGCCGCAAGAATGAACAGCGAGAGACGCCACCCTTCGATGCGGCCGTGCAGGCGAACAAAGAGGAGCGCGCTGAGAAGGACGGCCGTGAGAACGCCGCCGAGCAACACACGGCCGGGACCGATCACGCGATACAGCGCCAGCGGAATCGCGAATCCCGTCGCGAGCGCCGCGAGACGCCCGATGTGCTCCGGTCCATTCCGTAAGACCGGATTCGCCAATGCCGAGGCGACCCGCAATCCGTTGTTCCATCCGGTGCGCAGCCCCCACAATCGCAACCCGAAATGGCCCAGGTTGTAGAGACCAAGGAACACGCACAGCACGAGCACTGGGCCGCCACCGAGGCCGAACACCGCGAGCGCGAGCAGACTGCAGAAGGGTAACCATCCCGCCCATACCAACCGATCACCGACGCTGCCGAGTGGACCGCAGAGCGCTGTTCGAAAACGCTCAATACGTTCGGGCGGCTCGCCGTCGAGCTCCGCGCGGGCAAGCGCGCCAACGGCGACCGAGGCGAGATACGGGTGCGCGTTGAAGTACTTGCTCTCTCGCGCCAACGCCTGCTTGAAGTGATCGCTGTGAATTCCTTCAGGGAGCAACCGAAGCGCCGGCTCGAGGCAGAAGCCGATGCCATTGCCAAGCAGAATCTCGTAGTTCCACGAACCCTGAATCGCCAGGAGGCGGAGGAAGATCGCTGCCTGCGTTCGGCGCGGAAGCGCGGTCCGGCGCTCGGGAGTGGGGACGGGAGCAATCGCCGGCGCAATCATATGATCGTCATCACCCCGAGCCCGACGACGAGACCACCGACAAACAGCCAGCGCGCGCCGCTCACGCCATGGAAGATCTTGAGCGCCGCGCTCACGGCGACGCTCGCCGCGACGGTCACGACGACGGCTCGCGAGAGGCGCGCGTCGGTGCTCCACGCTCTGATCGCCGCCGTCGTCAACGGCGCAAACAGTGCGTACGAGATCGCGGCGAGGAGACCGCCGCGGAGAAAGTCCGCGGTCATGCAGAGAAGCTGCAGATCGATCACCGCGCCTCGTGCGCCGGCATCGAGCGCCGCTCTGCGGCGCGCCGCCCAGTACGCATTGCGTTCTCTCAGCTTCACCATCGTCCAGCTGCCGACCCACGCCGTCGCCAGTGCGGCGACCATCGACATCTCCATTGCACCGGCAGGGTGACTCGGATGAGTGGCGAAGATCGCCCCGCCAACCACCGCCGCCGATCCCCACTCCGGATACCGAGAGGCGCCAAAGGGCAGCGTCTCCAATGCGATCAACTCGAGCGCCGCGCCGACGAGCAATCCGCTGAGCGAATGACCGATGAGCGTTCCGGCAAGCGTCGCCGCGGCCAGCGGACGCGAGATCATCGCCTGCGGAAAGCTCACGACGTCGAGGCCGAGCAGCCCGCCGAGGAGCGCGATCGGAAGCAAATCGATCCACATCAGCCGGCAACTCCCGCGAGAATGTCGTCCAATGGAATCGGCCGCGCGCCGGGAACGTCCTGCGCCGAGACGGCGACGCCGAGCGTGGCGATCTCTCGCAACGCCGCTTCCTCGTCGTTGTTCAAAAATACGTAACGCAGTCGCTGCGTGCGTCCCGTGCGATGGTGAATGCCGCCAACATTGATGCTGGTGATCCCGCCCGCCTCGACGAGACGTCGCATCGTATCGATGTCGCCCGTGAGCAGAATCCCCTGGCGCGCGTCGGCGCGAAATCGCGGCAGCTCGGCGATCGCGTTCGAGACGCTCAGGAAGTACACCTCCATGTCGGGCGGGACGCCCATGCGATAGAGCTCCTGCTCCCACTCGCTGGCCGCGACCTGGTCGTCGACGAGGACGATGAAACGAACGTCGAGCGGCTGTCCCCAGCCGACCACGACCTGACCATGAATCAGCCGGTCGTCGATGCGGTGCAGGGCCAGTGTCACGCCTGTTTGACCCCTCCCGCGGCGCCGACGACGGTGATCGCCACTCGCCCACGCTCGGCGGCGTGACGCGCGGCGTCGATCGCCGGCATCTGCTCCGCAAATACGAAATCGAGGAGCGTCGGCAGATTCACACCGGCGATGAGCACGGCGTCGTCGACGCCCCGGAGAATGCGGCGCGCCGCCATCGTGCAGCTTCCCGCCTGAAGATCGGTGAAGATGACTTTCACGCCGCTCTCAGTCATGCGAGCGCGAATCAGCTTCTCGATGTCTTCGGCACAGAGTCCGGGGACGGCAACCGGAATCAGCTGGGCGCCGCGACCAGTGATGACGTCGACGGCGGACACCAACCCTTGTGCGAAGTCGCCGTGGCCGGCAACAATCGCGCGTGGCTTCGCGCTCTCGCCCGGCGCTCGGTCATTCATAGTCCTCCTGCAGATAGCGACGTACTTCCGACGCGGCGCGCATGGTCTTCATGAGACGCTCATTGAAGCGCTCGGCCGCATCGATCCCGCTGTACTTGAGCAAATGATTCATTGCGATGACTTCCGCGATCACCGTGATGTTCTTTCCCGGATTGAGAGGAACGGTGATCTTTGGTAACGTAACATCCAGAATCGTTGTGCCCTCGCGATCCAGGCCAGTACGGTCGATCACGAGCTCGGGGTCCCAGTCGACCAGCTCGACGACGACCTCGATGCGCTTTTGCTGCCTAACGGCGCGAATGCCGAATACCGACGGGACGTCGACAAGCCCGACGCCGCGGATCTCCATGTAGTGCCGTTGCAGCTCGTGGCCGCGTCCGAGCAGGATCTCCGTGCCCCGACGCGTGACCATGACGACGTCGTCGGCGACGAGACGGTGGCCACGCTCGACCAAGTCGAGTACGCACTCTGACTTGCCGATACCGCTGCGCCCGATGAACAGCAGGCCGACACCAAAGACATCGGAGAGCGACGCGTGCAAGGTCGTCGTCGGCGCGAACTCCTCCTCGAGCCACGGCTTGATGCGCGTGTAGAACTCGTTTGTCTTGAGCCGCGAGCCGATGATCGGCACGCCGGCGCCCGACGCCAGCTCCATCATCTCTGGCGGCGGCTGCTGGCCCTTCGTGACGAACACCGCCGGGATCGGAAATGAGAAAAAGGTCCCGAGAATCTCGCGGCGCTCGCCGTCCGACTTCGATGCGAGATAACTGATCTCCGTCTCGCCAAAGACCTGAAGACGGTGCGCGGGAAATCGCTCGACGTAGCCCGCGAGGACGAGCCCCGGACTCGAGACATTCGGACTGACGATCTCGCGGTCAAGCCCATCGGCGCCAAGTTCCTCGAGGGCGAGGACGTCTCGCAGCCGATCGACGAGTCGGCCAACGGTGAGCTTGGCTTTCACGCCGGCGCGGGCTTGCGACGCGCTCGCGACTTCGCGACGCGCCTCCGTGCCGTGCTCCCGCTGCGCCCACGCTTGGCGCGACCGATCTGCGCCCCGAGCTTGCCTAACGCCACGGTGAGCGCCGGTCCGAAGTACCGCCCTTCCCCACGCGCCACGAGCCGGCGACCACGCGGCGCGTGCAACACCAGCTCGACGCGCCGCGTCGGTCCGTCCTCCTCCACACGCACAACCGCATCGACAGCGCGTCCGAGACGCGCGACGATCTTGCGAAGTGAGGCGTCCGCGCGCTGCTGCAGGCGCGGAGAGATATCGGCATGATGGGCGTGAAAGATGATTTCCATGTGCTCCTCGACATGGGGAACGACACTACGAACCGCTATGCGGACGTGCCGGGCGAAAGCTGTGCGCGGATGGCGCCGCAACAACACGCGCGAGATGCGCTGCCGTCTCGTTGGCCGCGCGCTCCCAGGTAAACGTCTCGGCGAACGCGCGCGCCGCTCGACCGAGTTGCTCCACGAGCTCGCGCGAGGCTGCGACACGATCCATCGCCGCCGCCATTGCCGTGGTGTCTCCATGCGGTACGAGATAGCCTGTTTCACCGTCTCGAACGGACTCGCGAATGCCAGGAGAGTTGGATGCAACAACCGGGGTCGCGCACGCGGCCGCCTCGAGATTCGTGATACCCCACCCTTCCTTCGGAGAGGCAAAGACCAGCGCCCACGCGCGACGCAACAAGGCGAGCTTCTCATGCTCCGAGATACGCCCAAGAAACCGCACGCGGTCGCCGAGGTCAAGCGAATGCACGAGCGCTTCGAGCCGCGGACGGTAGTCGCCGGCGCCGGCGATCTCGAGCGTTGCCTCGCGACACTTCATCTCGGCAAAGGCCCGAATCACGTAATGCACTCCCTTGTACTTTTTGAGGCGTCCCAGGTACGCGAAAGCCGGCCGCGGGTTGCGCGCCTGGGGCGCCGGGCTGTAACCGCGCGTGTCGATACCCGGGTAAATCACTTCCACGTGATCGCGGGGTACCCCGCGCCGGGCGAGGTCGTCGGCCGTGCTTTGGCTGATCGCCTGGAAGGGAATGTTGCGATAAACCCGCCCGAGCGGACGTTCGGCGAGCCACACCGCCGAGGCGAGCGGGGCAGCGAGCTCCTGAAAGACCGTTCCGCCAAACAGGTGCGGCACCAGAGCGACCAGTCGGCGAACCCCCCGCCAGCGCGGCGTGTAGAGCGGAATCTTGTTCACGTCCTCGACCAGCACGTCGAGCGACGGCGCCACGTCGCCAAATGTCCGGTCAAAGTATCGCTTGGCAAGAAGAGGGAACGTGTGTCTCGTGCCGACTCGATGTACCTCGATTCCGTCGAGCCGCGCATGCGGTGGGCATCCCGGCCACCCGCCACAGAGCAGCGTGATCTCGTGCCCAGCAGACGCGAGCCGGCCAAAGATCTCGTGCATGTGAATCTCGGCGCCGCCCGCCTGAGGGTTCTCGCGGTCCTGCCAATTGACCAGGAGGATTCGCACTAGCGGACGGGAAACGGGGGACGGGGCACAGGGAACAAGGAACGGTGAACGCTGAACGGGGAACAGCCACCACCTCGTTCCCAGTTCGGTGTTCCCCGTTCCCCGTTCCCCGTTCCCTGCATCAAATGCGTCCCATCCGACGGGCAAGAGCATCGAGGACGCCGTTCACGAACTTGGCGCTCTGCACGCTGCCATAGCGCTCGGCCAGCTTCACCCCCTCCTGGATCACAACGCGTGGAGGCGTTTTGCCGCCAAGCAGTTCGGCGGCGCCCATGCGCAGCACCGAGCGCTCGACGACGCCGAGGCGATCGAGACGCCAGTTGGTCGTGACCTCGGCCAGCTCCTCGTCCAGCTCGTGCCCATGCTCCGCGACCGTGTGCACGAGAATGCCCGCGATCTTGCGCTCTTCCTGGGGCACCGACAGATCGTCCCAGATCTGCCTCGCGACGCGCTCGAGTCCTTCCTCGCCGCGCAGGTCCCACGCGTAGAGCGCCTGGAGGACGCGGGCGCGCGCCCGCGTCTCAACTCTCGTCCGCGGCATCGAGTCGGTCGAAGAGGTCCGCCATCTCGAGCGCGGCAAGCGCCGCGTCCCAGCCCTTGTTGCCGTGCTCGCCGCCAGCGCGTGCCTCTGCCTGCGCCATCGTATCGCAGGTGAGCAGCCCGAATCCGATCGGCGTCTCGAAGGCTGCCCCGGCGTCAGCGAGACCGCGCGACGCCTCGCCGGCGACGTAATCGAAGTGCGGGGTGTCGCCGCGAACAACGGCGCCGAGGGCGACGAGCGCATCGTAGCGGTCGGTGGCAAGCAGCCGCCTAACGGCGGAGGGTAGCTCCCACGCACCGGGGACCCAGACGACGTCGACATCGTCGGCGGCGGCGCCGTGCCTGACGAGCGCGTCGAGCGCGCCGTCGACGAGCTTTTGCGTCACGCTTTCGTTGAAACGGCTGACAACCACTGCGAAACGTCGCCCATGACCAGAAGGCGAGCCGCTGAATTCCGCCATTACGACGCGAGTAGATGGCCGAGCTTGTCGCGCTTCGTCCGCATGTACCCCGCGCTCTCACTGTGCTCCGGCTGGACGATCGGCACGCGCTCGTGCACGCGCAGCCCATAGCCCTCGAGGCCAACGAGCTTGCGGGGGTTGTTGGTGATGGGGCGGATCGAGTGCAGTCCGAGATCGAGCAGGATCTGCGCTCCGATGCCGTAGTTCCTGAGGTCGGGCTTGAAGCCGAGCTGCTCATTGGCTTCGACCGTGTCGGCGCCGTTGTCTTGCAGCTCGTACGCCTTGAGCTTGTTCAGCAAGCCGATGCCGCGTCCCTCTTGATCGAGGTAGACGACCACGCCGCGGCCCTCGACGGCGATCATTGCCATCGCGGTGTCGAGCTGCCAGCCGCAGTCGCAGCGCAGCGAGTGAAAGACATCGCCCGTTAGGCACTTCGAGTGCATGCGAACGAGAATGTTCTCGCCGTCGCCGATGTCGCCGAAGACCAGCGCGACGTGCTCGTGCGGATCGACGTCGTTGCGGTATCCAACGATGCGCCATTGACCGTGCTCCGTTGGCAAACGCGCTTCGGCGATGCGATGCACGAGTCGTTCGGTCTTGAGCCGGTGGGCGACGAGCTGGGCGACGGTGATGAACGCGATGCCATGCTCCCGAGCGAAGCGCTCGAGCTCCGGACGGCGCGCGGCCGAGCCATCCTCGTTGAGGATCTCGCAGATGACGCCGGCAGCCGTGAGTCCGCCGAGTCGCGCGAGATCGATCGCGGCTTCGGTGTGACCGACGCGCTGCAATACCCCGCCCTCGCGTGCGCGGAGCGGGAACACGTGGCCGCCATGGTGAAGGTCGGAGGCCGTCGTCTCCGGATCGACGGCGACGCGAATCGTCGTCGCGCGATCCTGTGCGCTGATGCCGGTCGTCACGCCAAATCGTGATGAGGCATCGATGCTCACGGTGTAGGCGGTGCGATAGGCATCGAGTTGCGTCTCGGCCATTGGCGCGAGACCCAACTGATCGATGCGCTCACCGGCCATCGCGAGACAGATCAATCCGCCCGCCTTCTTGATCATGAAGTTGACCATCTCGGGCGTCACGAGCTCCGCGGCGCAAATGAGATCGCCCTCATTCTCGCGGTCCTCGTCGTCGGCGACGATCACGAACTTGCCGGCCCGAACGTCGTGAATCGCCTGCTCTACAGTTGCAAATGAAGACATAAGGAAAACCGTTCTAAGTATCAGGGGCCAAGGATCGATACGCCCCCAGCAGTTTTTGCACGTACTTCCCGATCATGTCGGCTTCGACGTGAACGTCGTCGCCTTCGTCCAAGGTATCGAGCGCCGTGTGGCGCAGCGTGTACTCGATGAGCGAGAGCTGCACGACGTCAGGGCCTGGAATGTCGTTGATGGTCAGGCTCACGCCGTCCACGGCGATCGAGCCGTGGCGCACCATAAGGTCGGCGAGCCCGGCTGGCAGGGCAAGATCGATTAAACGTGCATCCCCTGACGCCCGGACGCCGGTGACATGGGCCACCCCGTCCACGTGCCCTTGGACCATATGGCCGCCTAAGCGGTCGCCGGCGCGAATCGACCGCTCGAGGTTAACACGCCGTCCCGGCCGCCATTCGGCCATTGTCGTGCGGCCGAGCGTCGTCACGACGGCCGCCGCGGTGAACCAGTGCGGCCCGCGACCGCGCACCGTGAGACACGCACCGTTCACGGCGATGCTCTCACCTTCCTCCAGATCGTCGTATCGACAGCGAATGCGAAATTCTCTACCCGCGGCAATCGGAGTAATGCGCTCGATCGTACCGACGTCATCGACGAGACCGGTAAACACTACTTCGCTCCGAACGCGTAGGTCGTCTTGAGATCGTCGCCGAACGCGGCTCGCTCGATCACGCGGAGCTGCCCAAGCGATTCGGCCGTCGTCGCCGCGACGTGGGTGAACGCGTTCAATGCACCCGCGCCGAGCACGACTGGAGCCTGAAAGATAACGAGCCGGTCCACCATCCCCTGCTCGATGAGCGAGCCGGCGAGCCGTGCTCCCCCTTCGACGAGCAACGCGTGCACGCCGTCGCGCGCCAGCTCGATCAAGCCAGCGCGCAGCGTTTC
>Ga0207693_10004235_pt1 | contig 12167 bp, 10 predicted proteins | sample LARL81metaG_FD_184347 | JGI IMG/M metagenome (GOLD analysis project Ga0207693, IMG submission 184347) | Corn, switchgrass and miscanthus rhizosphere microbial communities from Kellogg Biological Station, Michigan, USA - LAR L8-1 metaG... | ecosystem: Host-associated > Plants > Roots >...
GTGACGACGGATTTTTTGGCTGCGAGCGCCGCCGAGATCGCCGCTCTCGCAGGATCGCCCTCTCCGCCCATCAATTCCACGAACACGTCGATCTCGCTATCGGTCGCGAGCGTCACGGGATCGGCGACCCAGCGCAGCTTCCTGCGCCCGATATCGCGCTTCTTGCTGCGCGAGCGCGCGCTGACCGCCACGACTTCGATCGCGCGGCCGCAACGCGCCGCGAGCGCATCGCGCTCGCGCTCGATCAGTCGGGCGACGCACGACCCGACCGTGCCCAAACCGGCAATGCCAAGTTTCAATGGGGCGGACATCGTCGGCCTGTGTGGAAGCGGAGCCTGCTAGCGCCGCTGGGCCAGGGGGACGACGTTGTGCAACTTTTTGGGACCGGTTTCAAGAAAGCGGCGAATGTTGCGCGCGGCCTGGCGGATGCGCTGCTCGTTCTCGACCAGTGCGATCCGCACGTATCCCTCGCCATATTCGCCGAACCCGCTGCCGGGCGAGACCGCGACCTCGGCCTTTTCGACCAGGAGCGTGGAGAACTCGACGCTGCCGAGGGTCTGGAACGGCTCGGGTATCGGCGCCCAAGCGAACATGGAGGCGCGCGGAGGAGGAATCTCCCAGCCCGCGCGAGCAAACGATTCCACCAGGACGTCGCGCCGGCGTTTGTAGGTCTCGCGCATCTCGCGGATGCAGTGCTCGGGGCCGTTGAGCGCGGCGGTTGCTGCCACTTGGACCGGGGTGAAGGCGCCATAATCGAGATAGGACTTTACCCGCGCCAGCGCCGCGATGATCCGCTCATTCCCCACCGCGAAGCCGATGCGCCAGCCCGGCATCGAAAAGGTCTTCGACATCGACGTGAATTCGACCGCAACTTCGATCGCGCCCGGCACCTGCAGCACCGAGGGCGGCGGATGATTGTCGAAATAGACTTCCGCGTAGGCAAGGTCCGAGAGCACGAAGATGCCGTGCTTCTTCGCGAATAGGACCAGCTCCTTGTAGAAGTCGACATCGGCGACGGCGGCGGTGGGATTGGAGGGATAGCAGACCACGACCGCAATGGGTTTGGGAATGGAGCGGATGATCGCGCGCTCGAGCGCCTCGAAGAAAGAAGGCGTCGGCTCGGACGGCACGGCGCGAATGGCGCCGCCAGCCATGAGAAAACCGAAAGCATGAATCGGATAGCTGGGATTGGGCACGACGACGACATCGCCCGGCGCGGTAATCGCCTGCGCCACGTTGGCGAAGCCTTCCTTCGACCCCAGCGTGGTGACGATCTCCGTCTCGGGATTGAGTTTTACGCCGAAGCGGCGCGCGTAATAGGCCGCCTGCGCGCGGCGCAGTCCCGGGATGCCGCGCGAGGAAGAATACCGGTCGGTGCGCGGCTTGCCGATCGTTTCCTTGAGCTTGTCGGTGACGTGCGCGGGCGTCGGCAGGTCGGGATTGCCCATGCCGAGATCGATGATATCGGCGCCGGCATTGCGCGCCGCCGCTTTGGCGCGGTTGACCTGCTCAAAGACATAGGGCGGCAGGCGCCGAATGCGGTAAAATTCTTCCATGGCCCCGGCTCCTTCGGCCTGTGCGGTCATGCTGTGCGAGCAGGCAGGCGCGAGCCTTCTATCACGGCTTGTCGGCGGCGGCAGCGGCCTTGGCGGCTTCCGCGGCACGGGTGCGGGCCGCGGCCAAATCGTTTTCGAGCTTTGTCTGCTCCGCGTCGCTGAGCACCGTCGTCGGACGCTGCGGCGGCATGTCGTGAACCGCAGGATAGGCCGAGGCCGTCGTCGGGCGTTGCGGCGTGGCGTCGGGCAGGCCGCCGAGCGCGGTCGGCAGATGATCGGCAATCGTGCTGCCGCCCGAGCAGCCACCCAGAAGCCCGCCGCCGGCAATGAGCGCCGCAGCGAGGGCGCGCCTCGACAAGGGCCATTGTAAGCGCACGAGGGACATCATGCCGTTCATTGCGGCCGGATTACAGCGCCCCACACCGACCGGCCTCCCCCTCCCAAGCGAAATTGCTGCCAATTCAAAGAATTGCGCGGAAGCTCTAGCCTCGCAATATGACCAAAGCAAGGTTACGGCATGCGGCCTCGCGCGTGCGGCGCTTGCGCGCAAGCGGCGCTGCGAAGCCGGCTGCGCCTTGCGGCGGTTATGGGGTAAACTCCATCTGAGCCCCGGAAAGGCGCCATTCGGCCGGCGCCGAACCGTGAATTGAGGCGATACCGTGAGAGCCCCATCCGAACCGATCAAAAGCGGCTCCGCCGACGTGGAGGAGTTCGCCCACAACATCGCCCGCATGATGGAGGAGGGCGGCAAGGCGTTGGCCGCCTATCTCAAGCCGCGCGAAGAAGGCCGCCGCGACGATCAATACGCCGAGATCACCGACGTGGTGAAAACCATCGGCCAAGTCGCGGATTACTGGCTTCGCGATCCGCAGCGCGCGCTCGAATTGCAATCGAGCCTGGGCAAAGCCTATCTCGACCTGTGGGCCAATGCGGTCAAGCGCATGGCTGGCGAGCAAGTGCAACCGGTCGCCGCGCCCGATCCGAAAGACAAGCGCTTCGCCGATCCCGAGTGGTCGAGCAACCAGTTCTTCGATTTCCTCAAGCAAGCCTATCTGCTGACCGTGCAATGGGCGAACCGGTTGGTGCGCGACGCCGAAGCGCTTGATCCGCATACCCGACAGAAGGCGGAGTTCTACATACGCCAGATCGCCAATGCGATCGCGCCGTCCAATTTCGTGCTCACCAACCCGGAGCTCTTGCGCGAGACGGTCGCCTCCAAAGCGGGCAATCTCGTGCGTGGCATGCACATGCTGGCCGAGGACATCGCCGCCGGACGGGGTGACCTGAAAATTCGGCAATCCAGGTCGGAAATGTTCGAGGTCGGCCGCAACCTGGCGCTCACGCCCGGCAAGGTCATCTTCGAAAACGAGCTGATGCAGCTCATCCAGTACACGCCGTCGACGCCAACCGTGCTCAAGCGACCGCTGCTGATCGTGCCGCCCTGGATCAACAAGTTCTACATCCTCGATCTGACGCCGGAAAAATCCTTCATCAAGTGGTGCGTGGATCAGGGCCTCACGGTATTCGTCATTTCCTGGGTGAACCCCGACGCGAAACTCGCCGAGAAGAGCTTCGAAGATTATATGCGCGGGGGCCCGCTTGCCGCGCTCGACGTCATCGAGAAAGCCACCGGCGAGCGCCAGGTCAACGCGGCCGGTTATTGCGTCGGCGGGACGCTTTTGGCTGTGACGCTGGCCTATATGGCAAGCAAGCGCGACGAGCGCATTGCCTCGGCCACGCTTTTCGCCGCGCAAGTCGATTTCACCCACGCCGGCGATCTCAAGGTGTTCGTCGACGAGGAGCAGATCGCGGCACGCGAGCGGGAGATGAGCGAGCGCGGCTATCTCGAAGGCAAGAAAATGGCGACGGCCTTCAACCTGTTGCGCTCGAACGATCTGATCTGGCCGTACGTCATCAACAACTACCTCAAAGGCAAGGAGCCGGCGCCATTCGATCTCTTGTACTGGAACTCCGATGCGACGCGAATGCCAGCGGCGAACCACTCGTTTTATCTGCGCAATTGCTACCTGGAGAACCGGCTGAGCAAGGACGAGATGGTCATTGGCGGCAACAAGCTTAAGCTCAAAAGCGTGACCGTCCCAATCTACAATCTGGCCACGCGCGAGGATCACATCGCGCCCGCGCGGTCGGTGTTGCTTGGCACGAAATCCTTCGGCGGACCGGTGCGTTTCGTGCTCGCCGGCTCGGGACACATCGCCGGCGTTGTCAATCCCCCCGACAAGATGAAGTATCAGTATTGGACCGGACCCAAATCGACCAGCGCCAACCTCGACAAATGGCTGGCAAAGGCCAAGGAGCACGCGGGATCCTGGTGGCCGCATTGGCTCGATTGGATCAGGGAGCAGGATTCGACCGAGGTGGCGGCGCGCGAGCCCGGCGGCGGAAAGCTTGCGCCGCTGGAGGACGCACCCGGAAGCTATGTTAAAGTCAGGGATTGACGGCTGGACGCCTGCGTGCGGACGGACGGACGGGTAAGCCAGTTCAGAGGAGAGAACTTCAATGCGTCTGAAAATGCTGCTTTCGGTGGTTGTCGTCACGGCTTTCACCGCCGGCCCGGCGCTCGCACAGGAGCTCACCGGCACGCTCAAGAAGATCAAGGACACCGGGGCCATCACGCTCGGTCACCGCGACTCCTCGGTGCCGTTTTCCTATTACGACGACAAGCAGCAGGTCGTGGGCTACGCCATGGACCTCTGCGCCCGCATCGTCGAAGGGGTGAAGAACGAGCTCAAGCTCGCCAAGCTCGAAACCAAACTCAACCCGGTCACCTCGGCCACGCGTATCCCACTGATGGCCAACGGTACCGTCGACCTCGAATGCGGCTCGACCACCAACAATCTGGAGCGGCAGAAGCAGGTTTCATTCACCATCACCCATTTCGTCACCGCGAACCGCTTCGTTTCTAAGAAGTCGGCGAACCTGAAAACGGTCGACGACCTCAAGGGCAAGACCATTGCATCGACCTCGGGCACGACCAATATCAAGCAAATCACCGAGATTGGCGCGCAGAAGGGCCTGAACCTCAACATCCTCGCCGCCAAGGATCATGCCGAGGCGTTCCTGATGGTCGAGACCGGCCGCGCCGCCGCTTTCGTCATGGACGATATTCTGCTCTACAGCCTGGTCGCCGGATCGAAGTCGCCACAGGACTATGTGATCTCCGCCGACGCACTGTCGGTCGAACCTTATGGCATCATGCTCCGGCGCGAGGATGCCCCGTTCAAGAAGGTCGTGGATGAGACCATGATCGCAACCTATCGCGGCGGCGCAATCAACGCGATCTACGACAAGTGGTTCCTCAAGCCGATCCCGCCAAGGGGAATCAATCTCAATGTGCCGATGAGCGATGCCTTCAAGAAGGTGATCGCCAGCCCGACCGACAGCGGCGATCCGGCCGTGTATTGATCCGCTAACCGGATACCAGAGCTCAGCGATTCAGGACCACGCGTTCCTGATCGCTGCTATCTGATGGTTATGGGAGTAAGGGGGCCGCGTGAACTACAACTGGAACTGGGGCATCTTTTTCCAGACGTCGCCCGACGGCGTTCATACTTATCTCGAGACGCTCCTCCTCGGCACCGGCTGGACGCTCGCGACCGCGCTTAGCGCCTGGTGTGTGGCGCTTGCGATGGGATCGCTCGTCGGCGTCATTCGCACCACCCCGAAGCCCTGGCTGGTCAGACTCGGCAACGCTTATGTGGAATTGTTCCGCAACATCCCGCTGCTGGTGCAGATGTTTCTTTGGTACTTCGTGTTGCCCGAGGTTCTGCCGACGCGCATGGGTGATTGGCTCAAGCAGCTTCCCGACGCCTCGTTCTACACTGCCGTGGTCGCGCTCGGCTTCTACACGTCGGCGCGGGTTGCCGAACAGGTGCGGGCGGGCATCTTGAGTCTCGCCCGCGGCCAGGGCTGGGCCGCGCTCGCGCTGGGCTTGACCCCGACGCAGGCCTACCTCTACGTGCTGCTGCCGATGGCGTATCGGATCATCCTGCCGCCGCTGACGTCCGAATTTCTCAACATCATCAAGAACAGCGCCGTCGCGCTCACCATAGGGTTGATGGAGCTCACGGCGCGCGCGCGTGCCATGCAGGAGTTCTCGTTCCAAGTGTTCGAGGCATTTACCGCCGCGACCGTCATCTACATCGTGATCAACATGATGGTGACGTTCGGCATGCGCTGGATCGAGCGCCGGGCGTCGGTGCCCGGTTTCATCGGCGCGGCGCCTGCGGCCTCGATGCACTGAGCCGACCGATGTTCGCCGATTTCGATTACGACGTCATCATTCGCTCGCTGCCCTACCTTTTTTACGACGGCATGACGTTTACGCTCATGCTGACGGCGCTGGCGACCTGCGGGGGCGTCATTTTCGGCACGTTGCTAGCGATGATGCGGCTGTCCGGCTTTGCACCGCTTTCGCTGTTCGCCGGCAGCTACGTGAACCTGATGCGCTCGGTGCCGCTGGTGCTGGTGATCTTCTGGTTCTATTTCCTGGTGCCGTTCATCGGACAGTGGGTCACCGGCGCCTCGCAGCCGATCCAAGTCGGCGCGTTCGTCTCCTCGCTCGTGACTTTCACCCTGTTCGAGGCCGCGTATTTCGCGGAAATCATGCGCGCCGGCATCCAGTCGATCCCGCGCGGTCAAGTCGGCGCCGCGCAGGCGCTGGGAATGACCTACCTGCAGACGATGGGCTACATCGTGCTGCCGCAGGCGTTCCGCAACATGCTGCCGGTGCTGCTCACCCAAACCATCGTCCTCTTTCAGGACACTTCTCTGGTCTATGTGCTCTCGATCACGGATTTCCTCGGCGCGGCGTCGAAAGTGGCGCAGCGCGACGGGCGATTGGTGGAGATGTACCTGTTCGCCGCATTGGTCTACTTCCTGATCTCGTTCATGGCGTCGCTGCTGGTGCGCCAGTTGCAGCGGCGGATCGCAATCATCCGCTGAGGAGCGGCCCATGCTCATGATCACGCTCGACAAGGTCAGCAAGTGGTATCCCAATTTTCAGGTGCTGAAGCAGTGCTCGACGGCGGTCGCCAAAGGTGAGGTCGTCGTGATCTGCGGCCCCTCGGGCTCCGGCAAATCGACGCTCATCAAATGCGTCAACGGTCTCGAGCCGTTCCAGGAGGGCTCGATCACCGTCTCCGGGATTTCGGTGAACGACCCCAAGACCAATTTGCCGAAGCTGCGCGCGCGGATCGGCATGGTCTTTCAGCATTTCGAGCTGTTCCCGCATCTCACCGTGATGCGCAATCTCGAACTGGCGCAGATCAAGGTGCTCGGCCGCAAACAGGATGAAGCGGCGGACAAAGGCATGCGCCTGCTCGAGCGCGTCGGTTTGACCGCGCACGCCCGCAAATATCCCGGCGAGCTTTCCGGCGGCCAACAGCAGCGGGTGGCGATCGCGCGGGCGCTGGCGATGGATCCGATCGCCATGCTGTTCGACGAGCCCACCTCCGCGCTCGATCCCGAGATGATCAACGAAGTGCTCGACGTCATGGTGGCGCTCGCCAAGGAAGGCATGACGATGATGGTGGTCACCCACGAAATGGGGTTCGCGCGCAGGGTGGCCCACCGGGTGGTGTTCATGGACAGGGGCGAGATCGTCGAAGACGCCCCAACGGCCGAATTCTTCGGCAAGCCGCGCAGCGAGCGCGCCCAGGTCTTTCTATCGAAGATCTTGCAGCACTGAGGCACGGCACGGCCGCCGCGCCCTCCGGCAGATCGGTGAAGGTGCGCAAATCAATTGCTCGTCACGGAAACAGCGCCACCTGCTCAAGCCCGAGCGTCTCGGGAAAGCCGAGCATCAGGTTCATGTTCTGCACCGCTTGGCCGGACGCACCCTTGGCAAGATTGTCGAGCGCCGCGCAGATGACGGCGCGATCCGCGACGCGGTCCTTGGTTACGCCGATGAAAATCATGTTGGAGCCGCGCACGTGGCGGGTCTGCGGCATCTCGCCGAACGGGAGCAGGTGCACGAACGGCTCTCCGGCGTAAGCTCTCGCCAGGATCGCATGCATCCCGTCGGGCGAGGTTTTGAGCCCGCGCACATAGATGGTCGAGAAAATTCCGCGGTTGATCGGAAGCAGGTGCGGCGTGAAGCTGACGACGACCTCGCGCCCGGCGGCCCTGGCGAATTCCTGGTCGAGCTCGGCCATGTGACGGTGATGACCGACGCCGTAGGCGTGGAAGCCTTCCGCCACCTCCGAGAACAGCATTTCCTCCTTCGCTCCCCTGCCCGCGCCGGTCATGCCCGATTTGGCATCGATCACGATGGCGTCGGGGTCGATCGCCTTCGTGCGCAGAAGCGGAATGAGGGGGAGCTCCGCGCAGGTGGTGTAGCAGCCGGGATTGGCGACAAGGCGCGCGGCCTTGATCTTCTCGCGGTAGATTTCCGTCAGGCCATAGACCGCCTCCTTTTGCAGTTCCGGCGCATGGTGCTCGTGGCCATACCAGCGCGCATAGGCGGCGGTGTCGGCGAGGCGGAAATCCGCGGAGAGATCGACCACCTTGGTGGCCGGCGCCGCGGCGAGCAAGTCCTTGATCACGGTCTGCGTGGTCGCGTGCGGCAGCGCACAGAAGGCGAGATCGAGCGCTTGCGCCTTCCAGTCGACGGCGTCGATCGCCAGCAGCTTCGGCAGCGCATAGGGCGAGAATTGCGGGAACACTTGGCGCATGTGCTGGCCGGCGCGGCGCTCGGCGGTAAGCAGCGCGATCTCGACGCCGGGGTGACGGATCAGAAGCCGCAGCAGCTCCGCACCGGTGTAGCCGGACGCGCCGAGTACGCCGATCTTGGCTGTTTTCTCAACCGCTTTGGGCATGGGCCATTCCTTCTCGCAGTCGAATGCGACGCCCGGACGACGAGGATGCGGCGGAGGAAATCAGGACGGTGCCGCGGATCCTCATCCGGCGGCACGAGGGACGATCACGCGCGATCGCGCGCCCGTGCCGCGGCGCAGGCCACTCCACGCAGCCTGCGCGACCTTGGCCGCTCCACGCGGCGACGGCGGAAAAAAATCCGGCGGGCGATCATCGTCATGGCCGGCGCTATAGACGCCATGCCGTTCTGCGTCAAGCATTCGGCGCGCTCGTCGCCCGCACCGATGCCGTCAGGCTCCGAGCGCTGCGTCCTGCTCCGTCATCGACATCCACTCAGAGCGTGGGATTCCACGCCACAGGCGCCTCGTGATAGCCCGATCCACTCTTTTCGACGCAAGCAAGCGAGGGGAAAGGATAGTGGAAGCCCTGGACCAGCATCTTTTCCGCGACCAGCATGTCGTAGACTTTGCGGCGCGTTGCCTCCGCCATCACGGGGTCTTGATCATAGAAGGCGTGCCAGCCGGGGTTGCGCGCGAACAGGAACGGCACGTGCGTGACGTCGGCTTGGACGTAGACCTGGCTCGATCCGGACGCCACGACATGCGAGTTGTGCCCCATGCTATGGCCGTGGGTGGCGACGGCGGTGATGCCAGGAACGACCTCCTTGCCTTCGTCATAGGTCCGCAGCCGCTTCATCACCTCGCCGGCAAAGATGCGGCGGTTGTTCCTGAACAGCTCCTCGATGCGGCCTTTGGGGGCACGGCTCATCTCGCCGTCATCCATCCAGAACTTGTGTTCCGCCGCCGGCACCAGGATCTCGGCATTTGGAAAGGCGAGCGAATTGTCCGCTTTCAACAGACCGTTCACGTGATCGCCGTGGTAGTGCGAGATGATGACGGTATCGACCGTATTGGGATCGATGCCGGCCGCGGCCAGATTGGTCAGGAATTGACCGATCCGCCCCTTGCTCGCATTGAACGCCGCTTCGCCCAGACCGGTATCGATGACGACGAGCTTTTGTCCGGTGTTGACCACGATCGGATTATACGGGGTAACGAAAACGTCCGGCTCCCCGTGCGCCGCCACGAGCGCGGCATTGACTTCCTCACGCTTGACATTGGCGACAATGTCGTCCGGCAACTTGAAACGGTTCACGCCATCCGCCACCACGGTGACCTCGAAGTTGCCGACCTTGTAGCGGTACCAGCCCGGCGCTTGCGTGCCCGCAGGCGGCGCCGCCGCGCGCGCCTGATCGCCCGGGGCAAGGAAAATGCCCGCGACAGCCGTGCTCGCAACGGTACCGGTCAGCAGCGTTCGGCGCGTGAGATCGATCATGACGTCTCCTCCTGGACAGTCTCTCGAGCGGGCTTTCTGCGAAGCGTTGCCGCGAATGGTACATCATGGGGGCTGGTCGCGCCTAGGTCCTGACGGCGCGAGGGGAGACAGCCAAGCGCCGCTATTCCACCCAGCGAGGCGACCGGATAAGGCTAGGTCATGCGGATCGCCGATCAGCCGATGAGCGCACCGATGCAGCGCGCGGCGCGCACGCGCCCCTTGCTGCTCACATTCATCGCGGCCGTCGTGCTCAGCGCCTCGCTGTTGTTCATGGTGCAGCCGATGTTCACCAAACTGGTGCTGCCACGCTTTGGCGGTGCGCCGTCGGTGTGGTCGGTGGCCATCGTATTCTTCCAAACAGCGCTGCTCGTGGGCTACGCCTACGCCCACTGGCTCACACGCTACGCGCCCGGCCGGCCCTCGGTTGCCATCCATCTCGTGGTCATGGGCGTGGCTATGTTCGCGCTGCCGCTCTCGATCGCCACCGGCTGGGAGCGCCCGCCGGCGGGTGCGGAAGCGCTCTGGCTGGTCGGGCTGTTGGCAGTCTCGATCGGCCTGCCGTTCTTTGCGATCGCCGCCAACAGTCCGTTGTTGCAGGCCTGGTTCGCACGCACCGATCACCCCGCCGCGCAAGATCCGTATTTCCTCTATGCTGCCAGCAACGTCGGCAGCTTTCTCGCGCTCGTCGCCTACCCGACCGTCATCGAGCCGTTCGTGCGGCTCGATGATCAAGCACGCGCGTGGTCGATCGGTTTTTGCCTGCTCGTCGTGCTGCTCGCCGCCTGCGGCGTCATGTTGTGGAGATCGCCGGAGGCAACTGCTCGCGCCGAAGCCACGATAGATGCGCCGCCGACCTGGAAGGACGCCGCTTTCTGGGTCGCGCTCGCGGCGGTGCCCGCCGGCCTTCTCGTCGCCGTGACCGCGCATATCTCGACCGATGTGGCGGCGGTGCCGCTGCTGTGGACGCTTCCGCTCGCGCTCTATCTGCTGACCTTCGTCGTCGCGTTTGCGCGCCGGCCGATCGTTCCCCACCGGCTCGTGGTGGCCGTGCAAGCGCCGTGTATCATTGCACTCGTTGCCGTGATGATCTTCGACCCGATCAAGAACATCATTGGCGTCCTCGCCGTGCACCTCACAGTATTCTTCGTCAATGCCTTGATGTGCCACGGCGAGCTTGCGCGCACGCGCCCGCCAGCCAAATACCTCACCGCGTTCTATCTTTGGATATCGGCAGGCGGCGTGATCGGTGGCGTTGCGACAGGATTGATCGCGCCACATGTGTTCAACTGGGTGGCTGAATATCCGATTCTGATCGCGCTTGTGGCGTTGTGTCGCCCCGGCCTCGCGCTACCGCGCGACCGAACCCAGCGCTATCTGCTCTTCGGCGGGATCGCGGCCGCGGCGGTCGTGCTCGTCGTCTGGGCGCTCGACCCAATCGTGGTTGACGAGACCACCTTCGCTTGGGCTGTCACTGCGCTGTTGGTTTCAGCCATGCTGCTGTGGCGCGTCCCGCTGGCATTCGCCGCAGTGATTGCGTTCACGCTCCTCGTCAACCACCGTATCATCGAGCAAGACGGCGCCATATCGCTGCGCAGCTTTTTCGGGGTCAGCAGAGTCTTCGACACTGCGGATGGGCAATTTCGGCTGCTGCAGCACGGTACCACGCTGCACGGCGGTCGGCGTCTACGCCAACCCAATGGCGAACCGGCAGCCATCGATCCGCCGGAGCCGCTGCTTTACTATTGGGACGGCTCCGCCATTTCACAGGCGCTCGAGGCGGTGCGGGCGCGGCTTGATGGTCCGATGCGTTTTGCCGTCATTGGTCTCGGCGCGGGCGCGCTGGCCTGCAGCGCCGGGCCGCAGGATACCGTACGGTATTACGAGATCGACCCGGCCATCGTCGGCATGGCGCGAGCTCCGCATCTGTTCAGCTTCTTACACATATGCCGGCCCGACGTGCCGATCATCCTCGGCGACGCGCGGCTCACCCTCGCCGAAGCGCCCGACGGCGCCTATGACCTCATCATCGTCGATGCGTTCTCCTCCGATGCGATCCCCATCCATTTGCTCACGCGCGAGGCCATGGCGATCTATTTCAAGAAGCTCAGCGCTCACGGCATGGTGGTCATGCACGTGTCGAATCGCCACCTCGAGCTCGTTTCGGTGGTCGCGGGCATCGCCGCAGCGAACGGGCTGATGACACTCGTCAGCGAAGGCGCGGACATCGACGAGGCGGCAAATCCCTACAAGTTCAGCGCTACGGTTGCCGCGGTTGCGCGCAGCGAGGAAGATTTCGGGCCCCTCGCGCACTCCGCGGATTGGAAGCTCGAGAGCCCTGATCCGCAGCAGTGGGTCTGGAGCGACGATTACTCCAATATCGTCGGCGCGGTGATCCGCAAGCTGCGCGAGTGACACGGATCGCTCATCTGCCAGATGGCA
>Ga0207693_10004236_pt1 | contig 12165 bp, 12 predicted proteins | sample LARL81metaG_FD_184347 | JGI IMG/M metagenome (GOLD analysis project Ga0207693, IMG submission 184347) | Corn, switchgrass and miscanthus rhizosphere microbial communities from Kellogg Biological Station, Michigan, USA - LAR L8-1 metaG... | ecosystem: Host-associated > Plants > Roots >...
CAGCCGCAGACCGTCGAAGCGGTCCTGCTGATCGCGGCCGACGCGGTCTCGGCCTCGCGTCCCGGCGCTCGCGGCGAGAGCCTCGAGCACTACATCAAGCGGCTGGAGGCCCTCGAGGAGCTGGCCGGCCACCACGGCGGCGTCGAGAAGGTCTACGCGCTCCAGGCCGGTCGCGAGATCCGGGTGATCGTGAAGCCGAAGGAGGTCGACGACGACCAGGCGGTGCTGCTCTCGCACGAGATCGCCCGCGAGATCGAAGACCAGCTCGAGTACCCGGGCCAGATCAAGGTGACGGTGATCCGGGAGAGCCGGGCGATCGACGTCGCCAAGAACGCGATCGAAGGCGGCTCGGCGCCGACCCAGGAGCAGAGCGAGCCGGCCCCGCAACAGGCCTTGGGCCAGCGGGCGAAGTAGCCGCGGCGACCGTCACGTAAAACGTCCTCCCGCTCCGCCGGGCGCGGCGCTACCATCCGCGCCTTCGGGGGACGGTTCTGAGAGCGCCCGTATCCGCACACTTCCTCGTCGCCGTCGTTCTGGCGACCTCGGCTGCCGCAGCGTGTCCGGCCCGCGCGGCAGCGCCGGCGGCTTCCTGCGTCCAGGCTGGGCAGCCCGCCTGGATCGACTATGCGGACAAGTGGGTCCCGTTTAGACAGCTCTTCTATCGCCCCGGGCTCGCCGTCGCGCTCGCACATACCGCGCCGGCGGCCGCGGCGCGGAGCCGCGGGGCCGAGGTCGCCTACTGGGATATGTCGTTGAAGGACGCCGTGGGAACTCCGGCGCATCCTGCCGATCCTGCGACGATCCCCGCGGTCGCCGAACGGCTCGCGTCGGCGGCGGTCAAGGTGACCGGCTGCGCGACCCCGATCCTTGCGCTCAACGAGCTCTACGGCGCGCGTCTGGGGACGCCCTGGAGTCAGAACAACGGCCAATATCGCGCCAACATCCTCGAGCTCGTTCGCGCGCTCGCGTCGCGGGGGACGCAGCCGCACCTGCTCATCTCCGAGGCAGGCAATACCGCAGGCCCGGCCGGGGACTGGTGGCGCTCCCTTTCGGAATCCGCGACGATCGTTCGCGAGGTCTACATCTCGGCCCCAGTCCTCGAGGGCCTCGGCCCCTCAGGCGCCACCGTTTACCTCCGCTTCCAGCTCCGGCGTGCGGTCCGGAACCTCACGACGATCGGCGTCACGAGCAACCGCGTCGGCCTCGCACTCGGCTTCCATTCGGGCAGAGGCGGGCGGGCCGGGCTCACTGCGACGCGCTGGTTCGGCGTCGTCAAGCGTGAGGCTTTCGCAGCCCGTCAGGTGGGGAGCGAGCTGGCCCTCGACTCGGTTTGGTCGTGGGGCTGGGCCCGCTTTGCGGGGATGCCAAAGGACCCGACGAAGGCGACCGCGGCTTGCGTCTACCTCTGGGCCCGCAGCCCGACCCTTTGCAACGCGCGGGCCGTCGCCGGACGCGCCTTCGATACCTCGCGGGCGCAGCCGGCAGAGGAGGGGAACCGAGTGCGGCTGCGCGTCCTCAGCCCCCGGCATCCGGTCTGGCTCGAGGTTCGCGCGGCGGCCAAGCTGACGGCTCGAATCGGGTCGGTTCAGGAGCAGACCGCTGGAGGCTGGAAGTCGTTGAACAGGATCGTCCTTGCACCGTTCCACCCGTTGCGGATGCGCTTGTCACTGCCGAACGGCCGTCACGTGCTGCGGTTCTTCGTCGCCGCCGAAAGCGCACCAGGCGGCGTCGCGATGCGAACACCGCCGGCCGTCGTCCGCGTTCACTAACGGCCAGGCGGCCGAGCTAGAGTTTCGGGTCGTGCGCCGGTACCACGTCACGACCTTCGGCTGCCAGATGAACGCTCACGACTCCGAGCGGATCAAGGGGATGCTCGAGGAGCTCGGGCTGGGCGAGGCGCCGGCTCAGGAAGAGGCGGACGTGATCGTCTTCAACACGTGCACGATCCGCGAGAAGCCCGACCAGCGCTTCGCGGCGCATCTTGCCCAGGCGAACGCGTTGAAAGCGCGCGATCCCGAGAAGGTGATCGCGGTCGGCGGGTGTTACGCGGAGGCCCAGCGGGAGCGGCTGTTCGACCTCTACCCCTACGTCGACGTTGCCTTCGGGCCTGGATCGATCCCGCACCTCGGCGAGTGGATCGGGGCTGGGGGCATGGGAGTGGAGCGTGGCCGCTTCGGCCTCGACGCGCGGGAGTTCGCCGGTGGACTGCCGATGCACCGCGAGCGCCGCTTCCAGGCTTGGGTGCAGATCTCGATGGGCTGCAACTCGAAGTGCTCGTACTGCATCGTCCCGTCGGTGCGCGGTCGCGAGCAGAGCCGGCGGCCGGGGGAGGTCCTCGCCGAGATCGAGCGCCTCGCGCGTGACGGCGTGCGCGAGATCACCCTGCTCGGCCAGAACGTCAACTCGTATGGCCGCGACCTGCTCCCCGAGCTCCGCACCGACTTCGGCGAGTTGCTGCGCGCATGCGACGCCGTCGAAGGGATCGAGCGGATCCGCTTCACGAGCCCGCACCCAAAGGACTTCCGCAGGCCGGTAATCGAGGCGATGGCCGAGTGCGAGGCGGTCTGCGAGCACGCGCACCTGCCGCTCCAGTCCGGCTCGACGAGGATCCTGAAGGCGATGCGGCGAACCTACAGCCGCGAGCGGTATCTGCGGCTGGCGGAGGAGATGCGCGCTGCGATACCCGATCTCGCGCTGACGACCGACCTGATCGTCGGGTTCCCCGGCGAGAACGACGAGGATTTCGAGCAGACGGTGACGGCGGTCGAGGAGGTCGGCTACGACGCGGCCTTCACCTTCGTCTTCTCGCCGCGGCGAGGGACCGAGGCCGCAACGATGCCGGATCAGGTGCCTGAAGAGCTGAAGCATGAGCGCATCGAGCGCCTGATCGAGGTCGTGCAGCGCGTGGCCGAGGCGCGGAACCGGGAGCGGATCGGTCACATCGAGGAGGTGCTCGTCGAAGGGCCGAGCCGTACCGACGACACCGTGCTTCGCGGCCGCACGCGCCGGAACACGACCGTCAACTTCAGCGGCCCAGCCGGCCCGGGTGAGCTGGTGCCTGTCGAGATCGAGGCCGCGACCTCGACGACGCTGCGCGGCACTACGGTCGCCGCGGTTGCCGCCTGAATTGACGATTCGACCGCGAGAGCTCGCCTGGGAGGGCTGCCTCAACGTCCGCGACCTCGGCGGCCTCCCAACCGAGGACGGAGGACAGACCTGCTACGGCCGAGTGGTGCGAGCCGACAGCGTCCGGCAGCTGACGGAGTTCGGTTGGCAAGCGGTCGCTGACTACGGCGTCCGGACGGTGGTCGACCTCCGCGGCGACTACGAGCTTCAAGACGACCCCTCGGGTGAGCTGCCTCTCGACGTCGTCCATGTCCCCTTCATGGAGTCGACTGAGGACGAGTGGAAGGCGATCGAGAACGAGCTCGAGGCTGCAGCCGCCGCCGCTGCGCCCGACATCGTCGCGCAAACGCGCGACGTCTACCTGATCTTTCTCAGGCGTTTTCGCAGCAATGTCGCCGCGGGCATCCGGGCGGTTGCACGCGCCCCGGCCGGTGGCGTCGTCGTCCATTGCGTCGGTGGGAAGGACCGGACCGGCCTGCTGTGCGCGTTCTTGCTGCATCTCGCGGGCGTGGGGATCGAAGACATTGCGACCGACTACGCGCTGAGCGAGGAGCGCCTGCAGCCGCGCATGGCCGCATGGCTGGCGGAGGCCAAGACCGAGGCGGAGCGCGAATGGGTTCGCCGTGTTTCGTGCACACCGGCCGAGTCGATGGTCGGAGTCTTCGACGAGCTCGAGCGCCGCTACGGAGGAGCGACGGAGTTCCTGCGCAGCACAGGCTTAAGCGACGAGGACCTCGGGCTCGCGGCGACGCGACTTCGTTAGCCCGGTTTCGCAGCGCGCAGCGAGCGAAGGCCGAAGGCCGCCGGCACGATCGGCAGCCAGAAGTTGACGATCCGGTAGGCGAGGACGGCGGTGACCGCAGCCGCTAGCGGAGTCCCCGTCCAGAGGAGAGCGAACGGCAGGAGCGCCTCGACGGCCCCCGCGCCCGCGAGCGGCAGCGTCCGCCGCGTAAGCGCGTAGCCGGTCGCATAGCCGATCAGAAGGGGCGCGACGGAGGGGAAGTGCCCCTCGAACGCGCGTAGGCAGAGGGCTAGGCACGCGATGTCCCCGAACCAGTAGATGGCCGTTCCGATCGGCCCGGCGGCGTGCTCGAGCTTGAAGAAGAGCTGTCTGATCACGTGGATCGAGTCAAGCCATTGAGCGACGTGGTCACGCCAGCCGTGGCGGCCTCGCAAACGGTCGCGAAGCCGCAGCGCCGAAAGCGCGAGCACGCCGCCGGCAGGGACGGCGATCGCCCACGGCATCGTCAGGCCGGTGCCCGGCTGGTGGACGTGGTCGAGAAGCAGCAGGATCGCGACGATGCAGGTCGCCGGTGCCAGCAGGGCGTACTCGAGCGCCCCGAGGCCGAGCACGCGCACCCGTGCCTCGCGATCGTCGACGAACTCCTGCCTGAATGCATGCAGGTCGACGGAGAACCCTCCACGCGCGACGAAGACGCCGAAGCCCGTCGCAACGAGCGCCAGCGCGCGGGAGTGGGGCAGGCTCGGCCCGTCCTCCACCCGAGCGACCTCTCGGTAAGCGAGCACGTAACCAACGTATGCCAGCACCTCTGCGGCGACAGCCAGCGGTAGCCAGCGGGCGTCGACGTGGCGAAGACGGTCGGCGACAGCGCCGAAGCCCGCGGCCCAGGAGACGCCGACCACGGCCGCGGCCGACAGGGCTGCGCCGAGCGCGATGAACGCCGCCAACTCGCGGGGGCGCCCGTCCAGATGTGTCCGGCCGCCAAAGGGGCGTGGGAGCTTCACAAGCGGGGTATCGGCACGCCCAGGCGATCGCAAACACCACAATCGGGGCATGCAGTTGGATTTCGTACTGGCACTGTTCGGGCCGACCGCTTCGGGGAAGACAGCTGTCGCTGAGGAGTTGACGTCGCGGTTTCCGGCCGAGCTCATCTCGGCGGATTCGATGCAAGCGTACTCGGGCCTGCCGATCCTGACCAACCAACCGGCGGCGCCAACGCGGCTCGTGGGCATCTGGCCGCTCGATCATGAAGGCTCGGTCGCGGAGTACCAGCAGCTCGCGCACGCGGCGATCGACGAGGCCCTGAGCGGCGGGAAGACCCCGATCGTGGTCGGCGGCACGGGGCTCTACCTGCGCGCCGCGGTGTCGGCCTTGGAGCTTCCGCCGGCGCCCGCCCCCGGGCAGCGCGAGCACTGGCAGCGCGTCTACGACGGCCTTGGCGGTGAGCGCGCCCACGAGCTGTTGGCCGAGCGCGATCCCGCTGCGGCCGCCTCGGTGCATCCGAACGACCGCCGCCGCGTGGTACGCGCCCTCGAGCTCACCGATGCCGGACGGTCGCTGAAGGCGCCCGCAGACCGGCTCTGGAGCGCCGACACCCGTCACCCGACGGCCGGCTTCGGTCTCGAGGTGCCGCGCACCGAGCTGCTGCGCCGGATCGAGGCGCGAACGCAGGCGATGTTCGAGGCGGGGGTGCGAGACGAGGTGGCGCAGGCGCTGGCCCGGCCGATCTCGGCGACCGCCCGCAAGGCGCTCGGCCTAGAGGACATCGCGAGGCTCGGCGATCGGGAAGCGGCCGAGGCGCTCAGCCTTCGCACGCGCCGCTATGCGGCGTACCAGCGCAAGTGGATGCGCCGCATTCCGGGCCTTGTTAGCGTCGCGGCCGACCGCCCGCCCGGCGAGGTCGCCGATGAGATCCTCGAAATGGTCCGCGCACGGCAACATCTACCTGCTCGTCGAGGACGAACGGCTAACGCCTGAGCGCGCGCACGAGCTCTCGGCGCAGCACGAGACCGACGGCGTCCTCGAAGTCGTGAGTGCCGAGGGCGTCGAGGCCGAGATCGTGATCTGGAATCCCGACGGCTCCCGGGCCGAGCTGTCCGGCAACGGGACTCGGATCGCTGCCCGCTGGCTCGCCGATCGAAGCGGTGCCGGGGAGGTGCGAATCCGCGTCGGCCAGCGGGTGACCCGCGCGCGGATCAGCGGCGAACTGGTCGAGCAGGAGCTGGGGCGGGTCGAGGTCGGCCCTGCCGAGCGGCTCCACGGAATCGAGTTCGTGCCGGTCTCGGTCGGAAACCCGCACGCGGTCGTCGAGGGCGCCCCAGCCGAGATCGAACGGATCGGGCCGCTGCTCGAGCGCGACGCGCGCTTTCCCGATGGAACGAACGTCCAGGTCGCGCGCGTCGATGGGCCTGGTCGCGTCACGGCGCGGGTCTGGGAGCGCGGTGTGGGGGAGACGAGCTCATCCGGCACGAGCGCGGTTGCAGTAGCCGCCGCGACGCAGGGCGAAGGCGAGACCAGCGTCACCTTTCCGGGTGGCACGCTGCGCGTGACGATCTCCGGCGGCAAGGCCTCCCTTACCGGCCCCGCGGAGCGCCTGTAGGGACAGGCACCTGCCGGTGCCTGTCCCTGAAACCGTTACGAACCAAGCCCGTGCTCACGCAGCGCGTCGTTGAGGCTGACGCGCAGGTCGGTGGAGGCGTCGCGCCAGCCGATGATCAGCGCGCAGGCGAGGTTGAACGTCCCCGCCGGAAACCCCTTCGGTCTCGTCCCCGGCACGACGATCGCCCGCGGCGGCACGTAGCCCCTGTGCTCGACAGGCTCCTCGCCGGTGACGTCGATCACCGGAATCGAGGCCCCGAGCGTGACGTGCGGCCCGATCACCGCCTGCTCGCCGACGATCACGCCTTCGACGATCGCCGCCCTTGAGCCTACGAACGCTCCGTCCTCGACGATCACCGGCCGCGCGCCGGGCGGCTCGAGGACGCCGCCGATCCCGACTCCGCCCGCGAGGTGGACGTCGGCGCCGATCTGTGCGCCCGAGCCGACGGTCGCCCACGTGTCGACCATCGTATTCGGCCCGACCCAAGCCCCGATGTTCACGTAGCTCGGCATCAGCACGACCCCGGGCGAGAGGAAGGCGCCGTAGCGCGCCGTCGCCGGCGGGACGACCCGCACTCCGAGCCGCTCGTAGCCGTGCTTGAGCGGAATCTTGTCGTGGTACTCGAACGGCCCGACCTCGCGCGGCTCCAGCTCGCGCATCCGGAAGTACTCGAGGATCGCGCGTTGGGCCTCCTCGTTCACGCGCCATTCACCGTCCACGCGCTCCGCGACCCGCGTCTCGCCGCGGTCGAGCGCTGCAATCACCTGCTCGACCCGCTCGCGCGGGAGCTCGCTCATAGGACCCGATCCAGGATCTCGGCCGCGCGTTCGCACTCGGCTTCGGTCGGGACCAGCGCCAGCCGCCAATAACCTTCACCGGACGGGCCGAAGAACGTGCCCGGCGAGACGATCAGCCCGTGCTCGAGTAGCCGTGCCGCGAGCTCCTCCGAGCTTTCCCCCGCCGGAACCTCGAGCCAGAGGTACATCGTCGCCTCGCTGCCCGCGACACGGATCCCTTTTCGCGCCAGCGCCGGCAGGAGGACGTCACGCTTGCGGCGGTAGATCTCGCGCGTGCGCTCGACGTGCTCCTCGTCGTTCCAGGCGACGACGGAGGCGCGCTGGACGAATTCCTGCGGCGCCGTCCCGACCGTCGGCCGGTACTGCCGAAGCGCGGCGATCAGCTCCGGCGACGCCGCAACGAAGCCCGACCTGTAGCCGGTCATCGAGGAGCGTTTGCTCAGGGTCTGAAAGACGGCGACGCGCGAGCGGTCAGCCGCCTCGAGCGCGGAGTGCGGCGGCTCGTCGAACCAGAGCTCCGTGTAGGCCTCGTCGGCAGCCAGTAGGAAGTCGTGCTCGGCGGCGAGCGCAGCCAGACGCTCGAGGAACTCGGGCGGAGCGACCGCCCCGGTCGGATTGTTGGGGTAGTTGATCCAGAAGATCGCCGTCCGCGACCAGGTTTCCTCGTCGATTCCGTCGAGATCCGGGAGGAACCCGTTTTCCTCGAGCAGGGGCAGCCGCTCGACGTCGGCACCGGCGAAGAGGGCGCCGCGGTCGTAGACGGGATAGCCCGGCTCCGTCGAGAGCACGAGCGCCTTGTCGCTGTCCCGGTCGAGCAGCACCTGGGCAAGGTGGAAGATCGCCTCCTTGCTGCCGTAGGTCGGGATCACCTCCGTCTCCGGATCGACCTCCACGCCGAAGCGGCGCCCGCACCAGCCCGCGACCGCCTCCCGCAGCTCCGGCAGCCCTTCCGCGAGCGGATAGCTCGAGAGCGGCTCGATGCTTTCGACGAGAGCCCGGCGGATCAGCGGATCGGTTTCCTCACGTGGGTCGCCCTTGCCGAAGTCGATCAACTCGACGCCCGCCGCGGCGAGCCGGCGCTTCGCTTCCTCGAGGCGGACGAACGGGTAGGTGCCGGTGGCGGCGAGAACGGGGGAGAGCTGCACGGCTAGAACGTACCCCGCCCGGAAGCGAAGAGGCGAAGGGCCTCGAACGTCCGCCGCAGCTCGCCGGTGTCGACCTGCTCGTCTGCGCGGTGCGCGTAGCGAGTCGCACCCGGTCCAAGGTTGACGGCGTCCAGGCCTGCCTCGGCGAACTGCGCCACCGGCGTCCAGGCCTGCTTCGGCCGCACAGCGAGCTTGCCCGCTTCGCGGAGCCGGGTTACGAGCGGCCGGTCGAGGACGACGTGCGCCGGCGGCGAGTTGCCGAGGATCTCCACCTCTCCGTCGCCCGCCAGTTCTCGCACCCGGGCCTCGGCCTGCTCGCGCGAGTGGCCGGGCGCATAACGGTAGTTCAGCCGGGCCACACAGCGGTCGGGGACGACGTTGTCAGCGATCCCGCCCTCGATCGCGACTGCGCTGACAACCTCACGAAAGACGAGCCCGTCGACCTCGACGTCGAGCGGTTCGAGCGCCGCCAGGGGCGCCAGGGCGGCCGCAGCCTTGTGGATCGCGTTCTCGCCGGTCCAGGGCCGGGCCGAGTGCGCGCTGACTCCTCGAAATGTCAGCTCGGCGCTCAGGTTGCCGACGCAGCCGAGGTGGAGCTCGTTGTCCGTGGGCTCGAGCACGATCACGAGCTCCGCCTCGAGCGCCTCCGGGCACGTCACCAAGAACTCCGGCACCGGGCTCTCGTCCGCCGGCAGCTCCTCGCGAGTGAAGAAGAGGAAGCCGAGGTCGAGCTCGAGCTCCCCGGTGAGCGCCCAGTCGGCCAACTCGAGCATCACCGCAACGCCCCCCTTCATGTCGCTCGCGCCGAGTCCAATCACGGCGCCGTCCTTGATTCGCCCGGGGAGATTGTCCTGCGCGGGCACCGTGTCGACATGCCCGGCGAGCAGGACGAGCGGCCGGCCGGCCGCTCGCTTGGACGTCGCGAAGAGAACGTCGTCGCTCGACCAGACCGGTTCCAACGACAGCTCCGAGCGGACATACGCCATCGCCTCAGCCTCGGCGCGGCTGACCGACGGGATGTTGACGAGGGCGAGCGTACGCTCGGCCAACCGTCCGCCTGGCTCCCCGTCCCGCACATGCGGATTCTGCCCTTTGAAGGTCATAATCTCTGCGTGACGCTACGCCAGCCGGATCCTGCGCCGGGTGCCGAGCCCGAGCGCGGGTTCGTCGTCGCCGTGCTGGCGCAAGGGGTCGACGCCGATCGCGAGCTCGGCGAGCTGCAGGAACTCGCCCGCACCGCAGGGGTCGAGCCCGTCGGAGAGCTCGTCCAGCGAGCAGCCAGGCCGCAGCCCCGCACCTACGTCGGCAAGGGGAAGCTGGTCGAGCTGAAAGAAGCCTTTGGACGCTCCGGCGCCGAGTCGCTGCTCGTCGACGACGAGCTGTCGCCTGTGCAGCAGCGCGAGCTCGAGAACGCCCTCCAGGCGCGGGTGATCGACCGGACGCAGCTGATCCTCGACATCTTCGCCCAGCATGCCGTGACCGCGGAGGGGAAGCTCCAGGTCGAGTTGGCGCAGCTGGAGTACAACCTTCCGCGGATGCGAGGGCTCTGGCAGCACCTCGAGCGGCTCGGAGGCGGGCTCGGCACACGCGGCCCCGGGGAGTCGCAGCTGGAGACCGACCGCCGGCTGGCGCGCCGCCGGATCACGGTTCTGCGGGGGCGGCTCCGCGGCCTCGAGCGCCAGCGCGCCACTCGCCGGAAGTCCCGGCGCCGCTCCGAGACGCCGGTGATCGCACTGGCCGGCTACACGAATGCCGGCAAGTCGACGCTCCTGAACGCGCTCACCGGCGCCGACGTCTCCGTCCGCGACCGGCTCTTCGAGACGCTCGATCCGACGACGCGCAGCTTCGAGGTCGACGGCCGGAAGTATCTGCTGACGGATACCGTCGGCTTCATCCGGCGCCTGCCTCACCAGCTCGTGGAGGGTTTTGCCGCAACGCTCGAGGAGACGCTCGTCGCCGACCTGGTCCTGCACGTGGTCGACGGCTCGGCCTCCGACGTCGAGCTCGACGAGATGCGCGCGGCCGTCGAGGACGTCCTCGGCGAGATCGGCGTCACCGACGTCCCGGTGGAGCTGGTGCTGAACAAGGTCGACCTCGTCGACCCCTTGCGCCGCCGACGCCTCGCCAACCGGTATCCGGACGCATTGCAGGTCTCGGCGGCCACGGGCGAGGGCCTCGACGCACTGCGCGAGCGGGTCGCGTCCGAGTTCGGCGAGCGTTTCGAAAGCGTCCGGATGCTGCTCCCGTACGACGAGGGGGCGCGCCTGGCGGAGCTCTACGCGCTCGGAGCGCCGATCCAGGAGCGGGTCGACCAGCCGGACGGCGTCTTCGTTCGCGCGCACCTGCCACGCCGCGAGCTCCCGCGGTTCGCGCCCTACCTGCTGGCGGAGGCGCGCGACGAGCAGGCGCGCTCGGCCAAGTGATCGAGCTGGCATTCCAGCGCCTCCGCGAGGATGCGGTCGTCCCCATCCGCGCCTACCCGGGCGACGCCGGCCTCGACCTGGCGGCCTGCGAGCGCGTCGAGCTCGGGCCGGGGGAGAGGGCCGTGGTCGGCACGGGTCTCGCGGTTGCGATTCCGGAGGGGTACGCCGGCTTCGTCCAGCCCCGCTCCGGGCTTGCCTCGCGGCACGGCATCTCCGTGGTCAATGCGCCGGGCCTGATCGACTCCGGCTACCGCGGCGAGGTCCGGGTAGTGCTGTTGAACACCGACCGCGCGGACACGTTCGTCGTCGAGCCGGGAATGAGGATCGCCCAGCTCGTCGTCCTCGAAGTCCCGCAGCTCGAGCTCGTCGAAACCGAGGAGCTGCCAGAGAGCGAGCGGGACGTTCGCGGCTTCGGGTCCTCGCGCGCGCGATGACGAGCCGTCGGTCCGAGGATCGTGGGGGCTGAGCCCCGGATCCGCGTCTCGGCGCTGCTGCGCTGGAACGACCGGGTGCTGCTCTGCCGCCATGAGAAGCCCGGCAAGGAGTACTGGCTGCTGCCGGGCGGGGGCGTGAACACGGGGGAGAGCCTGGTCGATGCCCTCCACCGGGAACTCCTGGAGGAGCTAGGGATCGGCGAGGAGGTGGCGGTCGAGGGCCCCGTCGCAATTGTCGACTCGATCTCGCCCGTGCAGAGCTTCGCGGCCAAGCACGTCGTGCACATCATCTTCGCGGGCGACCTCGGTGGGCGCTCCCTCGAGGAAGTCAACTCGCAGGACGCGGCCGTCCGTGGGCACCGGCTGTTCGGCCTCGACGACCTCGACGACGTCGTCCTGCATCCCCCGATCCAACGCTTCGTCCAGCGCTGGCGGCCGGGTGACCCCGCGGTTTACCTGGGAGCTCTCTGGGCACGATAGGCGACCCGGCCGGCGCGCCGGCTTCGTCCTGCTCGGCTCCGCTCACCGGTGGTGTGGAAATGTCACGAATTCGGCGCCATGACGTTCCAGACAAGCGCGGAGTTGCCCGATATCGTCATCCGCCGAGGGCGGAGGGCGCGGCCCCACCCAATTAAAGGGTGGGGGTTGGACCAGGGGCACGGCTCCGCAGTGAGCCGTGGGCATGCTGGGCGTCGGCTGGCCGGTCTGGGAGGTTAGAAGCGGCCGCCCCGGGTTTCCGCTCGGCGGGCGGAGACTGCGTGGGCCTGCGTTTCGAGCTCGTCAGGGAGCGGCTCGAACGCGGGGAGATCGCCCGTTCGGTGGGCAATCGCCTGCGCGAGCAGCCAGTCGGCGAGCCACGGGTTGCGTGGCAGCAACGGTCCGTGGAGGTAGGTGCCGGT
>Ga0207693_10004238_pt1 | contig 12158 bp, 8 predicted proteins | sample LARL81metaG_FD_184347 | JGI IMG/M metagenome (GOLD analysis project Ga0207693, IMG submission 184347) | Corn, switchgrass and miscanthus rhizosphere microbial communities from Kellogg Biological Station, Michigan, USA - LAR L8-1 metaG... | ecosystem: Host-associated > Plants > Roots >...
ACATCTTCGGGTTGATCGACTTGCGGTCGGTGATGTTCAGGTATTTGTCGAGGATGTCCCAGACATTGTCGGGATTGGACTGGTGGTAATGCGGCTCGTAGCGCGTGCCCTTGCCGGCGCAGATCACCTTGAAGCCGGCGGCGCGCGCCCAATCGACGTGCTCGCAGATCAGCGCCGGCTGGTCGCCCCAGGCCAGCGAATAGACGACGCCCGCGCTCTTCGCCTTGCGCGCCAAGAGCGGACCGGCCACCGCGTCGGCCTCCACATTGACCATAACGATGTGCTTGCCGTGTTCGATCGCCGACAGGCAGTGCCGGATGCCGGCGCCGGGCACGCCGGTCGCCTCCACGATCACCTCGATGCGCGGGTCGGCGATCAGCGCGGCGGCATCCTGAGTGACGAAGGTCGCGCGTTGGCCATGAGCGTCGGCGAGCGAGGACGCCGCGTAGGCGGCCTCCGGCCAACCCGCGGTCTTGAGCTGGCTGCGGGCACGCGCGACGTCGAGATCGGCGACGCCGGCGACGTGCATGCCGCGCGTCAGCCGCGCCTGCGACAGGAACATGGTGCCAAACTTGCCGGCGCCGATCACGCCGACGCTGACCGGCCGGCCCGCGGCTTCGCGCTCGAGCAACTTGGAATGAAGGTTCAACCCGCTCTCCCGTTGGCGATTGGCGCAACGGAAACACAGCGGCGGCGCGCCGACAAGCGCGGCGCTATTGGCAGAGCGCGCGGGAGACGAAAGTGTCGGTGGTGCAGCCGGGGCCGGTGCGCCGGCCGGCCAGATAGACTTCGGGCGGGCAGACCTCGGCGGTGGTCATGTCGAGGCTCTTGCCGGAGGCCAAGCCCTTGGTCCTGCACATCGCGTCGGCGGCGGCGTTGCAGTCGGGCGCGCCGTTCGGCGCCAACACGCATTTCTGATGGCCCGACACCACCCGCGTGCCGGGAATGCGCACGACGGCATCAGCGGCGCCCTTGGCGCCGTTGACGGTATCCCCGGCCTTGTCGCCGAATTTCTCGACCTCCTTGCCGGCGCCCTTGAAGGTCGAGGAAACGTGGCCGGCCTGCTCGGAGAACCAGCGGCTGACGGTATCGATAAAGCCGCCATCGGATTTCGGCGGGGCCGCTTCCTGCGCGGCGGCGAGCGAGGCGGAGAACGCCAGCGCCGCGGCCAGCGCGAACGCGCGCGCCAAGTTATGCCGCCTGCGCGCTCTGCTCGGACCGATCGACATCAGCGTGCTGTTCATGGCCGGTTCGGCGATTGACGATGCCCAAATCGGCATTCGCGCGGGGTGCCCGCCATCTAGCCCGGCACTGGTGGCGAAAATGTGAACGGCCGTTTTCTCAAAACAGGTAGACCGCCGCCACAATGCCACCCACGAGGACGACGGCGAACAGCAGGGTCCAAAGCCCGAGTTGACGCTCGATGATATGGCGGGCTTGCTCGCCATAGCGGTGCAACAGGAAGGCGAGCAGGAAAAATCGCGCGCCACGCGTAATGATTGAAAACAGAACAAAGAGTCCGAAATTGTAGCCGAAGAAGCCGGAGGTGATGGTGACCAGCTTGTAGGGAATCGGCGTGAGGCCTTTGAGCAAAATGATCCAGGCGCCCCACTGCGCATAGGCGGCGCGGAAGGCTTCGGCCTTGTCGCCGTAGCCGTAGATATGGATCAGCCAGGCGCCGACCGAATCGTACAGCAACGCGCCGATGGCGTAGCCGAGCATGCCGCCGGTGACGGAGGCGACCGTGCACCAGGTCGCCATGACATAGGCGCGCTGCGGGCGCGCCAAGGCCATCGGTACCAGCATGACGTCCGGCGGTATCGGGAAGAACGAGCTTTCCGCGAAGGCCACCGCGCTCATGGTCCACAGCGCGTGCGGCTTGTCGGCGGTGTCGACGCACCAGTCGTAAAGGCGGCGAAGCAGACCGCGCCGCCCGGATTGCTGAACAGCCATTCGAAGCTCACAAAAGATGGAAGGAAGGTTCGGCGCTCGCGGGTGCGCCGGCTTTCGACTTGCCGCAACCTATCGCCGCGGCGGCGCCTGTACCATATTCTTGGGCACTTTTTCGGCAATCCCGAACATCTGTTCGCGCCGGCGCATTTCCGCCCAGACGTCCTCCGGCCGCACGCCGGCATGCACCCACAGCACCACCAGATTGTACAGCAGATCGGCGCTTTCGCGGATGACGGCGTCGCTCTTGTCTTGCATGGCGTCGATGGCGACTTCGGCCGCTTCCTCGGCCAGCTTCTTGGCCATCTTGGCGCGCCCGGCGCGCAACAGCCGCGCGGTGCGCGATTTGGCCGGATCTGAGCCGCGCACGGCGATCACGGCGTCGTAAAGCCGGGCGACTGAGTCATTCATGGGCCGACAATAACCCGGTTATCGGCAGGCAAGTCAAAGAAATCCTCGCCCGGGAACACGAGGCCTCAATCCTCTTCGCTCAGCAGCATGGCGTTGCCGCCGGCGGCGGCGGTGTTGACCGTGACCACCTGCTCCAACGCGAAGCGCGCAAGATAATGCGGGCCGCCCGCTTTCGGCCCGGTGCCGGAAAGTCCGCTGCCGCCGAAAGGCTGGCTGCCGACCACCGCGCCGATCATGTTGCGGTTCACATAGACGTTGCCGTGCGGCAGCCGCGCAGCGATACGCGCGGCGGTCGCCTCGATGCGCGAATGGATGCCGAGCGTGAGCGCGGTGCCATTGCCGGCGATGTCGTCGAGCAATCGGTCGAGGCCGGAGGCGGACCAACGCACCACGTGCAGCACCGGGCCGAACACCTCCTCGCGCAAATCGCGCGCGCGCTCGAGCGCAATGATTGTGGGCGCGACGTAGCTGCCGCGCGCCGGCAGCGCACGCTCGTCATCCCAGCGAAAAAGCACGGCGGCGCGCCGATCGGCGATCCAATGCACGAGCTTGCCTTGCGCCTCGGCGTCGATCACCGGACCGACCTGGGTCGCGATCTCGCGCGGGTCGCCGACCGTCAGTTCGCGCGCCGCCCCGCTCACCATGGCCAGCACCTTGTCGGCGACGTCGTCCTGCACGCAGAGCAGCCGCAGCGCCGAGCAGCGCTGGCCGGCGGAGCGGAAGGCCGACGCGATCACGTCGTCGGCGACCTGCTCGGGCAGCGCGGTGGCGTCGACGATCATGGCATTGATGCCGCCGGTCTCGGCGATCAATACCGGCAGCGCCCCGTCTTTGCCGGCGAGCGCGCGGTTGATCGCGCGCGCGACCTCGATCGAGCCGGTGAAGGCGACGCCGGCGGCGCGTGCGTCGGCGGTCAGCAGCGCGCCGATCTTGCCGTCGCCCGGCGCCAAATGCAGCGCGGTTGGCGGCACGCCGGCGGCGTGCAGCAGCTTCACCGCCGCATCGGCGATCAACGGCGTCTGCTCGGCCGGCTTGGCGACCACGGCATTGCCGGCGGCGAGCGCGCCGGCGATTTGGCCGGTGAAGATGGCGAGCGGAAAATTCCACGGGCTGATGCAGACGAACACGCCGCGGCCGCGCAGGCGCAATTCGTTGCTCTCTCCGGTCGGGCCGGGCAGCGGCTGCGGCGCGAACAGGCGGCGCGCCTGCCCGGCGTAATAGCGGCAGAAGTCGGCGGCCTCGCGCACCTCCGAAACGCAATCCTCCAGCGTCTTGCCGGCCTCGCTCTGCAGCAATGCGATCAGGCGCGCGCGATTTGCCTCGATCAGGTCGCCGGCGCGCTCAAGCGCATGCGCGCGTTGCGCGATCGGCGTCGCATCCCAGCCGGCAAAACCCGCCTGCGCCGCGCCCATGGCGGCGCCGACGATCGCGGCATCGCTTTCGCGCACCGTGCCGATCTTTTCGGCGTCGATCGGCGACAGCACATCGCGCGCCGCGCCGGGCAACTCGGCGCCATCGACCAGCGGCGCGCAGGCCGCCGCCCCGGCCGCAGCCTTTATGTCCGTCAGCAGTTGCGCCAGCGCCGCGCTGTCGCCGAACTCGACGCCGGCCGAATTCTTGCGCTCCGGCATGAACAGATCGCGCGGCAAGGGAATATGGCGGTGGCGCGCCTGCTCTGGGCCGGCGATCCGGCTTTGCGGACGCCGCAAGATCTCGGCGATCGGCACCGCCGGATCGGCGGCCACCGACACGAACGAGGAGTTGGCGCCGTTCTCCAACAGCCGGCGCACCAGATAGGCGAGCAGGTCGGCATAGCCGCCGACCGGCGCATAGACCCGGCAAGCCAGCCGCGGATATTCGCCGAGCAGCGCCTCATAGAGCGCTTCGCCCATGCCGTGCAGGCGCTGGAATTCGTAATCCTGCACGCCGCCGGCGTCTTCGATCACGCTGGCGACGGTCAGCGCATTGTGGGTGGCGAATTGCGGATAGAGGCGCGGCCGCGCCGCCAGCAGCTTGCGCACGCAGTCGAGGTAGCACAAGTCGGTCATCGCCTTGCGCGTGAACACCGGATAGTCGGCGAGCCCGCGCTCTTGCGCGCGCTTGATCTCCGTATCCCAATAGGCGCCCTTGACCAGGCGAACCATCAAGCGGCGGCCGAGCGCGCCGGCGAGCGCGGCGGTCCAGTCGATGACCGCGGGCGCGCGCTTCTGATAGGCCTGCACGGCGAGGCCGAAGCCGTCCCAGCCGGCGAGCGAGGTATCGCGCAACGCCGCGCCGATGGCCGCGAGCGAGAGCTCGAGCCGGTCGGCTTCCTCGGCGTCGACGGTAAAATTGAGGTCGTGCGCCTTGGCCAGCCGCGCCAACTCCAGCAGGCGCGGCGTCATTTCACGCAGCACGCGCTCGCGCGCCAACGGTTCGTAGCGCGGATGCAGCGCCGATAATTTCACCGAGATGCCCGGGCGGCGCGGCAACGTGTCGTTGCCGGCACGTTTGCCGATTTCGCCGATGGCATGCGCGTAAGACTCGAAATAATGCGCGGCATCGGCGGCGCTGCGCGCGCCCTCGCCCAGCATGTCGAAGGAATATTGAAACGCGCGTTGCGCGCCGGCGCGCTCGAGCGCGGCGCCGATGGTCTCGCCCAGCACGAAATGCGAGCCGAGCAAGCGCATGGCCTGGCGCGTCGCGGCGCGCACCGCCGGCAGGCCGAGCCGCTTGACCAGCGTCTCGACGATGCCCTCCGGCGTTTCGCCCGGATGGATGACGCGGGCCGTCATCCCCAACGTCCAGGCCGAGGCCGACACCAGAAACGCGCTCGAACGCGCCTCGCGATGCGCCCAATCGCCGGCCTTCAGCTTGTCTTCGATCAGGCGGTCGGCGGTGGCGGCGTCGGGCACGCGCAGCAACGCTTCCGCCAGCACCATCAGCGCGAGGCCCTCTTTGGTCGAGAGCGCGTAGGCGTGCAGGAAATCCTCGACCCCGCCGAGGCGGCCCGAGCGCGCGCGGATGGCTTCGACGAGGCGCGTCGCGCGGGCGTCGATGCGCGCTTCGGCCGCCGGCGGCCGCGCGGCGGTCGCCAGCAACCCGGCCGCAATCGTCTCGTCCGCCGGCGCATAGGGCGCCCGCAAGGACGGAATATTGCGGACCGCTGGCTCTGCCGCCGGCATCAACCGCACCTCCCCGCGCGCGGGTAAGCATAGCGCATGGCGCGGGCGCCGGATAACGCGCTGCGGAGGGGTTGGATCAGGCGACGGTGGCGACCAGCTTGGGCCCGCCGGCGCCGCGAACCGCGGAGGCGATCTCGCCGGCGAGTTGCTCGTAGGCGACGCGGGGGCCGCCCTCGCGGACGAACAACCCGCAATAAATGTCGGGCAGCTTGGGCAGCGGCGCGTCCTCCCACACGATCATGCCGACATCGGCGGCGGCCCGCCGCATGGTCGCCATGACCCCGAAGCCCGCCGCCAATGCGCCGGAAAGGCTGGCGACGCTCGGGCCGACGAACACGTCTTGCCAGGCGAGACCTGCATCCTTCAACGCCGCGGTCGCCAGGCGGTGATAGCCGCAGGGTTCGCCATAGGTGACCAGCGGTACCGGACGATCCTGGTCAATCAAGGTCCCGGCGCCGCGCACCCACACCATCTCCTCGGGCCAGCTCAGCAGCGCGTCGGGCTCGAGCGCGGGCGAGAGCCCGACCAAGATGTCGAGCGCGCCGCCGCGCAATTCGCGCACCAGCGGATCGTGGTAACCGGTGCGCACGATGAAGCGCACGTCCGGCCAGCGCTCGCGGAAGCGCGCGAGCGTGCCGGGCACGACGGAAGCGATATAGTCGCTGGAAATTCCCACCCGTATCAGCAGCTCCGGCCGCGGAGTCCCACCGCCGAGCCGGACGATCTGGTCATTAATCGAGAGCAGGCGGCGAGCATAGCTCACCACCATTTCCCCTTCCGGCGTCAGGCTGATGCCCTGGACGCTGCGGTCGAACACCTCGCCGCCCAGCAGGAACTGCAACCGTTTGATCTGGGCGCTAACCGCCGGCTGGGTAAGGCCGAGTGAAGCTGCGGCCTTGGTGAAACTGCGCAAATCGACGACCGCAACCAAAGTGCGCAGCAGATCCGTCGGAATATTGGTCATTTACCGCCTTTTTTCTTGTCGTTTTTCTTCCGGTTCTTCTTTTCGTTGCAACCCCGCTGCCGCCCGAATTCATTTGCGTGCATATAATAAAATCACAGCTTGTGACTGTAACAACCTCCTCCCTGGCGCGCAATTCGCGTCAACCCGCTCGACCGCCCTGGCCTTGCGGGCGAGGCGCAAATTGGCTGCCGAGCGGGCCGGCTATTTGATGCGTTCCAGAATGCTGACGTAGTTGGCGACCGCAGTGCCGCCCATGTTGAAGATGCCGCCGAGGCGGGCGTTCTTGAGCTGCAGCTCGCCGGCCTGGCCGGTGAGCTGCATGGCGGTCATGGCGTGCATGGACACGCCCGTCGCGCCGATCGGATGGCCCTTGGCCTTGAGGCCGCCGGAAGGATTGACCGGCAGCTTGCCGTCCTTCTGCGTCCAGCCCTCCTTGATCGCGATGGCGCCCTGCCCTTCCTTGGTCAGGCCCATCGCCTCGTATTCGATGAGTTCGGCGATGGTGAAGCAGTCGTGCGTCTCGACGAACGAAAGATCGTCGAGCGCGATGCCGGCGTCGGCGAGCGCGCGCTGCCAGGCGAGCGAGCAGCCCTCGAACTTGAGGATGTCGCGCTTGGCCATCGGCAGGAAGTCCTGCACGTGGGCGGTTGCGCGGAAGGCGACCGCCTTGTCGAATTGCAGCGCGCTTTCGACGTCCGCCAGCACCACCGCGGCGGCGCCATCGGAGACCAGCGAGCAATCGGTGCGCTTGAGCGGCCCGGCCACGTAGGGGTTCTTCTCGCTCTCGGTGCGGCAGAAGTCGTAGCCGAGATCCTTGCGCATCTGCGCGTAAGGATTGCCGACGCCGTTCTTGTGGTTCTTGGCGGCGATCAGCGCCAAGGCATCGGACTGGTCGCCGTATTTCTGGAAATAGCCGCCGGCGATCTTGCCGAAAATGCCGGCAAAGCCGCCGTCGATATCGGCCTCCTCGCGCACGTAGCTTGCCTTGAGCAGATTGCGGCCGATCTCCGGCGCGGGCGTCGTGGTCATCTGTTCGGCGCCCACCACCAGCACGATGCGCGCCGAGCGCGCGGCGATCGCCTTCAGGCCCTGCTGCACGGCGGCCGAGCCAGTGGCGCAGGCATTCTCCACGCGGGTCGCCGGCTTGAAGCGCAGATCGGGCGAGGCCTGCAGCACCAGCGCGGCGGTGAAATCCTGCGCCGAGAAACCCGCGTTGAAGTGGCCGAGCACGATCTCGTCGACGTCCTTCGGCCCGATGCCGGCGTCGGCGAGCGCATCGGTCGCCACCCGCACGATCAGGCTCTCGACGGTTTCGCCGGCGAGCCTGCCGAAGGGGGTGTGGGCCCAGCCGACGATGGCAGCGGTCATAACGCGCTCCTTGCCGAATTTTGGTCGTACTTCAATAGGATAAGGGACTTACCGTATCCACAGCGCAGCCGTTTGGCGGTTTTGCCTCCGGCAGTGAGCTTCGATAGCTTAGGCCCCAGTCTAGGCTCCTTGTCCTCGGAACCCAACCGTTTCCGGGGGGTTAGCGTCACCGGAACCCGCGAGAAACGTGAGCAACTTGGCCAGTCCCCGCTCTTTCCTGACCGGTCTTCTCGCCCTCGCGCTGGCGCTGACCTTCGTCAACCGGGCGCAGGCCGAAGCCAAGCTGCTGATTGAAGCCGCGACCGGCAAGGTGCTGTTTTCCGAGAACGCGACTTATCCCTGGTACCCGGCCTCGGTCACCAAGCTGATGACGGTTTACACCACGTTGCGAGCGCTCAAGGAAGGCGCCATTACGCTCGAGTCGCCGCTCACCGTGTCGCGCAACGCCGCCGCCCAGCACCCGACCAAAATGGGCTTTAAGGTCGGCACCATCGTCACCGTCGACAACGCGCTCAAGATGCTGATGGTGAAATCGGCGAACGACATCGCGGTCGCCATCGCCGAAGGCGTCGGCGGCTCGATCGCCGGCTTTGCCGACATGATGAACGCCAACGCGCGCCGGCTCGGCATGACGCAAAGTAATTTCGTCAACCCGAACGGCCTGCCGGCCGACAACCATGTCTCCTCGGCGCGCGATCTCGCGATTCTGGCGCGCGCGCTGATCGAGGAATTTCCGCAATACGATCTGTATTGGCACGTGCACTCGATCCGCTACGGCAAGCGGGTCATGCGCAACTACAATTCGTTGCTCGACCGCTATCCCGGCGCCGACGGCATGAAGACCGGCTTCATTTGCGCGTCCGGCTACAACCTGGTCGCTTCCGCCACCCGCAATGGGCGCCGGCTGATCGCGGTGGTGCTCGGCGCCCATTCCGGCGCAACGCGCGCGCAGGAAGCGGCGCAATTGCTCGAGCGCGGCTTCAACGGCGGCGCGCTCAATTGGCTGACGCCCTCGCTCGGCACGGTCGACGCGCTGGCGCCGATCGACGCCGCCCCGCCCAATTTGCGCGACGAAATGTGCGGCCCCCACCGGCACAAGCCGGCCTCCGAGGACAACGATGAGGAAGAGGAAAACGCCGCCAACGCCGCCAATGGCGACACCTCGTCTGCGCACGCCTTCATGTTGTCGAACCTGAAGGCCTCGGCCGGCAAATACGTGCTCGGGCCGCCGATCGAAACCGAGCCGCCGATCACGGTGTTCACCGGGCTCGCCAGCAAGCCCGATTTGGTCGAGCAGACGGTCGCCTCCGGCAAGACCAAGCATCCGCGCAAAAAGAAGATCGCCGCCCATCCCAAGAAGAAGGCAGCAGAGGCTGATCACCCGGCCAAGAAGAAAGCCGTGGCGGCCGCGCCTCCGGCCAAGAAAAAGCCAGCCAAGCACGCCAAGGCGAAAGTCTCCTCGGCCGCCAAATGAGCGGGCCCGAGGGTAATGCGCGGCGCCAGCCGCCCGACCCGATCCCGCTGACCGTGCTCACCGGCTTCCTCGGCGCCGGCAAGACGACGCTGCTCAACGCACTGTTGAAGGATCCGCGGCTGGCCGAGACCGCCGTCGTCATCAACGAATTCGGCGAGGTTTCGCTCGACCATCTGCTGGTCGAATATGTCGGCGACAACATGGTGCTCCTGCAGTCAGGCTGCTTGTGCTGCACCATGCGCGGCGACCTGGTGGACGCGCTGGAGACGCTGCTGCGCGACCTCGACAACCGGCGCTGCAAGTTCAAGCGCGTGCTGCTGGAGACGACCGGCCTCGCCGATCCTGCCCCGGTGCTGCACACCGCGATGGTGCATCCCTATCTTGTGCTGCGCTACCGGCTCGACGGCGTGGTGACCGTGGTCGATTGCGTCAACGGCGAGGCGGCGCTCGACGCGCATCCTGAGGCGGTGAAGCAGGCCGCCGTCGCCGACCGCATCGTGCTCAGCAAGACGGACATCGCGAGCCCCGCGCAAAACGCCGGCATCCGCGCGCGGCTAAAGGCGCTCAACCCGGCCGCGCCGATCCTCGACGCCGCCACAGGCGAAGCCAGCGCCGACAAGATTCTCGGCAGCGGTCTGTTCGATCCGGCCCGCAAAATCCCCGACGTCAAGAAGTGGCTTGCCGCCGAGGCCTATGCCGACGCGCAGGCGCAAGAACACGCGCATCATCATGGCCACAACCACGGTGCGCTCGATCGCAACCGCCACGACGCGCACATCGCCTCCTTCGTGCTGACCAGCGACGCCGCGATCCCGGCCGGCACGCTCGACATGTTCCTCGAATTGGTGCGCGCGAGCTACGGCGACCGGCTGTTGCGCGTGAAGGGCATCGTCAAGCTCGCCGAAATGCCCGATACGCCGGTGGTGGTGCACGGCGTGCAGCACGTCTTCCACCCGACCGCGCGCCTCGAGCGCTGGCCGGACGAAGACCACCGCACGCGGCTGGTGTTCATCACCCGCGACCTGCCGGAGCGCCCGCTGCGCGAGCTGTTCGCCGCCTTTACCGGCGCGCTCGCGCCCGACCGGCCTGACCGGACGGCTTGGTCCGACAACCCGCTCGTCCCCTTCGGCGGCATAGACCGCTGAGCCGGCGCGGCCCTTGCGCCTCACCGCAAGACGCACGATCCTCCAGCCCCGCCGCCGCTTATCAGGCCGCATGGGGAGACAGCATGGACCGGATCTGGCTGCGGCAATACCCGCCGGGCGTTCCCGCCGAGATCGATCCGTCGCGCTATGCTTCGCTTGTCGCGCTGCTTGACCAAAGCTTCCGGCTTTACGCCGCGCGCGGCGCCTGCACCTGCATGGGCAAGACGATCACTTACGCCGAACTGGACGCCGCTTCGCGCGCGCTTGCCGCCTGGCTGCAGGCGCGCGGCCTGCCGCACGGCACGCGCGTCGCAGTCATGATGCCGAACGTGCTGCAAAACCCGGTCGCGATCGCCGCCATCCTGCGCGCCGGCATGACGGTGGTGAACGTCAACCCGCTCTACAAGCCGCGCGAGCTGGAGCACCAGCTCAGCGATTCCGGCGCCGAGGCGATCGTCGTGCTGGAGAATTTCGCCTCCGTGCTGCAAGAAGCGCTGCCGCACACCAAGGTGAAACACGTCCTGGTCGCCAGCATGGGCGACATGTTGGGCGGCCTGAAGGGCACGATCGTCAATTTCGTCGTGCGCCGCGTCAAGAAGTTGGTGCCGGCCTACGCCTTGCCCAATTCGATTTCCTTCAACGCCGCGCTCGCCGAGGGCGGCAAGCTGCCGTTCAACCCGCCGAAGATCGGGCCCGACGACATCGCCTTCCTGCAATATACCGGCGGCACCACCGGCGTCGCCAAGGGCGCCATGCTGCTGCACCGGAACATGATCGCCAATCTGCTGCAGCTCGAGGCGTGGAACGCGCCGATGGTCAATCGGCCGCCGGCGACCGAGCAGTTGATCGTGCTGACCGCGCTGCCGCTCTATCACATCTTCGCGCTCACCGCCTGTTTCCTGTTCAGCGTAAGCAACGGCGGCATATGCATCCTGATTCCGAACCCGCGCGACATCGGCGGCCTGATCAAGGTGCTCAAGAAAACCAAGGTCAACTTCTTCCCGGCCGTGAACACGCTGTACAACGCGCTGCTCAATCATCCCGACTTCGGTAGCATCGATTGGAGCATGTTGAAGTCGGCGGTCGGCGGCGGCATGGCGGTGCAGAAGCCGGTGGCGGAAGCCTGGATGAAGGCGACCGGCCGCCCGATCGTGGAGGGCTACGGCCTGTCGGAGACCGCCCCGGTGCTCACCGTCAACCGCGACGACATTTCCGAGTGGACCGGCACCATCGGCCTGCCGATGCCCTCGACCGAGATTTCCATCCGCGACGACGATGACAAGGAAGTGCCGCTCGGCGAGCAGGGCGAAATCTGCGCGCGCGGCCCGCAGGTGATGGCCGGCTATTGGCAGCGGCCGGACGAGACCGCGAAGGTGATGAGCAAGGACGGCTTCTTCCGCACCGGCGACATCGGCGTGATGGACAATGAAGGCCGCGTGCGCATCGTCGACCGCAAGAAGGACATGATCAGCGTCTCCGGCTTCAAGGTGTTCCCCAACGAGGTCGAGGACGTGGCGATGAGCCATGGCGGCTTGTTGGAGTGCGCGGTGATCGGCATCCCCGATCCGCATTCCGGCGAGGCGCCCAAGCTGTTCGCGGTCAAGAAACTGCCGGGACTGGAGGCGGCCGAACTGCGCGCGTTCCTGAGCGCCAAGCTTGCCAGCTACAAGGTGCCGAAGCAG
>Ga0207693_10004240_pt1 | contig 12156 bp, 9 predicted proteins | sample LARL81metaG_FD_184347 | JGI IMG/M metagenome (GOLD analysis project Ga0207693, IMG submission 184347) | Corn, switchgrass and miscanthus rhizosphere microbial communities from Kellogg Biological Station, Michigan, USA - LAR L8-1 metaG... | ecosystem: Host-associated > Plants > Roots >...
GGGCTTTGCCCGTGCGGCCGTCTAATCCCGGTCGGGGTACTCTGCCCCGGTCCGGAGAGGTGTCCGAGCGGTCTAAGGAGCGCGACTGGAAATCGCGTACGGGCTGAAAGGTCCGTCGCGGGTTCAAATCCCGCCCTCTCCGCCTAAAGCGAAGGCCCGCCACGCGGGCCTTCTCCGCTAGGAGACCTTGAGCTCGAGCTTCATCCCGGCCTGTTCATGGCCCGGCACGGAGCAGTAGAGCTTGTAGGTACCGCTCTTCAGATCAACGGTCAGCTTTGCGGTCTTGCCGGGGTCGATCACCGGTGTCTTCTCGTTGCTCACGCCGGGGCCGTCGACGACTAGGTCGTGTCCGACGTGCCCCTTGTTCGTCAGATCGAACGTGTAGGCGCCGGGGGACAGGGTCGTGTCCGGGAGCTCGATCTTGAACTCGACCTCGCTGACGGGAACGCTCTTGGGCGCGGTCGGCGCCGTGGTCGGCGTCGACGCCGACAAAGCCGTGGTCGTTTGGACGGTGGTCTTCCCCAGTCCGGTGTTTGTTGGCGTAGGCGCCGTCGCTGTGCTCGTGGGCGCCGTCGTCGGTGTGGCGTTCGAGCCTTCTGCGGCGTGGCTCTCGCTTGGCTCTTTGCCGAAGAAGAAGACTGCGAACATCATCCCGATGAAAAGGGCGACCGAGACAGTCAGGAAAGCCGGCAGGCCGCGCTTGCCCGGGTAACCTGGCCGCAACGTCGGCAGGAGAAAAGACGAGAGCAGCGCGAAAACGACGAACGTCAAGCCGACCAGCCCGAGCCCCACCTTGTGCCCGGTCGAGAGCGCCGCGATCAGCACGTGGCGGAAATTACCGTATTGGGGAAACAGAACGAGGGATTGGGAGATCGAGGCCTCCGGCCGACGTTGAGTAAGCGTTTTCGTGCAATGCGGCAACGAAAGGCGGCATCAATGTCTGCGGAAGAGCTGAAGCGCAAGTTGCGGAATTTCCCCGCGGCGAAACTCTCAGAGCGTCTCGCCGCGTAACGCGGCGCCAAGTTTTTTCGGAGCGGTGAGCTGAAGAGCTCGCCGCTCCTGTCGTTTGTGAGGCACTAGCAGGCCGCGAGCTTGGCTGCGCGAGCCTCGACGTTCTTGGCGTAGCGGAGCGTCTCGAGCGAAGGAGCTCGGCCGAGCTTCTCGACTGCCGTCGGCCCCGCGTTGTACGCGACGAGCGCGAGCTCGACGTTGCCGTCGAAACGCCTCACGAGCTGTGCCAGGTAGCCTGCCCGCGAGGATGTCCGCGCGGGGATCGGCCGGGGCAGTCGCCAGCGCCTTGGCCGTAGCCGGCATCAGCTGGAGGATTCCCAGGGTAGAGCTCATCAAGGTCCGGCGCAGAGCTGTTGGTACTCATGAGGTGCCGATCCTACCCCTCTGTCGGGGGCAAAACGCGTGGGCTATGCCCGCTGAAGGTATGCGCAAGGACGCCCGTTGCGAGGCAACCGAACGACCTTCGTGACCGTGAACCGACCTTCTTCCTCCGGTACATCGACCGCCTGACCGATGCGCGGCAGGGCACCGACGCGGTCGATCAGAACGTAGCCCGCAGACGTCGGCACGCACAGCAGGTACTGCTCGGCCTGAACCGGCCCCGTGGGCTCAGCCAGCGCCTGCTCCTCAGGCGAGACGTGCACCTGGACGTCCTTGCGGCTCCGTTCCTGCTCGAGTTGTTCGCGGAGGCTCGCGAGGTCGACCTCTTGAGCTTGGACCCGGGCCCGGAGGGACTCGATCAGCTCGTCGCGCTCGTCGCGCAACGCCGCCGCGGGTTCCTCCGCAGGAGAGGTCTCGACGACAGTCTCCGAGACGGGGTCCACGTCCTCGACCGGGGGGGTCGGTTCGGGCTCGGGCGCCATGGGCTCGACTGACTCGTGGGCCAGCTGGGGGTCGTGCGGCCGGAGCTCCACGGGCTCAGGGACAGGTTCCGTGGCCTCGGCAGCCGGCGCGAGCTCCGGCTCCGGCTGCACGACGAGCTCGGGCTCGGGTTCGGTCGCGACCGGCTCGAGCTTCTCGGGAGCCGGCGGGCGCAGCTCGACGGGCTCGGGAACCGGCTCGACTGACTCCGTGGGCGCCGTCGGCCCGGGGTCGGAGGGCCTAAAGAGCTCGGCTTCGGGCGAAGGCTCTTCCGGCGCTTGCTGGACCGGCGCGGAATCGGGAGGGCGAAGCGCGACGGGCTCAGGCATCGGCTCTGCCGCTTCGGCGAGCGGCTTCGATACGGGCTCGAGCGAGTGCTCCGGAACCTCAATGGTCGACCCCGGCTGGGACGAGAGTTCAGGGGGCTCAGGCGGCGAGAGGGGCGAAACTGCCGCGGGCGGAGGCGTCGGCTCCTCCGCCGGCTCAACGGGGGCGGGGGCAGCCGGCTCCGCGGGACGAAACAGCGGCGGTGGCTCCAACGGCTGCTTGGGCTCGGGCTCGGGCTCGACAGGCCTGGGCGGTTCGGGTGCCTCCTGCTGCGCAAGCGCTTCCGAAGGCTCTTCGGGCTCCGGCTCCGCCGCACGAAGCGTTGGCATCGGCGACTCCGACGACTCTTCGGGCTCGGCTGTGCGCAGCGTCGGCATCGGCGTCGGGTCGGGTGGCCGAAGCGGTGAGACCGGACTTCCCGACTCGGCGGCCGCCCGCCGCGCGACGACGCCGCCAAGACCGCTGGCGAAGCCGTACTCCGTCTTCAGGACGCCCCCGTGCTGCTCGGCCAGCGCGTTGGCGAGCGCCGGCCCTGAGATGAACCCGCGCTGCACGATGATCTCGCCCAGGCGGCGGCCGGTCTGCGCCTGCTCTTCGAGTGCCTGCCCAAGCTGCTCCTCGTTGAGAAGGCCCGCAGCGATCAGGATCCGGCCGAGCTGGGGTGCTGGAAGTTCCGCCGCACTCACGATTCTAGTTATCGGCCTGATGCGCCCGATTCGTGAGAGCGATTCATGCCATCCGGGTCCACGTCGAAACTCGGCCAATGGTCGTCACCGAGGAAGTGCGACGCCTCTCGACCTGGAGCGAGCGTCACCGACGCCTGCTGGCGCGTTTGCTGATCGCCTTGGGGCTGACCCTGATCGTCGATGCGATCGGCGCAATTTTGGTCTGGCATTTCGAGCACGGCGTCAAGGGCGGCGACATCCACGGCTTCGGCGACGCGGTCTTCTTCTCAACGGTTCAGCTGCTGACGGTTTCGTCGCAAATCAAGAACCCACTGACCGCCGGCGGACGGGTGGTCGACGTCTTTCTCGAGATCTGGGCCCTCTTCGTCGTCACCGCAATCGCCGGCTCGTTCGCCGCGTTCTTCGGCTCCGGGGATGCCTAGATGGGTTTGGCAGGCTCTGGGGTAATGGCAGCTGACCCGAAGGACCTAATCGTGCGCGACTCCGCTGCGTGGCGAGCGTGGCTGGCAAAGCACCACGCCGAACCCGCCGGGGTCTGGCTCGTACTCGCCAAGAAAGGAACCGAGAAGCCGACCAACCTCACCTACGACCAGGCCCTCGAAGAAGCGCTCTGCCACGGGTGGATCGACGGCCAGGTTCGGCGCCGCGACGAGACGACCTATCGTCAACGCTTCACCCCGCGCCGCTCCCGCAGTTCCTGGTCGAAACGGAACACGGAAATCGTCGGACGGCTGCTCGCCGAAGGTCGGATGCATGCTGCCGGCGTCGCGGAAGTCGAGCGCGCGAAGTCCGACGGCCGCTGGGACGCCGCTTACGCCGGCCCGGCGAGCGTCGAGGTACCGCCCGACCTGGCCGACGCACTCGCCGCCGAGCCAAAGGCGCAGGCCATGTTCGAAAACCTCAACAGCCAGAATCGCTACGCGGTTCTCTTCAGGGTCTCATCGGCAAAACGGGCTGAGACCCGTGCTCGCAAGATCGAGCAGTTCGTGGCAATGCTGGCCCGCGGCGAAACGGTCTATCCGCAAAGGCGTCGCCGCACGAACCGAGCAGACCGGTAGATCATTAGGGCATGGAGTCGATCCTCGAGGCGATCGGCAACACGCCGCTGATCCGCATGCACCGCTGTGCGCCGGAGAACGGCGCCGAGCTCTGGCTCAAGCTCGAGCTACGCAACCCCTCGGGGTCGCTGAAGGATCGAATGGCCCTGGCGATGATCGAGGGAGCCGAGCGCGACGGGTTGATTTCGCCCGGAGACACGGTGGTCGAGTACACGGGTGGGAGCACCGGTCCCGCTCTGGCCCTTGTTTGTCGCGCGAAGGGGTACCGAGCCTTGATCGTGATCGCGGACTGCTTTACCGAGGAACGCATGCAGCTGATGCGAGCGCTCGGAGCGGAGATCGAGCTGATTCCGTCCGTGGAAGGACCGCCCAAGGTCACGCCGCAGGACATCAGCAACATGGTCGCGAGGGCCGCCGAGCTCGCTGCGAAGCCCGGGCACTACGCCACGGACCAGTTCAACAACCCGTACATCATCCCGAGCCACCGTGACCGCCTCGGCCGCGAGATCTGGGAACAGACGGAAGGAAGGCTGACGGCGTTCTGTCACGGCATGGGCACGGCAAGCTCGCTGATGGGAGTCTCGGAAGCGCTCAAGCCCCACGGCGTCTTCATCCAGGCACACGAGCCGGCCTCGTCGGCAGCGATCAGCGGCGGCAGAGCTGGCCCCTTCCTGATTCAAGGTTGGACGGGCATGGTGATGCCGCACTGGGACCCGGTCAGGGTCGACCACGTTGAGCCGATCGAGGACGACGAGGCGCTCGAGATGACGCGTCGCCTCGCTCAGGACGAAGGAATCTTCGCCGGCATCTCCACCGGCGCGAACGTCGTCGGCGCGCATCGCCTCGCCGACCGGCTTGGCCCGGGCGCCGTTATCGTCACGCTCGCCGTCGACACCGGCTTCAAGTACCTGAGCGTCAGCCCTTACGGCGACGAGTAGGACGCGCAGAGGGCTCATACCCTCGAGGATCTGCTCCCTGGCGACGCCCCGCTTCGCCGGCGCGCCCCTCGATCTGTGCCCATAACTCCTCGAGGAAGCGGGCGCAGTCGGCGCGCAACTCTTCGGAGACAAACTCGCCCGGAGGCTCGGACTCAAACCTATCCGGGCTTTCACGCTGTTGCTTGGGGTCCGGAGACAACTCCCGCTTCTCTGTGGAAACTGTGGGTAACTCGTGTTTGTGAACGCAGGCGCTGCGCGCTTCGGGCTTCAAGCGGCGACGTCGGGCCGCGACTCTACGCGGTGCCGTCAGGCTCGCCAACCCCCCAAACGTTCCGACAGACCAGACCTACGGGGGGTGCGCGGACAAACAGAGCGGTCCCGATCATCTAGCCTTCCCCGCCCGAGCGGCCAAGGCGCACCGGACGCTGCCCTGCGCCGTTAGTCGGGGCAGCGCCTGAGTGCGCCCCTCTCTCCCCGGGGCTAATGCCTTGGCCGCTCTATCTCATTCCCTTGCGGTCGAACCTGCAATATGAAAATCAATTTCCTTACAAAGTTCTTGCAATGCGAGGAGTCCTGCCTAGGCAACTACCCAGCCGTGCATAGGCATTCCGCGCAACGATGACCCGCCGGAGCTCGCGTTCTTTTGCCCGGGTGCGTAGAGCGCGAGTTCGGCGACGACTCGTCCGAAGAGGCTGCCTGCAGGCAGCCTCTTCGGACGGTGAACTCGGTGCCTAGTAGGCAACCGGCGTGTGGTAATGCCGCCTCACGGCCAGCAGCGTCGCGGCGCCGAAGACGACGAGCCCGAGGACAACAGCCGCTCCGATTCCCGCGTTGTTCCAGTCGAACTCGCCGCTGCTGGACGCGACGACCGTCGGCTTCGAGGTCGACGGCACTGCCCACGCGCCGATCTCCTGGAGCTGCTCGCGGACGGTCGGCTGCCCCGGCTGATTGGCGAGCGGCATCTGCTTGGAGGTCGAGGGAACTGCCCACGCCCCGATCTCCTGGAGCTGCCCCTGAGACATGCCCGTAGGCTTTGCCTGGGCAGTTCCCGTCCAGACCAGGACGCTCGCGAACACGATTCCGATGATGGCGAGCTTCTTCATGACCTTCTCCTCTCTGTCTCGCCGAATCCCCATCACTGCCAACTAGACGAGGGGTCGGTTGCAGACCAGGAGCAAACGGGCAGCAATGTCCCGATCGGGCGGGTCTCGAATAAAGCGGTTTACGGTGCTACCGTCGCTCGGAAGAACGGTCGAGAGGAGCGCATGGAGTACCGGGTCCTAGGGTCGCTCGAGGTCGTCGACGGCCGCGGCCTGCCGCTCGCCCTCGGCGGCGCGCGCCAGCAGAGCGTGCTCGCCTCCCTGATCCTGCGGGCAGGGCGAACGGTTCCGCTCGAGCGGCTTGTCGAGGAGCTCTGGGAGAAGCCGCCAAAGACCGCCGAAAAGACCGTCCAGGTCTACGTTTCGCGCCTGCGCCGCCAGCTCGAGGCCCGCGCGATCGAGAGCAGGCCCGGCGGTTATGCGCTCATCCTCGACGGCGACCAACTCGACCTGGCCCGGTTCGAGCAGATGTCAGGCGAAGGACACGAGGCGCTCGGCGCGGGAGACTGCGAGCGGGCGGCGACCCTCCTTCGCGACGCTCTCGCGCTCTGGCGCGGGCCCGCACTCTCCGGGCTGCAGTCGCCGACGCTTTGCCGCGAGGCCGAGCGTCTCGAGGAACTGCGTCTGCAGGCGCTCGAAGATCGCCTCGAGGCCGACCTCGGCCGCGGCCTTGAGCGGTCGGTCGTCGCCGAGCTGCAGCCCCTCGTCGCCGAGCATCCGTTCCGGGAGCGGCTGCGAGGCCTCCTGATGCTCGCGCTGTACCGCTCGGGACGTCAGACCGAGGCGCTCGACGTCTACCGCGAGACCCGCAGCCTGCTCGCCGACCAGCTCGGCCTCGAGCCGAGCGAGACGCTCCGGGAGCTCGAGCGCCGCGTGCTGGCTCATGACCCGCAGCTCGAGGTACAGCTGGCCGACGCGCAGGCTCCTTCGCAGCCTGCCGCCCGGCCCCAGGAGGAACGAATTCGTGCGCGCAGGCCGGCGACCGTGGTCTTCGCCGATCTGGTCGGCTCGACCGGACTCGGGGAACAGCTCGACCCGGAGACGGTTCACGCCGTTCTCGACCGCTACTCGCGGATCTCCACCGCCGTTCTCGAGCGCCATGGCGGCACGGTCGAAAAGTTCATCGGCGACGCAGTCTTCGGCATCTTCGGGCTGACGGCGCTCCATGAGGACGACGCGTTGCGGGCCGTCCGCGCGGCGGTCGAGCTGCGGGATGCGGCGGCCGAGCTGGGAGAAGAGCTGAAGCGAACGCACGGGATCGACTTCGCGGTCAAGCTCGGTGTCAACTCCGGCGACGTCTTCGTCGGCTCAGGGTCGAACCGCGGCGTGTTTGCGACGGGCGACCCAGTCAATGTCGCCGCCCGCCTGGAGCAGGTGGCCGACGCGCACGAGATCCTCCTCGGCGAGCGGACCTACCGGCTCGTCGAGCGTCACGTGCGCGCCGAGCCGCTGGAGTCGCTTGAACTGAAGGGGCGAAGCGCGAAGGTCCGGGCGTGGCGGCTGCTGGAACTGGAGCCGGAGCAAGAGCCGGTGGGGCCGGCGGCGCCGTTCGTCGGGCGGCAACGAGAGCTGGACGAGCTTCGCGCCGCGCTCGGCGCGACACGCGAGGACCGCGTTTGCCGGCTCTGCACGATCGTCGGGCCGGCGGGAATCGGCAAGACGAGGCTCGCCCGCGAGCTCCTCGCGGAGGTCGGCGACTCGGCCACCGTCGCCGTCGGGCGCTGCCTCTCGTACGGCGAGGCGATCACCTACCACGCGCTGATCGAAATCGTGAAGAAGCTCGCCGGCGAGGAGCCCGATCGCCGGATTCCCGAGCTGATCGACGATCGAGCCGAGGCTGAGCTCGTCGCCAGGCGACTCCGCGCCACGATCGGGCTCACGGACGAGTCCGCCCCGCCTGAGGAGACATTCTGGGCGGTCCGGCGCCTGTTCGAGGCGGTGGCCCGCGACCAGCCCCTGGTCGCGGTCGTAGAGGACGTCCACTGGGCCGAGCCGATGCTCGTCGACCTGCTCGAGTACCTCGTCTCCTTCTGCGCGGCGGCGCCGATCTTCATTCTCTGCCTCGCGCGCCCCGAGCTCCTGGAGTCGCGCTCGTCCTGGGCCGCGCCGCACCCAAACCGCTCGCTCGTGGTCCTGGAGGAGCTCTCCGAGCCGGCGGCACGGAAGCTGGTCGACTCCCTTGCCTCGACGGGCATCCTGCACGTGGACGCGGAGAGGATCGTCCAGAGAGCCGAGGGCAACCCGCTCTTCCTGGAGCAGCTCGTCGCCACCCAGGCCGAGCGCGGCGAAGGTGAGCTGCCGCCGAGCGTCCAGGCCGTTCTGGCCGCCCGCATCGCGAGCTTGGAAGCCGGCGAGCGGACCGTGCTCGAGCGCGCCGCGGTCGAGGGCCGCAACTTCAAGTGGAGCTCGGTCGCAACGCTCCTTCCCGAGAGCGACCGCGCCGAGCTCGGCCAGCACCTGATGGCCCTGATGCGCAGACAGCTGATCCAGCCCGACCCCACGGCTTTCGCCGGCGAGGACACCTTCCACTTCAGCCACGTGCTCATCCAGGAGGCGGCCTACAACGGGCTGCCTAAGGAGCTGTGCGCGGAGCTGCACGAGCGCCTCGCGGACCGGCTCGCGAGCACCAACGACGGGGAGGACGAGGTCGTCGGCTACCACCTCGAGCAGGCTTACAGGTGCCGCCACCGGCTCGGGCTCGTGGGCGACCACGAGCGGGCGCTTGCGCAGGAGGCAAAGGCCCGGCTCGAGACGGCCGCGAGAAAGGCCCTCCTGCGCGGAGACTCGGCGGCCGCAGCCGGCCTGCTCGAGCGCGCCGCCTCGCTGCTCTCGCCGGAGGATCCCTCGCGGCTCGAGCTCCTCCCCGCTCTCGGCGCTGCGCTGTTCGAAGCCGGACACCTGGCCGACGCGAATCGTGTGCTGGCCGAGGCAATCGAGCTCTCCACGGACGAGCTCCTCGAGGCACGCGCCACGGTCGAGCAGCAGTTCGTGCTGCTGCAGACGGATACCGGCGCCATCGACGACGCCGCGCAGGTCGCCGACGGCGCCCTCGAGGTCTTCGAGGAGCACGGCCACGACTTCGGCCAGATCCGGGCCTGGTCCCTGAAGGCCTTCAGCGCGTGGATCGACGGGCAGGTCGCGAAGGCGGACGAGGCATGGCGGCGCGCGGCAGAACATGCGCGACGGGCGGGCGAGACACGGGAGCTGTTCGAGATTCTCGACTGGCGTGCCTCTGCGGCCGTCGTCGGGCCGACGCCCGTGGACGAAGCGATCGAACGGTGCCTTGAGATCCGGGAGCAGGTTGGAAGCAGCCCTGTGGCCGTGGCCGAGACACTCCACCCGCTTGCCGCTCTCCGTGCCATGCGCGGCGAGTTCGAAGCCGCTCGAACGCTCATACGCGAGGGAAACGCGATCGTCGAGGAGCTCGGCCGGATCTACTCGGAAGGGATCTCCCACCACGAGGCGTTCGTCGAGATGCTGGCGGGGCGGCCCGACGTCGCGGAGGAACGACTACGCCGTGCCTACGAGAGACTTCAAGAGATGGGCGAGAAGACGCTGCTCGCGAGCACCGCCGCCTATCTGGCCCAGGCGATCTACGCGCAGGATCGCCCTGACGAGGCCTGGGACTTCTGCCAGGTCAGTCGCGAAGTCGCGGCGGCCGGGGACATCTCGGCTCAGGTTGTCGGGAGAGGTGCGCACGCCAAGCTCCTTGCGCGGGAAGGACGAGGGGACGAGGCGGAAAGGCTCGCCCGCGAGGCGGTGGACCTCGCTGCCAGGACGGACCTGCTGACTCACCACGGCGAAGCCTTCCTCGACCTCGCGGAGGTGCTCGAGCTCGACGGCCAACCAGCGAAGGCTGAGACCGCATTCCTGGCGGGGCTGGAGCTGTTCGAGCGCAAGGGGGATCTCGTCTCCGCCGAGCGAACGCGTATTCGCCTCGACGAAGGTGTGCTCGGCTTGAGACACGACTCGACTGGAGGTGGAAGATGAGCATTGGACGATTCGACCGGAAGCTGCCGCTGCCGAGGCAGGGCCGGGTCCCTGTGAAGGGGCCGTTCAAGCCACAGGACCCTGCGGTGAACGCCGCAAAGGTCATGTTCCTGATCGTGCAAGGCGAGGGTGAGGACGCCGTGATCGTCGAGGGTGAAGGCAGCTGGAATCGGGCCGACGGCACGGATTGGAACGGGATGGTCGACCGGCGCGGAAAGCGGGTGGGAGGGCAGGGAATGGGCACACTCAAGCTCGGGCTTGCGCGCGGCATTGCGTTATCGGTCGTGATCAAACCGGGCAGCGTCTTCGACCGCGGGCGGAAGTTCGACCCACCGACGATCGAATCGCTCACCTGGTGCGCCGACTTCCAGTTCGTCGAGCCGTAGGAGCGTCACGCAAAGCTGAGCGGGCCCTTGCGGGGCCCGCTCGCTTCCTCTTTCGAGCACGAATTGCAAGCCATTGGATGACAGAAACCCCAAAGTTTCCTGCGGGTTTCTCAGTGAGCGCTCCGCCGCCGACCGGAGGGTTGCCGGGGGTACCGGCGGAGTGCAGATACCCCCAGCGAGTCGACCTACGCTAGCCCTGCGGCTCCTGGCAGGCGCCGAAGGTGAAGGTGAAGTTGGCACCGCCGGACGAGGCGTGCGCGACGCCGGACACCCTGCCGACGGCACCACCGCTCGGACCGAGGATGTTGAAGTGGTCCGTGCTGGTCATCACGAACTGCCCGGTGGCGGCGTTGAAGCTGCCGCCGAACCAGTCCGCTCCGGCCAGGCGGTAGACGGTGCTCGTCGTCCCGTCGCTGAGCGTGACGCCGTGCGGCGTAGTCGTGCCGCTAAGGTGCTCGCTCCCGTCGGCAGCAATGCTGTCGTGGAAGACCGAGCTCACCATGCCGCCTAGGACGGTGTAGTCGGTACCTGGGCAGGTGAAGACCGCCCCGGTCGGGTCGAACGTGCTGTGTTGCGTCGAACCCGCGTTCCCGGCCGCACTCGCCGGGAGCGCCACAACGAGCGCAACCGCAACCGCCGCAAGGGCGGCGAGGACTGCAACCGCCTTGACTCTCATCTAGCTGTCTCCTTCTGTCGTTGACGTGCCTGCGCCGATCCAGGCGAGACACGGCGCCGACAGCTCGCGCGGCTTCAATGCCGACGCCGACAGCTCGTTGCCGCATACCCCTTCCCCGGAACAGAACGCATTTTTCGACGGAGGCCGATGTTTGTCAAGCGGCTAGCTACGCCATCCTCGGCGCTCAGGCTCGGCGACCCGCCCTCGCGCCGGTCCGAGGACGAGGGCGGGTCGCAGGTGAGGGCGCGGCAGCCCGATAAAACGAAGTCCCCCTGAGCACGGACTTCTCCGATGGGCGCGGCTGGGATCGAACCAGCGACCTCCCGCGTGTGAAGCGGGCGCTCTCCCGCTGAGCTACGCGCCCAGGCTCTCTGAGCGTAGCGCGGCTAGGATGCCGTTGCCCGCGGCACTGAGAGCGTTCGAACCGGGTCAGATCCGGAAGGAAGCAGCCCTAAGGATTGCTCTCGGGTGCCGCGGCCTTTTCATTTCGTCGCCGATGCCGGCTTTGCCGGCGTCGGCCCGCGACGGCCCCCGATAGACGTTCACCCGTTCGAAGTCGTCATGGCCGGCGAAGCCGGCCGGACTTCGAACGGCGAGAACCGGGTCAGATCCGGAAGGAAGCAGCCCTAAGGATTGCTCTCGGGTGCCGCGGCTGTTCCCGTTACGGCGATTGCCCCTTCGTCAGCCGGGGCCGGCATGCGCATTAGCACGGCCGCCGCGACGGCGCCTACGAACAGGATCGCGCAGCCGACGAGCAGGATGGCGTTTAGGCCGCTGACGAACGCGATTACCGTCGAGTGACTTAACGCGGGATCCCCGGCAGCTGCCCGGGTACCCGACGAGCTGACGGCTGCTGCGAGCGCGCGGCTATGAAGGTGGGCCGTTGAGGCGAGCGAGGACGAGACCCGGTCCTCGAGCACGGCACCCAGCACAGCGACGCCGATCGCGACGCCCGCCAGTCGAAACGTGTTGTTGATCCCGGAGGCCATGCCCGAGCGGGCGGGGTCTACGGTCCGCAGTGCAGACGCGGCCAGAGTCGGATTCGCAAGCCCGATCCCGATCCCGGCGACGATGAAGCCCGGCAACAGCGCTGTCCAGCGCGATCCGGACGTCAGGCCGTGCA
>Ga0207693_10004244_pt1 | contig 12153 bp, 9 predicted proteins | sample LARL81metaG_FD_184347 | JGI IMG/M metagenome (GOLD analysis project Ga0207693, IMG submission 184347) | Corn, switchgrass and miscanthus rhizosphere microbial communities from Kellogg Biological Station, Michigan, USA - LAR L8-1 metaG... | ecosystem: Host-associated > Plants > Roots >...
TGACAGTCGATCGCTTTTGCCGACAACAGGCACGGCGAAGTGGAGAAACTGATCGTCGAGGGATATGTATCCAAGGACGGAGACATTTTCGAACTGACGCCAAAAGGCGAAAAGATTCTCGCCGACCGCGGCTCCGGGCTCAATGAAGCATGATGGGAGCGAGCCGTACCGGAATTGCCGAGACGTTACATGTCTCGCGCACGCTACGGATAGTTCGCGCGCTGTTGCGCGACTTCCACGAATTCCGCCTCGGGATGGGCCAGGATCGTGGCGACCATGACGCCGCTCAGGATGACCGACCAGGCGGTGTCCCAGTAGACCCAAAACATCTGCGCGCTCCATTCGCTCCGCCAGTTCATGGCATCACCAACGAGACAAGGCACGGTGCGTTCCATGGCAGGCGATTTCACCCGGCAAGCAGGCTCCCGCACCGCAGCGAAGGGACGATCACGAGCGCTCCCGCACGGAAAACGAACAGTACCGCATCTGGATCATGTCCGCTTTGACGCACGTTGTCGCAGTTCATCGACAAGCACCCGGACGTTCTCTGAATAGTCGATCGGAATCGAAATGACGTGCAGGCCGCCGCTCCGGAACGCGCCCTCCAGGGTCGGCACGAAGCTTTCGATCGTCTCGATCCGGTGACCGTTCGCGCCATACGCCTTCGCGTATTGCACAAAGTCGGGATTGCCGAACGTCAGGCCGAAATCCGCAAAATGATCGACTGCCTGCTTCCACCGGATCATCCCATACGCACCATCCTCGAGGATCAGGACGATCAGATTGAGCTTTTGCCGGACCGCGGTTTCCAGCTCCTGGCTGTTCATCATGAAGCCGCCGTCGCCGCACACCGCGAGCACGCGACGGTCCGGATAGAGCATCGCGGCCATCATCGCGCTCGGCAGGCCGGCGCCCATGGTTGCAAGCGCGTTGTCGAGCAGAAGCGTGTTGGCAAGACGGGTCCGGTAGTTGCGCGCGAACCAGATCTTGTACATGCCGTTGTCGAGCGCGACGATGCCGTTCTCGGGCATCACCTGCCTGACGTCGTGCACGATCCGCTGCGGCGTCGGCGGCCAGCGGCTTTCGGTGGCGCGATCGGCGATATGCGAGAGAATGTGCTCGCGCATGGGAAGGAGCGCTCCGGCATTCGGCAGCTTCCCTTCGATCCGATCCGCCAGAAGTTCGAGGCTCGGCCCGACATCACCGACGACTTCGGCATCAGGAAAATACACCTGCTCCACCGTCGCCGGCGTATAGCTGACATGGATCACGTGCGGGCCGTTTGGTCCCATGATGAAAGGCGGCTTCTCGATCGAGTCGTGTCCGATCGCCACGATCAGGTCCGCCGCGTCGATCGCCTCGTGAACATAGTCGCGCTCGGACAGCGCGGCTGTCCCCATATAGAGGTTGGTCCCGCCGGTGACGGTCCCCTTCCCCATCTGCGTGGTGAAGAACGGAATTCCCGTCCGCCGAACGAAGCTCGCGATGCCATGTGTGGAGCTAGGCCGGCTCGTGGCGGCTCCCATCATGATCAGCGGCCGCTTCGCCCGCAGGATCATGTCGGCGGCGCGATCGAGCGCGGCGCGATGCGCGACGGGGATTTCGATCGGATGGATCGGGACAATCGGCACGGACTCGACCTCGGCGCCCGCAATGTCCTCCGGAAGCTCCAGATGGACCGGGCCGGGGCGCTCCTCCATCGCGGCGCGGAAGGCATCGCGCACCACGGTCGGAATGCTCGCCGCGCTGATGATCTGCCGCGACAACTTGGTCAGCGGCTTCATCGTCGCGACGACGTCGACGATCTGAAATCGCGCCTGCCGGCTGCTCATGATCGGCTTCTGGCCCGTGATCATGATCATCGGCATCGCGCCCAGATGCGCGTAGGCAGCGCCCGTCGACAGGTTGAGTGCGCCGGGCCCCAGCGTCGAAACGCAGACACCGGGCTTGCCGGTCAGCCGCCCATGGGTGGCGGCCATGAAGGCCGCGGCCTGTTCGTGCCTGGTCAGGATCAATTCGATCTTGGAGTTATGCAGAGACTCGACAAAATCGAGATTTTCTTCTCCAGGGACGCCGAAGATACGGTCGACGCCTTCATTCTCGAGCGCCGCGACGAGAAGATCCGAGCCTTTTTCTGTCATTGTCCGATCACTCCCAGGCTGCCCTCAAACCGTGCCCGACGATACCCCATTCATGCGAGCGGCCAAGGCAATGTCGGGCCGGGAGACCACAATACCCGCTCAATGGCGCGAAAAGGAGCCGTCCGGTCTCACTTCGTCTTGAGGCAATGGTACAACAAGCGGCTCAATTCTTGCTCGCAAGCCTCGGAGCGGCCACTCGAACCAGGCGGATCAGTCCCATGACGGCGGACAACATCAACCTCGTGAACCATCCCCTCATTCAGCACAAGCTGACGCTCATGCGCGAGTGCGACTGTTCGACCAAAGGCTTTCGGGAGCTGCTCAACGAGATCGGCATGCTGCTCTGCTATGAGGTCACGCGAGACCTTCCGCTGGAGCTTGTCGACATCCAGACACCGGTCGCGCCGATGAAAGCGCCGAAGATCGCGGGAAAGAAGCTGACCCTCGCGCCGATCCTGCGCGCCGGCGTCGGCTTTCTCGACGGCATGCTGGCGCTCGTTCCTTCGGCGCGCGTCGCCCATATCGGCCTTTACCGCGATCCAGCAACGCTGGAAGCAGTGGAGTATTACTTCAAGGCTCCCAACGATCTGTCAGACCGGACTGTGATCCTGATGGACCCGATGTTGGCAACCGGAAACTCGGCCTGCGCTGCGGCCACGCTTCTCAAAGCACGCGGCGCCGGCGATATCCGATTTGTTTGCCTGCTGGCGGCCCCCGAAGGAATCGCGCAATTCCAGAAGCATCACGGCGACATCCCGATATGGACGGCCGCGATCGACGAGCGGTTGAACGATCACGGCTACATCGTGCCCGGCCTGGGCGATGCCGGCGACAGGATGTTCGGCACCAAATGACCCCTGCTCTACACCATTCCCTTGCCGGCGTCCGACCCGTGACGCCGTTGCCGCGCCTGCAGCACGAGAATGACGACAAGCGCGAGGAAAATGACGAGAAAAGAAACGGCGCTCGTCAACGTTCCGAGCGCATAGATGTCCGGTTTGGTCACGGTCGTCGTCAGCCCCTGCAATTCCAGCGGCAGCGTATTGACCGACCCGATGGCCTGGCTGGAGCGTGCGAGTTCGTCCCAGGACAATGTAAAGCCGAACAGGCCGATGCCCACGACCGACGGCAATATGATCGGCAGCACAACATGGCGGAATGTCTGCCAGCGCGTCGCCCCGAGATCACGCGCCGCCTCCTCAAGCCGGCCATCGAACCGGTTGAAGATCGCGAACATGATGAGCAGGCCGAAAGGCAGCGTCCAGGTGAGATGCGCGCCGAGGCCCGACGTGTAGAGTCCCATCGCCGTGGTCCAGCCCTCGACGCCGCTCTTGTTGATGAAATCGTCAAGCAGCCGGAATTCCAGGGCGATGCCGAGCGAGGTGATGATCGAGGGCATGATCAGGCTTGCGATCGCAACATAGAACAAGAAGCTGGCGCCGCGGAACGATTTGCGGAAAGCGAGGCCCGCCGACACCGAAATGACGACCGTCAGCACCATGACGACGAGGCCGAGCTGAAGCGAGCGCTTGAAAGCCGCACCAATGTCGACGATGCCGGTGCCTGCGAACACCTTGCTGAACCACACCAATGAAACGCCGTTCATCGGAAACGTCAGTCCGCCGTCAGGTCCCTGAAAGGACAGGATGTAGATCGCGATCATCGGCCCGTAGAGAAACAACACATAGAGGGCGAAGACCGCTGCGAGAACATAGAAGGATCGCGGCCGCTTCTCGCCCATCTCTAGAGCTCCTTGCGGATGTTCACGATCCGCGTCAGCGCCACGATGATCAGGATCGTGATGCCCAGCAGAATGACGGCATTGGCTGCCGCCGCCGGAAATTGCAGCGCGTTGAGGCGGGACTCGATGATCTTGCCTGCGGATGCGATCTGCTGGCCGCCCATCACGCCGATCGTGACGAAGTCACCCATCACGATCGTGACCACGAAGATCGAGCCGATGACAATTCCCGGCTTCGCCAGGGGAATCACGACGTTCACCAGGGTCTGCCATCCGCTGGCGCCGGCATCGTGCGCGGCCTCGATCAGCCTCTTGTCGATCCGGATCAGCGAATTGAAGATCGGCACGACCATGAAGAACGTGAAGAGATGAACCAGCGCAAGGACGACGGAGAACTCCGAATACAGCAGCCACTCCACCGGACGCTCGATCACGCCCAGGCCCACCAGACCCTTGTTCACCAGCCCGTTCCGTCCGAGCAGCGGAATCCACGCGATCATGCGGATCACGTTCGACGTCCAGAATGGAATCGTGCAAAGCAGGGTCAGCACGATCTGCCATGTCTTGGACCGGACGTGGAATGCGAGAAAGTAGGCGACCGTGAAGCCGATCAGAAGCGTCAGGCTCCATGTCAGAAGACACAGCTTCAGCGTCTTCACATAGGTCTTCAGGATCGTGCACAGATCTGGCAGATCGGCGATGCACCCCTCGAACGTGTCGGTATAGCCCCGCAGGCTGAAGGCCGGGATCATCTCATATTCGTTGTAGTCCCACGCGCTAACGATGGTTACGAACAGCAACGGCAGCAGAAAGAATGCGGCGAAGATCAGCATCATCGGCGCGGCCTGAACCCACGCGACGAGAGATTTGCGATCCTGCACCATGGACAAAGCCGGCCTCAGTCAAACCCTGGCGGGACCTGCCGGACGCATCAGCCGGCAAGTCCCGCGATGATATCAAGCGGCGATGAATTCATTCCACTTGCGGACCATGTAATCGTTCTCGTCCATGACGGCGTTCCAGCAGGCCACCGCGCCCATGCGGTCTTCATAGGAGCCGCCATCACGCTTGGAGCCGGCCTTCTCGAGGACGGTACCGTCGGGCGCCTTGATATCGCCGACGGCCGGCTTGCCTTCCATCCAGTAGCCCCACTCGTCGGCGCTCATGTTCGCCTTGGCGGTGGAGAGAACGGCGGAATAATAGCCTTGGCGGTTCAGATAGGCGCCGGCCCAGCCGGACAGGAACCAGTTCACGAATTCATAGGCCCAGTCGAGCTTCGGTCCCGAGACCGCCTTCGACACGCAGAACCCGGACGCCCACGAGCGATAGCCTTCCTTGAGCGGCTGGAACGTGCAGGGAATTCCCATGGACCGCACCTTGGTCACCGCCGGAGACCACATCGACTGAATGACGGTTTCGCCCGACGCCATCAGGTTCACCGACTCGTTGAAGTCTTTCCAGAACGCACGAAACTGGCCGGCCTTCTTGGCTTCGGTCAGGATCTTCATGGTGAGATCGATCTCGGGCTTCGTCATGTTGCCCTTGTCGGCATATTTATGCTGGCCGGTGGCTTCGACCACCATCGCAGCGTCCATGATGCCGATCGACGGAATGTTGAGGATCGACGCCTTGCCCTTGAATTCGGGATTGAGCAGTTCGGTCCACGATTCAATCGGCCGCTTGATGATGTCCGGCCGGATCCCGAGCGTGTCGGCATTGTAGACCGTCGGGATCAGCGTCACGAATTCGGTCGGCGTGGCCGAGAACTTCTTGGAGTTTGCTCCTTCGAGGTAAAGCACCTTCCATGGCGCGGTGCCCTGGTCACCGATCTTCTTGCCGTTCGGCAAGTGCCCCTTGGTGAAGACCGGAGTGATATTGTCGAATTCCTTGATCTTCTTGGCGTCGAGCGCAAGGATGTTGCCCGACGGGATCAGCTTCTTCAGCGAGAAATATTCAGTGTCAAGCACGTCGAACGAGTTCGGCTGGGTCACGACGCGCTTGGTCACGTCGTCCGTCGTGGCCGTGATGTACTCGATCTTGATTCCGGTATCTTCCAGACATTTCTTCGAGATATCGTCGCCCTCGTTCACAGCCGTGCCGAGATAGCGCAACACTTTCGGCTCGGCCGAATGGACGTAAGGGAATCCGGTGATTGCGCCCGAACCTGCAGCGAGCCCCAGCGCGCCGGTCGCGCCCTTCAGCAAGGTGCGGCGGCTGACGCCATTGTTGAACTTCGAAGACTTGCTCATGATGACCTCCCAAGGGTGTCAAGCCGCCTTTTCGGGCGACGGGACGGTTACGGAACTGCTGGCCTTCAACAGGCTTGCCTGCGTCGGGTCCCAGGTAACGAGAACTCGCTCACCGACGACGTAGTTGGCCGCGTCGAACTGGCCTTCGGTGAGTTGGGCCGAGATGTCGGTTCCACCGTCGGCGGCAACCGCGACACGGACATAGGTGCCCTGATATTCGACCTCGCTAACGACGCCTGCGATCGACGGACCATTGAGGGCTTCGCCCGGTCTTCGCAGCAGGACGCGATCATCGCGAACCGCGAACGTCTCGTCACCCACCGCAATGACGTTGTGACCGCCGATGAATTTGGCCGTGAATTCGGTGCGGGGATGATTGAATATCTCGCGCGGCGAGCCCTGCTGTTCGATCCGGCCGCTGTTCATCAGAACCACGATATTGGCCAGTGCCATGGCCTCATCCTGGCCGTGCGTGACGTGGATGAAGGAAATGCCAAGCTCACGCTGCAGCTTTTTCAATTCGGCGCGCATCCGCAGCCGCAAGAATGGATCGAGCGCAGACAACGGCTCGTCGAGCAGCAAGATCTGAGGAGACGTAATCAAGGCCCGCGCGAGCGCCACGCGCTGCTGCTGCCCGCCGGACAGTTGCGCCGGCAGTCGCGCCGCGTAAACCTGCATGTCGACAAGCTCCAGCAGCCTTTTGGCTTCGGCATGGCGCTCGGCCTTGGCGACGCCTTTCATCTTCAGCGCAAAGGCAACGTTGTCGATGACGGAAAGATGCGGGAACAAGGCGTAGGACTGAAACATCATCGCCGTGCTGCGTTGAGCCGGAGGCAAGTCCGTCACGTTCTTGGGCCCGACAATGATATCGCCGGATGTCACGGATTCATGGCCGGCAATCATGCGCAACGTCGAAGTCTTGCCGCAGCCGGACGGCCCGAGCAGACAGCAATAGGAGCCAGCCGGGATCTTGAGGTTGATCGCGTCAACAGCAGTGACGCCGCCGTACTTCTTCGTCACTTGCACAAGTTCGAGCGCCGCTGGGGCCGTCATCCGTATCACGTCCGCATTGTCTCACGGGGTTCCTGGCCGACCTTCGGGTGGCGGGGGTATGCTACTCGCCGGCAAATGCAACCGACATGCCAAAAAGTGCGACAGATGGTTGAAAAAGGGAGCAATTTCGCATTTTGGCGGCGAGCGGCACGTTTCGACGATCGCGTCGGACAAGACGCGCCGCGAATTTGTACCGCGGCCGCTGCTTTATTAGGCGATCGAGGCATATCGACCGTGCCGCTTCCGCAACGAGGCTTTGGCGCGACGGAACGCGAGCCCACAATTTGGAGACGGGTAGCCTTCACGGCCGCCGCATGTTTTCCTCATGCGAGAAGTTTGAGAGGAACGGAATGCGCACAACATCGGTGGACGTCGTTCGAATTGCCACCAAGGGCCCGGGGGATGTCTCGGGCCTGCTGAGCCTGATCGAGAGAGGAAAGATCGACCCGAACACGATCCTTGCGATATTGGGCAAGACCGAGGGCAATGGCGGCGTCAATGATTTCACGAGAGAATACGCCGTTTCGGCTCTATGCGCCGCGCTTGCACCTTACGTCGGTCTGCCTCCTCATGATGTCGAGCAACGCATCGCCTTCGTGATGTCCGGCGGGACGGAAGGAGTGCTCAGTCCGCATATCACGGTGTTCACGCGCCACGACGTGTCTGGTCGCGAGCCCGAAGGCATTTCAGGGAAGCGCCTGAGCGTCGGGATCGCCCATACGCGGGATTTTCTGCCCGAGGAACTCGGGCGCCGCGCCCAGATCGATGAAACGGCAAAGGCCGTCACGGCCGCCATGGCGGATGCGGCCATCGTCGATCCCGGAGACGTCCATTTCGTGCAGATCAAGTGCCCGCTCCTCACGAGCGACCGCATCGAAGCAGCGGCGGCACGTGGAAGCACAACCGTGACAAACAGCTCATATAGCTCAATGGGGTATTCGCGCGGCGCGTCGGCGCTCGGGGTCGGCGTCGCACTCGGGGAGATCGAGGACGACGTCGGCGACGAGCATGTTCTCCGAAGCTTCGATCTCTTTTCGTCGGTGGCGTCCACATCGGCCGGCATCGAACTGATGCATAACGTCGTCATCGTTCTCGGCAATTCGGCATCTTCCGCGAGCGACTTCGAGATCGGGCACGCCGTCATGCGCGATGCCATCGACTCCGCGGCTGTGATCGACGCACTGACCAGCGTGGGACTGAAGTTCAGCTCCGAGCCTGTGTCAGACCGCCAACTCGTCAATATCTTCGCCAAGGCGGAAGCCTCGCCGAGCGGCAGCGTACGCGGATTTCGTCACACCATGCTGGAGGATACCGACATCAGCGCCACCCGGCATGCCCGCGCCGCTGTCGGCGGATTGATCAGCGGACTGTCGGGAACCCCTGCGGTCTACATATCCGGCGGGGCCGAACATCAGGGCCCGCCCGGCGGAGGTCCTGTCGCTGCGATCGCTCGGCTTTCGACGGCACATCGTGAGTGAGAATGGCATGAAGGACCGGCCAGTCCATCTGTCCTGGGACATGGACTTCGTTCGATCCCTCCGTTGCGCCAGGCGTCTGCACGCCGAGCTGGGGCGGCCTCACGGCGCGGGAAGGCTTGGGTCAGCGGCGGCCCGCTTGACTAAGTGATTGATGTTGCTTGGTGGGCGCACCCAAGGCTGGCGCTGGAACTTCGCCACGGACTACAGCAGGTCGCCACTAAAAAGCAAAACCGCAGGGTGTAGCAGCTACCCCGCGGTTATTCCCAGGCCCACTAAAACTCGGTGCTCAAATCCCCCTGGTGTTCCAATGGTAGAACACCCCTGTCCAAAATTATATCCGCAAAACTACGGGCCGAAGCGCTTGAAGACGCGATAGGCTGCGTCTACGCGGAAAATATACCGCTGGACTTGGGCTTCGACGGCCAACACTTTTTGCTCAGCTAACCTTATCGGATCTGGACGAGAAGCGGCACGGGTTCTTTTGCGGTTATCGTACCCAGCGCGAAAGCGGCGATTTAGTTTTCGGCCGAGCGTCGGATTGAGGACGAGCAAGCCGTTCGGCCGGATCGCGGCCGGCCTATCTCCCCGGCGGCTTTAAATTTTACCACAACTGCGCCGCATTCGTTAACCGCCCGTTAATCAATAGCGTCCAGCTTCCTCAATCAGAAGTTCGGACAGCCTACTTGGCGCAGCCTGCTCGAACTTTCTGTGTTTGCCTCGTGTAACTCGGCCGCTTGTTCATGCTCATTCTGGCGATGGAGTGACGGCATGTCTGGACGCGAACTAAGAGCGGAATGGCTTTCGGATTTCTTATTCATGATCGGCGGGGCCTTTGGTGTCGGCCTCCCGGTTGCGGTCTTGATCATTTGGCTTTCGTCGTGACCGACGAACGGTCCGATGAACTCATTGTCTGAGGTTTTCAGTGAGACTGATGTCGCAGGTCATCCATCAAACTGTAAGCACAACTTCAATCATCCTGACATTCGGATTTCCCGTCGCGATCTTCACTTCCGTGGGCTTCGCACGTCTGACCAATCCAACGGAAGCACTCTCAGCCTTTTCACTTTGCTCCATCATGACCTGCTTCAGCTGGACTGTTGGACGAGCAATCAAGACCGTCATCCCTGATTGAAATCTGTGATCCGTGCGGGCTGAGATCATGCTCAATCAAAGACCTAAAGCGCGATGATGATTCAACCTGATCTCATCGCGCTTTAGGGATGGCTAAGCGCAAATCCATTTCTTCATGGGCGGTAAGAATACGGCGGCGACAAAACCGCGCGATTTCGGAACATCGCATGTCACCGTTCCGGCGAGTTCTGTGAGCCGGCCTTGGGGGACGAAACCCTCAAGCGCATATTTTCTGATTCTCGGGCATACGGAGCAGCGAAAAAGCTACAAACAATATGATACCCGCCAACGATAGTCGGCCAACCGACCATCATCTGCTCCTTCGACATCAAGGAAACAGATCAGCATAACACAGCTACATGATGAACCACGCCGGGTGTGCGGCAGACCGAAAAGGGGAAGCTGAGTCAGCAGGCCCATGCGCCGTTTATGGCGCGGGTCTAACGATCATCGTTGATGGCCAAGACCGATATTGAGCTTCTGAGCTTTCTGCCTCAACGATCCTTCTGATCGCTTCATTGCCTTCGCGATCTTAGACACTGGTGTCCTTGCCTTGGAATGTTGCTTCAGCAACTTGATGTCAGCTGGGGTATATGGTTTGCGTGCTAGTTTCTTTTTCGCTTTGGCCAATTTGCTCTCCTCGATTCTAGAAGATTTACATAGCAAGCACGATTTCATAATCAACCCACAAAGGGTGTAGTCGCTGTGGAGGCTCTCGGGGCTATCAAGCTGTAATATTGACACGTACAAAGGAACACACCCCTCTCCCTCGATCCACGGTTGTTCTCGGACAATGGCTCGTCGGGGCCTCGCAGGCTGTGCAATTCAGCGGTCTCAGGTCGTTCGGGAAGCCAGGGCTTCCTTGGTGAGAATGACTAAAGAGCAAGTTTTCACTTACATGCGCCCGGCACCGCCCAAATCGCCTGAGGGCGCCCAGTTGGAGGGGCTGCCGACGTGGTACTACAGCTTATTTCCTGGCGTCCACCTCCAAACATTGCAGTAAGAATGCGGTACGGTCACGCGGCATCACCTTCTCGGCGATGGCCCTATGGGCACATTCCTGCTGTTTGAGTTGCTCAGCCCGGCGCTTTTCTGCGGCTTCTCGGTACTCCGGCGCAACCACTGTGGGATCTACGAGCTTTTGGGCAAAGGCAGGGAAAGTTAGAACCAACGAAACGAGCGCTACTCGGATGAGAGGGTTCAAAATCATCTCCTCAGAAAATTGAATCTCAACAACAAATAACGCCACACCGGCAAATCCTGGGATGAATGGCCCTTACAATAGCACGGGCGATCAATCGCCGCCGGTCCCGATCGAGCCGGGTCTGATACCAAGGCGCCAGGAGCCATCGGTATGACCGCCAATCGGAACCCGGTGAAATATCGCGTCACCAAATCGCTTGCATCCAACGCAAGATAAAAGAGACCGTATCAACGCGCTGCTGACGCACCTTCGCCGTCGATCTGTCGCCCCATGAGCGCAATGGCCTTTTGATAGACCGGAGCGGCGTTCCAGGCCTCGATGGCGGCGAAGTTCGGCTCTCCGGGTTGATACCCTGCGCCAGCACGCCAGCCGTGGGCCCTCAAGAAATTCGCCGTCGAACTGAGCGCGTTAGCTGAGACGTCGAGATTGCCGGTGCCGTAGGCGAGGATGTTCTTCGGCATGAATTGCGTCTGGCCGACTTCACCGTGCATGGAACCGCGCGTGCCGGCCGAGAGCACGCCCCGATCTATCAACTTCAGTGCCGCGTAAAGTTGCTCGGTGAAGAACTCGGGACGCCGGCAATCGTAGGCGAGAGTGGCGATCGACGACAGCATGTTTTGATTGCCACGCTGGCTTCCGAAACCCGTCTCCATCCCCCAGATCGCGATCAACGGCCCCGGCGGGACACCATAGCGCTGCTGTATGGATGCGAAAAGCGCCGCCTGGGATTGCTTGAGCGAACGGCCGCGGGCGACGATGGCCGATGCGCCGCGCTTGGCGAGAAACTGATCGAGAGAGAGGCCGAAGCTCCGCTGGCTACGGTCGGCGGCGATCGTCGCACCGGCATAGTTGGCTTGCATCAGGCCGGCGACACCGGCGGCGCCGATACCTTTGGCCTTTGCCTCTTCGCCGAACTCTCGCTTCCAGGCCTCGAAGCCGGCCGGCGAGCTACCGCACCGCGCTGCGTCTGCCGGCTTGCAGTACACGAGTGCTCCCAACACTGCTAACGCAGCCAAGACAATTTGTCTGCCCGTGATCATTGAGAACTCCTCCTTTACACCGTTTGGAGGAAGGTTAGCCCCAGATCCTGCGGAATTGCTAGGCCGACTTGCGCCCCGGCCGGCGACTTCATCGCCTGGGCTTCCTGCACGTCGAT
>Ga0207693_10004245_pt1 | contig 12151 bp, 8 predicted proteins | sample LARL81metaG_FD_184347 | JGI IMG/M metagenome (GOLD analysis project Ga0207693, IMG submission 184347) | Corn, switchgrass and miscanthus rhizosphere microbial communities from Kellogg Biological Station, Michigan, USA - LAR L8-1 metaG... | ecosystem: Host-associated > Plants > Roots >...
GCATCGGCCTTCGCGCCAACCAGCATTGCCATGGGCACCATCACGACTTGCGCGGCAACGATGCATGCTGACATGAGACTCGTGCCGAGGTTCTTGTCCTGGAGCGCGAGTTTTTGGCCGACCAGCGGCAGCATCGCCGCGTTTGCAAAGTGAAACATGATCGCGCAACCGGCGAAGATCAGGAGCGGGCGGCAGGTCAGAAGCACGGTCAACCCAGTAGGGCGATCGTCTCCCGTCGCTTTGGCGTCGTGCGATTTCGCATCGTCGAGGCCGCGAGCAAGATTATGGTCAATAGACTGCTTGGGAATAGCAAGAATGCTCACGCTGCTCGCTATCGCCATCGAGGCAAGCAGGTAAAAGACGACTTGCGGCCCCCAAAAATAAGCCAGCGCACCGGCAGTGGCTGCTGCGAAGGCATTGCCGGCGTGATTGAAGCCTTCGTTGCGTCCGATCCGCTTGGTGAAGGCTCCATGTCCAAAGATGCCGAGCGTGACGGCCGCAAGGGCAGGTCCGAACACGACACCGGCCGCATGCGCCGTTGCCTGAGAAACGGCGACGGGCCAAAACGACGATAGCCAAGGAACAACGAGGGATGCCGCGGTGACGAGAACGGCGGCTGCGACCATGACGCCGCGTTTGGCCTTGGTCGCATCCACCAACGCGCCTGACGGAGTTTGCGCAAGGATGCCCGCAATCGTGCTAATCGACATGACGAGGCCAATGCTGGCGGCATCCCATTCACGTTCGGTCAGCAGATACACCGCGAGGTACGGCCCAAGCGCGTCACGCACGTCAGCCAAGAAGAAATTGGCAGCGTCAAGCGCGCGGCTCGCGCGCGCCAATTCACGCTCTCGGCGAGGAAGTGTGACCACTAGCTACCCCACAACCAAGCGCACAACGGGGTGTTTGGATGCCACAAGAACTGCCTACGTTCGGCGAAGGTTCCGGGAGAGCGGACGGCAAAAGTCAAACCGAACATCCGGGTTCGCAAGGTGTTCTGCAGGTCCCGCTAGGTGGCGTCCCCGCTGACTGGCCTGCGCGGGATGGATATCCTGCACGATGAGAGCCAAGCTGAGTGGGTCAGTCGCGCCCGCGTGATGAGCCACATCGCACTAAGCGCCGGAAATAATCGATTGATCGACCACGTCGCGCATCTATGGAAGCAGACCTCATGCCCGCCAAGCGCCCGCCCGCTCTGGATCGCATCGACGTCAAGATTCTCGCCGCGCTGCAGCGCGACGGCCGCTCGACCATCCAGAAATTGGCGCAGACGGTGGGATTGTCGCCGCGCGCCTCGCTCGAGCGGGTCCGGCGCCTGGAGGCCGCCGGCGTCATCGCCGGCTATCAAGCCGTGCTCGAGCTCGGCCGCCTGTCGCGGCCGGTCAACGTCTTCGCCGAGATCATCCTGGAGCGGCACGCCAACCGCGGCCGCTTCGAGAAGCGGCTTGCCGCGATCGAGGAGGTCGTGGAGTGCTGGGAGGTGAGCGGCACGGTCGACTACGTGGCGCGTTTCGTTTGCGCCGATCTCGCAGCCTACGAAGAGCTCACCACCGCGCTGATCGACGACGAAAATCTCGGCGTGGCGCGCATCGTCAGCCATGTGGCGTTGCGCCCGGTACGCCGCTTCGCCGGCTATCCCGTGTCGCTGCTGGGTCAGCAATCATCGAAACGTTGAGCAACCGCCGTTTCCGCCGCGCCAAGCCGCGCTGACCGCCGAATCGGCCGCCCCGCACCCTCACTTCCGCCGCACGAGCCGCAGCTAACACATAAATCCATTGGGCAACGCGAGCGATGATTCGCCCGCAGCGATGCGGAGACGTGCCATGAACGCCATCGAGCTCCAGGCCCGCTACAGCGCGCCGAACTACGCGCCGCTTCCCGTCGTGCTGACGCGCGGGGAAGGCGCGCATCTGTGGGACACGGACGGGCGGCGCTACGTCGACATGATGAGCGCCTATTCGGCCGCGAGCCACGGCCACGCCCATCCGCGCATCCTCGCTGCATTGACGGCACAGGCGGCGCGCCTCGCCGTGCCCTCGCGGGCTTACTACAGCGACCGCCTCGGGGCCTTTCTCGAGGAGCTGTGCAAGCTCACCGGGCTCGACGCCGCGCTGCCGATGAACACCGGCGCGGAGGCGGTCGAGACCGCGATCAAGGCGGCGCGCCGCTGGGGCTATCGGGTCAAGGGCATCGCCCGCGATCGCGCGGAAATCATCGTCGCCAACGGCAATTTCCACGGCCGCACGACGACCGTCACCTCTTTCTCGACCGAGCCCGACTACCGCGAGGGCTTCGGACCGTTCACGCCCGGATTCCGCCCGGTGGACTTCGGCGATCTCGCCGCGGTCGAGCGCGCGATCACGCCGGAGACCGCCGCCGTGCTGGTCGAGCCGATCCAGGGCGAGGCGGGCGTCATCGTCCCGCCCGAGGGCTTCATCGCCGGCCTGCGCCGGATCTGCGATGCGCACCGCGTGCTGCTCATCCTCGACGAGGTGCAGTCCGGGCTCGGCCGCACCGGCGCGTGGTTCGCCTATGAGCACGAAGGCATCCGTCCGGACGGCGTAATCCTGGGCAAGGCGCTGGGCGGCGGCATGCTGCCGGTTTCCGCCTTCGTCGCGCGCCGCGAGGTGATGGACGTATTCACGCCGGGCTCGCACGGCTCGACCTTCGGCGGCAACCCGCTCGCGGCGGCAGTCGCCCTCGAGGCGCTCCACGTCATCCGCGACGAGGGGCTGGTGGAGAAGAGCCGCGTGCTTGGCGCGCATATGCTCGAGCGGCTGCGCGCGATCGACAGTCCCGCGCTGAAAGACGTGCGCGGACGCGGCCTGTGGGCCGGCGCCGAGATCGATCCCGCCATTGCCAGCGCGCGCGCGGCCTGCGAGCGGCTCTTGGAAAAGGGCGTGCTCTCGAAGGAGACGCACCACACCGTCGTGCGCCTCGCGCCACCGCTGGTCATCGCGCGCGCGGATCTCGATTGGGCGCTCGACCGCTTCGAGGAGGTCCTGCACGAGCTCGGCGGCACGCGCCGGCGCGCACGCGCGGCCTGAATCCGCCGAGAGAACACCGATCTGACTTCGCGAGGGTGGAGATGAAGATGACGCTGCTCGACAACCCGACCGCCCGGTTCTTGATGTGCCGGCCGGAGCACTTCGCGGTCAGCTACAGCATCAATCCGTGGATGGACCCGACGCGCTGGGCCGGCGATGCCGGCGCCCACGCTGCCGCCGAGCGCGAGTGGGCGGCGCTGCATCGCCGACTGCTCAAGCTCGGCGCAGCGGTCGAGCTCGTCGCGCCCGTCCCCGGCCTGCCCGATCTCGTCTTCACCGCCAACGCCGCCGTCGTGCTCGATGGCAAGGCGCTGCTGGCGCGCTTTCGCCATCCGCAGCGGCAGCGCGAGGAAAGGCATTTTGAAGCGGCGTTTCGCGCGTTGCAGGCGCGCGGCCTGATCGACGCCGTGCGCAAGCTCCCCAAAGGTATCGTGCTCGAAGGCGCCGGCGATTGCGTTTGGGATGCTCGGCGCAAGCTGTTCTGGATGGGCTATGGTCCCCGCTCCGACGCCGGCGCAGCGCGCGCGGTTAAGGACATGTTCGGCCAGGACGTCGTCGCGCTTGAACTCGCGGATCCGCGTTTCTATCACATGGACACGGCGCTCGCGCCGCTGCCGGGCGGCGAGGTCATGTATCTGCCGGGCGCCTTCACCGCCGCCGGCCTGGCTGCGATCCGCGAGCGCGTCGCGCCGGAGGAACGCATCGAGATCGCGATCGATGACGGCCGCCGTCTTGCGGCCAATGCCGTCGCCGTCGGCAGCACGTTGGTCATGTCCGGCTGCGGACGGCGCCTGCGCGCGCAGCTCGCAGAGCGCGGATACGAGGTCGCCACGACGCCGCTCGCCTCTTTTCTGCGCAGCGGTGGCTCCGCCTTCTGCCTGACGTTGCGGCTCGACCGTCGCTCGGTCCCGCTTGCCGCCCTCGAGCGGGACGCGGCGGTGGCCTAGCGCGCTGCTGTGGCGCGCAAATGTCGCTGACAAGTGCGGCGAACTTGATCTAAGCTTCCTCCGACATCACGGCGTGAAGCCAAACGGGCCGTCCGCGGCGATCACGGCGGCCCTAGAATGCGGCGGCGCCGGAGTAGGAAACCCAGGGAGACCGGGGCGCTGCTCGGCGCCGCACCGCGCTCATTATCTACGCCTTCCGCATGGACGACGACATCGCCGGCCTAACCGCCGGCGCCACCAAGGGCTAGAGCGGTTCGCCATGGCGCATGTCTCGCTTCGCAAACTCGTCAAGCGCTTCGATGACACCGAGGCGGTGCGCGGCATCGATCTCGACATCGCGGACAAGGAATTCGTGGTGCTGGTCGGGCCGTCCGGCTGCGGCAAGACGACGACCTTGCGGATGATCGCCGGGCTCGAGGAAGTCAGCGCCGGGGAAATCTCGGTCGACGGCGAGGTGGTCAACGACGTGCCGCCGAAGGACCGCGACATGGCGATGGTGTTCCAGAACTACGCGCTCTACCCGCACATGACGGTGTTCGAGAACATGTCGTTCGGATTGCGGCTCAGACGCTACCCGAAGGACGAAATCGCGCGCCGGGTTAAGGAAGCCGCCCGCATCCTCGACATCAGCGAACTACTCGAGCGCAAGCCGCGCCAGCTCTCCGGCGGACAGCGCCAGCGCGTGGCCATGGGGCGAGCGATCGTGCGCAACCCCAAAGTCTTTCTGTTCGACGAGCCCCTGTCGAACCTCGACGCCAAGCTGCGCGTGCAGATGCGAACCGAGATCAAGCGCGTGCATCAGAAGGTGCGCACCACCACCGTCTATGTCACCCACGACCAGGTCGAGGCGATGACGCTTGCCGACCGCGTGGTGGTGATGAACCGCGGCCGCATCGAGCAGATCGGGCCCCCCAATGAGCTCTATCACGCCCCACGCACCCGCTTCGTCGCCGGCTTCATCGGCTCCCCGGCGATGAATTTCCTGCCCTGCCGGTTGGAAGAGGCCGACGGCGCTTTGCGCGTGCGGTTGAGCCAGGACATCGCATTGCCGGTGCCGCCGGCGCGCGCCGAGCGCTACCGCGCGCACATGGGGCGCGATGGCCTGACCTTCGGGCTGCGCCCGGAACACCTGGCGGAGGACAAGAGCAATGGCGGCGCACAGGCGAACGCCATCGATGCGATGATCGAGGTGGCCGAGCCGTTGGGCATGGAAACGCTGGTGTTCTTCCACATCAACGAGGTCGAGTTGTGCGGGCGGGTGAGCCCCACCGCGGGCGCGCGCGAAGGGGCGCGGCTGCGGCTTTGCGCCAGCCTCGACAACATGCACCTGATCGACGAGGCGAGCGGAAACGTCATCTAGCGTGTACTCATAAATCGCCCACCCATGTCCGCTTTCGAGCAAACCATTGAGCAGACATCGCCGGATGACCGAGACTGACCCATAGCTGTCATTGACCCACGGATTTTTCTGTGACGCACAACAATGCCCTTTGGTAGATTTTGTCCGACATCGGACGGGTCGATATCGACATTTCTCGGGATGAGTGGGGAGATCGATCATGGTCACATTGAAGATCAACGGCGAATCCCACACCGTCGATGCGTCGCCGGACATGCCGTTGCTGTGGGTCTTGCGAAGCCAGGCGATATCCCCGTCGAGCAACCGACCAGATTCGATCTGGTTGTGAATCTGACCACCGCCAAGGCGCTCGGCCTCCAAGTGCCGCCGACGCTACTCGCCACTGCGGACGAGGTGATCGAGTGAGGTGGCGCGAGTTACATGTCACTGACAGTGAACAATGATTTTCAAAATCATAGCTTTGATCGCCGTGGCGATCCCGATTTTCCTCTTCGTACGCTCAGTATTTTTCCAACGAACGACACGAGTGAAGGAGGGTCTTAGGGAGTTCAAGAAGCAGGCCAATCTAGCGGTTTCGATATTCTTGTTCCTAATAGTGTGTGTTGTTGTGTTCGCCGCCGGCAAGTTGGCTTGGACGTGGTGGTCGTCACTCTGAACGCGAGCGCCGCCTACCGAGGACGGGTTGGTTCAAAGGACCAAATTGAAGAAGATGCCGCGCGCCGTGTGTTGCAGTGCATGAGTCCGTCGCCGGATGGCCGCTTTGCCCCCGAAAAGCGGACAAATTAGCAGACGTCTGTAAATGTCCGCTTTGTGCCAGGAAGCCGAAGGGTTCCCGACTGTGTCTACCCCATCACATGCCCGTCACAACGGCGTGAGCGGCGTGGCCGTCCTGGTAGAAACAATTTGAGCTGCGCAAGTTGTGACGCAGATCACATACGACGCACCGCTTTCCTCATATGTCCCGGATAACGAGATGCATCCTTTGGAAGAAGGAGAGAAGTTATGACTTGGAGTTCCGACAGCACGAGCGTTCTGCTCTACGCAATTCTCGCCACGCTCTGAAATGATCGCAAAACATAATCGATTTACCGCAAGATTGAAAACAACACCGCAAGATATCTCAAACTTGCAGCGCTACTTGCACAACATACAACGGCCGCGCCACGACGGGAGGTACGTCCGCATTCGTCCAGCTGGCGATCGATAGCAACAGGAACGAGCGCTCATGAGTACGTTGAATGGTCCCTCCCGGGGTGGCGATATCGGCGGCGGATGTCATTCCGAGCCGCCTTCGGTCGCAAAGGCTACGATACTTGGGAGCGCCGGCCTTGGCGGAACGCCACGGCTGGATTTTGAGGCGTGGACAGCGTTTCTCCGAACGAGCTGTGGGAACCAGCCGGATGTCGTCGACCCCCGCGCCTTCACCGGTTGGGTGCGACCCATGACCGTATGCGGCCTAAACGCGGCTGAGCTCAAGATCGAGTGCGGGTCCCTGCCCATGGATCATGGTCGCGATGTTTACCGGTCCAAGCGTACGAAGCGGGATATTCGTCTCGTCGGCGTCGACTACTACTATGCGGTATTTCAGGTCGCCGGCTGGTCGGTGATGACCCAAAACGACGAGGCCGTGCAGCTCACGGTAGGCGATGCTGTATTGCTCGATGCAGCCCACCCCGCGGCATGCTTTGCCGGCGACTCGCACTGGCTGCGTCTACAACTACCGCGCCAGTTGCTTCTGTCCCATCTCGGATGCGAGCCGCAAGGCGGCTTGCATGCGCGCGGCGAAACGCCGGCCGCGCGTCTGCTCTTCGACCTTATTCGGAGTGCCGATGAAGGCGACGGTTCGGCCTGCTCCCCGGGCGATCCTTACATGCAGCTGGCGGTCTACGATCTCCTCGGCGCGCTGTTTGCGCCGTCCGATCCGCTTCCCGTCTCGCGCCATGCGGAGCGACTGTTTGCGCGTATCCGCGATATGATCAAGGACGGTTTTGCCGGTCCGGATTTCGGCCCGCGCGAAGTCTCAGCCGAAATGGGAATCTCGTTGCGTTACCTGCAGAAGCTGTTTACAGCGCGTGGCTCGACCTGCAGCGAATTCATTTACTCGCTTCGTCTGGATCACGCCGCGCGCCTTCTGCATCGCCGCGCCTCGCTGGAGACAAACCAGCCTCTCAGCGAGATCGCGTACGCCTGCGGCTTTCGTGACTACACCCATTTCGCGCGGAGATTTCGCCATCGGTTCGGCTACCCGCCAGGCGGTCGCGCCGAAGGAGAAACAGTGCGCGCCGGTACGGGTGGAAGGGCGTCTCGGGCACACGACGTCCGCCCTCGGGCTGGTTAGATCCTGCCCGCAAGACCGATCCAGGTCGTCAAGACGGATCAAGTCGCTAATGCGCGAGCTCGCGCACGGACGTGGCCCTCCTGGGCAACGAAATTAGGAGGCTATCGATAACCATCCAATTTTCGCGCCCAGGCATGGCCGCGCGCCCGGCCAGAGCGCTGAAAGCCAGATCGAGCCTGGTGCGCAGGCTTTTTCGGGCTCATGACGACCCAGGCAAGCAGCGCATACGGGCATGGCTCAGAGAGCTCGACGATGAACAGCTTGCGAGCCTCGGTCTCACGCCCGAGGACATCCTCGTTCTGCGTCACTGAAATTTCTGCGCGGCTCCGGCCGGAGCACAGACGCTGCAGCAGCACGTGTCAGATCGGCCGGATGCAGCCACCCGAACCGTCGCCGGCAATTCCTCGCTCGAATTTTCTGTGAGGCCTGAACACCGATGATGTGCGATGGCTAACATCCTTGGCTTGACGACAATGCTTGCCGCTGCCACGGCGCTGGCGTGGTCGGGGGCCCGCGCTTGCCGAATCAAGAACAGATTCGTGAAATGGGGCGTTGTGGGGCTCGCGGCCGTGTTGGCCGTCGCGGTGTCATTCGCCGCTGCGCTGACGATCGTTGGGACGGTCAAGCAGCATGCCCGCAGTGCGCCGGTTCCGGACCTCGAGGTCGAGGAAACCCCCGAACGAATCGCGCGCGGCAAGGCCCTTGTCGATGGCTTTTGCAGCGCCTGCCACTCGCGAACCGGCACGCTTACCGGTGGCCTCGACCTCGGCGAGCACTTCCCACTCCGCATCGGGTCGTTAGTTTCTTCCAACCTGACCCCGGCGGGGCGATTGAAGCGCTGGTCGGACGGCGAGATCTTTCGCGCGATTCGTAACGCCGTCGATGCGGACGGGCGTTGGCTGCCGCTCATGTCCTACACCGACGCCAGCAATTTGAGCGACGACGATACCCAAGCGGTCATTGCGTATATCCGCAGCGTGCCCGCCGCTGGCGAGCCGACTCCGGATCCTCCGAGTCAGTTCAACCTGCTGGGCCTGCTGATGCTGGGCGCCGGCATGTTGCCAAGCGGCAAGCCGGTCGTCACCGGCAGCATCACAGCGCCGCCGAAAGGCCCGACCTTTGCGTTCGGAGAGTACATCCTGTCTTATCAGGATTGCCGTGAATGCCATGGCCACGATTTGACCGGCGGCGTGCCCGGGCAACTCGGGCCGCTCGGCCCCGACCTCAATCTTGTCAAGCAATGGAAACTTTCGGACTTCATCGACACCATGCGCACAGGCGTCGATCCCAACGGCCACCAGATGAGTGGGCAAATGCCATGGCGTCCGCTCGGACGAATGGATGATGAGGAACTCACCGCCGTCTATGAATATCTGACCCACCTGCCCAGTTCTTGATTCGCGCTCCCGTGGCGGGGGCGAAACAGTGCGCGCCGGTCCTGTCGAAAGGTCGTCAGGGGCACGGGACAACCAACCACCGGCGACCTACCTCCCTCGCAAGGCAATATCGCGGTCGAAGAGCAGTGCGCCCGGCTCCTGGTCATGGAGCGAGATCCGAGGAACGTCGGATTAGCTGAGCTATCGAATCGATTCGGCCGTTCAGGACGCATTTGACCAGCGTGCCTCGAACGGGACGAAGGAGAGGCAGGACAATGACTGGTCTGATCGAAGGGACGCTCTGCCGGCTTGAGGGACAACTTCCCGGCCGCGTTTCGAGACCGGGTGACAATCGATATAACGCCGCAACGGCGCTCTGGGCGAAGCCAATCGGCCGCATGCCGCGTGCTGTCGTCCACTGCCGGACACCGCAAGACGTGCAGTTGGCAATTCTAGCAGCACGCGACTCGGGTCTTTCCTTGTCGGTACGGGGCGGTGGACACGATTGGGCCGGTCGCGCCCTATGCGATGGGCTCGTGATCGACCTCAGCGGCATGAACGACGTGCTTGTCGACCCCGACCATCTCACCGCGCGAGTTTCGGGAGGCGCCCGCGCCTCGGATGTTATAAGGGTGACTGATCCGCGCGGATCCGCGGCCGTGACAGGCTCGTGCGGTGCCGTTGGCATGGCTGGACTCACATTGGGCGGGGGCTATGGGCCCCTGATTGGCCGCTTTGGCCTGGCGCTCGACAATCTAGTTGCCGCAGACGTGATTCTCGCGGACGGCCGCATCGTCACCGCCGAACACGACCGAGAAGAGGAGTTGTTCTGGGCATTGCGGGGCGGCGGCGGAAACTTTGGCGTCGTGACCGCCATGCGCATCCGTTTGCACAATCTACCCAACGTCCTCTCAGGCATGCTGGTCTACCCGTTCTCTGAAGCTAAATCCGTGCTGGAAGGCTGCATCGACCTTACCGCTTCGATGCCCGAGGATTTGACGGTGCAGCTCGGATTCGTCGTCGGCCCGGACAACGCACCTGTAGTCTTGGTCGTACCGACATGGTGCGGTCCGCCTGGCCAGGGCGACGCCCAGGTCGCACCACTTCTCAAGCTTGGAACAGTGCTCGACAACACAGTGGACGCTGTGCGCTATGGGACCTCGCTGGCCACGTTCGACGCGTATATCGTCAACGGACAAAGGACCTTGATTGAGACTTGCTGGCTTCCTGCGCTCGATAGCAGGAGCATCGACGTCTTCATCGAGGCGATGGAGACCGCTGTCTCACCTGGTTGCGCCGTCTTCACCCATGAATTCAGGGGTGCAGCCTCGCGCGTGGCGCCGGAGGCCACGGCCTTCAGCCTTCGTCGCCGCCATCTCCTCGTCGAGATTCTTGCGACGTTCGTCGATCAGTCGGACAAGTTCGAGGAGCAACGACATCAGCGATGGGCGCGAGCCGCTCTTACAGCCCTCAATGCAATGGCGCTTCCTGGTGGATATCCCAATATGCTCGCTGGGAGCGACGTAGAGCGCGCAACGTTGGGCTTCGGTCGCAATGCCGAACGGCTCATCAGAGCCAAGTGGCATTATGATCCCGATAATGTGTTTCGCTCCGCCATCCCGCTGCCAGTCGATTGGAGTAGTGGGCGCGCCAGCGCCGCTGCGAATGCTCGCAAGGTGCATGCGCCGGAGCACGCCGCGAACTGAGTGCGCCTAATACAAACAGTGCGCGCCGGCCCCGGCCGAAGTGCGTCGCCAGCCTACGGCATCCGACCTTCTGCCACCTATCTCATTCTCGTTCGCGATATCGCAGCACGGGGAGAGTTCGGAAGGAGCCAGTGAGATGATCATTGTGGAAGCAATCTTGAACGTATCGGCGCTGATGCGCGGCAGAGCCGCGCAATTCGCAGCCCGATCGGTGGTGCGAACGTTCAAGCGCTGCTGGACGGCCTGCATGGCCTGGCAAAGGGAGCGGCGGGCGATCGCCGAGCTTTCGTCGATGAGTGACCGCGACCTTAGGGATATCGGGGTCAATCGTTGTGAAATCCTGGGCGCGGTTCGCGGCGACACAGCGCGCGAGCGTGCGTCCGTGTCCAACGCGATGCCGGGCTCGTTCGCAGTATCGCGGCCGGGCGAGAGCGGAATCCCGCAAGCCATGGCGGAGCGTCCACGCAACGTTCCACGGCAGCGATCCGATTCCGTTCGCGCGTCTACGACTTTTCGCCACGGCAATATCGAGCATGACGTTTGTCACCGCTCCGTCTCCGCGGTAGCCGCCCAAATACGTGACTATCTGGCTGCTCTTGAGAGGGGCCACCGCACTATTGCGTCGTCACCGACAAGGGACAACCGACCATGACGATCGATTGGATGGAAACGCTGGTGTTCTTCCACATCAACGAGGTCGAGTTGTGCGGGCGGGTGAGCCCCACCGCGGGCGCGCGCGAAGGGGCGCTGCTGCGGCTTTGCGCCAGCCTCGACAACATGCACCTGATCGACGAGGCGAGCGGACAGGTGATCTAGCGTGTGTACTCCTAGGGCAGGCGCGCGGCTCCGCATTCCTGCACGATGTGTCGATGATGCGTTTTGGGGCGGCCTTCTGTCTTGCGCCCTGAATGAGTAGCATCGGCGACGGCTGCCGCCCGCCATGGCCGTGGGCGCGGCGCGCTGCTTTCCGGAGGGCGCCATGACCGAATTGACCCGTCGCCGCATCGTTGCCGCCGCTGCAACCGCCGCCGCCGGCGCACTCGCGCCGTTGGCCCCGCCCGCGCAAGCCGCGGCGCCGCTCGCCCGCACGCAGGCGCCGAGCTTCTATCGTTGCAAGGTCGGCGAGTTCGAAGTCACCGTCGTCAATGACGGCGCGCGCGCCATTCCGCTCCCCGCCCAGTTCGTGCGCAATGTCGGTAACGAGGAGGTACTTGCGGCCGCCGAGGCTGCCTATATGCCGAAGGGCAGCATCATAGCGCCGTTCAATCCGATCGTAGTCAACACCGGGGCCAAGCTCGTGCTGATCGACACCGGCTATGGCCCCGGCCTCGGTCCCACGGTCGGGCTGCTGCCCTCGACCTTGGCCGCCGCCGGCTT
>Ga0207693_10004247_pt1 | contig 12149 bp, 12 predicted proteins | sample LARL81metaG_FD_184347 | JGI IMG/M metagenome (GOLD analysis project Ga0207693, IMG submission 184347) | Corn, switchgrass and miscanthus rhizosphere microbial communities from Kellogg Biological Station, Michigan, USA - LAR L8-1 metaG... | ecosystem: Host-associated > Plants > Roots >...
AGCTGCGGGACGGCGAGATGGCACTGATGGCGCATCCAGGAGCAGCGCGGCCGCCGAGTTGTCTCGACTACAGCGTCGGGAGCACCTGCTCGAGGAACTCCTCCAGGCGCGCCTGACCCTCGCTCGGCCACTCGATCACGAGGTACTCGATCCCGCCGGCGACCATCCACTCGTAGGCACCCTTGACCTCGTCCCACGGTTCAGAGATCGACAGGCTCGACGCGCGCAGGATCGCCGCCGGGTCGCGACCTGCTTCCTCCGCGGACCGGTCGATGATCGCCGCGATCTCAGCCAGCTCCGCGGCGTCGTTGGCCCACCCGTGCCACGCGTCTGCGTACCGGCCGGCGATCGGGAGCGTGCGCTTCCGGCCCTCTCCTCCGACCCAGATCGGCGGATGCGGCTTCTGCACCGGCAGCGGGCGGTACGTCGCCGCCTCGAGCTGGTACTGCTCGCCCTCGAACGTCACGTCCTCTTCGGTGAAGAGCGCACGAAGGATCTGGATGCCTTCCTCGAGCCGGTCCATCCGATCTTTCGTCGGTGGGAACGGGATGCCGAGCTCGCGATGCTCCGGCTCGTTCCACGCGGCGCCGATCGCGCACTCGACGCGCCCGCCCGAGAGGTGATCCACCGTGACGACCTCCGCCGCCAGCACGGCTGGGTGGCGGTGCGTCATACCGGTGACGAGCGTCCCGAGCCGCACGCGCGAGGTCTCCCGCGCGAGGCCGGCGAGGAGCGTCCACCCCTCGAGCGCCGGTCCCTTCGGATCCGCGTAGAGCGCCTTGAAATGGTCGAACACCCAGACGCCGTCGAGGCCGGCATCCTCGGCGAGCCGAGCGCGGGCCACGATCTCATCCCACGTCAGCTGATGTTGCGAGATGTCCAGACCGAACCGCATCGCATCCCTCCCTCGGTCGCAGTCGCACGATAGCCGACGCTAGGGTGATCGGATGCAGACGTTCCTGCCCTATGCCGACTTCGGGCGAACCGCCGAGGCGTTGGACGGCCGGCGTCTGGGCAAACAGCGCGTCGAGGTCCTGCAGATCTGCAACGCGCTTCATAAGGAGCGAGGCGGCTGGGTCAACCACCCGGTGACGCGCATGTGGCGAGGATACGAGCCGGCGCTCGTCGCGTACGGACTCGCGATCGTGCGCGAGTGGACCGCGCAGGGGAAAGCGGACACCGTCGGCGAGAAGCTCCTGCCTCACTTGCATGGCGAGCCGGAGCGGACACAGAACGAACTCGCGGACCTCGGCATGCTGCCCGCCTGGCTCGGCCGAGAGGACATCCACCTGGCCTATCGCTCGGCGCTCGTCCGGAAAGACCCGGACTTGTACCGTCCGCTGTTCCCCGATGTCGTCGCCGACCTCGAGTACGTCTGGCCCGTCTGAACGGCAGTCGTCGGGCGGGCGCGCACGCTGCCCGCACCCTCGCGAGCGATGTCCAGATCGTGGAACTCGGTTCCACTATGTGGAACCGCTCATGACGCCGCGTCGTCGGACGGCAGCGAACGGAACACCCGCAGGACCCGCGTGATCGTCGCCGGATCACCGCGCCAGTGCTCGTACACCACGTCGCTCCCCGCCTTGCGGACGAGATGGCGCAATACCACCGCAGCGACGATCGCGTCGTCGAGCGGACCGACCACCGGCAGGAACTCCGGCAACAGATCGATCGGTGATGCGATCCACAGCGCCGCGAACCCGAGCCACAGCTTGGCGCTCCGCGGTACGCGATCGTCCTTGAGCAGATCCTTGAACAGCAGCAGCAGGTTCGGGATCAGCCCGGCGAGCTCCCGAGCGGCACCCACGTGTCCGAACACGACGAGCGCACCGATCGCGAGCAGCCAGATCGCCACCGCGATGCCCAAGCCGATCAGCAAACCGTGCATCTCGGTCAGCGCGCCGCTCGCCAGAGCACCGCGACCATCGCCGCCGCGAACGCCGCCATCGTGATCGACCCGACGAGCAGGAACGTCTTCAGCCTGCGGAGCACGCCGGGGACCTCGTCGAGCGCCTCGTGTGCGCGATGCACCGCATGCGCACGCAGGCTCCCCCACGCGTCTTGGGACGTGATCGGCGCCTCCACTGGCGCCCGGCGCGACGGCAACGCTCGATGAACGATCTGCCGCATCGTCATCCTCCTCCCTGCTCGAACACCTGCTGTGCGAACGACTCGAGCTGCTCGGTGCTGGCCTTCAGCCGGATCTCCGACTCGGCCGCCGACGGCGCGCCAAGCACATCGCGCTCGCGCAGTTCGGCATGCCACCGCCTGAGCCGCTCCAGGTTCTGCTCCTCCTCATCGAGCTCGGCGGCCGTGAACTTGCGGATCGCGATCTCGTGCGCGATCTCGGCGTCGAACTTGTCGCACTCCGCGAGGAACTCCACCCATTCAGCCTCGCGACCCTCGACGAACGCGCGCTCGAGGTCGGCGGCCATGGCGTCGTCGCGAGGATCCGCGTCGAAGATGAAGACCTGGCCGTCGGCTCTGCCGACGAGCGAGCGCACCCGGTCAAGCGTCTTGGCCGTGTGGCGGTGCAGGGGCAGCGCCCAGGTCGCCTGCTGCAGCGGAACGGCGCCGGCGCGACGAAGCTCCCGCCAGATCGCCACCCGGTGGCGCGACGGTTCCTGCGGCACCCGATAGGTGACGACCGTCCAATCCATGTAGCGGATGTTACAGCACACTAGTAACGAGCGTTACTCCAGGGCTACGGTCTGGGAACGCCGCTCGTCCTTCGGCGGGGTGGAGGCCCGGGTCCGGCGAGGTACCTTCTGTTCGTGAGGGTCATCGTCTGGGCACTCGTCGGCCTGCTTGCACTGATCGTTGTGCCCATCGGTGCGCTTCTGATCGTCGGCGTGATCCGCCGATTCCAGATCGCGCGGACACGACGTGAACTGCAACGCATGGGTTTCGTGGGGAGCGCGCCTGAGCGCGAGACGCGCCGCCTGTGGCCGCTCGTCGAAGCCGGGCTCATCGGCGTGGTGGCGTTGATCGTCGCGACGTTGGTGCTCCCGGGACCACCTGCGAATCGGCTGCTGGGATCGACCGATGGTTCGTCGCTCTCGGCCGCGCCGACCCACTCGCCCATCGCCACGCCCGGCACGAACCCCAGCTCCGCGCACGCTCCGTCGGACGGGCCGGCCGCAACCCACGGCACCGAGAGCCCTCCCGTATCACCCGCCACATCGGTGTCACGGGCGGCGGCCGCGGGAAGCGACGCAGGAGCGCCCTCGACCGTGACCGCTCGCTCAACGTCGGCGACGGCGATCCAACTGCAGTGGGCACCGGTCGACGGCGCGGCGCGCTATGACGTCGAGCGATCGACCGACACCGTGACGTGGGATGTCGTGGCCTCGACTGGCAGTGAAGAGACCCGCTACACCGACGCGGCGCTCGCGTCGGGAACGACGTACTACTACCGAGTCGCCGCCGTGGCCGGCCAGGACGTCTCCCGCTCCGACGTCGTCTCCGCCACGACGACCGTCGACACGCCGACCGCCCCCGTGTTGCTTTCGGCAGCGGGCTCCGCCGCATCGGTCGATCTCGCGTGGAGCGACGTGGAGGGTGAACTCTCGTACCAGGTCCAGCGATCATCCGATGGGATCAACGGGTGGACCGACATCGGGACGACCGGCCAAGACGTGACGTCGTATACCGACACCGGCTTGGCGGCTGCCACCACGTACTACTACCGGGTGGTCGCCGTGGCCTCGAACGGCGGGGTCTCCGCGCCATCGGGCGTGCTCCCCGCCACGACAGGTCCAGGCGATGTATCGGGCGGGCCGTCGACATCGGACGCGAACGCCAACCCGTCGATAGCCCCGACGGCTCCGTAGCCGGCGACGACCCAGATCGAACCGCCGGTTAGAGGTACCGGCCGAACCAGTCGAGGATCCGCTCGAGGCGATCGATCCGTCGGTCGGGGCGGCCGTTGACGAACATCACGTGCGATTCCTCCGGGTAGCGCACCATCTCGGCGGTGATGCCCGCCATCCGCAGCGCCGTGAACGCGATATCGGAGTGGATCGGCGGGCACCGCAGGTCGTTCTCGGACACGAGCAGAAGGAGTGGCGCCTTGCTTCGCGTGATCGTGAACACTGGGCTCCGCTCGTGCCACCTCGCGACATCGGGCCAGGGCGGGAGGCCCATGCCGTCGGCGATGTCCTCGGCGGAGTCGCCGGCGCCGTAGTCCGCCATCACGAGCGTGAACGGGTTCTCGCTCACACCCGCCTTGAACCGGCCGGGGAAGTTCGCGAGCAGCCAATGCGTCATGAACCCGCCGTACGACAGACCCATGACGCCCATCCGCGAGCGGTCGACGAGCCCATCGCGCACGAGCCGGTCGATCAGCGCGAAGATGTCGACGCTGTCGGGGTCGCCCCACACGCCGTCCAGCGCCTTCGCGAACGGCTCGCCGTAGCTGGTCGACCCGCGCGGGTTCGGGCGGAGCACGTGATAGCCGCGGGCGGCGAGCGCCAGATCCTCGAACCGCGAGACCGGGCCGAACGAGTCGAAGGGACCGCCGTGCGGACGCACCACCAGTGGTCGCGGGTCCCGGCCGGTCTTCGCGCGCACGAGCCATCCGTCGACATCGGGCAGTGAACGCCGCTGGACCGTGATGCGCTCCGCCTGCTGCCGGTAGGGAGCGAACCATCGACCCGTCCCCCGCGGGATCTGGCGGAGTTTGCCGTCCTCGACCTCGTGCACGTCGCCGACGTCGCCGTCCAGCGACGCGATCACGAAGACCCGACCCGCCGCAGCACGGAGCACGACGCAGCCCGCAGATACATCGGGAGCGAGGCACTCGGCAGAGCCGTCGAGACCGAGCCGCCACGGGAGCGAGATCCCGCGCTCCGATGCGATCGCCACAACGCTGTCGTCGTCGAGCCAGGCGATGCCGGGTCCCTCGGCGTCGGCAGTGAGTTCGCTGTACCCGGCAGGGGTGAGCTGGAGATCCCGGCCTTGGGCGAGCTGCACGATGTCTCGGCCGCGGCGTACCCACGCCTGGATGGTCCGCCAGTACGCGCCGCGCGTGCGCACTCCGCGCCACACGATGCCGCCGGCTCCCCATGCTGCTTCGAACACATCGTGTTCCTCGGGGCTCACGCGCGACGGGTTCCCCCCGCGGGCTCCGATCGACCAGACCTGCGGGTGGTTAGCGATCGTTCGCTCGGGCCGACGATCCGACACGAACGCGACGCGTGCGCCGTCCGGCGACCACGACAACCCAGCCACGAAATCATCGGGCGACGTGCGTCGGTTCGGACGCCCGCCCGATGAAGACACGGTCCACAGGGAGTCGTGCTGGTCGAGTACGCCGACTCCGTCGTAGCGCCACAAGACGTCGCCGATCACACGACCCGTGGGCGCCTTGTCGTCCGAGCGCTCGCCGATCAGGTAGCGCTCGACGCCGGAAGCCGCCGCCAAGGCGACCGTTCGACCGTCGGGCGACCAGGTTCCCGAAGAGACGCCGTACTTTATCTCGCAGAGCCTCCGAGGCTCGCCGCCTCCGAGCGGCAGCACCCAGGGTTGCGACCTCTTCGCGCCTTCACGGTCCGAGACGAACAGCACCGACGAGCCGTCGGGAGAGATCCGCGGCGCGCCGTCGACCGCCTTCGCAGATGTCAGGCGTTCCGGACGACCTCCAGCGGTGGGAACCCGCCAAAGGTGCGCGATGTACTTGCCGTCCCGGACCTCGCGACGCGCGAACACGATCGTCTCGCCGTCCGACGACACGTCGAACCCGGTGAGGGCCTGCTGCTTCGACACGATGTCCGGACCGATCCGCGGGGTGGCCACATGCACCTCCTGTGAGTTCAGTGCCTGTATCCAGAGTTACGACATCACCCGATACAGATTCCAGCTGTCGGGGACGCCCTTCAGCTCGTGCTCGCCCGCGCTCTCGAACGCGAGGCCCGAACCGGGCACGAGGTCCTTCACCGTCTGCGACACGAGCACCTCCGACGGCCCTGCGAGTGCCGCGACCCTCGCGCCGATCGTGACGGGGAGTCCACCGATCTTGCCGTCGATGACCGTGCATTCGCCGACGTGGACGCCGGCACGGATCTCGAGCCCGAGATCTCGGACACTTGCGCCGATATCGAGCGCACATCGGACAGCACGAGCCGGCCCGTCGAACGTCGCGTAGAACCCATCGCCGGCTGTGTCGACCTCGGAGCCGTGCCAACGCCCGATCTCCCGTCGCACCGCGGCGTGATGCCGCTCCAGGAGCGCCTTCCATCCTGCGTCACCCAGAGAGGCTTGCTTCGCGGTCGACCCGACGATGTCGGTGAACAGGACCGATGCCAAGACCGAGTCCAGAGCCGGTGCCGGTGGCTCGATCCCGATGAAGCGGCGGATCTCCTGCGTCTGGACGTTCAGGTGTTCACCGGTCCACGCTCCCGGTGGCAACGACCGCACTTCCGCGTTCGGCATCAGCGAGGCGATGTATGTCACCTCTTCCTGGTCCCCGTGTTCGCGCTGCAACAGCAGCGTCGGGCACCTGACGGCTGGAAGCACAGCCCGCACGTCGATGTCGTACCAGATCTCCGCCATCCGCTTGGCGACATCGGGGGTGCACGCATTGCGGCTCGCCCTCGCAGCGAGCTCCGCCATGGCGTCCGGAAGCAGGTTCCCGGACGACGACTCGTGTTCGATGTGCGCCCGACCGTATCGAGAAGTGCCCCACAGCTCTAGGACGGCCTGCTCCGACTCGCGATACTCCTCGGTTGCACCCCACGGGTAGTCCAGCGTCGGCAAGGTGCGCGCCCCAGGTTCGATCCACACGAGCGACCGGACGCGTTCCGGGTACGTGGCCGCGAACAAGATGTGGACGCCTCCGGAATTGTAGATCCCGCAGAGAACGACCCGATCGGCGCCGACCGCATCGAGGACGAGGCGGAGGTCTGCAGCGCGAGTCTCGAGATCGGGGAGCGGCACGTTCCGACTCGACAGGCCGATCCCACGCTGATCGTGTGTGATCACCCGTGAGAATCCCGCCCAGTCACGGAGGATCGAGACGCCATCGAACTCCTCCCACTCGAAGTCGATGTTCCCGGGCCAGTCGGGCTGCCAGACGAGATCGGGAGGTCCGGTCCCGAGCGTCTGATACGCGAGATAGATCCCGTCGGGGGTGATCGCGTAATCGGTCTCCGGGTTCTCCACGACCGCATCCTGAAACCGGTCATCCATCGAGGCAACTCGCCGTGCGGAGATAATCCCCGGTCGAGGCCTCAGTCGTCGTCGACGAGGTGGCACGCTACCGAGCGATCGCCGCGGATCGTTCGCAACAACGGCTCCTCCGTGGAGCACCTGTCGACGGCGATCGGGCATCGCGTGTGGAAGCGACAGCCCGCCGGCGGGTTCGTGGCGCTCGGCGGCTGTCCCTGCAGCACCGCGAGCTCGTCCTGCTCCTCGAAGTCGGGACTCGGCACCGCCCGGAGCAGCGCTTGGGTGTACGGGTGCTTCGGGTTCTCGAAGATCTGCTCGGTCGCACCCGTTTCCACGATCTTGCCCAGGTACATCACCGCGATGCGGTCGCTGATGTGCCGCACGACGGACAGGTCGTGCGAGATGAACACGTAGGTGAGGCCCTGTTGGGCTCGCCGCTCTTCAAGTAACGAGATGATCTGCGCCTGTACCGACACATCCAGGGCGGACGTCGGCTCGTCGAGCACGAGCAACGCCGGATCCAACGCGAGCGCCCGCGCGATCGCGACGCGTTGCGCCTGTCCCCCGGACAGCTCGTGCGGATAGCGGTCGAGGTGCTGCGTGCCCATCCCCACTCGCTCGAGCAGCTCGAGCACCCGGTCGCGAAGCCCCGCGCGCGGTACCACGCGATGCGTGCGCAGCGGCTCCGCGACGACATCCAGCACCCGCATCCGCGGGTCGAGCGAGGTGAACGGGTTCTGGAAGACGACCTGCATCTCGCGGCGCAAGCTCCGCAACGACTGCCTCCCGACCTTCGCCAGATCCTCGCCGCGGAACGCGATCGAGCCCTGCGTCGGTTCCTCCAGTCGCAGGAGCAACCTGCCGAGCGTGGTCTTGCCCGACCCCGACTCCCCGACCACGCCGAGCACCTCGCCGGCCTGCACCTGCAGCGAGACGTCGTCGACGGCGCGGACGTACTGCCGGTCTCCGGAGAGCCACCCGCCTGGGAGCCGGAAGTGCTTCACGAGGTTCCTCGTCTCGAGGAGCGCCGGTGCCTCGCTCACGCCCGGGCCACCTCCTCCGCTCGGAAGCACGCAGCCGCGTGCCCGGTGTCGAGCTCGTCCAGCGGCGGCGTTTCCTCTCGGCAGCGGTCGATCACGAACGGACACCGTGGCGCGAACGCGCAGCCAACGACCGCGCCCGGGTCGGCGGGCACGGTTCCCGGGATCGGCGCGAGCCGGCCACGGTCGACGTCGGCGCGCGGGATCGCGTTCAGCAGCCCGCGCGTGTACGGATGCGCCGGATGGGCGAACGCCTCGCGCGGTCCGAGCTCCACCACCCGGCCCGCGTACAGCACGGCGATGCGGTCGCACACCTGCGCCACGACGCCCAGGTCGTGCGTGATCAGCACGACCGCGATGTCCAACCGCTGCTGGAGATCGCGCAGCAGCGTGAGGATCTGTGCCTGGATGGTGACGTCGAGCGCGGTCGTCGGCTCGTCGGCGATCAGCAGCGCGGGCTCGCACGACAGCGCCATCGCGATCATGCACCGCTGCTTCTGCCCGCCGGACAGCTGGTGCGGATACGCCTTGCGGATCCGTTCGACGTCGGAAAGCCCGACGGCGGCGAGCGAGTCGAGCGCCTTCTGCCGCGCCTCGGAGCCCGAGAGCCCAAGGTGCTCCTCGATCACCCGCTCGAGCTGCGAACCGATCGTGAACACCGGGTTCAGCGACGACGTCGGATCCTGGAAGATCATCGAGATCCGATGCCCGCGGATCTCGCGCATCGCTTTCGGGTCCAGCTGCAGCAGATCCTGGCCGTCGAACCGCACGCTACCGCCGGTGATCACCGCGGTGCGCGGCAACAATCCGAGCACCGACAGCCCCGTCACCGTCTTGCCACACCCGGACTCTCCGACGATCCCGAGGAACTCGCCGGGCGCGACCGACAGCGACACGCCCTGGATCGCCCGCAACGTCCGCTCCGGCGTGCGGAACTCGACCTGCAGGTCGTCGATCGCGAGCAGCGGCTCGACCGCGTTCATCGGTACTGCCTCGGATCGAAGACGTCGCGCAACGCGTCGCCCAGCAGGTTGAACGCCATCACCACGATCACCATCGCGATGCCGGGGAACGTCGAGATCCACCAATAGATGAGCACCGACGAGCGGCCCTCACTGATCATCAATCCCCAATCGGCGCCCGGCGGCTGCGTGCCGAGCCCGAGGAAGGCCAGCCCGCCCAACGCGAGGATCACGATCCCGAGGTCGACCGTGGCCTGGACCACGATCGGCGTGATGGTGTTGGGCAGGATGTGCCGTCGGACGATCGTGCGGCTCGACACGCCCATCGCGCGCGCCGCGTCCACGAAGTTGCGTTGTCGGAGGCGCGCGGCCTCGCCGCGCACGAGTCTCGTATACCACGGCCACCACGACACGACGAGCGCGAGCGCCGCATGGAACAGCCCGGGCCCGATCGCGGCGGTGATCGCCATCGCCAGCAGCAGCGACGGGAACGCGAGGAACAGATCGGTCGTGCGCATGATGACCCGGTCGATCCAGCCACCACGGAACCCGGCGAGCGCGCCCAGCGGCGCGCCGATCAGCACCGCAAGGATGACCACGATGAACGGGACGATCAGTGTCGGCTTGCCGCCGTAGAGCAGCCGGCTGAACACGTCGCGCCCGAGCTCGTCGGTCCCCATCAGATGTTGGGCCGACGGCGGGAGCGTCAACGTGCTCGGGCTCGGCGCCCCCGCGCCCTGCAACGGATAGGGCGCGATCCACGGCGCGAGCAACGCCGCCACGAAGAACACGACGATCACGATCACCGCGCCCAGCGCGAGCTTGTCGCGGCGGAGCACATCCACGACGTGCCGCAGCGACCGCCCCCGGCCTTCGACGACGGGTGCGCCGTCGTACGTGACCGACACGTTGCTCATGACAGCGCCACCCGCGGGTCCACCCAGGCCTGCGCCAGGTCTACGATCAGGTTGATGAGGATGTATGCGACCGCGCCGAGGAACGTGATCCCCATGATCGCGGGGAAGTCCAACGCGAGCAGCGACCGCACCGTGAACAGCCCGAGCCCGGGCCATCCGAAGATGATCTCGACGAAGAAGCTTCCGGTCAGCGCGAACGCGAAGCTCAGCCCGATCACCGACAACGTCGGCCCGATCGCGTTCTTCAGCGCGTAGCCGAACGTGATCAACCGATCCGGCAACCCATACGCCCGCGCGGTGCGGATGTAGTCCTCCTCGAGCGCCTCCAGCATCGAGCCGCGCGTCATCCGCGCGATCAACCCCGCGGGGAAGGCGGCCAGCGTCAGCGCCGGCAACAGGAGGTGCAGCCCCACATCACGGAACGCGAACCAGTTCCGCGTCAGCACCGCGTCCACGATCATGAAGTGCGTGATCGGCGTCAGCGGGTGCGTGAACCGCAGGTCGGAGCCGGATTCCCCTGACAGCGGCAGCCAGTGCAACCACCGGAAGAACAGCAGCTGCAACAGCAGCCCGAGCCAGTAGGCCGGGATCGAGATCCCGAACAGCGACACGGTCCGGCTGAAGAAGTCGATCGGCCGGCCACGCCGGCGGGCGCTGATCACCCCGAGCGTGATCCCCACGACGATCGCGATCGCCATGCCGGCGAAGATCAGCTCGAGCGTGTCCGGCAGCCGGGACAAGATCTCGTCCAGAACGGGCTGCTTGGACGCGATCGAGATGCCGAAGTCTCCGTGCAGCACGGCGCCCATGTACCGGAGGTACTGGATCGGCAGCGGCCGGTCCAGGCCGAGCTGGTGCGCGACGGCGGCGACCTGATCGGGACGCGCGTGCGGTCCGATGTACTGCGCTGCCGGGTCCGAGGGGATCACCCGGGCGAGGAAGAACGTGATGATCGAGACCCCGAAGAGCACGACCACTGCGCTCAACAGCCGGGTGATGATGAACTCGGCTTTGCGCATCTCACCTCGCGCTCACGACTAGGCCCAGGCGCCGCGAACCGCTGCGAGCGGCCGCCGGTCCGGGGATCGTCTCCCCGAACCGGCGACCGACCGCCGAACGGACCGGCCTAGGCTAGCGACAAGCCGTAGAACGAGAACGAGAACGGGTAGTTCTCGTTGTACACGAAGCCCTGAAGGTGGCTCGACATCGCGAAGGTCTCCTCGGTGTCGACCAGGAAACCCGCGGGCGCCTGGTTCACCATCAGCGTTTGGGCCTTGTTGTACAGGTCCTGCGCCTTCGTCGGGTCGGTCACGGTGAGCGTCGCCGCCGTGTCGATGTCCTTGTCGAACGTCTTGTTGTCCCAGTAACTCAGGTTGAAGAACGGCGGTGTGGCGGAGTGGAACATGGAGTACAGGTTGTCCGTCCCCGCATCGGCGTAGGTCGGCCAGTACAGCAGCAGGAAGATGTCCTGCGCGTTCGGCGGGTCGGACTTCGCCGCCTCCCACTGCTGGTTGAACAGGATCGCCTTCACGTTGACCGTGACGCCGATCTTCTTGAAGGAGTCCTGGATCAGCGGCGCCATCTTGGCTTCGGCCGGGTTCTCCGACGCGTAGGTCAGGTTCAGCGTGAAGCCACCGTTCGGATAGCCAGCGTCCGCCAGCATCTGCTTCGCCTTCGTCAGGTCGGTCGTGTACTGCGGGATCTGGTCGCTGAATGGCCACACGCCCTTGGGCACCGCGCCGAAGGACTGCGAGGCGTGGCCGAGGAAGGCGACGTTGATGATGTCCTGATACGGGATCGCGTACGACAGCGCCTGCCGGACCTTGGGGTTGTCCAGCGGCGGGCGAAGCGTGTTGAAGAACGCCGTGTAGTTGAACCAGCTCGGATCGCTGGTCACGGCGAAGTCCGGGTTGCTCGCGTAGCCGGCCAGCGCCTCGGGCGGCACACGCGTGGCGAGATCCACGTCGCCGCCGTCCAGCATCTGCTGCTGTTGCGCGTCCTCGGGCACGATCTTGGCGACCACGTCGGTCACGTGCGGGCCGTCCCAGCCGCCCCAGTAATTG
>Ga0207693_10004249_pt1 | contig 12147 bp, 9 predicted proteins | sample LARL81metaG_FD_184347 | JGI IMG/M metagenome (GOLD analysis project Ga0207693, IMG submission 184347) | Corn, switchgrass and miscanthus rhizosphere microbial communities from Kellogg Biological Station, Michigan, USA - LAR L8-1 metaG... | ecosystem: Host-associated > Plants > Roots >...
CTCTCGCGGAGCGACTTTGCCAAGGCCCGGGAACTCGCCGAGCGCGTCACGCAGGACATTGGCGTCAGTAGTGCCCGCCCGTACCTGCGACGCTACGAGGCACGCGGCGTGCTGATCCGAGGACTGGCATTGCTCGGCCTGCGCGACCCGCAGCAGGCCGTACCGCTGCTGCGGGATGCGGTGCAGCGGCACGCCGAGCTGTACGACCCGCAAACCAACCTGCTACTGGCCAATGCAGAAGTGGGTTTGGCGCAGGGTCTGCTGGCGGCGGGGGAGCGCACCGAGGCCCGCGGCGCGCTGGAAAGCGCGGAAGCAATCTACGCACGACACGCCAGGCTCGGCGATCACCTGCGCAGACCCCTAGTGCAGTTACGCGCGCAACTCGGCGCGGAGCGCACGGCACGAGTGCGCTGAATTCTGGCCAACTGCGCGGGCCGGCGTCTGATCCTTCCCGCGTTTGGCGGATTCCCCCCGGGGCTTACGTCTGTAGGAGTACCCAGGACTGCAAAAGCAGCCGTTTCGGGGGGAGGCAACCATGTCCGTGCATGTCACCAGGAGCTGCCTGTTGTGGGCGGCAAGTCTGTGTCTACTCGCTGTGTCCACCGCAGTACCCGCGCAGGCGCCTGCGCCGGATCCCCGGGGCGCCTGGCACGAGGAGGGTCGGGCGCGGGACCCGGGCGTACGGGCGGCTCCGTCCTCGGAGATTCCCAACCCCGTTCCGGGTCTGAATCAGAACGAGGCGCTGCTGTTCATCGAAAGCCTGCTGCGTGTCTCGGAACTTGAGGGCACCTGCGATACCTGTTCCCAGCAGCCCCCCAACACCCTACCGATCGATCCGGACCCGAAGAATCCGCTGTCGCCCCGCGCACTGGTCAATTCGGCTGGGATGGGTCCCGTCTTCAACGCCGACCAGTGCTTCATCTGCCACTCCCAGCCGCAGATCGGCGGCACGTCGCCACGGGTGAATCCGGCGAACCTGATCGCACATCGGCTGGGTGGCACCAATGTCGTGCCGACGTTTGAGCGACCAGATGGGGCGTTTCGCGAGACCCGGTTCAAGTTCAGGTCCGATGGCGGGCGCGATGGCGGCGTGCACAGCCTGTTTACGGTGGCCGGCCGCTCCGACGCACCGGAGTGTACGTTGCGACAGCCGGACTACCCGGCAGAAATGCAGCGGCGCAACGTCGCCTTTCGCATACCGCTACAGCTGTTTGGCCTGGGCCTGATCGAGTCGATTCAGGACAAGGCGATCCTTGCGAATATGAACTCGAACCTCGCGGTCAAGCGCTCGCTCGGCATCGGGGGACATCCGAATGTCGTGCCCAATAATGGCACCATCAGCCGCTTCGGCTGGAAGGCACAGAACGGCTCCATAACCACTTTCGCAGGGGAAGCCTACAACGTGGAAATGGGCATCTCGAATGACTTGTTCCCGATCGCGCGCAGCGAGGAAGACTCCTGCAATCTGGCGTACGAGCCCTTTGACGTGCCGCGCACGGAGACGGAACTCTACGACAATCCGCTGAAGATCATGCCGGCATGGCTCATGTTCACGGAGTTCATGCGTTTTGTGGATGCCCCGCGACCTGCGGCGTTCTCCGCGAGCGCTCAGCGCGGGCAGCAGCTGTTCGCCGCGGTCGGTTGTGCCCTGTGCCATACACCCGCCTTCAAGACCCCAGGTACGGTGAATCCACAGCTTCCCGCCCAAGAGATTGGTCCGCATTCGGTGGCGCTGCGCGGACAGACGGTGAATCTGTACTCGGACCTGCTGGTGCATCACATGGGAGCCACGCTTGCCGACAATGTCGTCCAGGGCAGCGCCGGCCCGGACGAGTTCCGCACGACGCCGCTCTGGGGACTGGGTCAGCGCCTGTTCTTGCTGCACGACGGGCGGACCAACGATCTGTTGGTCGCCATCCGTGATCATCACTCGACCACGCATTCCGATGGCGGAGACAACCCGGAACGGGATTCGCAGTCACCTGGCTACGGACCCTCAGAGGCAAACGCCGTGGTGGAGCGCTTTGAGGCGCTGATGGAACAGGACAAGCAGGCCATCCTCGACTTTCTGCGTGCCCTATGAGATCGCACCTCGGACTTGCTGCTGCCTGCGCGCTTCGCCTCAGCTCGGCAGTGGCCGTGCCCGCGATGGATGACCCGTTCATCGGTACCTGGGTCTTGGACCCGTACCGGTCGCACTATGAGGGTGAGCAACGTCCGGACTCGATGGTTATCGTGATCACCGCCACCGCGGAGGGAATCCACTACCGCTCGGACAGCAGGCGATCGGAAAGCGACCAGTGGGTGAGCTGTGAATACACCGCGGACTACGACGGTAGGCCGGCGATGGTGAGAGGGTCAGCAGGATTGATGGCACCCGTGGCCCTGAAGCGAGTCGATGCCACTACGGTCGAGGCGACCTACATGCGGGGCCTGCAAGTGACGGCATCCAGCCGGCGCGTATTGAGTGAGAACGCTCAGGTGATGACCATTTCTACAACGTGGCGCGGTGCGGACGGGGAGAGTCATACGAATGTCGCGGTTTTTGAGCGCTCCGTATCATCTGGCAACGCCTCGACGGTGACTAAGCCGGTGCAATTGAACTTGGGTAGCCGCGGACACTAACCAGCATTTGGCAGGTTGGTGCCCGTCGACGAAACGGGCATCCTCAGAAGGACGTATAATCAGAGGGTTACGCGAGGTGATGCGAGTACATCCACCCCAGGGTTCAAGGCTCGCTTTCGAGGGATCGTGTCTGGATCTATAAGCACAACGACTGATCGGCGTTCCAAAAATGGTCATCTCGACCTTGCAGTTAGCCGCGCGGTGGCGTTGAACGCGATCCGCGGTCCTCAGGTGAACCGCCATGGATTGGGCACGGGATGAGTGAACGGGACGATCATCAGGAGGAGGTGGCGCATAGGGGAATGATTACCCTTTCGATCATGCTGGCGACCGTGATTCAGGCCATCGACAGCACCATTGCAAATGTGGCCCTGCCTCACATGCAGGGGAGTCTGTCGGCCTCCCAGGATCAGATTGCCTGGGTACTGACCTCGTACATCGTCGCGGCGGGGGTCGCCACCCCGCTCACCGGCTGGCTCACGGACCGCTTCGGGCTGAAGCTCGTATTCCTGGTATCTATTGCAGGCTTCACGATTGCCTCGGTGCTGTGTGGGATAGCAGGCTCGCTGGCACAGATTGTCGTCGCCCGTATCTTGCAGGGTCTTCTTGGAGCAGCCCTGGTTCCTTTGTCCCAGGCAGTCTTGCTCGACATTAATCCCCGCGAACGGCACGGGACCGCAATGGCCATGTTCGGTGTAGGCGTCATGGTGGGGCCCATTCTCGGGCCGGCGCTGGGCGGCTACCTGACCGAGAACTTCAATTGGCGTTGGGTATTTTTCATAAACGTTCCCATCGGCGCGCTCGCCTTTTACGGTGTAGGGCGATACATCCGCCACCGCGCGGCCGCCCGAACGGTCAGCTTCGATCTATTCGGTTTTGCGACATTGAGTCTCGCGATTGGGGCACTGATGCTGTTGCTCAATCGGGGCCAGCAGAATGACTGGTTCGCCGCCACAGAGAGCTGGGTGGAGCTCGTAGTCCTGAGCGTGAGCCTTGCGTATTTCCTCATCCATACGGCGATGACACCCATCGGCAAGTCATTCTTTGATTACCGGCTCCTCAAAAACGCCAATTTTGTAGCCGGTACGGTACTCATGTTCTTCGTTGGCGCAATTGTCTTCTCCACCCGCGCGCTGTTGCCGACCATGCTGCAGGACCTGCTGGACTATCCCGTTTCGCTCGCCGGTCTCGTCACCGCGCCGACCGGAATCGGCACAATGTTCGCAATGCTCGTCGTCGGCCGGTTTGTGGGGCGGGTCGATGTACGCTGGCTCTTGGCACTTGGGTTCGCCATTACCGGCGTCTCGCAGTGGCAGATGCTCCAATACAATCTCGAGATCACCCAGGGAGACATCATCTGGCCCGGTGTCATTCAGGGCATTGGCTTGGGGGTCGTGTTTGTTCCGTTGACCACCGCGACGTTTGCAACCCTGGCATCGCAGATGCGCGCGGACGGCACTGCGATCTACAGTCTGTTTCGCAATATCGGCAGCGCCTTGGGAATCGCGATGGTCAACGTGCTGTTGGTGCGCAACACGCAGATCGCTCACGCGGGACTGGTCGCAAACCTCGCCGCCGCGAATAAGGACCTGGTACACGGTCCCGTCGCGTCGGCCTTCGACCTCGGGCAAAAAAGTAGTGTTGCGATGCTGGATGCGCTCGTTACACGCGAGGCCGCGATGATCGCCTACATTGACGATTTTCTTTTCCTACTCATTCTCACCCTGCTGGCAATTCCTTTTCTGGTGTTCATGCGGACGCCGAAGAGCAAGGCCGAGGCGCCGGTCGCGCCCCACGTGATTGAGTAGTACAGGGGCGGGTGACCCTGATCCTGGCTCATCTTGCGGCGAGCGTCGTCGGTTCGAACGCTTCCCATCCGCCGCCCAGTGCCTTGTAGAGCGATATCAGGGCCGTGAGAACGCCGGCGTCGGCGGATACACTCTGCTGTTGCGCAGCGCTATAGGCTGATTGCGCGTCCAGTAGCACCAGCAGATCGTCCTCGCCGGCGCGATATCGCTGGCGCGCAAGCACCAGAGCCGCCGCGCTTTGCTGGAGCGCGGCATTGCGTTCATCGCGAGTGCGCTGCGCAGCGGCGAAGCGATTGATCGCAGTCTCGCTATCATTCAGGGCCACCAGGACGGCGTTTTGGTAAGTGGCCGCGGCGGCGTGGGCGCCGGCTTCGGCGGCACGCACGTTCGCGCGCAGCGTCCCGCCGGCAAAGATCGGCCAGTGCAGGCTGGGGCCGATAGAGAAATAGTTGCTGCCCTCCTCAGCAAACTCGCCCGCGGTAGTCGATTGCTGTCCGACCGAGCCCACCAATGAGATCCGCGGGAACAACTCGGCCTTGTTGACACCGACTTGCGCGGTCGCCGCCGCGAGCTGGCGTTCGGCCTGACGCACGTCCGGGCGCCGCTGCAGCACCTCCGAGCGTAGCCCCGCGCCGACGGTCGCCGGGCTGTGAGGCAGGGGAGGGGCAGCCGACAGCAGCCGGTCCCGCAGTCCTTCCGGGGCTTGCGCCGTCAGCACGGCGAGCCGATAGACGGCGGCGTGTGCATCGGCATCGAGATCGGGAAGCACGGCTTGCGCACTGCGCGCCTGGGCATCCGCCCGGACAAAGTCAAAGCGCGAGGCCTCGCCGTGCTGGTAACGCTCGTCGACCAGTTTTGCGACCTCTACCCGCGCGTCGGCATCGGCTCGGGCCGTCAGCAATTGCTGCTGCGCACTGCGCAAGTCGACGTAGCTTCGGGCCACTTCAGTGATGACACGCAAGAGCGTAGCCCGCCGCAGCTCGTCGGCCCCTTCGGCCCGGGCCTGCGCAGCCTCAACCGCACGGGCATTATGCCCCCACAGATCAATCTCCCAGGACGCGTCAAAGCCGAGCTGGAAAAGATTGTAGTCGCGCTCAAATCCGGGAATCCGGCTGATTGGAATCGGGCCGTTCTCGCTCCAGCCGTTACGCGTGGCCAGGCCGCTCGCGGTCACCTCGGGCAGGCGCTGACCGGCCACCGCGTCGCGTGTGGCGCGCGCCTCATGCAGCCGCGCCTCGGCCGTCTTGAGATCGAAGTTGCACGCCACCGCAGTGTGGATCAGCTCATCGAGCAGGGGATCGCTCAGTGACTGCCACCAGGTCAGATCCACCGCGGAGGAAGTCGCGCTTTCAGCCCAGTTGCCGTCCGAAGGAGTCGCAGGGGGTGAGTAGTGCGGCCCCACCGCACAGGCCGCGAGGGTGGTAAGCAGGGCGAGCGGGAGATATCTGGCAGCGGTCATGGCGATCACTCCATGCGAGAGCGGAACAGGACGGACGAGGCGGTCAGGGTGACGGCGGCGATGACCGCCAGCGGCCACGTATTGAGCAGGATTTCGGTTGCGGGCATCGCCTTGAGAAAGACGCCCTCGCTCACGATGAGGAAGTGCTTGGACGGGTCGCCCTCTGCCACGATCTGCAGCCAGGCGGGCATGTTGTCGACCGGCGTCGCGTAGCCAGAGAGCAGAATGGCCGGAACCATGACCAGGAAGGCGCCCAGAAACGCCTGCTGCTGCGTCTGGGAGACCGCCGAGACCAGCATCCCAACCCCGATTAGCGCCAGCAGGTAGAAGATGAGCGCCAGATAGAAGAACGGTACCGAGCCGGTCAGGGGGACGCCAAACAACTTCGCGATGATCAGCACGTACACGGTGGCGTTCAGGAGACCGATGAGGAGCGGTGGCAGCATCTTGCCGATCAGGATCTCGTGCACCCTGAGCGGGGACACCATCAACTGGTCAAAGGTGCCCAGTTCGCGCTCGCGCGCCACTGACTGCGCCGTCACCGCAAGGCCCGATACCATGCTGATGACCACAATGAGCGCCGGCATCGCGAACCAGAGGTAGTCCAGGTTCGGATTGAACCAGTTGGTCACGGCTGATCGGGATCCCCCTGGCGCCGCGGGGCGGCGCTGTGCTGCGATCTCAGCACCCATCTGGTCCGCGATCACCGCCAGATATCCGGCCACGATCTGCGCCGAGTTGGAGCGGCGGCCGTCGAGCACCGCCTGGATGATGGCAGGACGGTGGGCGGAAAGGTTGGCGCTGAATTGCTGATCGAACATGACCACGGCGATGACGGAGCGCTCGTCGATCGCCTTCCGGGCTGCCTGCGAAGAGGAGACAGTGATGACGCGGCGAACGTTCGGGCTGCCGCCCAGCCGTTGGACGAACTCCTGGCTCCAGTGACCCCCGTCGCGATCGTAGACCGCGACGTCAAAGTTCTTCACCTCCAGGGTCGTGGCGAACCCGAATACGAACAGCTGCACCAGCGGGGGGAGCACGAGGATGATGCGCGCGCGCGGATCGCGCAGGATCGCCCACAGCTCCTTGACGATGATCGCCTGCAGGCGCTCGAGCATCAGGCGATCCGCCGATGCGTGGCGCGCAGTGCCAGGGTGAAAAACAAGACGCCGAAGCCCAGCAGCACCGTGATCGAGCGCCAGAACATCCCCCATAGATCGCCGACCAGGAACACCGACTGCAGCGAGGGGATGAGGTAGCGCGCGGGCACGATGTAGGTGAGTGCCCGGATCACGGGGGGCATCGAGGAGATTTCGAACAGAAACCCCGAGAGCATCATGGCCGGCAGGAAGGCGGTTATCAGCGCCACCTGACTGGCGACGAACTGGTTCTTGGTCACCGCGGAGATCAGCAGTCCCTGTCCAAGGGCCGGGACGAGGAACGCGGAGGCGATGGCGAGCAGGGCAAAGGCGGAACCCCGAAAGGGCACGCCGAACAGGAACACCGCGAGCAGGGTGCACAGCGTCATGGAGCCCAGGCCCAGCAGGAAGTACGGGATCACCTTGGTCGCGAGGAACTCGGGCATCCGCAGCGGGGTCGCCATGATGGCCTCCATCGTGCCGCGCTCCCACTCGCGCGCGACCACGAGCGCGGTGAGCAGCGTGCCGATCATGGTCATGACAATGGCGATGGATCCTGGAATGAGGAAGAAGTGGCTCGCCAGCTCGGGGTTGAACCAGTAGCGCGGTACCAGCTCCAGCGGCGGCGCCGCGCGGCCCGCGAGCTGCTCGCGCGCCGCCCAGCTGGCGCGCACCCCCTCGGCGTAGGCGGACACAAAGCCTGCAGCGTTGGGCATGGCGCCGTCGGTGATGACCTGGACCACGGCCCCTTCGGGGGTTTGCAGGCGGCGGCTGAAGTCCTGCGGGATCACCACGATGCCGCGGATGTCGCCGGCCATGAGCTCACGCTTGAGCGTCGCGACGTCGCGGGGCCCGGTCACGTTGAACCAGCGCGAGTTCTCGTAGGCCTGCGCCAGGCCCAGCGCCGGCGCACTGGAGTCCTGCAGCGCGAGCCCTATCCGGGTGCGTGCCGGGTCCAGCGAGATTGCATAGCCGAACAGGAACAGCATGATGAGCGGCAGTACGAAGGCGATCAGGAATGTCGAGGGATCGCGCAGGATCTGCAGCGATTCCTTGAGGAGCATCGCGCGAAAGCGCCGGGCGGCGATGAGCCGGCTCACGCCGCATCCCTCAGCCGGTCCGACTCCTCGATGAGTGCGATGAAGGCATCCTCGAGGGTCGGATCCTTGAGGTCCGTGCCGCCCGTGACGCGCGCCTTCAGTTCATCGGGAGTGCCGGTGGCGATTTGCGTCGCGCGGTAGATCAGCGCGATGCGGTCACAGTATTCCGCCTCATCCATGAAGTGGGTCGTGACGAGAACAGTCACACCGTGCTCGACCAGACCGTTGATGTGGGTCCAGAACTCCCGCCGCACGATGGGATCCACCCCGGAAGTGGGCTCGTCGAGGAAGAGCACCGGCGGCTGGTGCATGACGGCGCATGCCAAGGCGAGGCGCTGCTTGAACCCGAGCGGCAGGGTGCCGCTGTTCAATCCCAGGTAATCCTTCAGGCGGAAGACCTCGACCACCCGCTCGATGGCGTCGCGCTGCGCGGCGCCCCGCAATCCATAGACACCGGCGAAGAAATGCAGATTCTGCTGCACGCTCAGGTCGCCGTAGAGCGAGAACTTCTGTGCCATGTAGCCCAGCGACTGGCGCGCGTCGGCGCGTGCACCGCGCAGGTCATGGCCGGCAACCCGGCCGTTTCCCGAGCTGGGGGTCAATAGCCCGCACAGCATCTTGAAGGTCGTGGACTTGCCGGCGCCGTTGGGCCCGAGCAGGCCAAAGATCTGGCCGCGGGGGATGGAGAAGGAGATATTGCTGGCAGCCGTGAAGCTGCCGAAGTGCTTGGTGAGCCCGTCGGCGACAATCGCCGCATCGCCGCTGTCGGGAATGGTGCGATAGCCCCGCGCCAGGGCGCTCGTACCGCGCGGACCGCCGCCCAGGATGTCGACGAAGGCGTCTTCGAAGCGCGGCGCGACGGGCTCGAGGCGCGTCCCGGGCGCCCCCAGCGATTCCGGCTCCGGCGGCGTGGCCTGCGGCTTCATCACCAGTCGCAGTGCGGCCCCCTGGATCGTGCCGTCCGTCACCTCATCGCGATTCAGCGCGCGCTCCAGCAGCCGGCGACGCTTGCCGGCTTCGGTGAACATCCGAAACACGCGGCCGCGCATCTTGTCGGTCAGATCCCGTGGCGGCCCGGCGTGCAGCAGCCTGCCCTCGTTGAGCAGGAAAACGGTGTCGCATTTTTCCGCCTCATCCAGATAAGCCGTGGACCACAGCACCCCGATGCCCTGGCCGGTAAGCTGCGTGACCATCTTCCACAGCTCCCGGCGCGAGATCGGATCGACGCCCACGCCAGGCTCATCGAGCAGCAGCAACTTCGGGGTCTTCACCAAGGCGCAGGCGAGTCCCAGTTTCTGCTTCATGCCCCCGGAAAGATTGCCTGCCAGCCGCGTGCGAAAGCGTTCGAGATCCGTGAATTGCAGCAGTCGCGTGAAGCTGGCGTCGCGCTCTTCGGCGGGCAGGCCGCGCAGGTCCGCGTACAGGGACAGGTTCTCGATCACGCTCAGGTCCTCGTAGAGGCCAAAGCGCTGGGGCATGTAGCCGAGTGTTTCCCGATTCGCGCGCACCGCGGGCGCGCCGAGCACCTCAACGGTGCCGCTGTCGGGGACGAGTAGCCCGGTCAGCAGGCGGATCAGGGTCGTCTTGCCCGCGCCATCGGGGCCAACGAGACCCGTCATGCGGCCGGCGACGATCTCAACGCTCACCGCATCGAGCGCGGCAGTCCCGCCGGCCGCGAAACGCTTGCTCACGGCCCTCGCGGTGGCGATCGATTCATTCATGGGCGTGACGCAGCCGACCGCGACGCCGGAACCCGCACCGTCACCGGCTGTCCCTGCCGCAGGGCGTCGTCCGGATCGTTCACGATGACGCGCAGGCGGTACACCAGTTCGGTGCGCAGGTCTTCGGTCTGGACTGTCTTGGGTGTGAACTCCGCGGTCGGGGAGATGAAGCCAATGGTCCCGTGGTAGGTCCGGGGGTTTCCGTCGGCGGTGACGAGCACGTCCATGCCGGGCGAGATACGACTTAGGTCGGCTTCGGCGACGTAGGCGCGCACCCGCATCGGGCGGTCAATCGTGACGACAAAGATGGTCTCGCCCGCCATGGCGATGGCACCCGGTTCGCGTGCGCGCGTCAATATCGTGCCCGCCGCGGGCGCACGAATGGCGGCGTCGGCGAGGTCCGTGCGCGCCTTGTCACGCTGCGCGATGGCCGTGGCGCGTTGTGCCACGGCGGCCTCGATATCCTCACGCCGTGCGCCGGCACGCTGCAGCGACAGCATCTGTTCGGCGGACCGCAGCTGCGCCTGCGACGCGAGGAACTGCGCCTGGCTGGCATCAAACAATGCCTGGCTGACAGCGCCGGTCTTGACCAGATCCTTGCGCCGCTCGTACTCCGCGCGCGCGCGGGCGAGGGTGGCGGCACGGTCGGCGACCGCGGCCTCCGCTTGGGCAATATCCTGAGGACGATTGCCGTTCTGGAGCTTGTCGAGCTCGGCGGTGGACGTGCCGACTTGCGCCTCCGCCGCGTTCAGGGCGTCGGTGAGCGGCTGGGTATCCAGACGCGCCAGCACATCCCCCTCCCTGACCTTCGCGCCTTCGTCGACGGCCATGGTGGCAATGCGTCCCGGAACGCGGAAGCCCAAGTCCACCGAGCGGATATCAACGTTGCCGTAGAGCACCAGTGGCCCGGTGTCCCGCTTTGCGAGGTGCAGATAGGCCAGCAGGGCTAGGATGACGAGGACCGCGGCGCTGCCGGCGATGATGAAGCGCTTCTTCATGGGAACGTCTTAGGTTGAGGCAAGGATGGCGCGAACCTGGGCATGCACCACGCGCCGGATCTCCGCGGCTTCGGCGCTGCCGATGTCGTTCCACCCCGTGATGCGCAAAGCCGCAGCCCGGGCCACACGGAAGACCAGAATCTGCCCAAACAGGGTGACTGCACGCACGCGCGCTTCCGCTGGCTTGCAGGCGCCGTCCGCGGCGCGCAGCACCAGCTTGACGAAGCGCCCGGTGATGCGCCCCATGAACTGATCCCACAGGATCGTGAAGCCTTCGGTGGGCTCCATCTGTTCGCGCACGATGAAGCGCGCCCACGCGGCGGATTCCGGGCTCAGAAGGATCCTCAGGAAGGCATCAGCCATCCTCAGGATCTGCTCCAGGGCAGCCGCTGGACTGAGCGCTTCCGGCTCCGCCGCGTCAGCCATTGCCGCCTCAAATCGCTGGGCGATTTGCCCCGCGATGCGTCGTGCGGCGGCAAGATATAGACCCTCCTTGCCGCCGTAGTGATAGGTGATGGAGGACATCGCCGTGTCGGCCGCGGTCGCGATCGCGCGCGTGCTGGCCCCCTCGAGGCCCTTGCGACCGAACTGATCGATAGCGGTATCCAGGAGGCGGTCATCAATCGCGGGTTTTGGTGTCTTGCGAGGCATGCTGCAAGATTAGTTCGTTCGAACGAATTAATCAAGCGTCAACGCCAACCCGACAGGGGTCTCACCCGGATTGCTAGCCTTTACAGGGCCCTAGCGGGTTGGCGTAGGGTTGAGCGTCGATCGGCTCAGCAGTGGGGGTGCCGAATAGCGCGTGCCACGTCACGCTTGAGGCTCCGCGCACGGGAGGCACCGTGGGGGGCGAACGAGCGGGCCGGGGGGGCGCTCGGCCGGGGCGTCACCCGCGGGGCCGGGTTCACTTGTGGCGTCAGTGACGGGCTGGTCCGCGGCAACGTCGCCTGTGGACGGGGCGTGGTCCGCGGCAGCTCGGGCGCCGTTCGGGCCGGTTGTGGCCGGCGGTTGCCCGCGGAGGCCGGCGGGCGCACGGCCGCCGGGGCCCGTTGGGCGACCGGCGGTCGCGGCGCGACCGGCGACCGGGCCGCCTGCGGAATGCGGCTCGCGGCGCCCGGCGTCGGCCGCGTGCGCCCGACCCCCACCGGCCGCGGGGCCGCCGGGGACCGGGCGGGCAACCCGGCCGCGGCCGGGCCGCCCTTCGGCCCACTCGCCATCGGTCCCGTTCGACTTCCCGCCGGCCCCACCACCGGGAGCGAGGCCCGCTGCGGGTGCCCCGCCCGCGGGCCGCCCCCCG
>Ga0207693_10004250_pt1 | contig 12144 bp, 11 predicted proteins | sample LARL81metaG_FD_184347 | JGI IMG/M metagenome (GOLD analysis project Ga0207693, IMG submission 184347) | Corn, switchgrass and miscanthus rhizosphere microbial communities from Kellogg Biological Station, Michigan, USA - LAR L8-1 metaG... | ecosystem: Host-associated > Plants > Roots >...
CGGCCATTCACCCGCGGCCACACCCTGGTCATTCCCAAGCGCCACACCGTCGACCTGACCGACACACCGCCCGAAACGGTCGCCGAGATGGTGCGTATTGGTCAGCGGATCGCCCGGGCCGCGCGCCAGTCAGGGCTGCATGCCGACGGCAACAACGTCGTGATCAACGACGGCAATGCCGCATTCCAGAGCGTGTTGCACATCCATCTGCACGTACTGCCGCGGCAGAACGGCGACAAGCTGTCGTTCGCCAAGGGCATGCTGCTGCGGAAGGACCCGGACCGCGAAGAGTCCGGCCGGCTGCTGCGCGAAGCGCTGGCGCAACTCGACTCGGCTACGCAAGACTGACGCCATGGACATCTCCCGATGGCTCGAGCAGAACGTCGGTGCCCCGCTGCTGATGCTGCACGACAAGCTCTATAAGGCCACTGACGGACGAATCGGGCACACCATTCCGGGCGGCCCGTCAAACCTGATCCTCCACACCGTTGGCGCAAAAACCGGTCAGAAACGCGCCAATACGCTCAGCTACGCCCGCGACGGTGACGACTACCTGGTTGTCGCATCAAAGGGCGGCGACCCGAAGGCGCCGGGCTGGTATCACAATCTCAAGGCCAATCCGAACGTCGAAATCAACGTCGGCCCAAAGCGATTCAGTGTCACAGCGAAGCCGGTTACGCCGGATGACCCCGAGTATGCGCGGCTATGGCCGATTGTCAACGACATGAGGGGCAACAAGGACCGCTATATCGGATACCAGAAGCGGACCTCTCGGCCGATCCCGGTCGTCAGGTTGACGCCCGCCTAGTGCGGGCCGACCGAAGCTAGAAGAGCTCCTTGGCGAGCAGCTCCAGGGTGGTGTCACGTGCGGGCGCGGTGGCGGGATCCGTACCGCGGCGCGCCGACGCGACCGGGTTGACCATCACCTCGTCGACGCCGAACTCGTCGGCGAGGGCGCGCACCTGATCGGCGGCCTCGGTCGGGGTGCCGACGACGGCGCGCCGCAACCCCGACTCGACCACCCGCAGGGCCTGCGGGCTGAGTTCCTGTTGTTCGGCATCCTCGACGAGATCCAGCGGACCCAGCGGCTGACCCGTCCGCAGCCGCCCCATCATCTGCAAGTTCGGCAACAGCAAAGCCATTGCCTCATCATGAGTTTCGGCCACCACCGCGTTGACCGTCAGGAACGTCACCGGTTCGGACGCCAAGTCACTCGGCCGGAACTCCGAGCGATACGCCTCGAGCGCCTCGGCGGTGCCCTGCCCCGAGAAGTGGTGGGCGAACACGTACGGCAGCCCCTTGGCCGCGGCCAGATGGGCGGAGTACATCGACGAGCCCAGCAGCCACAGCTTCGGCTCGGTCGCCGCCGCAGGCGTTGCCTTGAGGATGTAGTTGTCCCGCATCAGATCCCGCGGCAGCGGTACCCGTACGCCCCGTGCACTCATCAGCGCCACGACGTCGTCGAGGTACTCCGGAAACGCCTCGATGTCGCGGTCGTCGCGGCCCGCCGCTCCGCGCAAGGCCAGCGAAGTGACCGGATCGGACCCTGGGGCGCGGCCGATGCCGAGGTCGATGCGGCCGGGGTGCGCGGCCTCCAGCAGCGCGAACTGCTCGGCGACGGCGAGCGGCGCGTGGTTCGGCAGCATCACCCCGCCCGAACCCAGCCGCAGCTGCGACGTCTGCGCGGCCAGATGCGCGATCAACACCGGCGGGCTGGTCGCCGCCACGGCCGGCATGTTGTGGTGTTCGGCCAGCCAGTAGCGGGTGTAGCCGAGGCGATCGGCCGTCTGCGCGAGGTGTGTCGTCGCCGCCAGTGCCTCGGACGTCGTCTGGTCGGTGCGCACGGGCACCAGGTCGAGAACGGAAAGCCGCATGGCTACCTCAACGCCTCCCTACCCGCGCGCGTTCCCGCGCCTGCAGGAAGATGTCGTCGAGCATCTGCGGGGTGAGCTTGCCGGTGAACGTGTTCTGCTGGCTGGGGTGGTAGCAGCCGATCAGCATGAGGTCACCAATCTTCGTCGTCGCGCCATGCCCGAACTGCGGGGCGGGCGTCGCGACCGCGCCGCCAGCGGTCCGGATCATCTGCAGCGCAGCCCGCCACGCGAACGCGCCGAGCGCGACGATCACCCGCACGTCGGAAGCGATCAGCCGCCACTCGGCGTCCAGCCATGGTGCGCACGTCGCGCGTTCGGCCGGTGTCGGCGCATTGCCTGGCGGCGCACACCGCACCGCCGCTGCCACCCGGGCGTCGTTCAGCGTCAACCCATCCGCGGCGTCGACGCACGCCGCTTGGTTGGCCAGTCCGGCGCGATGCAGCGCTGCGAACAGAAAGTCGCCCGACCGGTCGCCCGTGAACACCCGGCCAGTGCGGTTGCCGCCGTGCGCGGCGGGCGCCAACCCGACGATCATCACCCGTGGCCGCGCCGCCCCCCACCCCGGAATCGGGCGGCCCCAGTATGGCTGGTCGGCGAACGACTTGCGCTTGACGACAGCGACCTCTTCGCGCCACTCCACCAGCCGCGGGCACGCGCGGCACACCGACACCTCCGCGTCGAGCTCCTCGACGGTCCTGACCACCGCCGCCATCGACGCGACATGCGCCGGCGTCTGGGCCACCGCGGTCCGGGACGTGGCCGGATCGCCTGGCCAGCCGGAGCCCGGAGGCGCTGGCGAATCGAACATCACGCCGGTACGCGGATGTGCCAGCTTCACATGACCACTGTGCATGCGTGGCAAATTCGCGTGCCGGGCGGCCCCGGCCGCTGTTACATTCGGCGCGATAACTCATGACGAACGGCAAGCGCGGTCCGCTTTTCCTGATTCTGTTCGGCGCGCTGATGGCCGGCGCGGGAAATGGCATCACGCTCGTCGCGTTTCCCTGGCTTGTGTTGCAGCGCAACGGCTCTGCGCTGGACGCTTCGATAGTGGCGATGGCGGGGACGCTGCCGTTGCTCGCCGCCACCCTGATCGCGGGCGCCGCCGTGGACTACCTCGGCCGCAGGCGGGTTTCGATGATCTCCGACGCATTGTCAGCGTTGTCGGTGGCGGCCGTCCCGCTGCTCGCCCTCACGTTCGGGGTGCACGTCATCAACGTCGCGGTGCTGGCAGCGCTGGCCGCACTCGGCGCGTTCTTCGACCCGGCAGGGATGACCGCGCGCGAGACGATGCTGCCCGAAGCCGCGACCCGCGCCGGCTGGACGCTGGACCACGCCAACAGCGTCTACGAGGCGATCTTCAACCTGGCGTACATCGTCGGACCCGGCATCGGCGGTCTGCTGATCGCGACCCTCGGCGGCGTCAACACCATGTGGGTGACAGCGGCAGCATTCGGGTTGTCGATCGTCGCGATTGGCTTGCTGCGCCTCGAAGGCGCAGGTAAGCCAGACCGCGAGGCCCTCCCCGAAGGCGTATGGGCGGGCATCAAGGAGGGTTTGCGCTTCGTCTGGAACAACAAGGTGCTGCGGACGCTGGCCATCGTCGACCTGACCGCCACGGGTCTGTACATGCCGATGGAAAGCGTGCTGTTCCCGAAATACTTCACCGACCGCAACGAGCCGGCCCAGCTCGGCTGGGTGCTGATGGCGTTGAGCGTCGGCGGTCTCGTAGGTGCGCTGGGCTATGCGGTGCTGTCGAAGTACTCGCGCAGGCGGAACGTCATGCTGACGGCGGTGCTGACCCTGGGCGTGGCGATGACCATCATCGCGTTCCTGCCGCCGCTGCCGGTGATCCTCGTGCTGTGCGCCGTCGTCGGGTTCGTGTATGGGCCGATCGCGCCGATCTACAACTACGTCATGCAGACTCGCGCGCCCCAGCATCTGCGTGGCCGCGTCGTCGGGGTGATGGGGTCGCTGGCCTACGCCGCCGGACCGCTGGGGCTGATCATCGCAGGACCACTCGCCGACGCTGCCGGACTGCACGCGACGTTCCTGGCGTTATCGCTGCCGATGCTGGTGCTCGGCCTGGTCGCAGTCTTTCTGCCGGCGTTGCGCGATCTTGACAGTCCGGGCTCAACACAGTGATGGTTCTGGTCGGCGCTGGACACGTGAATACCTCCGGATGCGCCGGACGCATTGGTGCCCAGGCTAGGTGGAACTGACACGCCAAGATTTTCCGCGCGTCCTGATCAGCTTCCTCCGGTCGCCAGGGTGGCGGGCGCAGTGTTGGCGCCGGAAATGAGTACCGCGACCCGTTCGTCGCGCGACGGCGCGTATACGCCCGAACTGAGCGCAGCGTAGGCGGCGGCTGCGCCATGTTCGGCCACGATGCGGTACTCATTCCAAAGTTGTTCACGCGCAGAGATGATGGCGGAGTCATCCACCAGGACGCTCTCGACGCCGAACCGGCGCGCGACGTCGAAGGCTATCTGGCCAACGCGGGCGAGCACCGAGAGAGTCAGCGGCTATACCCGAAACCGACACGTCGACCGGTGTCCCCGCCCTCAGGGCCGCATTCAGTGTGGGGGCCGCCGTGGGCTCGACCGCCACCACCTGGGCACGGCCATCGAGGCCAGCGAGAACACCGGCAAGCAAGCCGCCGCCCCCGACGGCGACGATCACCGTTTCGATCGACGGTTCATCGTCGATCGTCTCGTCGACGAGTGTCCCCGCCCCAGCCGCGACCTCAATTTGGTCATAGGCGTGGCAGAACACCGCACCGGATTGCTCGGCGAAATCAATTGCAGCGGTGTACGCCTCGGCGTACTCGGTGCCCACACGTCGTACCTCTGCCCCATAGGCAAGGATCCTGGCCACCTTCACCGGTGGTGCTGTTTCGGGAACGAAAACGGTGGCAGGAACGCCGACTCTTGCTGCGGCGTATGCGTTAGCCAATCCCGCGTTCCCGCCCGAGGCCGCGACAATACCGACCTGCGGGTCGAGCTCACCGAGTTCCTGAGCAGCCATCACCCGATTAAGCGCTCCTCTAGCCTTGAAACATCCTGTGTACTGCATGAATTCGCACTTGATCCACAGCGGAGTAGAGGGTGCGGCGACCTGGACCGTCGGCGTGCGCCGGATGTGGTCGCGGATGCGGGAGTGGGCGGCGAGGACGTCGTCTCTGGTGATCACGGCCGCTCCTCCGTTGTTCGGACCCTCGCCGCGAAGGGCGGGGATGCAGGTCGAGTTCGAGCCGCCCGGGCGAGCTTATGTCACGACGGCGTAGCTGTGGCTGAGGGGACACGACCCGGAGGGTCGATGGTGGGTTGCAATGGAGACCCATCCACTGAACATGATGGCAGCTAACGTGATCGATGAATTGCGCCAGACCCCGAGGCTTTCCGAGTATCTCAAGGTGGGTGCCCTTCGCACGATTTGGTCAGGCATTGATCGTGATCGCGCCGTTTCTCGTCATCCTTTTGGGCAGACTGCCGTCGCCCGAACCCTCAATGTGGCGCTGGTGCACACCGTCCGCCATCGCCGACCTTCCAGCCACAAGGGTTGCGCGAGCTCCCCGGTGATTCGGCCGCAGAGCTTCAGTTCGCTTTGCTCGCACGTTGTTTCCCTGGATTCATGGTGAGTTCAGCAAGCGACGAGCCACGGCCCGACCCGACGAGCCGCCGACACCCGGCCCGGGCCAGCTGGCCGCCCCGATCAGATATAGATCAGGTACGACGGTGGCGTATCCGCCGCGGTGCGCGGAATCGGTCGCTGGGTGAACGCCTGGGAGAGCGCGTTGTGTCCGGAGGCGTGGTCGCCAGGTCCCGCGTTGGGATTGGTGCGGGCCAAATCGGCGGGGCTCAGGATGTGGCGGCCCACCACCGTCTGCTCCAGCCCTGAGATGTGTTGTGCGGCCCCGGCAATCACTCGGTCGGCGAATCGCTCGGCCACCGAGGTCGTCCATCCGGCGTCGACAGCGAATTCCTCCGCAGCGTCACCCGTTGGGTACAAGGGCACATCGAGCACCTGCAGCCGAACCACGGCTTGTCCCGCGGGTGCGCGACTGGGATCGACCGCGGTGGGTTCATGCCAGGAGATCGACGGATGGGTCGGCAACAATCCGTCGGCGGCTTGCCCAACGGAAGCCATGAGTTCGTTGAGGCCGCGTCCCACGTTGATCCCGCCGCCGGCGTCGAGTCGAGAATCCGCGAAGCGGGGTCGCGCCGACAGCGCGAGGCTGATCTGGAAGCAGCCGCGGCGGTACCGATAGCCGCGGGCCTGCGCCCTCGTTGATTCGGGGACGCCCGCCGCGTCGCGCAGCAGGCGCCCGTAGAGCTGGTCGGGTGTGGTGCCGGCGAGCAGGGTCGCCATCAGCAGCACCGACCACAATGCGCCACCGGCGTCGTGCGGGCCGAGACCGACGTGGAGCAACCATGGCAGCCACGCCATGATCAATTCCTCGCTGGCGAACCGGTCGCCGAGCAGGTCACGCCCGGAGCCGGACAGCAGCGCGGTAAACGGCACGGACGATCCGGTGTCGCGGCACAATGCCCTGAGCAGTCCGGCGGCCTCCGGTGACGCGAGATCCATGCCCAGCAGGGGCCCCAGGGAATCCAGGTGCGGTGACACAGCGGTCATGAGCTGCGTCCACGCGTGCCGCTCACCAAGTCGGTCCAACTCGGCGGCCAACGCGTCGGGGTCCGTTTCGATCACCGCCGAGCGGCCGTCCGGAAACAACGCGCCCGTGCTCGTTTGCCCCTGCACATAGCGCAGACCATGTTCGGCCAGTTCGGGTCCCAACTCGGCGAACACCGGGCCCCCGACGAAGATCGGGTGCAAGGCGGAGAAGGTGTCGTGGACGAAGCCGGGCAGGGTCAACTCCTCGCTGCGGACCCAGCCGCCCGGTGTCGGGTGCAGGTCAAGCAGGCACACGCTGCGGCCTTCCTTGACGAGGTAGCTGGCGGCGATCAGGGCGTTGTGTCCGGCGCCGACGAAGATGACGTCGAATGTCGAAGATGCGCTCATGCCCGCTGACGCTAAAAAGCACCGCCGTCGCCGGCGACCCATCGTCCAGTCAGTAGACCTTTGCCCGCGAATCGTCGCCACGCTGGCTGACGACACACGACCACTCCGCCACAGCTGCTCCTCCAGCCTGACCCACGACAGGGGCGACCCGAACTGGCCCTGACCAGCAGTTAATCGATCGTCAAGGCCGGATGTGGACCGCGCGTGGCCGCGCGGCATCGCGTGCCACCCACCGGCGAGGGAAGAAGGCGGCAGCGGCGCGCGTTGACCAAATTCAATGGACGCGCGGAATTACCGCCTCATCGCCCCGACGTCTTCTGATGGTCTTGGGGTCGCACCCTTGTGCCGGGCCGACGCCGGCAGCACACCGGGAGTTGGCCGCCATGATCGATGATCGCGATCCAGCCGTACCCGCCCGCTCCGACCCGAATGACGCTCGCGGCGTCATCGAGACCGCATTTGATGTGCTGGATCATGTGGCCGCCCTGCAACCCGCCCGGCTGATTGACCTATCGGAGACGACCGGAATCCCGCGGGCAACGGTCCATCGGCTGCTCAAGCAGTTGATCGAGGTCGGGGCGGTGCGGCGCGACGGCACCCGTTATCGACTGGGCGCGAGCCTACTTGGATTGGGTGCGCTCGTGTCCCCCGAGCGGCGACTACGAGTCGCCGCCCGTCGACCGATGGCCGAACTGGCCGCCGCCACCGGCGCCGCGGTGAGCCTGTCGGGCACGATCGGCGGCGAGGTGGTGTTTCTGGACACCGTCGATGCTCGTGTCCCGCTTGGATTTCTACCCGAGCCGGGCGCCCGGGTTCCGGCGGGAACGGCGCAGGCGCGGGCCCACGCCGAAATCGGCCGCCTAGCACCGGTTGTGGACGCCGGCGAAGTGCTGCCTGATCTCAGCTGTGTCGCGGTAGCGGTTCCCCTCGGCGGCGGTCAGATGGCAGCGGTGTCCGCGCTTGTCGCCGGGATGCGCCCCCCGATCGGGTTGTTGGCCGCCACCCGAGCCACCGGCGCGCGAATCAGGGGACGGCTGCGCGCGCCATAAGCCGGTAGGTACCCATCCTCTGGGAAAGGTCCACTCAGTGGTCCATGGGTCGCCGGCAATGACGCTGCATTTCTAACGTCACGGCCAAGTGCTGTCACTGCGCGCCAACGCAACGTGACAGTTCTGTCCCAACGTATGGGAGCTGGCAAGCGACCCATTGATCAGACCGGAGCGATCTCATGTCGTACTCAGATTCGGCCAAGACTGGCGCGGAAGTGCTTCTGGAGCAGCTGGAATGTCAAGGGGTGGAGTGTATTTTCGCTTCTCCGATAGCCGTGATGGCGCCGGTATGGGAAGCGATTGCACGGCACGGAGACGAGATGAATCTGCGCTATTTCCGTTGTCGTCATGAACTCCTGGCGGTGAGCCTGGCATCGGGCTACTACAAGGCCACCGGCCGAAGCCAGATTGTCTTCCTGCCGACATCGCTCGGCGTGCAGAACGGATCAATGGCCCTGGGCACGGCGCTGCAGGAGCGCACGCCCATGACCGTCCTGTCCCCCGACACGCTGACCTACGGCGATGACCCAAACGGCGACCCAGGCGCTGAATGGGCCTCGCTTCTAACTGACCACCCTGGTCCGGCCCGCAATGCCGAAGTCGTCGTCAAGTGGACGAAGCGAGCGCGCACCGCCTCCGATCTCGTTGATGAACTTCGTCGGGCCCGCTTCATCGCCGGGTCCATCCCGCTGGGTCCAACGTTGCTTGAGACACCGTTTCAGCTGTTGATGGCCGAGGGTCACACTGAAATCCCTACCTGGGCTCCTCCGGCACCCGTTGTTGCGACGCCCCAACAGATCGACCAGGTGGCCCAGATTCTCGCCAGCGCCGCCAACCCCATTATCATCACCGAGCACGGCGGACGAACAGACGCTGAACGCGCCGCGCTGGTGGGGATCGCCGAGGCGCTTTGCGCGCCGGTTTTCGAGTTCTGGAATCCCGCCTACCACAATTTCCCGCGGTCGCACCCGCTGTACGGAGCGGGGCCGGTTGAAGCCGTGCTGGGCGACGCCGACGCCATCCTGTTGGCCGGCTGCAACGGGCCGTGGCATCCACCGCATACGACGTTGCGACCAGGGTGCGCGGTTATTCAGGTCGAGCAAGACCCCATGCGCCCGCGCGCCGCTTACTGGGGCTACCCAACCACTCATACCATCCCCGGAGATCTGCCGCTAAATCTGGGTGCGCTCGCTGACAACGTCACAAAGCGATCGACGCCGCGGCCCGAAGGGGTCGAGCGTTGGGCCCGCTATACGCGGGGCGTTCGCGCCGCGGCTATCGAGCAAGCCGGGCAGTTATCTTCACAGGCAACCGATTTCGTGCCGGCAGCCGACTTGTTTCGCGAGTTGCATGACGCACTGCCCGATGACGCGATCTGCGTCGATGAGATAACCTCCCAGGTGCCCCAAATGATTCAATTCCTCTACGAGCGCAAGCCCTTCTCGCAGTATCGCGGATGGGCTGGAGCACTGGGGACCGGCCTGGGCACCGCACTCGGTGTCAAACTTGCGCGGCCGCAGCAGGTGGTCGTCTGCATCCTGGGCGACGGAGCGTGGCACTACAACCCGACACCGGCCGCCCTTGGATTCGCACAGGAGTACGGCGTCCCGCTGCTGATCGTGTTGTGCAACAACCGCCAGTACGCGTCCCAAACGCGGAATCTCCTGAAGTATTACCCCGAGGGCGCCGCGGTCCGAGACGGGAATTCTGTCGGCAACGTTATCCAACCCACGCCCGACTATGTGAAGCAGGCCGAAGCTTATGGCGGCACCGGCGAACGTGTGCAGAAGTTCAGCGAGCTGCGCCCGGCGCTGCACCACGCCCTGGAGGTCGTGGGCTCGGGAAGGACGTTCATGCTCGACGTCATCGTCAACCCGTAGGGGACACCGGTACATCAAGTGGCGCCCCGATCTTGACAATCGGCGCTTGTCCGCTTCGTGCACGCCAGAGTCAGAGGTCCCGCCGCAGGGATGCCATTCAGTTATGGGTCACCGATGACGGCGTGAACTGCTCGAGCCGAAACATCGAACTATTCGCCGAGCAGCTCATCCCACACTTCGCGCCCCACGGGGTCGATGAGACCGGCGTAGAACTGCTGAAGAAATATCGCACGTCCACTCCACCAGTAAAACGAGCGAAATATTCTGCATGCCAAAGCTTTTCCGAACACCACACGTCGTGGGGAGTTCGAAGCACGTTAAGACCAACTCGCTGTGCGAGTCTCCGTCGGCCGCAAGAGCGGAGCCGAACGCCGCACTACGGTCGGCTATTTCCCGGTACGGACGGCAACTGGCTGACCGTGGCGTAGGCGGCCGCACCGAAGAACTCTGCCTGCGATGTGCCCGCCCAAGTCAATTCGTCACCGTGGCAGCGCCGGCGGCCGTGTGACGGCTACCCGTGATGGCCGCCATGATGAAAAAGCAAGCTGCCGGCCCAGAAGGGATATTGCGGCGCAGATTGCGCGGGAGGCGCGTCGTTGATCTGAACATTGCCGGGTGACTGGCATATGGTTTTCGAGCCGCCCAGGTTGGTGCAGGGCTGCTCTGCGACGGCACTCGGCGCGGCGGCGATCGCTATCGCGGCAGCCCCCACCGCCAATAGCGGCGTGATGTGGTTGAGAGTGATGCGCATAGCGCTGCTCCTTCGATGGTCTTGAAGCGGGTACGCGGCTGTGTGCCGCTGATCTAATAAACTCAGATGACTGCGGCATTAAAGGCTGTTGGCCAGACGAATTACTAACGGCGGGCATAAGCCATTCTTTCTGCAGGTCCGAGTTTGATGCACTGGCGAAGTGATGGAGTTGCGGGTAGCGCCGACAAATACATACGCGATTTGCTTACTCCGCAGCGTCTAGCGCCGTGAACCCTTCGCCACCACCTGGACGCGTCGGACCCGACCCGCGGGCCGGATGCGCCCGCCGGGAAATGCCTTCGCGCCACTCGAAGTTGCCGCGCATTCACCATCCGCGCCAATTGGATTACCCCGAGCTGAAGGTGCACGGAATCGAGCCTCGACGCCTCACCGATGCGTCGGTCATGCCGACGATCGTGTCCGCCAACACGAACGCGGCGTCCTTGGCATTGCCGACAAGACAGCGAGCCTCATCACCGGCGATCGGATCAGTGCGGATTTGACGATCGCCGAGCCTTTCGGCAAAGAGGTGCTTATAGCTGCTGTTGGCAGTTGGTCTGGCGGACGGCTTTCCATGCGACCAGTGTCCGTGTCCGATGGATCCAACAGCGCACCATCAATTTTGGGCATTAAGGAGCTACTGCCATGACGACGAACGATGCCGCGCTAACGTGGGCGCAGCCATCTCTCGACTCCGTCGCCGATGGCGTCGCCCCGATTCACGCCTTGACAGGTGAGCGGGGCATCGAGGGCTCGATCGCAATTATTGCTGAATCATTAAGCAACACCGACTATCTCGCCGTAACTGATACGACTGCATGCAACGACGACCGTCGCGTGACCGCGAGCGAGGTCGTCGCAGAAGCTGACGGTGTGTCGCCTTTCTGCATATCGCCGTTGCCGCATGAGCCTCGGGAAACGGGCAACACCGATGCCGAACTGAAGGCACGGTTCCAACAGGATGCTATGCCCCTGCGCGAGCCGCTGTATCGCTATGCCCTTCGCCTGACGACCAATCATTACGATGCCGAGGATCTATTCCAGGACACTATGGTGAAGGCTTACTCCGCTTTTGAATCGTTTCGGCCGGGCACCAACCTGAACGGATGGCTACACCGAATCATGGCTAACACCTACGTGAGCACCTATCGCAGGAGGCGGCGGCAGCCGGTGCAATACTCGACCGCGGATATCACCGATCAACAATTGGCGGCCCAGGCCGCACACTCTTCGACTGGACTCCGCTCAGCCGAAGATGAGGTGCTGAAAGAGCTACCCGACACCGAGATTGCGGCCGCAATGCGAGCGATGCCGGAGCCGATTCGCATGGCGGTGTACTACGCCGACGTTGAGGGTTTCCGCTACCGGGAGATCGCCGAGGTTATGGACACGTCCGTCGGAACCGTGATGTCGCGTCTTCACCGTGGACGCCGCCGATTGCGGACGCTACTCGCGACATCGCCAAGCCGGCAGCGGTACCGACGAGCCACCGACGCGGACGACTAGCCGACCGCACGCCCTGGCCGTGAACCTTCCGAACAAGCCTTTTCCGGCTGCGACGTCAA
>Ga0207693_10004253_pt1 | contig 12141 bp, 11 predicted proteins | sample LARL81metaG_FD_184347 | JGI IMG/M metagenome (GOLD analysis project Ga0207693, IMG submission 184347) | Corn, switchgrass and miscanthus rhizosphere microbial communities from Kellogg Biological Station, Michigan, USA - LAR L8-1 metaG... | ecosystem: Host-associated > Plants > Roots >...
AAGTGGCGCGACGTCCGACTTGAGTCCGTTGTCGGGAGCAAACCGGAAGTGGGATTTCGGGGCGACGAAGACCGTTGTTGACCCGAATCGGACATCCGCAACTGTTCGCGTTGGTGCGCGGCGTAGTACCTGCGTGTAGACCTGCTATACTAAATTGTCTGACCTCGTCCTTGGGAGTAAGCCGATGAGGCGGCGGGATGTTTTCAAGCTGATTCTGACGCCACTCGCATTCGATCCACTTGCGGCAAGGGCCCAGCGAGCAATCCCGGTCATTGGAGCGTTGTCTCCGGCAGCTCGTCCAGCACTGTTCGAAACAAGCTTCTATGTCGGTTTTTCGAAGGGAATGCGTGAGCTAGGCTATGTGGAAGGAACGGATTACTCAATCGAATGGCGATTTGCAGGTGGAGACTATGCTCGCTTGCCCGAGCTGGCGAATGAGCTAATCACTCTAAATGTCGACGTTCTCTTCGCGACAAGTACTGCGTCAATTCTGGCCGCACACAAGGCGACGACCAGCATCCCGATCGTAATGGGATATTACGAGGACGACCCGACCGCCGAACAGGGCCTTGTCGCAAGTTTTGCGCACCCGGGTGGAAATGTCACCGGACTAGCTGTGATGGGGCTGCAGATCGTGTCGAAGCATTTGGAGTTTGTAAAAACCATCCTTCCAAGCCTTAGCCACCTCGGCGTCTTATTTAATCCAACTCTAACATCCTACCGCTCTGCTGCCCTAACTGTGAAAGCTTCAGCGGAAAGGGTCGGAATGACTGTCAGTGATTGGGAAGCTCGTACACCGCAAGAGATCGAGAAGGCGTTCAGCTCGATGGGGCGAACAAATCTGAGCGCAGTTCTTTTGATCAGCGACGCCTTCTGGTTCGTCAATCGTCGGCGCATCGCTGAACTCTCGATTATCAATCGACTTCCCCTAATCGTTGTAGGACCTCGAGAATATGCACTCGTCGGCGCGCTCATAAGTTATGGAGCGAGTGTGTTTGATTCGTATCACCGCGCTGCAACTTATGTGCATAAAATCCTGAAGGGTGCAAAGCCCGGCGATCTCCCAGTCGAGCAACCCACCAAGTTCGAACTTTTAATCAATCTCAAGACCGCCAAAACGCTCGGCCTCGACATCCCGGATAAATTGCTCGCACTTGCCGATGAAGTGGTCGATTGAACTTACCGAGATGTCTCCGATTGGCCCATCGCGTCATTTCGCGGCCGCGCAGCAATTAGGTCGCTTTTGGAGAGAAGCGGACATCAACCGGCAGGCAGGACCGGGGCTAGTTTAGTCGCGAACGACTCATCTGAGACATCGCCGGCCGAATTTACCGTGATGCACACGATGCAGCCCACTTGACGTCACGATGCTGCCCAGTTGCGCGGCTGAACGTTAGTCGGTCTGCGGTATAGAAGGCGATTTGGGGTTGGCGGCGGAGGCTAGCTGGATGGAGCTGACGCGGCTACCCTCCGATTCAGACTGCTCCAAACAAATCGCCTGACACCCTGATCGTCGAGGACGAACTTCGGTATCGCCCGCATGACATCTGTATCGCGGACAAGGGTCAATGTGCGGTTATCGAGGATGAGCCACTGATGAGCGACCTCGACTACCACGACAGCATGATCTTCGTTTGGCAGACGGTTCCTCAATACGACGATCTTCACCGCACCCTTTGGGAGTCCTGCTGCTAGCAGCGCCGCATATTTGACAATCGCATAATCCTCGCAGTCGCCCGAGTTCGAGCGGAGCGTTTCGAGCGGTTCACTCCAACGATCCGGAATGCCCCATTGTGTTTCGTCGCTCACCGGTCTTATGGCAAAGTTAACTGCCCTGTTGATCACGCCAACGCGTGCGCGTCCGCTTTGACCGGTGCCTTGCCGGCTCAGGTCGATCAGCTTTTGTGCGAGGGCGGGGCAGGGCTTGGCCGCCTGACATTGCACGATGAGTTCAAGGTCTTTTGTGATGATGGCCTCCACGCGACGCCATTTTTCCAGTAGCGGGCCGTCGGTGACTGGCTCGGTCTCCAGGCCAAAAAGCTGATCGGATTGGTCGTCATTCGCGGCGGAGGCATCATGATATGTGGTCTTCGCGTTTATTTCATGTTCCGCGGATGAACCTCCGACCGCGGCGAGGCGAACGCGAGAAGATCCTTTCGCTTTCGATGCTTCCGCCTGCCTTGCGGTTTCAATTTGCGCTGTCGGCGCTTCCGCAAGCTTTGGCGTTTCGGGCAGCGGCGCCGGCCCGAGGCCTTGCGCGGACACTGCGGCAAAGCGGTCGCTGAAGGAAAGCGAAGGCTCCGCCGGAACGGTTGCGGGCGCCGAGATCAGGGGCGGCGATTCAACGCGCGCGATTTGCGAAGCAACGGGCGCGATGCGGGCTGCAAAGCTTGCCGACGGCGCCGCGACCTGCGCATCGAACCTGGCGCTGTCGAGTCGCGGATAGGGGCTCGCTGCGAAAACGTTGGCATAGACGGTCCAGGCGCAACCGAGCAAAAGCGCGGCCGCCGCCGTGCCTGCGATGAAGATCTGAGAGCTTGCTGTTCGGGCAGGTGTTCTACGCTTGGGTGCCGCGAAACTGACAGAGGCAACTCTACTGGTACTCATCCCCACCGTCCAGACTGGTCCCACCCCGATCCCCTCATGGCAGCCGTTCGATCTCGTGCACCCCCCAAGCACAGCGAACGGCGGCCATTGCGCGGTCATCCGCCGAATTCCAGCGGACCATCTCGCAGAGGCACAAGCCAGTATTGAGGCGACCTTTAGTTAAATGCGGATTAAGCGCAGGCAGATGTGAGTGGCATGGTGACAGGCCCCGCTTCCTCGATTTCACGAGGACGCCACCTTTTCCCGCTGATTGGCAATTGCGTCCGGTGCCGGCCCACGCGCGTCGCACTTCAGGGTCCTTGCAATGCGTAGCATCCGGTTTGCGCCGCTGCTTATCTCTGGTCGGTGCGCTACGCAAATGCGCGTAATTTGGAGACGCTTGAGTGCGTCGTTAATGTTTATCTCGTTTTCAACATCCAGATGTGCCGTGCCTTCGTCCAAAAATAGGATCTGCGGCCGTCGATAAAGTGCTCGGGCGAGCAGCACCCGCTGTTTCTGTCCGCCCGACAGCGAGCTGCCCATGTCCCCGATAAGGCTGTTATAGGACATCGGCATTGCCATAATCTCCTCATGGATCCCCGCCAATTGCGTACACTGGATCATCCGATCCTGATCAAAGGATGGATCGAAAAAGCAGATGTTATCGGCAATGGAGCCGGAGAGGAGCTGGTCCTCCTGCATTACTGCTCCGACGTGCTCGCGATAGGCCCTGGGCCCGATCGTTGAGAGGGGAACGCCATCGATCAGCACCTCCCCTCTGGTCGGCTCCAGCAGCCCGAGCATGATCTTGACAAGCGTCGTCTTGCCCGCGCCGGATGGACCCATAATGGTCACGAATTCCCCTGGCTCGATGATAAAGCTGATATCTTCGAGGACAAGGGGCTCCGTTTCGGCATAGCGGAAGAACACGTTTCGAAGCTCGATCCGGCCCTTGATCTGCCGCATGTATGCCAAGTCTTGATTATGCCCACGCTCGAGTGGACTTAGGGCGATGTCAGCCAGGCGCTCGAGGTGCAGTTCTAGAATGCGGAATTCAAGAGCCTTTTCGACCAGCTGGACGGCCTTTTCGGTGAAGTGCTGCTTGTAACTCATAAAGGCGAAGATCATCCCAATGGTCAGGCTGTTGCTCAGCGCCAGCCGGGCCGCGAGATAGATAGTAACGACGTTCTCCAGCGCGAACAGGGCGTCATTGATGGTTGCGAACGCGATCTTGGCGCGACCGAGGCGGACATTGGCGCTCACCACGTCGCCGTGGCGGTTGAGCCACTGGGTCTCGCGGTCGCTTTCGCGGTTAAAAATCTTCAAGCTTTGAACCGCCCGCAGGGTTTCGATGAAAGTCGAGTTCTCGTGGGCCTTGGCTTCGATGGCAGCCAGGCTGCGTTCTCGGAGGAGTCGGTAGAGCCCGAGACGTACGACCGTATAGAGGATAAGTGCAGCCAGAACTACGAGCGCGAGCTGGGTGCTGTAGACGAAGATCATCGCCAGGGTCGCCAGAGCCATTAGGCCATCAATCGTGGCCGCAATCATGCCTTCGGCAAGGGCGCTGCGGATTGGCTCAATGGAGGTGAAACGCGAAAGGATGTCGCCGATGTGCCGCTTCTCGAAATAGGCAATTGGCAGCCGGACCAGATGGTGAAATAGGCGCGCGCCGATCTGAAAGTGCAAGACATTTTGCACAACCAGGATAACCAGGGAGCGGATGGCAGTCGTGCCAACCTTGATCGCCCCCAGCAGGCCAAAGCCGAGAGCCAGGACGATCAGGAGATCGGAGTCGCCCCTGGCGACCACCTCATCGATGGTGAGCTGCAGGTAAAAAGGACTAGCAATCACAAAGATCTCGAGGAAGGCCGAGAGGATCAAGATCTGTATGAGCGCGTGTCTGCTGCCGTGCAGCTGCGTCCAGAAGGTCGAAAATGGAAGCCGTGCTCTCTCATCCTTAGGTCGAAAACCTTCTGATGGCGAGAGCTCAAGCGCGACACCGGTCAGATGCTTCGACGCCTCAGCGATGGGATAGAACCTCTTGCCTAAAGCAGGGTCATGAACCAGGATTCCTCGGCTCGTGACCGATTTCAGAACCACAAAATGGCTCATATCCCAGTGCACGATCGTAGGCATTTGCAGGCGCTTAAGGTGACCAAGTTCGAAGCGCAGCGGTCGGCTGACGAAATGCATCTGGCTGGCTACCTGGACTAGGGCCCTGAGCGTGGCCCCTTTCAGGGACACCGGATGGCGGCGCCGAAGCGTGTTCAGATCGATGCGGCGGCCGTGATACGAGCTAATCATTGCCAGGCAGGCGAGCCCGCATTCAGCCGCCTCGGTCTGCTGGATAACTGGGAGGCGGCCCTGGCCGCCGAAATTCAGCAGGGTCGCCACGATCACATCCTGACACTGAGCAGAGGATCGAGGAGCCAGCTTATAAGCAAGCGCTTCTCGAGAATGATATCTGCCCTCAAGAGCATATCGGCCTGGAGCGGTATTTTTTTGCCGTAGGCATCGATGTCCGGCCGGTCTAGTTCGGCCGTGACCTTGTAGGCTGGCTCTTTGAGCTCGATCGGTCCAGAGGCGTCGGACTTAGTCAGGATCGTCTGCGAGACCTTGCTTACTCGGCCGCCATATGCACCGAACTGCTGGTATGGGAACGCCTCGTAAAGGATTCTGACATGCTGTCCGGCCCGCACGAAGCCGATGGCTCGGGTCGGAACAAACAACTCGGCCTGCAGGACCCTCTCGTTCGGAATGATTTCCATCTGCAGAAGCCGCGGGTCCGCGAACTGACCGACGGTAGCTTGCAGAGTGGAGATACGTCCAGCAGCTGGGGCTCGGATCACGTAGGCACGGCGGCCGCTGACCTCGGCTATGCGCTGCTCGGTTGTCGCGAGTTCGCTGCGCAGGCTCTGGATCTTACCTTCCATGACGGTTGGAAGCTGTTCGAGGGAATAGCGGGTTTCGGTAAGCTGGTTCTGCTTGGCGGCGATCTGTTGGTTCAAAGAGTTTAGCTTCTGTTTTTGGTCAAGAGCCGCCAGTTCCCGCTGTCTGTATTCCGGCTCTGTCATTAAGCCCCGAGCTCTCAGCCCAGCCACGTTTGAGACAAGTACGTCTGAAACTCGAATTCGTTCGTGCTGATTGTCGATCTGGGCTTGAAGCTCATATATCTCAGCCTCAAGGCCACCAATCGACGCAGTGAGGCGCGCCTGCTCGGATTTCGTACGCTCCTGTTCTGCCGCGATCTGAGGGGTCAGCCGATTTCGATGCGACTCCAGAGTGGACAAAATGCTGACATTGACGTCCTGACCGTTTGCCGCGATCTGGCTCGTGTCGATAGCCAAGAGAGGTTGCCGTTCTTTAACTTCTTGTCCCTCTTTCACAAAAATCTCTCTAATTGTACCTTGTTGAGACGCGAAGATCTTCGCTGTGCCGGCAGTCGGCATCAGGTAGCCAATCACCGTCTCCTTTCGAGAATATTGCGCGAGGAACAAGAAGGTGACGATAATTGTAACGGCTGCCACAATGAACCAGGTTATGATCTTGGTCGATAGCGGCTGGAGCAGGGCGACTTGGCCCCAGTGCCGATTGTACTGCTGAAAATCGATCGCTTCTTGTCGGAACAACAACTGCAGCGATGGCACGTGCTACCTCGGAGACGAGATTTAGAGGGGAAGACGAGTTTATGCTCGTTTCATCATTGGTGTTGATTTCCCGTTTGGACGATGTCCTGGTTAGAATGGATCAAGACGACACCTTGCAGGATCCTCCCAGCAAACACCGTTCGAGACCCTCTTCACCTAATTCCTTGAGCGAGGGCGCTCGCGTCCATGAGAATTCTCGATTGAACTCGTACCCGCACACCCCGGTAGCAGCCAAGGAGTGTGCGGACATCCGTGATCTAGATATGGCTGAAGTTCAGCTGACCGAGCACCTGTGCGACGACAGCGTTACCACCGTTACCGAAGACACTGAAGCCGCCGACGGCAACACCAACCTGCGTAGCAATCTGCGGCTGTACGACGATATTGAACGAGTCGAACAACAACCCTCCACCACACACTGCGTCGAGTTCGATATCGGTCAATTCACGCATTTCACTCATGACACACCTCCTTATCCCGAAATGTTTGCCGGGATCTCTGCAACTCTAACGTTGGGTGGGTAAATCAGATTCACAACAGCTCTTTGGGTTGATAACCGCAATAGTTGATCTCCAAGAGAGGAGCGTGTTCGTGCTTGAATTTGTACCCGCACACCCCGTGGGAGCAGCCAAGGAGTGTGCGGGCATCCGAGAGTTAGATAATGCTGATGTTAAACTGTTTGAGCCACTGTGTGTTGGTAGCGTTACCACCGTTGCCGAAGACACTGGAGCCGCCGACAGCCGCACCAACCTGAGTGGCATTATTCGTCTGGCTGACGTAATTGAACGAGTCGGAGATTGAGAACCGTCCACCACACACTGTGTCGAGTTCCTTATCGGTCATTTCACGCATTTCACTCATGACTACCTCCTTGTCCCGAAATGTTGCCGGGATGTTAGCAACTCTAACGTTAGGTCGGTAAGTCAGGTCCCCTCAACAGCTCCTTGGGTTGATAACCAAAATAGTTGATCTCCAAGCGCACCGTGTCTCGGCGCCCTGCTTTCTCGGCTCAAAGCCTAACCGACCTCTGAAGCGGCAGGGCATCTCATATCGGCGGGGCATCTGACCCGGAACTTGCGAGGCTATCTGACGAAACAAGTGGCGTCTGAGCAGGCAGCCGCCAGTACCAATGTCGGGCTTGCTGGTATGACAGCACGCCAAGCCGAAAGCGGGCTCGGCGGAACGCCTTATCCTGGCCGATTGGGCTGTCTTGCGCGAGCAACCCGACAGCGCGAGCGCGCCGTTCGATCTCGATGACGGCAACAGAGCTGTCGTCGCGCAGCAGGAGTTGCAGAAATTTGACTGCACCTTCTCCGCGGGCGGATCTCACTGCGCTGCGTGATTTCTTTGGCCCACTAAAAGCAGGCAATGCTGGTTGAGTCGCGCTATCATCCTTGTGTTCACTTGATTCTTTGCCATCTAGTGCTACTCGCAAAGCGCCTTGGTTCATTGCAGCAACGGCAAGCTGGGTCCGGTTTGCCACTCCGAACTTACGAATGATGCGACGGACGTGCACCTTAACGGTCGCCTCTGACATGTCGAGCTGACGTGCAATCGCCTTGTTCGAGAGGCCTTTACGGAGACGACCGATCACTTCCTCCTGTTTGGCTGTAAGGTCCGAGACGCGGGCCACTCCGTTGATAGTTGCTTCGCGAAGGCTGGTGGAGAGAGCGGCGGGGGGAAAAAACGACCCTCCACTCCTAATGAAAGATAAAGCCTGGAACGCCACGGCAGGCTCAATGCTGGTGGGCATGAAACCGACCGCTCCTTCTTCAAAAGCGGCGCGTATCTCCTGTGGGTCTTCCCGGTCGGAAATAATGACCAAAAGTGCTTGGGGCACAAGCCTACGCACGTTTGTGATCAACTCTTGGTATTGAGTACTTTGGATCGACTCGTTGCCTACGCAAAAAATTGTCATTTCGCAGTTGGCAGGTGCGCAACACGAATCGAGTGGAACGCCCGGGACAACAGGCTTCGCTGTTAGTCCCATTACGTCAGCCCAAGTTTCCAGTAAGCGCGTGATACCGGCTTGGCGCAATCTTTTCGAATCGATAATCAGAACTTCGGTTTTCTTCACTCGTGCAGGGGGAGTATGCATTGCCAAGCCTCCTCAGTTCCAGCGCAACATTTTTCGCATGATATGCTGAATGTGCATTTCCACGGTGTTCTCCGAGAGGTTGAGCCTGACGGCATGACGCTCTCATCCTGATTACTGCTAGCGCCCGGAGTAAGGTTCGCCCTATCGTCGCCGACCGGGGTATCGAAGCTCCGTCGCCAGCCGCGGACTGTTATTTGCATCGCATCACCTGTCCGCTGGACGCGTCCGAGATTACCCACGTGGGGACCGCTTGGATCGGCTCACCTAACGCCAGCGGGTGCTGCCGACCGGCGCGCTCTGATCTTCGCTTGCTGGGAAACGGCATACAAAGCCCGTGTCATGGCGCTTTTGATATTCTCAATCGGAACGACTCGCGATTTTTGATTCCAGATCACGACGTGTCGCCCGATGGTTTCACGTCTTGCCGACTGACAAACGCGTTGGAGCTTGCAACGACAAACGCGGTGCTTGCATGGTTGAAGATTTCACCAACTTCAAACGCGTGGCCGTTACGCTTGTGGACGACGGAAGGCTCCGAAGCGCCGGCACATTCCGAGAGAACTTTGCGGCTCGTCGCTTCATTTTGCCTGACGATCGGTAGTGGTCGGTACACCCCACCTGCGAGAACGAGGCGCAATCCGGCGAGCGCGACCTCGATGGCAATCGAGGTTGGAAAAAACCCGCGTACCACCCGTTGCAGCGACGACGAGGCCGCGGCCTCGGCGGCGCGATTTGTCAACACCGCAATAAACGCATTTGGAAAGGCTTCTTCGAAAAGCGTGAGACGATCCTCAACCGAGGGGTCGGCGATTTGCTTGTCCCCGATATCAAATGCGATTGGGCGGACATTTCTTTCCGACAGCCACCCCAGATCGCTGGTCGTGGTCACTTCGGCGATTTCGAATCCGGTGAGCTCTCTCTTCAATATTTTGACGATGCAAGTACGCGCCAGGACCTGATCGCCGATGATCACGATCATCGGCAAGGTTTGCGACCCGTTGATCGTCTCTTTGGGATTAGCAATTTCTTCCATCATCTTTCCACGTTCAGAGAAAGACCCGGGCCGCTCGCTGGCCTAGAGCTGAGTTGAACAAAAAAATCGCGTCACGCCGCAATCATTCCGTGAGCCGTTCGTTCGGCTCGCAGGCTAGTTGCAGATATTGCGATATGCGGTCGCCGCTATTGAAGTGGCGGGACCGTCGACGACGTATGCTTCATCATCCTTCACGAGATAAAGAAACGGCCTGTCTCCAGTGCTTTCGCCCGACGCTTTTTTGCCTTTGACGTAGCCGCAAATGGTGTCGACGGATTTTCCCAGCGTATTTGTTCGCGTGGCTCGCTTCATCTCGCCGAACTCGGCTGACCTCGGGTCATCCAACTTGGCTGCGATCGTGGTCTTCGCCCTGGCAATGACCTGATCGGAGGTTTCAGCCGGTCGGCCAGCTGCCGCAGGCTCGACCTTCGCTGCCGCAGGCCCGACCTTCGCCGCCGCAGGCTCGACCTTCGCCGTCGCAGGCTCAACCTTCACTGCCGGCGGCTCGACCTTCACTGCCGCAGGCTCGACTTTCGCTGCCGCAGGCCCGACCTTCGCCGCCGCAGGCTCGACCTTCGCCGCCGCAGGCTCGACCTTCGCTGCCGCAGGCTCGACCTTCGCTGCCGGCGGCTCGACCTTCACTGACGGCGGCTCGACCGCCGGCGTAGCGGACTTCGTCGTTGTCATGGCGAGATCGGTTTTGTGGCGGGCGTGAGCAGACGGCGGCTTTTCCGTTCTCGCCGCGATCTTGGATCTAGTTTTTGGGGTCGAGAGACGAGCGTCGAGCGCTGCCGGTTCTGGTTCAATCGTCTGACTGAGGGAGCTCCTGTCAAGGCAGGCAAGCCCGCTCGCCATGCAGGCGTCGAGGCTCGCCTGGGGTGGTGCATAACAACTACAGCCGACAACGGTCGCGGCCAACGCACAAACAAAAGGCGTTCTCATACAACCCCTCCTTAAAGGCTGAGCTACGCTCGCAGTTCTTGCTGCGTAATGATGATGTTGCGCTGGTTGCCTATCAGTCGCGCAAATCTATTAAACGCGCATTAAGCTTGCTCTCTGGGCAGCCACAAGCTCTTTGTTGGTTAATGTTGGCGTAACGCAATTTTCGCCGCCTCAAGAAAACCGTCGCGTCGATATCGGCGATTTCACTCCGGATCGTGGGACGGCCTGCGCCTTGAAGTTCAAGAGCGCCTTGGTTGCTGAAGCGGCCCGTTCGTGAGTTGGCTGTCCCGCACGTTCAGAAAAATTCCAGCGACTCTCGACTCGGAGTCTTCGCTTCATTGCCCGCAAACGAAAGGGACCCGTGCCGCCGCACTGGCCCCTTCGCGCTCGCCGCCGATTTGGTTACGCAACTACTTTGACAAGATGTTCACTGTCGGTTGACGGGAAGTGTTGCTCGGGTAGCGGATGCCGGAGAGGAGCCGAGGTGCGTTGCGGTCCGTGAACTAGATAATGTTAAGGTTCGTACTGTTGCTAATCTGTGAGACGCTGCCGCCGAACAAAGCCACAGCAATTTGCACGGTTATATTGTTCTGAAGGACGCCGTTGAAGAAGTCGGGTTTGAGGAGCGCGAATCCCCCGCCGTAGTGGGGGTGGTGGTGGTGGCCCCCCCCACAGACTGCGTCCACTTCCGTATCGGTCAATTCACGCATTTCACTCATGACAACCTCCTTATCCCGAAGTGTTGCCGGGATATCAGCAACTCCAACGTTACGTGGGTAAATCAGGTCTGATCAACAGCTCTTTGGGTTGATATCCAGAAGCGTTGATCTCGAAGAAAGTAGCGTGTTTCGGCGCCGAACCCAGTAGGATACTGACAAACAAAACGCTGCGTTCCCGGGCTCAAAGGCTTATCGACATCTGAAGCGGCAGGGCATCTTGTGGGTACCGAAAACCCAAGCTCGGGCGTGGCCTCATCCGGCCATCGGTCGGCGCTGACCGCGATCGAAGGGTTGAGATCAGGACGCCGCGAACGCCTTGCTCGCGCAGCTCGGCAAAGGTGCTCTTCTCCCATGCGCCAAGCGAAGGGAAAGTCTATCTCAGCATTTATGAAGGCGGCTGGCTCTTCCGGTTGAGCGATCCCTTAGTGAATCGCGCTAGCGATGATGAAGGCCATGCCGCTAACAACCGATACGGCAATGAACGTGCCGGCGGCCAGGTCCCAAATCTCAATTTTCGTGCTCTCGTCCATGAGGATCTCCCTCCCATTGGCCTCAGCCGGCAAGATCTAAACCTGCGCCGCCCTGCAGAGTTCTTCCGTATCGGTCAATTTAGGCATTTCACTCAAGACAACCTCCTTATCCCGAAGTGTTGCCGGGATGTCAGCCACTCTAACGTTAGGTAGGTAAAATCAGGTCTGCTCTTTGGGTTGATATCCAGAAGCGTTGATCTCCAAGAACGTAGCGTGTTTCGGCGCCGAACCCATTAGCTCTATACCCCGTTCTTCCCTTGGACAGTTGCGATGAACGACAACGCCTGCGAATGGAGTTTGCGGCGTCACCACCGGAGGCGCTCCAAGACGATTGCCGATCCCATGCTTATCCTCTGTCGGACATTAATATGCCGGGCATGAGTGGGCTTGAAATGCTGCCGAAGCTGAAGGCAGCGCGGCCGAACGTGCCCGTGATCATGATCACCGCCTACGGCGAAGAAGCAGCAAAGAAGGAAGCGGGCGAACTGGGGGCGGCCGGGCTAGCCGATCGATTTTCGGATTGTTGCGCGAGGAAATTGATCTGCGGTTGCAGCAAGCCGCATAGTCCGGTTCTGATGTTGTGGAA
>Ga0207693_10004255_pt1 | contig 12140 bp, 11 predicted proteins | sample LARL81metaG_FD_184347 | JGI IMG/M metagenome (GOLD analysis project Ga0207693, IMG submission 184347) | Corn, switchgrass and miscanthus rhizosphere microbial communities from Kellogg Biological Station, Michigan, USA - LAR L8-1 metaG... | ecosystem: Host-associated > Plants > Roots >...
CGCGCTGCCCTGCACCGAGTTGTTGGGATCGTGCGGTACGATATGCTGGTCCTCGGCCTCGATGCCGGCAAACAGCTTGGTGAGGAGACGCCCGGTGCGGAACTGGTATCCTGCAAGCGCCGAGAGGAACGCGTCCTCCCCATCGAACGTCGTCGGCACGTAACCGTGGTCAGTCAGCAGCGCGCCGTCATAATGGTAGCGCCCATACGCACCCACCGCGCGGAGCCGGAAGCCAGGCTCATAGAGCCCTGCCTTGCCTAGCGCATAGCCCGCGCCCACATAGCCGCTAGCGTAGTTGTCGCTCGCCTCAAAGCCGGTGAAGTACTCACTCTTCGGCGACTCGAATTCGGCTAACGCCGAGCCTCCGAAAAGGCAGAGGCAAAGGAACGAAAGCCCTCCCGCTCCGCTTAGGCGCAGCCCAGCCGAAATACGCTTCTTGGAATGCCCCCACATGGCGAACACTCGCCGCCACATCGGGTCGACGATGTTGCATCTTTTGCGGGAATTCCATCAGGGTTTAGCAACCGTGTGTCGTGCAACTCGCAGCAATTCAAGTATAGGTAGTAAAAACCGTGATTTGTTCCACACAAAAGGTCCGCAATGAGACCTGATCAATTCAGCTCTTGGCTGACCGTGGACCCAAAGGGCCTCTATTGCCGGCCCGGCGGCTTTCATATCGATCCCTATGGCGGGGCCAAGCGCGCCGTCATTACTCATGGCCATTCCGACCACGCGCGGCCGGGACATGAGCATGTCCTCGCCACCGCCGAAACGCTTGCGGTGATGAAGACGCGGCTCGGGACAGTTGGGACGCGGGGTACCCAGATTGCCACTTACGGCGAGCCGCTTCAGGTCGGAGACGTGACGGTGACGCTCATGCCTGCCGGCCATGTGCTCGGCAGCGCTCAGGTATTGATCGAATGGAAGGGTGCGCGGGTCGTCGTGTCGGGAGATTACAAGAGAAGCACGGATCCCACCTGCCTCGGCTTCGAGGTTCTTCACTGCCATCTCTTCATCACCGAGGCCACCTTCGGTCTGCCGGTGTTCCAGCACGGCGACGCGCGCGAGGAGGTCGCGAAACTCTTGAGATCGCGGGCACACTTCCCCGAGCGGGCGCACGTGATCGGCGTCTACAATCTCGGCAAATGCCAGCGCCTGATCGCCGTGCTGCGCGAAGCTGGCTATGAGCGCCCGATCTATCTGCATGGCGCACTGCAAGCCTGCTGCAACTTGTATGAAAGTTTCGGTGTGCGGCTCGGGGAGCTGAAGCCGGCCACGGGCACTGCGCGAGACGAGATGAAAGGCGAGATTGTGCTCGCCCCGCCGACCGCGATCGCTGACCGTTGGTCCCGGAGGCTTCCCGATCCGGTTACTGCGTTCGCCTCGGGCTGGATGCGGGTCCGCGCCAGAGCGCGCCAGCAGCGCATCGAGCTCCCATTGGTGATCTCGGACCATGCCGACTGGAACGAGTTGACCGCGACAATCGCGGAGACGGGCGCGGAGGAAGTATGGGTCACGCATGGCCGCGAGGACGCTCTGCTGCACCACATTCAATCGACGGGACGCAGGGGCCGGGCGCTTGCGCTGGTCGGCCGCGAGGAGGAGGACGAATGAAGCCCTTCGCGGAGCTTCTCGACCGGCTCGCTTATACGCCGTCGCGCAATGACAAGCTTCGGCTGCTCGCCGATTATTTCGCCACGACGCCTGATCCAGATCGGGGTTATGCGCTGGCCGCCTTGACCGACGGCCTGTTCTTCAGGCTGCCGCTTCGGCGCATCTTGAGCGATCTGCTGGTGCCGAGAGTCGATCCAGTGCTGTTCGATCTCTCGCGCGACTATGTCGGCGACACCGCTGAGACTATCGCGCTGATCTGGCCGGCCAAGGCCCCCAGACAGGAGCCGCCGCGGCTTGCCGCCGTAGTCGAGACCTTGCAATCGGCGCTGGCGATGGAGGTGCCCGGCTTGCTTGCCAACTGGCTCGATCATCTCGATGCGACTGGGCGCTGGGCCCTGATCAAGCTTATGACCGGCGAGCTGAGGGTCGGCGTCTCCGGTCGGCTAGCCAAGACCGCGCTTGCCGAGTGGTCGGACAAGCCGCTCTCCGAGATCGAAGAGGTCTGGCACTGCGTCGCTCCGCCCTACCGCGAGCTGTTCGCCTGGCTGTCCGGCACGGCCCCGCGCCCCGAGATTGGCACGCGGGCAACGTTTAAGCCGCTGATGCTCTCTCACCAAATCGAGGACAAGGAGCTTGCCCTGATCGATCCCAAAGACTTCATGGCCGAATGGAAATGGGACGGTATCCGCGTGCAGGCGGTTCATCAAGGCGGCGAGAAGCGGCTGTTCTCGCGCACCGGCGATGACATCTCTAGCTCCTTTCCCGATGTGGTCGAGAGTATTCCGGAAGGTGCGGTGCTCGATGGCGAGTTGCTGGTGGTGCGTGACGGCGAAGTCGCGCCATTCAACGATCTCCAGCAAAGGCTCGGCCGCAAAAGCGTGACGCCGACCATGTTGAAGTCCCATCCCGCCCATATTCGCCTCTACGACATGCTGTTCGAGGGCTGTGAGGATCTTCGCGCGCTTCCGTTCATCGAGCGACGTGCTCGGCTCGAAGCGTGGCACGCTGCAAAAGGACCGCCGCGGACGGACGTTTCCGGCATCATCGACTTCGGCTCGATTTCCGAGCTGGAAAAGCTGTGGGCCGGCGCGCGTGAGACTGGCATCGAAGGACTGATGCTGAAGCGCCGCGACAGTCCCTACATTGCGGGGCGTCCGAAGGGCCACTGGTTCAAGTGGAAGCGGGCGCCGCTCACCCTCGATGCCGTGCTGATGTATGCTCAGCGCGGCAGCGGCAAGCGCTCGTCCTATTATTCCGACTATACTTTCGGCGCCTGGCGGAACGGCGACGGCGGCGAGCCGGAACTGGTGCCGGTCGGCAAATCCTATTTTGGCTTCACCGACGAAGAGCTGAAGCAGCTCGATCGTTGGGTGCGCAACCATACTGTCAAGAGCTTCGGTCCCGTGCGCCAGGTCGAGCCGAAGCTCGTGTTCGAGGTCGCGTTCGACTCGGTGCACCGCTCGACGCGACACAAATCCGGGGTTGCCATGCGCTTCCCGCGCATTCACCGCATCCGCTGGGACAAGCCTGCGGCGGAGGCCGATCGCCTCGAGACACTGACAGCGATGATCGTGGAATAGGCGGCCTTAGTGGTCGTAGCGCTAGACGCTGTAGAAGCCAGTGGGATCGCTGAAAACCTGATTGGCTGCCGAGAAGCCTGCCTTGCGGCCGATGTCGAGCCAAGTGGCTGGGCTTTCGGGAAAGTCGCAGGTGGTGACGTGGTGATCGATCTGATCCCACTCGTCCTTGGTCAAGAATGGCCAGGCAGGTCGGTTCACGCGCCTGAAGCGCGCGAGATAACCCTCGCGGTCCTCGCCGTCGGCGAGTGTTTGCTCATAGATCATCAGCATCTTGCTGGTCGAACCATGGATGGCGGCGAGCAGCTCAAGCTTGCCCTCGGTGGAGAGGTGGTGGATGGAAAGCCCGCACCACGCCGCATCGGCGGGCTCGGGCCGCCCCTCCAGAGCCTCGACGAAATCGCGATGGTCGAGCTCGACGGCGAAGGGTACGCACTTCAGGTTCTTGGCGCCGAGTTCGAGCGCGGGCTCTGACAGATCGATGCCCTGATAGTGGTTAACCTCGGTGCCGGCGAGGGCGTGCTTAATTTGGCCAGCATCGCCGCCAGCGATGTCGAGGAAAGCGAATGGCAGATGGATGGCCTTGAGCGTGTCGTGAAGCACCGTCCCGACCTCCTTGTGGGAAAGCGCGTCCGCATCGACGAGCTTTTGGTAGGTCGCCCACTGCTTCTGGAATTGTTCGAGTGCGGCCTCGTCGGCGATACCGCCAGGTGTGGCGCGGTGAAAATGGATGTTCATGGGCCGGTCTTGGCCTCCCGTTAGCTAACTGACCCAGCGTTCTAGCCCAGGGCGGATTTGGCGCACAACGCGCTTTCGTCGAGGAAATCCCGAATTGCAGAAAGGACGTATTACCGCACCGCTCGCGCCAGCGCGGGGTTTCAGCCATGATGAATTGTGGCGGCCGCCTTCTTCCCTGCCGCAAGGAACCTGCTCATGCTATTGTTGCTGCTCAAAGGCTTTTGGTGGGCTGCGTCGTGGCCCTACAGCACTTGGCTCCTGGCCGTCGACAAGGCCATATGCCGAATGAACGATGGGTGCGAGCCACAGCACCACGTAAATGAGGAAGGGCAGGTAGGCATCAAGGAGAGTAGCATGGCCAATGAGGCATTCATGAAGCCGGAGATTCCGGAATCGATGCGCGATCTCATGAAGATGAGCATCGAGCAGGCAAAGCGGGCTTTCGATACGTTCGCCTCGACCAGCGAAAAGACCTGGAAGTCGCTCGAGACCGGCTCGCAATCGGCGCGCACCGGCTTGACCGCGCTGAACGCCAAGGTCGCGGAGATCACCCGCAATAACGCCGAAGCAAACTTCGCCCTCGCGCTGAAGCTCACCGAGACCAAAGACCTGAACCAGGCGTTCGACCTCCAGACGCAGCACGCGCGGAAGCAGATGGAAGCCTTCGTGCATCAATTGGAGGAGATTCGCGACCTCGCGGCGCAATTCATCCAGGAGAGCAGTTCGGCCGCGGCGGCTACCGGCAAGCAGGTTGCGCAGGATTTGGCAAGCGCAACGTCCTCAGCCCGCACGGCTCCGGGTCATGTCCGGCCCGGCTATCCGGCAGCCGGAGAGAAGCGCGGCTATTAGGCCTGACTCTTTCCGGTTAGGCGCTTTCGTGCGCGGCGGATTAGAAGGTCCAGCCCGGATCGTGGCTGATGTCGTGGAAGGCCTTGTGGATCGCCCCTCCCCAGCCATCCCGGATGGCCTGGAGATAGGGATCGTCATCCTCGAGGCGGATGGTGAAGTCCTTCTTCAGCGAATTGCGCCTGTAGATCAGAAGGTCGATCGGCGGACCGACCGAGACATTTGAGCGCATGGTTGAGTCGAACGAGATCAGCGCGCATTTGGCCGCGTCGCTCAAGCTCGTGTTGCGCTGGATGATGCGGTCGAGGATGGGCTTGCCGTATTTCACCTCGCCGATCTGGAAATAGTTGGTGTCTCCCATAGCCTCAATAAAGTTGCCTGCGTCGTAGATCAGGAACAGCCTGAGCTGCCCGCCTTTGAGCTGCCCGGCGAGAATGAACGAGGCGCTGAAATCGACGTCGTGCTGCTGGAGATAACCGCCGTCGATCTTGTGAACCTCGCGGATGGCCGTGCCGATGACGCGTGCGGCGCCGAACATCGAATTCACCGCGTACAGGTCCTTCTCCGGATTTTCGCTGTTGAGCCATTCGCTCACCAGGCTGATCACGCCTTGGGTGAGTGAAAGATTGCCGGCGGTGAGCAGCGCGAAAAAGCGGTCGCCCGGCTTCTCGAAGGTGAACATCTTGCGGAAGGTGGAGACTCGGTCGATGCCCGCATTGGTGCGCGAATCCGATGCGAGTACCACCCCTTCATCGACCAGGATGCCGATGCAATAAGTCACGTGGCCTCCCTATTGGGCTTGCTGTTGTTGTTGGCTTGGAAAACTCGCCCTTACCTTCATAGTCTCGGCGCCTCCGCTGCTTCTCACTCCTCGTATTGGGCCTGCCTCAGCGTAATCGAGCCCGACCGCGGTGCGAATATAGGCATCGGTGGCACACGCGCGGTTAGTAGGATCGAAGCCGACCCATCCGAGATAATCCACGAAGGCCTCGGCCCAGGCATGGCTTGAGGCGTGCGCCTCGTGCCCCGCGCCGTGGCTTAGATAGCCGCTAACGTAACGCGCGGGCACGTCAAGCGCGCGACAGACCACGCAGAAGATGTGGGCATGGTCCTGACAGACGCCGGCGCCCTGCTCCAACGCCTCTGAGCCAATGGTATGCACGTGCATTTCGCCCTTGCGGTACTCGACGGCATCGGCGATGGCGAGCATGACCTCCTGCAGGGTCTCGATCAGGTCGTTCTTGCGCTGCTCCCTGAAGTGCGCGGCAAAGTCCTGGATTGGCCGCGAAACGACGGTGTGGGAAGTTTCCCTGAGATAGATGGCTGACGGCAGCTCCGAGGGCGTCATCCCCACCACCCCGTTGGTGTCACGCGTGCGCACCAGCCCGTAAACCTTGATCTCGAGCTCGCTGACGGGCTCGGCCACGGTCAATGTGTGGCAGAGATTGCCGTATTGGTCCTGCCAGGCGGTGCTGACCGCGCCTGGGCAGGAGAGCTTCCAGCTTTCGACGGTCTGCGTCCGGCCCGAGAGCGGTGTCATTCGTAGATATTGCGTGCTCGACAGCAAAGGCTCGGAATAGCTGTAAGCAGTGGAATGCTCGACGCGGATCAGCATGGCCTCTATGCCGCCCCCGCCACAGGGATTGGCGTCATCAGGAAATCGTCCTGGAGCTGAACGCCGAGCGCATTATTGGCGGCGATGAAGTCGGTGAGGAACTCATGCAGGCCCAATTTGAAGATCTTGTCGATGCGGCCATATCTAAGCTGCGCATAGGTCTGCCCTGCCATTCTGCGGCATTCGAGCTGCTTCTTGCCGGAAAGCTCGTCCAGCGTGTTGATGATCACCTCGTAGCAATGATGCAGCGAGCGAGGCATGTCGGCGCGCAAAATCAAGAGCTCGGCAATGCGCCAAGGATAGACCGTGTCGTGATAGACGCGGCGGTAGGCGCGGAAGGCGCCGACCGAACGCAGCAGCGCACCCCATTGATAGTAGTCGACATAGCCGCCGACCCTGCTCGGTCCCGGGCAGCAGGACGTGATATTTCACGTCGAGGATGCGGGCGGTGTTGTCGGCGCGCTCGATGAAGGTACCGAGCCTGATGAAGCGGAAGGCGTCGTCGTGCAGCATGGTGCCGAACACTACGCCGCGGAAGAGATGCGAGCGTTCCTTCACCCAGTCGAAAAAATCACGGAAGCCCAGCGTCTCAGCCCTTCGAAGTCGAGGTTCTGCACTTGCAACCAAGTCTGGTTCAGGCTCTCCCAGGCTTCGCTCGATATGGCCGAGCGCTGGGCGCGGGCATTCTCGCGGGCGAGTTTTATCAGGGACCAGATGGAGGCTGGGTTGGCAGGCTCTAACGCCACATAGCGGATGATGCTTTCATGAGTGAGCTCGTTGTAAAGCTCGTGGAAGCGGCCATCGCCAGGTGCGATGGCGAGGATCGGCTCGAAATGGAGGGCCTGCTTGTCGATGGTCGAGGGCAAAAGCGCCATGCGGAAGGAGACGTCGAGCATGCGCGCGGTGTTCTCTGCCCGCTCCATGTCGCGGGCCATCCAGAACAGGTTCTCGGCGGTGCGGCTCAGCATGAGGCGCGCTCCAGAACCCAGGTGTCCTTGGTGCCGCCGCCCTGGCTCGAATTGACCACTAGGGAGCCTTTGCGAAGTGCTACGCGGGTCAAGCCTCCGGGGATCACGCTCGTCTCCTTGCCCGAGAGCACGAAGGGCCTGAGATCGACATGGCGCGGCGCGATTTCGCCGTCGATCAGCGTCGGGGCGGTGGATAGAGCGAGCGTCGGTTGGGCGATGTAGTTGTCGGGGTTCCGCATCACGCGGAGCTTGTAGGCTTCGCGCTCCTCCGCGGTCGAGGCCGGGCCGATCAGCATGCCGTAGCCGCCTGAGCCTGCACCTCCTTGACCACGAGCTTGTGCAGATTGTCGAACACGTGCTGCCGCTGCTTCGGCTCGCGCAGCATATAGGTATGCACATTATTCAGAATGGCGTGCTCGCCGAGATAGAACTCGATCATGCGCGGCACGTAGACATACATCGCCTTGTCGTCAGCGACGCCGGTGCCGAGCGCATTGGCAAGCGCAACCCGGCCGCCGCGGATGACCGACAGCAGGCCAGGCACGCCGAGCGTGGAGTCGGAGCGGAAAGCCAGCGGATCCATGAAGACATCGTCGGCGGTAGATGACGTCGACCTTGACCGGACCTTCGGTGGTGCGCATCCATACATAGCCGTCGCGCACGAACAGGTCTCCGCCCTCGACAAGCTCGATGCCCATCTGCTCGGCGAGGAACACGTGTTCGAAATAGGCGCTGTTGTAGCGGCCGGGGGTGAGCAGAACGACCACTGGGTCGTCCGCGACTGACGGCGCCACGGCGCGCAGGTTCTCCAATAGCCGGTCAGGATAGTTGCCAACCGGCGAGATGCTCTGGCCGGCGAAGGCATCGGGAAACAGCCGCATCATGATCTCGCGGTTCTCGAGCACGTAGGACACCCCAGAGGGCGTGCGGACATTATCCTCGAGCACGAAGAAATCGCGCTCGCCGGTGCGGATCAGGTCTATACCGGCAATATGGGCGTAGACGTTGTTCGGCGGCTCGATGCCGAGCATCTCGGGCCGGAACGCGGGGTTGAGCAGAATGAGCTCCGGCGGCACGAGGCCCGCCTTAATGATCTCCTGGTCGTGATAGATGTCGTAGAGGAAGACGTTGATCGCCTTGACTCTTTGGATGCAGCCCCGCTCCACGAGATCCCACTCGGAGCGGTCGAGGATGCGGGGGATCAGGTCAAAAGGGATCAGCCGCTCGGTCGAGCCGCCTTCGGCGTAGACTGCAAAGGTGATGCCGAGCCTGCGGAACAGCTCCTCGGCTGCGTTCTGCTTCGTGACGAGGGAATCGATCGACAGATTGTCGAGAAGGCCGGCAAGCTCGGCGTAGGCGTGCCGGACCGTCCCGTCGGGCGCCCGCATCTCGTCGAAGAATCTGTGAAAAGGAGGGGAAGACGCTTCAGCCGTCTCCTCGACCCTTATCCTCTCAGCACTCAGCGCCAAGCCGCCCGTCCTGGTTAGCAAAAATGACCCTGTAGCCCAGCTTGGCGCGCTTCCGGCGTTCTATTTTTCAAGCATCTTAATCCGATGCCGTTCTCTTGAGCAACGCTCGTTCGGCCCCCGCGTCGTTCTTGATGGTGAAAAATGATAGAAGCGTCGGGCTCCTACCCCTGCAAGCTGGCGATCATGCTCGAGACCGCGCTCACCGCATTTACCACCTTCTTTGCCGTTATCGGACCGATCGATACCGCGGTCCTGCTCGCCTCGCTGACGCCGAACATGACGCCGGCTGAGCGGCGCTCGATCGCCATGAAGGCAGTGTTCATCGCCACCATCATCATCCTCATCTTCGTCCTGGTCGGTCAGCCGGTCCTGACCCAGCTCGGCGTTTCGATCGCGGCGCTGCAGACGGCGGGCGGGATCGTTCTGTTCATAATCGCACTCGAGATGACGCTGGCAAGGCGCCCAGGCCCTGTTGCCTCCTTATCCGCCAAGGAGAGCGAGGAGACCGAAGACAAGGCCGAGGCGCACGCCGAGATTGCGGTCTTTCCGTTCGCCACTCCCCTCCTTGCCGGGCCTGGCGCAATGACCGGCGCGATCGTGCTAGCGGCGAACACCAAAGGTGACTTCGAACTGCTCGGTGCCGTCATCGCCGCGATCCTCGCCGTGATGCTGGTCACGCTCATCTTCCTGCTCACCGCCCAGGAGATCCATCAGTTCATCGGGCTCACTGCACGCAAGGTGATCGTCCGGGTGTTCGGCGTCCTGCTCGCGGCCCTTGCCGTGCAATCGATCTTCAATGGGATTTCCGCGGCCCACATCTTCGGCTGAGAGACGAAAGGACGCCGACCGAGACGACTACTCCGCAGGCGCGCGCTGCTCGGTTGGATAGGCTCTCGGCTTGCGCGCAAATCTGCGCACCACGACGTAGAACACCGGCGTGAAGATCAAGCCGAAGATCGTGACTCCCAGCATGCCGAAGAACACCGCGGTGCCGAGCGACTGACGCATCTCGGCACCGGCGCCGGTCGCGATCACCAGAGGCAGCACGCCCAGGATGAAGGCGAAAGACGTCATCAGGATCGGGCGCAACCTCACCCGCGCCGCCTCTGTCGCCGCCTGCAAGCGATCCTCGCCATGCTCCTCATTCTGGCGCGCGAACTCGACGATCAGAATGGCGTTCTTGGCGGCGAGACCGATCAGCACCACGAAACCGATCTGCGCCAGGATGTTCACGTCCATGGTGCGCAATAGGAGGCCGGTCACGGCGGCAAGCAGACACATTGGCACGATGAGAATGACGGCAAGTGGAAGCGTCCAGCTCTCATATTGCGCGGCGAGCAGGAGGAAGACGAACACGACCGAGGCGAGGAAAATGAAGATGCCGGTGTTGCCGGCGAGCTTCTCCTGGAAGGCGAGCTCAGTCCACGAGAAGGAGTAGCCGAGCGGCAAGTTCGCCTGAGCGATCTTCTCCATGGTGGCTAGACCGTAGCCGGTCGAATAACCGCGCGCCGTGCCGCCTTGAACAGCCGCGGAGGGGAACAGGTTAAAGTGCTCGACACGGTAGGGCCCGGTGATGTTGCGGAACGAAGCGACCGAGGAGAGCGGCACCATCTCGCCCTTGGCGTTGCGCGTCTTCAGATTGCCGATAGCGTGCAGATCCTGGCGGAAATTGCCATCGGCTTGCGCGGTAACGCGATAAGTCCGGCCCAAGAAGTTGAAATCATTTACGTATTGGGAGCCGAGAAAGACTTCGAGCGTAGTGAACACATCGTCGGTGCTGACCCCAAGCATCTCGGCGCGCACGCGGTCAATATCGGCCCATACCTTCGGCGTCTTGGTGCTGAAGGTCGTGAACACGCCGGCGAGGCCGGGCGTCTGGTTGGCTTGTGCCATGATGGCGGTGGCGACGCTTTCGAGCTCGGCAGGCTCCCCGCCATGCACGTCCTGAACCTCCATCTTGAAGCCGCCAGTGGTGCCGATACCGCGCACTGGCGGCGGCGACACGCTGATGACGAAGGCCTCCTGGATGCTGGCGAATTGCTGGTTGAGGTTGGCGATCAGGGCTGTAGCGCTTTGCCCCTTCTCGGCACGCTGGGCAAAATCGTCGAGAGGCGTGAATACAACCGCGGCATTAGGCGCGGTGGTGAAGGTCGCGCCATCCAGGCCAACGATCGGCACAGCATGGGCGATGCCCGGCGTCGCCAGCACCATCTTGGTCACCTTACGTGCGACCTCGTCGGTGCGGGCGAGCGAGGCGCCCGGCGGAAGCTGGATGATGTTGATCAGATAGCCCTGGTCCTGCGCCGGGATGAAGCCGGTCGGAGCCTGCACGAACTGATAGACGGTGAGCCCGATCAGTCCGAGATAGATAATGACCATGAATCCCGCAATGCGGACGAGGCGGCCGGTCAGTGCGCCGTAGCGCGACGACACCCATTCGAAGGCACGGTTGAAGCCGTTGAAGAAAGCTCGCACCGGGCGGGTGAAGATATTTTTCCGTCTTGGCTCGTCCTCGTGCGGCTTGAACAGAAGGGCGCAAAGCGCCGGACTCAAGGTCAGCGACACGAGCAGCGAGATCGCCGTGGCTGTAGCGATGGTCACCGCGAATTGGCGGAAGAACTGGCCGGTGATGCCGGTAATGAAGGTCGAGGGGATGAACACGGCGGACAGAACGAGGGCAATAGCGATCAGCGCCCCGCCCACTTCCTCCATGGTGCGGTAGGCGGCGTCGCGCGGACTCAACCCCTCACGGATATTTCGCTCGACGTTCTCCACCACGACGATGGCGTCGTCGACGACGATGCCAATGGCGAGCACGAGGCCGAATAGCGACAGATTGTTCAACGAGAAGCCAAGCGCCGCCAACATGGCGAACGTGCCGATCAGCGATACCGGGATGGCGACGATAGGGATGACCGACGCCCGCCAGGTCTGCAGAAACAGGATGATCACCACCACGACGAGGATCACTGCCTCGAACATGGTGTGGATCACAGCCTCGACCGATTGCGAGATGAACACCGTCGGGTTGTAGACGATGTCGTATTGCAGTCCCTTGGGGAACGACTTGGAGAGCTCGGCCATGGCCGCCTGGACCTGTCCCGCCGTCGCCAGGGCGTTCGAACCCGGCCGCTGGAAGATGCCGAGCGGAATGGCGACGCGCTCGTCGAGATAGCCGCTGCGGTTGTAGTCGGCGGCGCCGAGCTCGACGCGTGCCACGTCGTGCACGCGGACGACGCGCCCGTTGGGGTCGGACTTCACGATGATGTTGCCGAACTGCGCCGGATCAATCAGGCGTCCTTGGGTCTCAACA
>Ga0207693_10004256_pt1 | contig 12139 bp, 6 predicted proteins | sample LARL81metaG_FD_184347 | JGI IMG/M metagenome (GOLD analysis project Ga0207693, IMG submission 184347) | Corn, switchgrass and miscanthus rhizosphere microbial communities from Kellogg Biological Station, Michigan, USA - LAR L8-1 metaG... | ecosystem: Host-associated > Plants > Roots >...
GACGTGGGCTTCCCAGGTCCGAGGCATACGATCGCCGAGAGCGCGCTCACGATGCGCGTCGCGATGGGCGCGCTTTCCGTGGGCGCGATCGGCGCCGGACTGATCCAGATCCCGAAGGTGGACTTCGTGGTCACCGACTTTTTGCGCCCTTCCTTCGCCGATACGTCTCTGTACGAGCCGCACACGCGCAACGGCCTGCTCGTGCTCGGTCTCGTCCTGGGCGCGGCGATCGGCCTGGCGGGGATCGCGCTCGCGTACCGCCTGTGGGTAGCGCGGCCGGGGAGCGCCGCGACCATCGGCGCGCGGCTGCGCCCGCTTCAGGATCTGTTCGTGCGCAAGTGGTACTTCGACGAGCTGACCGACGCGCTGATCGTCAAGCCGGCGCTGCGCGCCGGGAGCTTCGCGCAGAGCACGTTCGAGCGGCTGTTCGTGGACGAGACGCTGATCGGCGGAACGACGGCGCTCGTGCGCGCGGGCTCGGCTGCGGTGCGTGCCGCGCAGACGGGCTTCGTGCGCTACTACGCGGCGCTGCTTTTGGTTGGCGTGTCCGGCGTGGGCCTCTACTTCCTGCTGCAGAGTTGAGCGAGCGAGGCTGAGCTGCCGTGGGTCCCCTTTCGATCATGCTCTGGCTTCCGGCCGGCGGCGGACTGCTCGGGTCGGTGCTCTCGTGGCTGCTGGGCCGACCCGAGGCGGCTGCGCGGGCGGAGCAGATGGCCGCTGAGGAAGCTGACGCTCCCGCGGGCTGGCGGCGGATCGTGGGCAGGCGCGCGACGATCAGCGTCTCGGGCTCAATCGCGCTGCTGGGTGCGCTCGCGACTCTGGCGCTCGCGATCGGCTACATCGCCGAATACTCCCCGGGCTCTCGCGGGCTCGCGCATGTCACCGACGTCGTCTGGATTGGCGAGCTCGGCATCCACTACAAGCTCGGCATCGACGGGCTGAACGTGTTCCTGGTGGGGCTCGCTGCGCTGCTGTTCGCCGCCGCGGTGCTCGCGGCCAACCTGCGCCAATGGGAGCGTCCGCGGCTCTTCTATTTCAACCTGATGCTCGCCGAGTCGGCCGTCCTGGGCGCCCTGCTGGCCCAGGACCTGGCGCTGTTCGTGGCCTTCTTCGACCTGATGCTGATTCCCTTCTACTTCCTGATCGGGATCTGGGGCGCCGAGCCGGGGCGCGTACGGGCGACGATCAAGCTGGTCATCTACACCCTGGTGGGCTCGCTGCTGATGCTCGCAGGGGCAGTCGCCACGGGCGTGCTCGCCGCCCAGCAGGGCGGTGGCCACCTCACCTTCGTGCTCTCCTCGCTGCAGGCGATGCCCTTGAGCTCGGGCTCACAGGACTGGATCTTCCTGCTGTTCGCCGCCGCTTTCCTCGTCAAGATGCCCGCCTTCCCGTTGCACGGCTGGATGCCCGACGGATACAAGGCGATGCCGATCGAGGTGCTGATGGCCTTCTCGGGCGTGCTCTCGAAGGTCGGGGCATACGGCTTTCTGCGCATCGTGCTGCCGCTGTACCCGCACGCGGCGGCGCACTTTCAGACGCTGATGCTGCTGATCGCGCTGGCCTCGATCGTGTACGGGTCGGTGGTCGCGTTCACGCAGACCGACGCGCGCCTGATCGCCGGGTATTCCTCTGTGGCGCAGCTCGGCTTCATCACGCTGGGCATCTTCGCGCTCGACCCGCTGGGCGCGCAGGGCGCGCTGCTGCAGATGATCAACCACGGGCTCGTGGTGGCCCCGCTGCTGTTCATCGTCGGCGTGCTCGCGCGCCGGGCCGGGGGCTCGGAGGACGTGCGCGACATGGGCGGCATCGCCTTCCGGGCTCCGGTGCTCGCGTCCGTCTTTTTGATCGTCGCGCTCGCCACCCTCGCGATGCCCGGCACGGGCAACTTCGTCGGCGAGTTCCTGATCCTGCTGGGCGTCTTCAAGGCCAAGCTCGCGATCGCGATCGTCGCCTCGGCCGGCGTGGTGATGGCGAGCGTGTACGCGCTGCGGCTGTTCATCCGCGCGATGCACAACCGCGTCGGAGCGCGCGTGGACTCGCGCGAGCTCACGCTGAGAGAGGGCGCGGTGCTGGTTCCGTTGCTCGCCGTGATCCTGTTCATGGCGATCTATCCGCAGCTTGCGCTCAGCCGCAGCGAAGCCTCGGTGAAGGCCAGCGTGGCGAGGGTTGCGCCGCGGCCCTCCAGCGCGCGCCTCTCGGCGAGCTTGCGCCCGATCGAACCCGGCGAAGCCCGGCCGCGTGAAGCCTCGCGGCGCCGCGGCGTCCAGGGGTCCTCGGAATGAGCGCCGCGCTGGACGCGCTTGCAGCCGCGCACCTGCGTGGCCCGCACGTCGACTTCGCCGCCCTCTCGCCGCTGATCGCGCTGCTGGGCGGAGCGGTCGTGGTGCTGCTCGCGGGTCTCGCGCGCTCGCGCCCGCTGCGCGCTCACGGCACACCGGTGCTCGCGCTCATCTCGCTGGGCGCGGCCGCGGGCCTCACGATCTGGCAGTGGGGTGCGAGCAAGCCGATCGTCTCTGGAGCGCTCAAGATCGACGCGCTGTCGCTGGTGCTCAACCTCGTGCTGGTGGCGGCCGGGGCCGCAACGGTCCTGCTCGCGTGGCGCTCGGCGGCCGCGCGCGAAGCGACGGGCGAGCTGTACGCGCTGATGCTCACCTCGCTCGGCGGCATGTCGCTGCTCGTCGCGGCGCAGAACACGGTCGCGTTGTTCGTCGGCCTGGAGCTGCTCTCGATACCGCTTTACGTGCTTTGCGCGACCGACCGCGCGAGCGTCCGCCACCGCCGTGAGCACTCGATCGAGTCGGGGCTGAAGTACCTCATCATCGGCGCCGTCGGCTCGGCCACGCTGCTTTACGGGATCGCGATGATCTACGGCGCAACCGGGGCCACCGACTTCGGCGCGATCGCGGCCGCACTCTCCTCGGGCAGCCTCGCCACGGACCCGTTGACGCTCACGGGGATCGCACTGTGCGCCGCGGGCCTCGCCTTCAAGGCATCGGTTGCGCCTTTTCACCAGTGGACTCCAGACGTCTACGAGGGCGCGCCGACCCCGGTGACGGCGTTCATGGCGGTCGCCACGAAAGTGGCTGCGCTGGGCGTGATGCTGCGCTTCTTCGACGTCGCGCTGATCGAAGCCCAGCCGAGCTGGGGTCCGGCGCTCGCGGCGCTGGCGACGATCACGATCATCGTCGGCAACCTCGGCGCGCTCGGGCAGTCCTCGATGAAGCGCATGCTCGCCTACTCCTCCGTCGCGCAGGCCGGCTACATGCTCGCGGGCGTCGTCGTCGCGACCCAGGTGGGCGCGCGCGCGACCGTCTTCTACCTGGCGGCGTACCTGTTCATGAACATGGCCGCATTTGCCGTGGTGCTCGCGCGCGAGCGCGAGAGCGACCTCGGCGACTCGCTGCAGGCGCTGTCCGGCCTCGGGCGCGAGCGACCACTGCTGGCCGGCGCGATGACCGTCTCGATGCTCGCGCTCGCGGGCATACCCGCGACGGTGGGCTTCGCCGGCAAGTTCTATCTGATCGACGCCAGCGTCTCGGGCGGCTACGCGTGGCTCGGCGTGGTGATCGTCGTCGGCTCGATGATCTCGCTCGGCTACTACCTGCCGGTCATCGCGCAGATGTGGATGCGCGCGCCCGCCGCCCCGGCGCTGCGCGCGGAGGGGCTGCCGGCACTCGCCGGAGGCTCCTCCGAGCTCGAGCCCGCCGGCCCCGCACCGCCGGGCGGTGATGGCTCGGGCACACGGGAGGTGACGCTGGTCGCGCTGCTCGCGGCGGCGGGCACGGTCTTCTTCGGGATCATCCCGCAGCCGCTGTTCGACCTCGTGAACGGCGTCGGCAAGGCGCTCGGCGGGCTCTTCTAGCCGCCGCGGGAGCCCGCGCGCGCCTGGTAGAGGTCCTGATCGGGGATGCGGCGGATCTTCGTGCGCTTGGGCGCCTGAAAGCCGGCCTCGCGCAGGTATCCGGCCAGCTCGCTGGGGCTGTGCAGATCCGCGCCGGAGGTGAGGTGAAAGAGCAGCCCCAGCGCCGCCGCCGAAGCGCGCTGTCGTTTTGCATCGGTGCGGAACATGTCGAGGATCGCCACGGTGCCGCCGGGCTTCAGGCTCTGGCGCACGCGCGCCAACAGCGCCGTGACCTGCTCGCCGGAGAGGTGGTGGATGATGTCGAACACCAGCGCCCCGTCGTACGGGCCGCCGAGGTCGGCTTCGAACATGTCGCCGTCGCGGTGCTCGACGCGGTCGCTCATGCCCGCCTGCGCGATGATCTCGCGGCCGACGCGCGCGCTGCCGGGGAGGTCGAGGACGGTGGCCTGCAGGGAAGGGTGCCGCTTGCACAGCTCGGCCGAGAACCAGCCGTGGCCCCCGGCAACGTCGAGCAGCGCGGTGGGCGTTGCTCCCAGCTTGATCGCCTTGGCGACTTCGGCGGCCGAGAGGCGCGCGATCTCGTACTGCCCGGTGATGTACAGGCGCCAGTACTCCCGCTCCTCGGCGGGCTCGCGGTGGATCTCGAAGCTGCCGCCCTCGCGCACGACACGCTCCAGATCGCCGTACCACTCCCAGTAGGTGACGGTGTGTTCGAGCCAGGTGCCGATGTAGGTATCGGAGCTGGGGTCGAGCCACTTGCGCGAGCGCTTGGGCAGCGAGAACGTGTGGCCGTCCTGCTCGAGCACGTCGGAGCCGGCCAGGTTCTCGCACAGCAGGCGCGTGCCCGCGACCTGGAGCTCGAGCTCCTCCGCCAGTCGCCGCGCGGTAGCCGGTTCGGGCAGCAGCTGCGCAAAGATTCCCACGCGCTGGGCGACGCCGATCATTCGCCCCGCCGTCAGCCCGTAGAGCGCGAAGCCGGCGGGCAGCGGTGCGAGGTTCAGCGCGATCGCGGCCCGCTCGAGGAGGTCGTCACCACTCGCTTTGATCCGCATGCGGCCGGCAGCCTATACGCGGCCTGAGGCCCTCGCCGCCTCTTCGGCTTCACTCAGCTGGCGCTCGACGAGATCAAGCCCCGCATCCCAGAAGCCGGGATCGGCGAGGTCGATGCCGACCAGCTCCACCAGCTCCTCCGGGCTGCGCGACCCCCCGGCCGCGAGCATCTCCAGATAGCGCGGCACGAGCTCTGGGCCGGTCTGCTCATAGCGCTCGTACACCGACAGCGCGAGCAGCTGGCCATAGGCATACGCGTACACGTAGCCCGGGCTGCCGATGAAGTGCGGGATGTAGGACCACCACGAGCGGTAGCCGTCGGTCAGCTCGACGGAGTCGCCGAGCATCTCCGCCTGGCTCTCGGCCCACAGCTCGCCGAAGTGCTCGACGGAGAGCTCGCCCTGCTCGCGACGGGTCGTATGCACGAGGTCCTCAAAGCGGTTCATGGCCACCTGGCGGAACACCGTCGCGATCGTGTCCTCGAGGTTCTGTGCGAGCAATGCCAGGCGCGAGGAGGGCTCGCTGTCCTCCGCCAGCAGCCTCCCGAAGACGACCGTCTCACCGAAAACCGAGGCCGTCTCCGCGAGCGTCAGCGGGGTCGTCTGGTGGAAGATGCCCTGCCGGGCCGCGAGCGCGAAGTGGACGCCGTGGCCGAGCTCGTGCGCCAGCGTGAGCACGTCGCGGCGACGCGAGGTGTAGTTGAGCAGCACGTATGGCGCCGCCGTGGGCACCGCGGGCGCGCAGAACGCTCCCCCGCGCTTGGCCGGGCGCACAGGCGCGTCGATGCGCCGCTCGCTGAAGAAGCGCTCGGCGAGCTCGCCGAGCTCGGGCGAGAAGGAGGCGTAGCACTCGAGCACGATCTGCTTGGCGCTTGCGAAGGCGAACGTGGTCACGTCCTCGGTGACGGCCGCCATGCGGTCGTAGTCGGCGAGCCGCTCGATGCCCAGCAGCTGCGCCTTCAGGCGATACCAGCGGCGCGGGATCTCCTGGCGCGCGCGCACGGCCTCGATCAGCGCGCGGACGGACTCATCACTTGCCTCGTTTGCGAGGTTGCGCGCCGCCAGCCAGTGGGCGTAGCTGCGCAGGCGGTCATCGATCGCCTTGTCCGCGATCAGCGTGTTGAACAGGAACGCGCGCGTGCCCAGGCCCGGAGCGAGCGCGGCGGTCACCGCCTCGGCAGTCGCCTGCCTGAGGTCTCGGTCGGGCGAGATGAGCTGGCTCATGGCGACGTCGAGCGCCACCCTGCGCGGGCCGCCGTCCCGCTCTTCACGGGTCCGCTCGCCGCTACCCGGCGCCTCGACGCCGGGTCCGGCGCCCTCGTCCTGAGCGCCGTCGTCGGCCGCCGCCTCCTGCGCCGAGGGCAGCTCCACCTCGATTGTCGAGGTCAGCTGCTCGAACAGTCGCGACCACGCGCTCGCGCCGGTCAGAGCCTTCTCCGCGAGGATCTTCTCCTCGGGCTCGGAGAGCAGATGGTCCCGGTAGCGGCGCACGTTGTGCAGGTAGTGGCTGCAGAAGTCAAGCCCGTCGCCCGCCAGCAGCTCATCGACGCGGTCCTGGTCCAGCGCTGCCCATTCGAGCTCGAAGAACAGCAGCGTCGTCTCTATCGCCGTGCCGCGCTCCTGCGCCAGCTGCAGCAGCGCCCCGTTCTCGGGGTCAGCGGTGTCGGTGGAGAAGCGCAGCGCCGCGTACGTGCCGGCCCGCCCGACGAGGTCGTGCATCCCAGCGAGCTCCTCCATCGCCTGCCTGAGCCCCTCTGAGTCGAGCTCGCCGAGCTTGCCCGCGTAGCGCTCCGCGAACGCCTGCGCGCGCGCCAGCGCCGCCGTCAGCCGCCGCTCGACGCCCTCGCGCCCGTCCCCTTCGAGCAGCGGCTCGAGGTCCCACGCGGCCCGCTCGAGCTCGGCGTCGGTCGCGTTGGGCGAGGCGTGCGTGGCCATCGCCGGCAGCTTAGAGGCTGTCCGTGAGAAGCCCTAGGATCGTGCGCCCGGTGCACGAGACCACGCCCCAGGTGTTCCTGATCGCACGGCCCTCGATCGACTTGGAGGGTATGCGCTCCTACCTGCGCGCGGTCGGGGGCGAGAGCTGGCTCGAGTCCCGGCTCGGCGCTAGCGCGGCCGGTGGCGTAGGTAGCTCATCCTCGGAGGCGGGTGCGGCAAGCGCGATCAACGCCGGCGAGCTGCTCGTGGAGTTCGGCGGGCGCGCGTGCTACCGCAGCTGGGAGCCGGGCCTGAACCCCAACGTCACCAAGATCCGCACGGACCAGCGCGAGTACTTCGCCAACATCCTGCGCTCAGCGCACGGGAGCGTGCTTGAGCACGCCAACTACTCGTTCGCGTTGCGGGACTGCGGCAGAGTTTTCACCCACGAGCTTGTTAGGCATCGCGCCGGATCGGCCTTCAGCCAGGAGAGCCTCCGCTACGTGCGCCTCACTGACATCGGCTTCCGCGTGCCGCCCGCGCTCGAGCCGGTGCGCGAGCAGGTGATCTCGATCGTCGAGCAGCTGGAGGAGTTCCAGGTGAACGCGGCACAGAAGCTCGGCATCGACGCCGAGGGCGTCCCCTTCCACGTCAAGAAGGAGGTGACCTCGGCGCTGCGCCGCCTGGCGCCGATCGGGCTCAGCACGGACATCATCTGGACTGCCAACGCGCGCACGCTTCGTCATGTGATCGAGATGCGCACCGCACCCGGCGCCGAGGAGGAGCTGCGCCTGGTGTTCGACAAAGTCGCGCAGATCATGCTGGGCGAGGCGCCCGCCCTGTTCCAGGACTTCACGCGCCAGGAGGACGGCGCGTGGGTGCCCGAGCACCACAAGGTGTGAGGCGGTCGAGCGGAATGGCCGCGCAGCGCCACGGACGCTGCGCTGGCCGCTATCGGCCCACATCGCGGCGGCGGCCGAGGGCACTGCGCCGCGGTCGGCTGGGTCCGGCCTGCCGTTGAACTGACGCCCAGCCCACGGGGGCGATGTACGATGGGCGCCGCAACCAGGATGGCGGGAAGCCGCTGGCTGCCCGCGTGAGCTTCGAGGAGCCAGTCATCGCTCCTCGTGTTACCCGCAAGGAGGGCACGGAGATGGAGGTCTTGAGAGGGTCTGGGGCAGCGCAACCGCGGCGCCGCGCGCCGGCCGGGGCGTTTCTGGTCATGGCGGCTTGCCTCGCGCTGGTCGCGGGTATGGCGATGTCGCCGACCTGTGCGCTGGCGGTCGAAAGCACCGCCGGGCTGGTCGCCTGGGGAGCGAACAGCACGGGCGAGCTCGGTAACGGCACGACGGAAAACGCGAGCCGCCCCGTCGCCGGGAGCGGCCTCGTCGGGGTGACGGCTGTCGCCGCCGGCACCGGGCACAGTCTCGCGCTGCTGAGCAACGGGACCGTGATGGCGTGGGGTGAAAACACGCACGGCCAGCTCGGCAACGGGACCACTACGAACAGCAGCGTGCCCGTCGCGGTGAGCGGCTTGAGCGGCGTCACGGCGATCGCCGCCGGCGGTCACCACAGCCTGGCTCTGCTTAGCAGCGGGAAAGTCATGGCATGGGGCGAAAACAATCGCGGCCAGCTCGGCAACGGCACGATCAACGACAGCGATGTGCCCGTGGAAGTGAAGGAACTGACCGGCGTGACGGGCATAGCAGCCGGCGCCCAGCACTGTCTCGCGCTGCTGAGCGACGGCACCGTCAAAGCTTGGGGCAGCGACAGCTTCGGTCAGCTCGGCGATGGGGTCACGAGCCGCGCTGAGGTGCTTCCGGTGGCGGTCAGCGGCGTCACGGGCGCAACCGCGGTTGCGGCCGGCGGGAGCCACAGCCTCGCCCTGCTCAGTAACTCCACAGCGATGGCGTGGGGACTCAACACCAGCGGCCAGCTCGGCAACGCGACCACGACGAACAGCAACCTGCCGGTCGCCGTCAGCGGCCTGACGGGCGCGACTCAGCTGTCAGGCGGAGGCGCCGACAGCCTGGCGCTGCTGAGCAATGGCACGGCCATGGCCTGGGGCAACAACAGCACCGGGCAACTGGGCAACGGAACGACCACCAACGCGTCGGTACCTGTGGCCGTCACCGGGCTCAGCGGCGCCACCCAGCTTGCGGCGGGCGGCCATCACAGCCTCGCGCTGCTCGGCAACGGGACGGTCATGAGCTGGGGCGGCAATGGCAGCGGTCAGCTGGGTACCGGAAGCACGACTAACTCCTCGGTACCGGTCGCCCTGACTACCATCACTGAAGTCAAAGGCATCGCCGGAGGCGACACGTACAGCCTCGCCTTCGGTCCTCAGCTGGCCGCGGTGACGAGCGTGACGCCCAACAACGGACCGCCCGGAGGCGGCACCAAAGTGACGGTCACCGGTAGCAACTTCACCGGCGCCACGGCCGTGAAGTTCGGCGCCAACGGCGCTACCTCCTTCACCGTCAACTCGGGCACGTCGATCACCGCTACCTCCCCGGCTGGAACGGGCAACGTCGATGTCACGGTGACGGGCCCAGCTGGAGTCAGCGGTCCTGTCCCCAGCGACAAGTTCAACTACGGACCCAATGTCACGGGCGTCAGCCCGAAAGCGGGTCCGCAGGCCGGAGGCACTACGGTGACGATCACAGGTACGAACTTCACCGGTGCCACGGCGGTGCGGTTCGGCGGCACCAACGCGACCTCTTTCACCGTCAACTCGGGCACGTCGATCACCGCCACCTCCCCGGCGGGAGCCGGCGTCGTCGACGTCAGCGTGATCTCCCCGGGCGGCACCAGCCCTGCCACCAGCGCCGACAGGTTCAGCTACGAAGGCGGACCACCCGAATTCGGACGATGTCTGAAATTGGGCGCCGGACTGGGCGGCTACTCCAGCGGTGTGTGCACCACGCCGCTCGCCGGAGGTGCCTTTGAATGGTTCCCGGGCGTGCTATCGGCCCGCAAGGTCTTTACCTCCACAGGAGGCGAAAGCGCGCTTGAATCGGTTGGGAAAACGAAGATCGTGTGCAAAAAAGAGGTCGGCGGCGGTGAATATGCCGGGCCGAAAGCGGTGGGCAAAGTGGTGATCAAGCTCAAAGAATGTGTGCTGGGGACGGTTAAGTGCTCCACGCCCGAAGCCAAAGCGGGCGAAATCATCACCAACCCCCTCGAAGGCACACTTCAGTGGCTCAGCAAAGCCGAATCGACGGTCGCCCTGGACCTGTTCCCGGCCGGCGGGAGCGGGCTGCTGTTGAAAGCTCAGTGCGGAACCACCACGGTCGAAGTCCAGGGTTCGGTGTTGGTGAAAATCCTCGCGGACAAAATGATCAAAGAAGCCACCCTCAGCTACTCCGCGACCAAAGGCATACAGAACCCGACCGAATATGAAACCCCAGCCGGCGCCAAAGTGAAGGACATACTCGAAATGAGCACCGTCGCAGGGAAATTCGAACAGGCTGGGCTGGGCCTGAAAATGACCGTCAAAAGCAAAGAAAAGGTCGAGGTCAACACCACCATCTGATCCTCGGCCCAGCTGGGCCTGATCCTCGACCGGAGCTGGGCGCGAGTCAGCTCGCAGTGCGCGAGCCGACTCGCCCCGGCGTCAGCTTTCGCTCGCCTGCAGCTCGGCGATCTTGTCCTTTAGCTGCGTCATCACAGCCGGGTCGCGGAGCGTCGTGACATCGCCCAGCGCGCGCCCCTCGGCGATGTCGCGTAGCAGGCGGCGCATGATCTTCCCCGAGCGCGTCTTGGGGAGATCGTCCGCCCAGATGATGCGCCTGGGCCGCGCGAACTTGCCGATCCGCTCGGCCACGGTCGTACGGATGCCCTCGACGGTCCCCTCATCGCCTTCCAAGTCGCCCTGGAGGGTCACGAAGGCCACGATCGCCTGGCCGGTGTCCTCGTCGTGCTGCCCGATGACGGCGGCCTCGGCGACGTCGGCATGCGCCACGATCGCCGACTCGACCTCTGCCGTGGAGAGGCGGTGGCCCGAGACGTTCACGACGTCGTCGATGCGTCCGATGACCCAGAAGTAGCCGTCGCGATCGCGGCGGGCGGCGTCGCCGACGAGGTAGGTCTGCGGTCCAAGGCGCTTGAAGTAGGTCTCGACGAAGCGCTCCTCCTCCCTGTAGAGCGTGCGCAGCATCGACGGCCACGGCCGCGTCAGCACGAGAAGCCCCTGGCGTTCCTCGATCGGCTCGCCGCTCGACTCGTCGAGCACCTCCGCGAAGACGCCCGGGAACGGCTGCGTCGCCGAGCCGGGCTTGGTGGCGGTGATCCCGGGAAGCGGCGAAATCATGATCGCGCCCGTCTCCGTCTGCCACCAGGTGTCCACGATCGGACACCTCTCCCCTCCGATCACCTTGTGGTACCAGAGCCACGCCTTCGGGTTGATCGGCTCGCCCACGCTGCCGAGCAGCCGAAGCGAGGAGAGGTCGTGCTTGGCGGGCCACTGCGGTCCCCACTTGATGCATGCGCGGATCGCCGTGGGCGCGCAGTAGAGGATGCTGACGCCGTAGCGCTCGACGAGCTCCCACCAGACGCCCTTGTGCGGGTAGTCGGGCGCGCCCTCCCACATCACCGAGGTGGCTCCGTTACAGAGCGGGCCATAGACGATGTAGGAGTGACCCGTCACCCAGCCGACGTCTGCGGCGCACCAGTAGATGTCGTGCTCGGGCTTGAGGTCGAATACGTATCGGTGGGTCGCGCAGACGCCGGTCAGATAGCCGCCGGTCGTGTGCAAGATGCCCTTCGGCTTGGCGGTCGATCCCGAGGTGTAGAGGATGTACAGGGGGTGCTCCGCCTCCAGCGCCTCGGCGGGACACTCGGGATCGGCCTCGGCGAGGATCTCGTCGTAGTAGACGTCGCGCCCGGACTGCATCTGGCAGGCGGTGCCCTTGCTGCGCACGACGACGATCTTCTCGAGCGCGGGCAGCCCGCCCATGACCTCGTCGACGCGATCCTTCACCGGCGCGGTCTTGCCCTTGCGCGCGGCGCCGTCGACGGTGATCAGCAGCTTTGCCTGAGAGAACTCCATGCGCTCGCGCACGGCCTCGGCGGAGAACCCTCCGAAGACCACGTTGTGCGGCGCGCCGATGCGCGCGCAGGCGAGCATCGAGACGACCACCTCGGGGATCATCGGCAGATAGATGCCAACCACGTCGCCCTTGGCTATCCCCTGTGCCTTCAGCGCGCTCGCCAAGCGCTTGACCTCGGCGAGCAGTTCGGCGTAGGTGATGTCGCGCTCCTCACCCTCCTCGCCGCGCCAGTGATACGCGACGCGGTCGCCGCGCCCGGCCTC
>Ga0207693_10004260_pt1 | contig 12132 bp, 14 predicted proteins | sample LARL81metaG_FD_184347 | JGI IMG/M metagenome (GOLD analysis project Ga0207693, IMG submission 184347) | Corn, switchgrass and miscanthus rhizosphere microbial communities from Kellogg Biological Station, Michigan, USA - LAR L8-1 metaG... | ecosystem: Host-associated > Plants > Roots >...
GAACGGATTGGAGCCGAGCGGGTCCGACGGGTTGATGTTCTTCACGAGCCGCGTGCCGCCCGAAGTGCCGTTCCGGCCCCGACTCTCTAGGCTCTCCCGCCTATGCCTGAGCTCAATCTCGTGCTGTTGGGCCCGCCCGGCTCCGGAAAGGGGACTCAGGGCGAGCGGCTCCAGGAGGACTTTCGCCTGCCCTACTGGGCGACGGGGGACATCCTTCGCGCCGCAGTGCGCAACGGGACCGAGCTCGGAGCCGCGGCCAAGGAGTACATGGACCGCGGCGACCTGGTGCCCGACGAGGTCATGGTCGGACTGATCGCCGAGCGCGTCTCCAGCGAGGAGGCGTCGGACGGGTTCATCCTCGACGGTTTCCCCCGCACGATCGGCCAGGGCGAGGCGCTCGACGCGAGGCTCACCGAGCTCGACCGGCTGCTCACCGCCGTGATCCTGATCGAGGTCCCCGACGAGGAGGTCGTCAGGCGCCTCAGCGGACGGCGCGTGTGCGTCAAGGAGGGCCACATCTTCCATATGGAGTTCGATCCGCCCAAGAACGAGGGCGTCTGCGACATCGACGGCTCGCGGCTCGAGATCCGCGACGACGACAAGCCCGACGTGATCCGGCGCCGGCTGGGCACCTACCACGAGAAGACGGAGCCGCTCGTCGGCTACTACGAGGAGCGCTCGGTCCTGCGGAGGGTCGACGGGCTGCCCGCCCCGGATGAGGTCAGCGACCGAATCAGGGCGATGCTGGCCACGCTGCGCATGGAGGAAGAGCTCTAGGCCTCTAACCTCGAATCGGTGATCATCCGCAAGACCCCAGAGCAGATCGACGCGATGGCGAAAGCCGGCGCGATCCAGGCCCGGTGTGTGCGTATGCTGCGCTCCAAGTGCCATCCGGGTGTAACGACCGCCGAGCTGGACGAGGCCGCGGAGCGCTTCATCCGGGCGCAGGGCGCCGAGGCGTCGTTCAAGGGATATCGCGGCTTCCCGGGGTCGATCTGCGCGTCGCCGAACTCGATGGTCGTGCACGGCATTCCGGGCCCGTACGAGCTCAAGCGCGGTGACGTCATCTCACTCGACGTCGGCGTCACCAAGGACGGCTGGGTGGCGGACGCCGCGACGACCGTGTCGGTGGGCCCGGTCCAGCCGGATGCGCGCAGGCTGCTCGAGGTGACCCAGGGCGCGCTCTTCGCGGGCGCCGACCGGGTCCGGCCCGGCAACCACCTGGGTGACGTCTCGGCGGCGATCCAGCAGCACGTCGAGTCCGAGGGCTTTTCGATCATCCGGTCCCTCGTCGGGCACGGCATCGGCCGCGACATGCACGAGGACCCGCAGATCCCCAACTACGGGGAGCCCGGCCGCGGACCCCGCCTCGAGCCGGGCATGGTCCTCGCGATCGAGCCGATGGTCAATGCCGGCGGCCCCAATGTGCGCGTGGGCGATGACAACTGGGCCGTTTACTCGGCCGACGGATCGCTTGCGGCCCACTTCGAGTTCACGGTGGCCATCACCGAGGACGGCCCGCGCATCCTCACCCCCTGGCACGAGGAGTAGGCCGGCGCGATGAAGCCCCTCGCGGTCCACGGCGGGGTGGCGGCGACGATCTGGTTCGTCTGCGCGGCCGCGTGGGCCCTGTTCGAGCTCGGGCTCGCGATTCGCGTCAGGGGAGCGAGCGGCAGGGACCGCAGCTTCGTGCCACTCACGCTCGCGGTAGTCGGCGGGATGGCGCTGGGGCAGTTCGTGGCGAGGCGGGCCGGGCTGACGCTGCCGGGCCCGGGCTGGTGGCCCGTGGCCCTCGGGGTAGTCGTGTTCGTCCTCGGGCTCGCCCTCCGGGCCTGGGCCGTGCGCGAGCTGGGCCGTTTCTTCAAGTTCACGGTCGTGGTGCAGAGCGATCACCGCGTCGTCGACACCGGGCCGTACCGGCTGATCAGGCATCCGAGCTACACCGGGCTGCTCGTGGTCGAGCTTGGACTGGGCATCATGCTCGGCACCTGGCTGTCGATTCCGGCCTGCCTCCTGCCGCCGCTCGCGGCGTTCGCCATCCGCCTCCTCACCGAGGAGCGGGTGCTCGCGCGGGAGCTCGGCGAGCCCTACCGCGCGTACATGGCGCGGACGAAGCGGCTCGTCCCCGGCGTCTGGTGAGCCGAGGGGCTCAGCGGGTACGGTGGTCGCCTGCGAGCTCGTCGCGATCGCCTGGGTGCGCAAGCGCTTCCTGAGCGTGCCGTTGACTCACTCCCTGGTCCAGGTCACGGTCGCCGGTGCGATGGTCGCCGCCGTTGGCGTGGCGGTCGGCCAGGCCTGAGCAGTTCTGAACCGGCGCGCTCTCTTCGGATCGTTTCTATACTCGCGCGGCTTCGCAGGTCGGTGGAGGGCGCCGGCGCGGAGATCGGGATGGGGATCAAGGCTCAGACACGGCCGCAGCTGCTGCGCATCGGCACGGGCATCGTCACGCTCGCGGCGATCCTCGCACTTGCACTGGCGAGCGCCTCGAGTGCGCCCGGGGCGTCGCCGTCCAAGGGCCCCGCCGTCGCGCCGTACGGCACGAACGATGCGGGCGGCTTTCGCAATGTGCTCCCGCCCGGCGAGGCGGGCACCGACAACGCCACGCAGCTCGCCCAGTTCGAGGCGACTGGCGCCTATCCGCCCCACTGGACCGATCAGCAGCCTCTCTACGACAACCTGATCCAGGGAGCCGAGGGGCTCACGAACGCGACGATCCCCGACTACTTCAAGGACGCCACCTTCGGAGTGAAGCCGGGCGACGTCGAGTCGACGACGACGCCCAAGCCCGGCGTCACCATCATCCGAGACAAGCAGTACGGGATCCCGCACATCTACGGCTCAACGCGCCCCGACACGATGTTCGGGACCGGCTACGCCGGAGCCCAGGACCGCCTCTTCCTGATGGACATCCTGCGCCACACCGGGCGGGCGGAGCTGTCCTCGTTCATCGGCGGATCGCCGTCGAACCGCGCCATGGACCGTGCGCAGTGGCAGTTCGCCCCCTACACGGAGGCGGACCTGCAGAAACAGATTGACGACGCCGGCAAGGTGTACGGCAAGGCCGGCGAGCGGCTCGTGGCCGACGTCAAGTCCTACGTCGCCGGGATCAACGCCTACATCGCGGCCGCGAAAAATGACCCGAGCCTGATGCCGGCCGAGTACGCCGCGCTGGGCAAGGTCCCGCAGCCATGGAAGGCCACCGACGTCGTCGCGGAGGCTTCGCTGATCGGGGGCATCTTCGGCAAGGGGGGCGGCCGCGAGCTCGACTCCGCGCAGCTCATGCAGGCCTTCGAGCAGCGCTTCGGCAGCACCGCCGGTCGCAGCGCCTGGCTTAACTTCCGGTCGAAGAACGACCCCGAGGCGCCCACCACCCTCTCACAGCGCTTCCCGTACGAGACCACCAGCGCCTTCGCGACGCGCGGGCTCGCGCTCCCGGACCCCGGCTCGGTCCACGCGGCGCCCGTCGCGCCGCCGGTGCAGGCGTCCCAGTCCGCAAGCGCGCAGGGCGAGTTCGCGAACGTGGGCGCCGAGCTCATGCAGGCCCTTCACATGCCGCACGCGTCGAACTGGGAGCTGGTCTCCGCGCGCGAGTCGCAGACCGGGCACCCGATCGGCGTCCTGGGGCCGCAGGTCGGCTACTACGACCCGCAGATCCTCATGGAGATGGATGTCCACGGCCCGGGCATCGACGCGCGCGGCGCGACCTTCCCGGGCGTGAACCTCTACGTGCTGCTCGGGCACGGCCGCGACTACGCGTGGAGTGCCACGACCGCGACTTCCGACAACGTCGACACGTTCGCCGAGGTCTTGTGCCGCGACAATTTCCACTACCAGTACAAGGGCAGGTGCCTGCCGATGCAGGAACTCGATCGCACCAACACGTGGACGCCCAACGCGATCGACAACACCCCGGCCGGCAGCGAGACCATGAAGGCCTACCGCACCGTCCACGGCATCGTCTTCGCCCGGGGCAGCGTCCACGGCAAGAAGGTGGCCTTCGTCACGGCGCGCTCGACCTACTTCCACGAGGCGGACTCGGCCCTGTTCTTCACCCACATGAACAACCCGCGCTTCATGCAGGACGGCCCGAGCTCGTTCCGGCAGGCGGCGAAGGACATGAACTTCGCCTTCAACTGGTCCTACCTGGACTCTCAGCACATCGCCTACTACCTGACCGGCTGGTATCCGCAGCGCGCTCCCGGCACCTCGCCCGACTTCCCGATCCTCGGCACCGGCCAATACGACTGGAAGGGGTACAACCCGAGCACGCATGAGGCCGACTGGCTGCCGATCGACAAGCACCCGCACGCGATCGATCCCCCCTACCTCGTCTCCTGGAACAACAAGCAGGCGCCCGGATGGGCGGCGGCCGACGACCAGTACGACTACGGGCCGATCCACCGCCAGCAGATGATCGCCGACCGCGTCCGGAGCGCGATCGCGGGCAACCGCAAGGCGTCGCTGGCACAGCTCGTGAAATCCATGGAGGAGCCGGCCACGGAGGACCTCCGGGCGGTCAAGCTGCTGCCGATCCTCGACCGCGCCATCGGCGACCCCCAGGCGCCCTCGCTACGCCAGGCGCTGTCGATCCTCAACGAATGGCGTCGCGACGGCGGTCATCGCCGCGACCTCAACCGCGACGGGACCGACGAGCACACGCGGGCGATCACGCTGATGGACGCCTGGTGGCCGCTCCTGGTTCGGGCAGAGTTCGAGCCCACGCTGGGGAAGAGCCTCTTCCACAAGGTGCAGGGAATGCTCCCTGTAGGCGACCACACCCGCGGCGAGCCCACGGCCCCTGACTTCTTCGCCGGCTGGTGGGGCTACGTCTCCAAGGACCTGCGCGACCTGTTCGGGCCCAGGCCCCGCGGCGCCTGGAGCCGGACCTACTGCGGCGGCGGGTCCGTGTCGAAGTGCCGCGCGGTCCTACGCGCCTCCCTGCGCGAAGCGATCCATGTCTCGCCGCAGGCCCTCTACGGCCACGGCGACTGCGCCGGCGATCCAGACCCGCAGTGCTATGACCAAAATCGCTCGGTCATCACGTCGGCGATCTCGGTCCCGCCGGCGCCGTTCCAGAACCGGCCGACGTTCCAGCAGACGGTTTCGGTCACGCGCAACCTGCCCTGAGCGCCGTACAGTCCTCGGGCCCGTGTCCCTGAGGCGCTTATTCAGATCCCGAACCGCAGGGGAGCCGGCGATCTCGATCGGCGACCCGCGCCTGGCCGACTGGGAGACCGTGGCCGCGCTCGAGGATGAGAAGACCGCGGTCGCCTGGCGTGACCACCTGCGGAGCGCCGGCCTGGACGCGGCCTGCGTCGCGGATCACCCCCTCGACCGCTTCGGCCGCGGCGACGTCTTCCTCGTCGTCCCGCCCGACCTGTGGTCGACGGCGAACGAGATCATCGAGAACCTGGACTAGAGCCGTCACATATCCGGCCGTCGTCGGGTCTTCCCAGCAGACGAGACGACGAAAGGAGCTGTGATGATCCGGGCCGAATCCGGTCCCGTTAGGGTCCCTGGGCGGATCGTGCGTGGCCAGGCGTGAAATCAGGCGTGCCCTGCTACCATTCTCCGTTGGCCGAAGGGCCATTTTTGTGTGCCTGTGGGCCCGATTCATGGGGCCTGCGGGCCTTCTCCGAAGTTGATTGGATACGACCCAGCGAGTAGAGGGTGAAGGTACGAGCATCCGTAAAGCCGATGTGTGAGCGCTGCCGAATCATTCGGCGGCGCGGCGTCGTGCTGGTCATCTGCTCCAACCCCCGGCACAAGCAGAGGCAGGGCTGATGGCTCGAATCGCTGGCGTCAACGTCCCAACCAACAAGCGCGTCGAGGTGGGGCTCACCTACGTCCACGGCATCGGGCAGTCCACGGCGTCGAAGATCGTCAAGGACACCGGCGTCGATCCGAACACCTACGTCAAGGACCTGACCGACGACGAGGTGGTGAAGCTGCGCGAGGCGGTCGAGGGCCAGGAGGTCGAGGGTGACCTCCGCCGCGATCGGTCGCAGAACATCAAGCGGCTCTCGGAGATCGGCTCCTACCGGGGCCTCCGGCACCGTCGCGGCCTCCCGGTGCACGGCCAGCGGACCAAGACCAACGCGCGGACCCGCAAGGGCCCGAAGCGCATGAGCATCGCGGGCCGGCGCAAGCCGCCGGCGGCGAAGTAGGGATCCGGGGTCAGCTGGCCATGCCACAACCAAAGCGAGGAAGTCGTGGAAAGGCGGGCTCGCGCCGGAGGGTCAAGAAGAACATCCCGTACGGCGTCGCGCACATCAAGACGAGCTTCAACAACACGATCGTGACCATCACCGACACCGACGGCAACGTCGTCTGCTGGGAGTCCGCCGGCTCGGCCGGCTTCAAGGGCTCGCGCAAGTCGACGCCGTTCGCGGCGCAGGTGACCGCCGACTCCGCCGCCCGCAAGGGCATGGAGCACGGGCTCGAGCGCGTCGAGGTGCACGCGAAGGGCGCCGGGTCGGGCCGCGACACCGCGATCCGCTCGCTGCAGGCCGCCGGCCTCCAGGTCACGACCGTGAAGGACGTCACCCCGCAGGCCCACAACGGCTGCCGGCCGCGGAAGCGGCGGAGGGTCTAGGCGTGGCTCGCGATACCGGACCTCAGTGCAAGCAGTGCCGCCGGGAGGGGCAGAAGCTCTTCCTGAAGGGCGAGCGCTGCCTGACCGAGAAGTGCGGCGTCGAGCGACGCTCCTACCCACCTGGAGAGCACGGCCGCGGGCGCATGCGCCAGTCCGAGTACCGGCAGCAGCTGCGCGAGAAGCAGAAGGCGCGCCGCTACTACCAGGTGCTGGAGAAGCAGTTCCGCAGCTACTACGACAAGGCTTCGCGCCAGGATGGCGTCACCGGCGAGAACCTGCTCCGCCTCCTGGAGCGCCGGTTCGACAACGTGCTCGTGCGCCTCGGCTTCGCGGCCTCCCGCCGCCAGGCCCGCCAGCTGATCAGCCACGGTCACTGGTACATCAACGGGCGCCGGGTCGACGTCCCCTCCTACCAGGTCCGCCACGACGACGTGATCTCGATCAAGCCCAACTCCGGCGCCGCCGATGTCGTCCGCTCGGCCACCGAGCTCACGGCGGCGGTGCCGCCGTGGCTGCAGGCGGACCACGACTCACTGACCGCGAAGGTACTTCGCCTGCCCGACCGGGGCGAGATCACCACGCCGGTCGCCGAACAGCTGATCGTCGAGCTCTACTCGAAGTAGTAGGGCTCGCACTCAAAAAGCGACAACGAAGGAAGCGATGACCACCCTGCCCGAATTCCAGATCCCGAAGATCTCCTCCGATAAGGAAGACGACAACCGGGGGACCTTCACAATCGAGCCCCTCGACAAGGGCTTCGGCTACACGTTCGGCAACAGCCTGCGCCGCGTGCTGCTGTCGTCGCTCGGAGGTGCCGCCATCAAGAGTGTCCGAATCGAGGGCGTCGCCCACGAGTTCTCGACCGTCCCAGGGGTGAAGGAGGACGTCACCGACATCGTCCTGAACCTCAAGGAGATCGTCGTCCGCATGCACACGGACGCGGATGAGGTCGAGGCCCCGCTGGTTGCCAGCGGCCCCGGCGAGGTCAAGGCGAAGGACATCGACCTGCCCGCGGGCGTCGAGATCCTCAACCCGGACGCCTCGATCGCGACCCTCGAGAAGAAGACGAAACTCGAGATGTACCTCACGATCGGCCGTGGCCGCGGATACTCGCCGGCCGAGGAGAACAAGACCGAGGACCAGCCGCTGGGCGTGATCCCGATCGACTCGATCTTCTCGCCGATTCGGCGTGCCTCGTACTCGGTCGACACCTCCCGCGTCGGTCAGCGGACGGACTTCGACAAGCTGGCGCTCGAGATCGAGACGGATGGCTCCCTCGAGCCGTCGGGCGCGCTGCGCGAGGCGGCCGAGATCCTGATCAAGAGCCTGGCGATCTTCACCGACGCCGACCGGGTCGAGGAGCTCACCAGCCGCGACGGCGCGGGAGCCGCCGAGGCGGCCTTCGCCCCGCTGGCGGCGACCGACGGCGACGACCGACTGATCGAGGAACTGGAGATCGGCGTTCGGGCCTACAACTGCCTGAAGCGCGCCGGCATCCAGACGGTCGGCGATCTCGTCCAACGCTCCGAGTCGGAGCTGAACGCGATCCCGAACTTCGGCAAGCGCTCAACCGACGAGGTCAAGGACGCGCTGAACGCTCTCGGGCTCTCGCTGCGAGACGAGTAACCATGCGCCACGGCAAGCAGCGACACAAGCTCAGCCGTGACTCCGCGCATCGCAAGGCGCTTCTGCGCAACCTCTCGCGCGAGCTGATCGAGCACGAGCGAATCAAGACCAGCCAGGCCAAGGCCAAGGCGGTCAAGCCCGAGGTCGAGAAGCTCATCACCCTCGCCAAGGGCGGGAGCCTCCACGCCCGGCGCCAGGCGCTGTCGACGCTCGGCCAGGACCGTTTCCTCGTCCACAAGCTGTTCGAGGAGATCGGCCCGCGCTACGCGGAGCGCCCGGGCGGCTACACGCGGATCGTCAAGCTCGGCCCGCGCCGTTCGGACGCGACCGAGATGGTCTTCCTCGAGCTCGTCTAAGGCGGCTGCAAATCGGCGCCTGGCGTTGATTGTCGCCGCCTCATGTCCGCTTACAAGCTGACCATCGCGTACGACGGGGGCCCGTTCGCCGGCTGGGCCGCCCAGCCCGGCCTGAAGACGATCCAGGGTGAGCTCGAGGCGGTGCTGGAGCAGGTCCTCCAACGGCCCGTGCCGCTCACGGTCGCCGGTCGCACCGACGCCGGAGTGCACGCCTGGGGGCAGGTGGCGAGCTTCGAGGTGGACGGCGATCCCCCGGACGCGCTAGCGCAGCGGATCAACTCGATGCTGCCGCAGGAGATCGCGGTGCTGGACGCGCAGGCCGCGCCCGACGGCTTCGACGCACGGCGGGACGCACGGTCGCGGATCTACTGCTACTGGGTCATCGCCGGTCCGGTTCGCAACCCGCTCCAGTTGGGCCGCGCCCTCCGGTGGCCGTACCCGGTGGAGGCCGATGCCCTCGATCAATGCGGCTCGCTGCTGCTCGGGACACATGACTTCACGGCCTTCACGCCCACGCAGACCGAGCACGTCCGGTTCCAGCGGAACATCCTCCGCGCCGAGTGGCTGGCCCACGGGCTGGGGGAGCCCTTCCCGGGCCGGCTGCTCGAGTTCTGGATCGAGGCGGACTCCTTCATGAGGCACATGGTCCGCGCGCTGGTGGGGACGATGCTCGAGGTGGCCGGGGGCCGGCGCTCAATGGCCGACTTCGAGTCGCTGCTCGAGGGAGCGCCGCGCGACCGGGCGGGGGAGACCGCGCACGCGCACGGCCTCTACCTGGCGTCGGTGCGCTACTAGCTACTCGTCCTCGTCGTCGCCTGGCTCACTCAGCTCGACCTCCTCGCCGAGGCTCGCCGGTCGGCCGGGCAGGTAGATCGAGGAGCCCGTCGCCAGCATCACGGTCTTGCCCTCCGGGTTCGTCACGGTCGCCCGGGTGATCGCGAGCGTCCGCCCGGTGTGCACGACCTCGCCGCGCGCCACGAGCTCGCCGTCGCCAGGTTCGACGGGCCGCAGGAAGTTCGTCTTCAGGTCGAGGCCGGCGAAGGCGAGCCCCGCTGGAGCGGTCGTCTCGACCGCGCCGAGCATCGCGAAGTCGGCCAGCATCGCGATCGTGCCTCCCTGGAGCCTCCCGGACGGGCTCGCGAGCCACTCGGTGCGGGGCATGGCGAAGGTGGCCCAGCCCTCGCCGAACTCCTTCAGCCGGAGGCCGGTGAGGTGATGGAGAGGGGGTGGGGGCAGCTCGCCGGCGAGCTGGCGCGTGAGGATCTCGGCGCCGGAGAGCTCCGCCCACACCTCCTGTGGGATCACCCCGCCCGGCGGCGGACGCAGGTATGGATCCGGGGACTCGTGCGGCGGCGCGGCGTACGGCTCGATGGTCTCGGGCGGATCCGGCACCTGCTTCAGCGGCGGAAAGATGGTCAGCCGGGAGGTCCCGTGGGCGATCAGCCGGTCGGCCTCCTCGTCGATCACGAACACCTCCGACAGGCCGACGGAGCGGCCGACGTGGATCGCCTGCCCGCCCGCGAGCAGCGTCGCTCCGATCCGTGCCGGGCGCAGGAAGGAGAGCGACAGCTCGGCGGTCGTGTACGGCGTGGCGGGGGGAAGCTCCGTCTCGATCGAGAGCCCGAACGCGATGTCCGCCAGGATGGCCAGGGCGCCGCCGGTGATCCGGCCGCTAGAGGAGGCAAGCCACGGCGACGCCGGCATCCTCGCCTCGGCCGTGCCGGTGCCGAATCCGGTCGGCATGGCGCCGGTCAGATGGCGGAGCGGCGGGGGCGGCATGATGCCGCGGCGCCAGCACTCGAGGCGACGCCGCCCCGGCCAGGCCATCAGGCGCGGGTCGGGGTAACCGCCGCGCACCGGCTCGCGCCAGACCTCCACGGCCTCCCGGGCTTCCGCACGCTCCATCGGCGCCAAGCTATCTGCTGGCGGTCTGAGGGAGCGGCGTCGGGCGTTCAGCCGCCGCCGTAGGCGACGATCAGGTCGGTCGCGATGCCGACGAAGAAGCCGAACGCGAGGAGGCAGAGGCCGAGCTCGCGGTAGCCGTAGCGCCGCATGGCCGTCCAGACCTCGCCGATCACGTAGAGGATCGCGCCGCCCGAGACGGCGTAGAACGCAAGCTCCAGAGGCTCCGAGGTGACGTTGTAGCCGACGATGGAGCCGAGGAGGACGGGGCCCCCGCCGATCAGGCCCGCCAGAGCGAGCCAGCCCCACGTGGGACGCACGGATCCAAGTGGGCCGACGATGCCGAAGCCCTCGGTGGCGTTGTGGAGGGCGAAGCCCACGATCAACACGGTCGCCAGGCTGATCTCGCCGGTGTTGGCGGAGACTCCGATCGCCAGGCCCTCGGCGAAGTTGTGCAGCCCGATCGCGGCGGCAATGGTCATGCCGGTCCGCAGGGCGCGGGCGCGCGCCTGCTGCTCGAGGGCGGCGGCGTCGTCCACGGTGATCTCGGCCGAGGCGCCGGACATCGGCGGTTGCGTGCCCGAGCCACGGCGCATCCAGGCCTCGAGGATGCTCAGCCCCGCGCTCCCGAGCGCGAACCCGCCTCCGAGCAAAAGGGCCAGCCAGAGCACGTGCCCGAAGCTCTCGCCGCCGTCCTTGAGCCCGGTGACCGCTTCCTCGACGATCTCGAACCCGTGCTCCATCACGTCGACGAAGAGGAACGCCAGCACGCCGACGGCGAACATCGCCAGCGCGACCTTGGCCCGAGGGCCGAGAAGCCGGAGACGCGCGAAGGGGAGTCCGAGGTAGATCGTGAACCCTGAAAGGGCGCCGAGCAGGACGGTCTCAGTGAAGGACAAGGGCGTCTCTCTTGATCGTTCTGGTCACAGTCGTTGTCCTGCCGCCGGACTATTCCCGACGAGCGAGGTGCGCTTTCTAGCATATTAGGTGACCCTAATGCAGCGCGACCGTGGGCTCGTGTTCCTCGAGTACGCCCCCGGGGCCGACATGGATTACCCGTCCCTAGAATCGAATACCTAAACCGCACCAGCCAGTTTCGGGGCTAAAGCCCCTCATCGACACCTATGCGAGTCCTCCTCACCAATGACGACGGAATCGGGGCCGAGGGCATGCATGCGCTGCGGCGGGCCCTCCTCCAGATCGACGGGATCGAGGTCCACGTCATCGTCCCCGACTCCAATCGCAGCGCCACGGCCCGGAGCATCACGACCCGCTCCCCGCTCTCGGTCGAGGAGGTCGAGCTCGACGACGGCTTCATTGCCTACGCGACCGACGGCACGCCGGTCGATTGCGTCCGCTTCGCGGATCTCGGCCTGGTGGGGGAGCGACCGGACCTGATCGTCTCGGGCATCAATCACGGATCCAACCTCGGCGACGACATCACCTACTCGGGCACCGTGGCCGCCGCGTTCGAGGGGATCGTGCTCGGCATTCCGGCGATCGCCATCTCCCAGCAGGGAAGCGCACAGGAGATGGGGTTCCTTCCGGGCAGGAGCTTCGACTTCGCCTTGGCCGCGGGGATCGGGGCCCAACTGGTGCGGATGCTGGCCGACTCGCCCCTGCCGGCGGAGACGCTGCTGAACGTGAACGTCC
>Ga0207693_10004261_pt1 | contig 12131 bp, 11 predicted proteins | sample LARL81metaG_FD_184347 | JGI IMG/M metagenome (GOLD analysis project Ga0207693, IMG submission 184347) | Corn, switchgrass and miscanthus rhizosphere microbial communities from Kellogg Biological Station, Michigan, USA - LAR L8-1 metaG... | ecosystem: Host-associated > Plants > Roots >...
GTGCCTTGCGGTGAAGCCAGTCGGAGAGCCGGACTCCGGAAATCGGGACCTCCGGTTCGATGAGCGGAGATGGGAAACGGGGTGATGGCCATAGGCCCCAGCTACCGCGCCCATCTTCGACTCTACCCTTTCCGACGGTCGGCTCAAGGTCGAAATGCGTGGTTCGGCGGCCGCCATACGAATGATCAGAATCGGCGCACAGGCGCCATCCGACAAGGAGCAGGCCCAGGGTCAGCTTTCCACACCCTACCCGGCCGTTCGAGCACGGCCGTCGAACGGCCGTGCCCGACCCTTAAGGGCCATTCTTGGCCCACCGTGTGGATAGTCGGGCGGGGCAGGAAGCGGTCATTCGTGCGGATTTTGGCGCATGTCCGTCGCCGGCTCACACCAGTTCGTCGAGTACTGCTCTTGCTTCCCTGAGGTCGGGTGTGTCGAACCCCTCTGTGAACCAATCGTAAACCGGCGCGAGGAGGTCGCGGGCCTCGGCATGGCGGTGCTGGTCGAGGCGCAGGCGGGCGAGGCTCACTGCCGCGCGCAATTTCCAAAGCTTAGCTTCCTGCTCCTCGGCGACGCTCATGGCTTTGCAGTAGAGTTTCTCGGCGGCTTCGGAATGCCGCTGCCGCAGCAGCAGCTGGCCTTTGTGCCGGTTCAGCTCCGCCTCGAACCAGCGTTCCCTTGTTCTTTCGACGATCTTCAACGCATCGTCCAATAGAAAGGCCGCTTCTTCAAATTCGCCCGCGATCTCACATGCCCTCGCCAGGAGGGCGACATGATGAGCCATCCACTGCTCAGCCCCGGTGGCGCGGTACGCCGCCAAACCGCGGCGCAGGAGCGATATCCCCTTCGCCGCATCTCCATTTCTGACCTCGACCCAGCCGTAAAAGATCGCACCCAGCGCGCCCCAAAAGGGGAAACCCTGCTCGGTCGCGAGCGCAGCCAGCTCGTCAGCCCGTTCACCCAGGGTTGCGTTGTCTCCACCGAGCAAAAGCATCCTGGCGCCGAGCGACAAGCTCTGAGCCAAAGACGGCGGATGAGCCAGCCTCCGAGCCTCAGCGATTGCTGCGTCGCTTGATGCTAATCCTTGGTCCGGAAAGCCGAGACAGAAAAGGACGATCCCCAAGAGCGACTGTGAACTGACACGGGGATGAAATCCGAACTGATGGACAAGCGACCGGTGGGAGATCGGATCATAAAGCGCAATTGCTTCTTCCAGATGCGACCGGGACGACGCAAACCTGCCGGCACCCAATAGATTTCGACCGGAGGAGAAGTGACCCAGAACCAACCCGGCGGAATCGTTGCGCTGCCGGCTCAGACGCAGCAAGTCGTCGTCCAAACGCAGAGCCAGATCCAATTCGCCGCAGACGGTGTAATAGACTGACTGCCCATAGGGGACCCGAAGGAACTCCGAGGGGGAACCCAGCTGCTCCCAGAGATCTCGTGCGCGGGAATAGGCATTGCCCGTTTCCAAAGCTCCGTAGCCTTTCGCGGCTTGCAAGGCCGCGCCCAAGGCACTCAAAAATTCGAGTTCCTGTCGCTGCCGTTCGGGGCTGTCCGGCAGCAACGCAAGCTGGTCCAGCCCCTTTTGGATTTGTGCGGCAGCTTCCGCCAGCGCCGAGCGGGCGGCTGATCTCCGACCGGCTTTGCCCCAATAGGCAACCGATTTTTCAACGAGCCCGGCTTCAGCATAATGCTGCGCAATTATCTCGGGCTGGTCCTCCATCATATCCGGGAAAATGGGTTTCGAGCGCTTCGGCAATTTGCGCGTGCAACTGCTGCCGGGCGCCGCGCAGTAGGCTGCTGTGCGCCGCGTCCCGCACCAGAGCGTGCTTAAAGGTATAAACCGCGTCGGGCGGCGTGCCACGTTGGAAAACCAGTTCGGAGCTGGCAAGGCGTGCAAAAGCGGCTTGCAGCTGGTCCTCGGGAAGTCGAGAGACTGCGCGCAATAGCGCGTATGAGAATTCGCGTCCGATGGCTGCACCGATCTGCGCCACCTGCCGCACCGAGGACAAACGGTCAAGCCGAGCCATCAGCGAGTCGTGTAAAGTGGTTGGGATCCCCACCAACGGCACACCGCTTTCCAGCACGCTCTTGGTCAATTCCTCGACGAATAACGGCACGCCGTCGGTACGATTGGCGATCTGTTCGATAACCTCGTCGGGCAGCGCCTTGCCGCCAGCGATCTGCTCAACCAGAGCGGTCCGGTCGCGCCGGTCCAGGCGATTGAGCGACAGCATCGTCACCTGCGGCTGGCCGGTCCAGGGCGGCTGAAATTCGGGGCGAAACGTGACGATCAGGAGAACCGCCAAATTGCGCACGCGCTCGGCGGTGAGGTCGAGCAGCTCGCGCGAGGTTGGGTCGATCCAATGTGCGTCCTCGAAAACCATTGTCACCGGCTGTTGGCGCGCCAGACCTTCGAGCTGCCGGAGCAGCGCTTCCAGTGTCCTTTCCTTTTTGCGCTGCGGACTGAGGTTTGGCAGAGGATGGCGCTCCGAAGCCGGCAATGACAGCAGATCGGCGAGAAGTGCCACATCCTCGTCTGGTGGAGCGGCGCGGGCCAGCAAGGTCTCAAGCTTCTCCAGCTTGGCCGCGTGCGGATCGTCGCGTGCGAACCCCGCCGCCCTGCCGCTCTGGTCGATAAACGGGAACAGGGCGCTGTCCTGGTGGTAGGGCGAGCAGAAATAGCGCAACCGGATATGCTTCCTCATGCGCGATGAGGTGCGCACCACGCAGCAGATGCCAATCGGCCCATGCGCAGTCCGCCCCAATCAGTGGGCTCGCCGAGCTACAAAAAGGGGCGATGTTATGAGCTTCACGGCAATGTTGCTCCGCGGCGAAATCTCGTTGGACTCTAAGCCCCCGGAAACGTGCGCACGGTAAGCTGACTGAGGCTCGTCCCAATTTTTGGGAATTGAGCTGGCAGCGCCACCAATCGATACATTACTGCACTGCCGCGGTGAGCTTCGCGCGCGGCTGGTGCCCGCCAAATACGCCCCCCAGACTACGGGTAAGCTCCGGTGAGACGAATGACTGTATTGAACTCCCTTTCGGCCCACACCCGAGGCAGCACGGGGTCGAGCCCGGTTTCGAGGTGCGTTCCCCAGCGAGCGGGGATCGAAACTGACTGCGCTGTCTCAGTACTCGTCAAATCGATGGTGCCAGCCAGCACCCCGACTTGAGCCGCGTCAGGCTGCGCCTCGATGAACCAATCGGCGGAAGCGGAACCTACCGATGCGGTGCCGGCCGCGGTCGATACCTCGAACGTCGAGGGACCTGTTACGGAAGTGACCTGTGCTCGCAGCGCGCCCCGCGCCAACGAAAGCCGCACATCGCGACCGGAGCCATCGATGCTATAGGCGGCGACGGTCATACTGCTATCCGGCGCAACCGAAATCACCGACCCGTCGGCCATCTGCAGCTTCAGATTGCCGCCTGCCGGCACATCGAGCGTATCGCCGATCTGCACCACATCGCCGCGGTTCAGCGCACGTCCGTGATCGGTACATGATCCGCTCACCCCGACGACCGTGCCTGCTGGCGTTGCAGCCGCTGCGCCGGCCCAAAATATCAAACCAAATATCGTGAATAGCACGCCAACCAATTTGCGCTCCATTATCGTCGAAGCCCCGCGGCCGACCGGCTCTCGCACCCCGCCGAGCAGCTTATACATAACCGATCGATGCCGCCGCGATGCAGGGCTTTCTCAGGGAAGCTCGGTTGGAACGAATATCGGCCGGCCGAGCAGGCTCTCGGGCAACAGGTAGTCAAGCTGTATCAACAGCTGGGCAACGACACCGATACCATGCCCGGTAGCCCTAGTAGTGGGTATCATAGCCTCGATGCCCAACTCCCATCCCTTGCCCCGGGAGTAACTGACGCCTGGGGCGACCACCAGGGTTGTATTAGTGCCTTGGCCGGAGATGCGACTCACCGGAGTGGTGAAAAACACTTCAGCGATAGGGGTCATTCCGCGGACCAATGGGGGTATGTCGACGTTCGCGACCTTCGACATGAGATACGGTATCGAATATTGGATCGAGACGCCAGCCTGGAAAAAGCTAGTCCGCGCCCCTTCGGCGGCTTGATAACCGGCAAAACCAGTAATCGCGAGTGGGCGCCAATAGCCGATCGGCAGATCGCCCAATCCTTTGCCGAAGGTTACGCCCGGCGTTGTCGCGCCGTGTTTCTTGGCACCAACTGCCTGATCTCCGGTCCCGCCAAACTCGTGTTCAACCTGGATTGACAGCAGAAACTCGCGCGATGGGTCGAGTATAGTCTCGTATTGCAGCAGCGCGCGAAAATTCTGGCCTCCGGTAATTGATGAGGCGTGAAGACGGTCGAGGTGGATAAGCCCATCCCCGAGCTGGATCCCAAACTGTTCCGTGATCAATTTGCTGTAGGTCGCGTTAAAATCTGTTTGGCGGGTCTTATCGTTCGGATTCACGGCCTCGAATGGCTGCGTCGTGATGGGAACCCATAAAGCGTCTGTCGGGCCGATCTGCGGCAAAACGAGCTGGCCTGGAAAGTTGCGATCGCCAGCGGCTGTGTAGGCGTTAACCGCCGTCGGGGTCAGACCGATCATCGCCAGCGTGACAATGTTACTAATTTTCGAAAGACGATACCGATGGTTGCGACAGTTTCGGTGATGGGTTGATTTGTTTTTCATGCCATCCTCCCCAGCGACAGGTTTAGAAATGCATTTATAAAAATTTAGACTTAATAGTGCAGCTGAGATGTATAATGTTGCAAACGTTCCCAGTCAAAACATCCCCGCCGCACCTGCGATGCGCCTGAAATAATAAAGGTCTGCTTGCCAGTCGGCGAATGCTTTTTCACTGGCAGATTGTCACCATCATTGGGTGCTATGAGTGACCTCTTCGAACTCCGCCTGAGTCCAGTTCCGAGGCGGCACGGGGCTACGCCCGGCCTCGAGGCGCGTACCCCAGCGAGCGGGGATCGAAACTGATTCGCCCGTCGCAGTACTCGTCAAATCGATCTTGCCAGCCAATACCCCGGCCTGGGCCAAGCCAGTTTGCGTCCTAATGAACCAGTCGGCAGAAGCCGAGCCTACGGACGCGGTGCCGGCCGCGGTCGATACGTCGAAGGTGGAGGGACCTGTAACCGAACTGACCTGTGCTCGCAGCAGCCCTTGCGTCAACGAGAGCTTCACATCTCGACCGGAGCTGGCAATGTTATACCTTTCTACCGTAATGCTGCTGCCCGGGGCAACCGAAATCACCGATCCGTCGACCATCCGCAACTTCAGATGGCTGCCTACCGGCACCTCGAGCGTATCACCGATCTGCACCGCATCGCCGGCTTTCAGCACATGACCGTGATCGGTACATGATCCACTCACCACGGCGACAGTGCCCGCTGGTGTTGCGACCCCTCCACCGGCCCAAATCATCAGGCCAAGAATGACGAACACCACGCCGACCAACTTGCGCCGCATTATCCTCACTCCGGGACCCGCCGAGAGTTGCCTGACGAGAGACTATTTCGCTGACCGCCGTCCGATCTCGGCCTGCGTCTCGTCGCGGCGGGTTTTGACAGATTGCACCCACTCGGGCGGGGCGATTGTAAGACACGCTTCCCACGCCGCCGCCGCCGCCTTTAGCGCCTTCAGCCCCGCCATCCCGCTCTTTCGGTCGCCAAGCGCCTGGAGGGCGATGCCGAGGGCGTATTGTGTCACCGCCCAGTCGATTGGCACCCGCTCGCGCGTCCTCTCTTCGAGCGACAAGTGGTAGGCCGCAACCGCCTCCTCCAGACGCGCGGTCCCGCTCTCCCGCTCGCCCAGCGCCTCGAGCGCGTTGCCGAGGTTGCTCTGCGTCATCGCCCACTTGAGCGGCACCCGCTCGCGCGGGTATTCCTCCAGCGCTGCACGATACGCCGCAACCGCCTCCTCCAGATGCGTCGTTCCGTTCTCGTGCTCACCCAGCGTCCCAAGCGCAGCGCCAAGGTTCATTTGCGCCTTGGCCCATTTGAGCGGCACCCGCTCACGCGGGTATTCGTCCAGCGCTGCACGATACGCCGCAACCGCCTCCTCCAGACGCGCCGTCCCGCTCTCCCGCTCGCCCAGGGCCCGGAGCGCGTTGCCGAGGTTGTTCTGCGTCATCGCCCACTTGAGCGGCACCCGCTCACGCGTCCTCTCCTCCAGCGCTGCACGATACACCGCAACCGCCTCCTCCAGACGCGCCGTCCCGCTCTCCCGCTCGCCCAGGGCCTCGAGCGCGTTGCCGAGGTTGTTCTGCGTCATCGCCCACTCGAGCGGCACCCGCTCGCGCGGATATTCCTCCAGCGCTGCACGATATGCCGCAACCGCCTCCTCCAGACGCGCCGTCCCGCTCTCCCGCTCGCCCAGGGCCTCGAGCGCGTTGCCGAGGTTGCTCTGCGTCATCGCCCACTCGAGCGGCACCCGCTCGCGCGAGCGTTGCTCCAAGACCAGATGCCAGGTTTCGATTGACTTTCTCAAAGCAGCGTTATCGCCCTGCTCGTCGCCCTGGCGATAGAGCGCATCGGCTTGGCGGTGAAGGTAATCCGCCAACTCATCTGGGTGCCCCGACGGCACCAGCACCGTAGCTTGCTTGAAGTGCTCTGCGGCCTCCACATAACGCAATTGTGTCAGTGCAATGTTGCCTCGACCGGCGAGGAGTTTCGCCGCATTAAGAGCATGGCGATCCTCGGCTTCCTGAGCCTTCTGCTTGAGCTCGCGCGCCTGCCGAAGGGCGGCGAGCTCGCCCTCCCTTGCTTGGTCGAGCAAAATATCCGCCTCGGTCAGCCGACCGCTGTCGAGAACCTCTTTCGCCGAGCGGGCCAGCTCGGCTGTATGCGGATCATCGGGTGCGAGCGTAGCGAGCGCGTCTCGCGTCTGGGCGAAATGAATCGCAACCTCGATGAGCCGTGCCGGGACTTTCTCCTCCGGCACATCCTGCTCGCCAAGAATTTTAAAAAATTCAACTACGGCGGCCGAGGTGAACCCTAATTTCGTCGCCAACTCCGCGGCTTTCCCCTCCGCTTGCGCTTTGGCCTCGCTGCTAGCAGCCATTTGATCGGCGAATGTCTTAGTCATCGCCGCTAACACCGCCGGGTCTTGCTTATTGATCGTGTTGTTTATGGTGCTGCCGCCGCTGACTGACCCTTCGATGACGATGCTTTCGATTGCAGTGCCGCTGGTGCTCGCGGCTTTGACAGACGCCAGCGGCAGTCCAGCCGCTGCCGCAACTGCCCAAAAGACGAGCGCCGGAAATGCAGCGCCTACTTCTTGCTGGTGTCTACGCATGGCCCTGCGGTCACCGTGCCGCCAGAGACCGAATTACTGATCGTCGAGCCGGAGACCCCCCCGCCGATCTTCACACCTTGTTGAATACATTCAGCTGTGGGAGTTTCATGCGCCGGCCAAACATAGGTCATTACTGCCCAAATACCGGCAGCGGTTACCGCTCCGCCTCCACCTAGCCAGGCCAGCAGTCGTCGGTTGCTCGGCTTTTCAACAAAAGTCCAGATGGAGCTCATGCGTGCGTTCCACCTATTTATACTTCTATCCGAAACATCAATATCTAGCCGTCGAACCATTTCTCGGACGTCCGACTCCCAGCGATTATGACTGAGCTCAAAGCCATTGCGATAAGCTAGGTCGCTGATTTCTGACGGCAACTGCTCCGGGGTGGGCATATGCGCCCCTTGTACCAGGACGGGCGTGACGACTATGTCTCGCTTGAGTGCCGCTGCGATCTCTAAACGGACGAAATCATGGGGATCTTCTAGGCGGGCTCGTCCCTTTTCATCCTTCATATCAGCCCAATCTTTGCCGATCAGCACCAGCATGAGATCACAGGAAATCAGTATTTCCTGCAGCACGGCGCGGAAGTCGCGGCCTAGAGAGATGCTATCCACATCCATGAATACGCATTCTTTACCCAGTCGCGTTACAAGATCGTTGAACAAGGCTCTAGCCTCGCCAGCAACGTCCTCTCTTCGGTAACTGATGAAAACCGTCTTCATCCCACTTCCCCGGATTCCGGCACCAGCGCGCGCCATTGTCGGGTTTTGGCATCGACTCGGAGCGAACCTTCTCCAAATCCTCTCGTCAAAGCACTCTGGCTCTAAACTTTGCTGATCCGCAAGATGCGGTAAATAATTATCGCTGCGCTCGCTGCGGTGCTGGGCCACTTTACTGCGGTGCAGCACTGGCCTCGCCGCTAGCCGGCGACCGACCACTCTGCTCGATGCGATCCGAGCATGACCTGATGCGCTCCCATCGGTCATCTCTCATTAGCTAAGAGATCGCCGACCAGCCGGCGCGTGCTGCGGCAATGCCGACGCGCGCTTGGAGCTGGGCGGATTTGACATCGAGGCCACCGACCGCGTCGATTAAGCCCAGCCCTGCCCGCGCTGCCCGCACGGCGTCGTCCTCAAGCGCTTGTGGGTAGCCGAAAGTAAACCCAGAACGCCATCGCCCATGTACTTGGCGACGAAACCATCGAGCCCGGCGACGACTTGGGTGACCGCGCGGTGATAGGCGGCAATGACCTCGCGCAGATCCTCGGGATCGAGGCGTGCGGCGAGCGCCGTCGACCCGACCAGATCGCAGAACATCACCGTGAGCAGACGGCGTTCGGCATCGGCTTGTGCCGGTGCATCGCGGGATGCCGCCGTCACCGCGGAGGCCGGCACTGCGGCACCGAGCGCGGCAATCGCGGCGAGGAGCTTGCGGCGGTGGCGGACCGAGGTCACGCCGATGCTGATTAGGTCGTCGGCCGTCAGGTCGGGTAGCACCTCGGCGTCGACGTCATTCGCGCGGAACGCCTGATCGTATTGTTCGAGACCCAGACGGTTTAACCAGGCTGCGACGTCCACCACTGCCTCGCCTCATCGGTTTCTCTCTCGCGCATTGGTTAAGACCATTTTCCGCCAAATCTTGACGGGATGCGAGCGAAAGCGTTTGGCTACCTACGCAGGCCAAGCGCGATAGGTCGATTACACCGAAAGGAATGGCAGCTCTCGCGTTTACCGCTAGAATGGGCTCCGAGAGCCGACAATCTATTCGGCCCATGCGGTTGGGGAGCACCGCTTTGGCCACGGAACGCCTCGAACGCAGGCTGGCCGCCATCCTTGCCGCCGATGTGGCAGGCTACTCGCGCCTGATGGGGGCGGATGAGGAGGGAACGCACGAACGGCTGAAAGCGCTTAGGCGTGAGTTGGCTGATCCTAAGATCAAGGAACATCGCGGCCGCATCGTGAAGACTACGGGCGACGGCCTGCTCATCGAGTTTGCGAGCGTTGTCGACGCGGTGCGTTGCGCCGTCGAAGGGCAGCGCGAGATGACGGAGCGAAATGCCGATGTGTCGTCTGATCGCCGCATCGAGTTCCGGATGGGGATTAATCTCGGCGATATCATTAAGGACGGCCGCGATATCTACGGCGACGGGGTCAATGTCGCGGCCCGGCTCGAAGCCTTGGCCGAGCCCGGTGGGATCTGCGTCAGCAGGGTGGTGCGTGATCAGGTGCGCGACAAGCTTGCCTTCTCGATCGAGGACATGGGCGAGCAGCAGGTCAAGAACATTGCGCGGCCGATACGCGTCCACCGTGTATTGCTCGGCGAAGGGCCTAACCTCGCCGAGCCGACGACTGCAGTGCCGCCGAAACCTCCGCTGGCCTTGCCCGACAAGCCGTCGATCGCGGTGGACGCGTATCGCGGCGCCGACGATCGGCGTCTTCTTGACGATCGGCGTCTTCTTGATGAAGTAAGGTTTTGGGCGGCGCGCGAAATCGGCGTCGACTTCGATGCGTCGGCTCCGTTTAACGAAGACCCACAGGCGGCAACCCAGCGGCTGCGCGATCGTGCGGACGGCTTGGTCGTTGCGATGTCCGCGGCGGCCAATCCCGTTGATCGAGTCCAGACATCGCGACCACCGCTGCGGTCTTGGGCCGATTCGGTGACTGTTAGCTCGACATGGCTGGACCGTCATTTGACCCCCGGCGCCGCCTTCCAGAGGAGCTTGGAGCGCGGCGATCTGCCCGTTTTGAAGCGCCCCATTAGGGCGAATGACATTGTGGTCTGGCGTCCAGAGCCAAAATTTCCAAGGCTGGTGACCGATGTAGCTCCCAAGAAAGCCTCTCTGATTGAGCCTGGCGACGGCGATGGCGCCAAGCCTCTCAGAATCCACTCCGACTTCCTCGACGCGATTGATATTGCTGCTATTCGAGAGACCGCCGGAACTTGAGTACGACCTGCAGTTCGCCCCTCTGGTTGGGTGGTCCCCGATCTCGCTTATGCTGCTCTCTGGCGGTCGGCGACCGGGAGCCAGCGCTGAGCGATGCGGCAACCTATTTCGGCGGTCACGATGCCAATAAGGCGCCGGCGCACAACGCGGTCTGGATCGCGCGCGAGCATAGGCGCCGTGTTCGACATCCCGCGCACTGGAACAAACCGGTCAACGCCGAGCGTCAGGCCATGGTCGCCGCCGCGATGGGCCATCCAGGGGAGGATGCCGGCGACGTGCTCGGCGCCTTCATCGCCGGGCTCGGCAATGCCACGCAGCCTCGGCGCGGTCAATATCGGGGCGGAGAGCTTCGCCCGCATGGCCGAAGACGCGATGGACACGCCGTGGGTGCCGCGCAACCCGCGGCCGATCGCCGGCCCGGCGCAGGTCCGCGAAATCCTCGAACTAGCGGCGTGAGACCGGCAGCCGTCAGCCCTGCCTTCGTCAAGTGACCGGCGAGCAGACTTACAAGTGTCGCCGGCCAACCCCGGTCGCGCTCGCGTTTAGCCTCGATGAAGACGCCGAGCAGCTCAGCGATTATTAATCCCCCGACTCGTCCTGCTCGAACCCGGGTGCTTCGTGATTGGGTCCTTTTTGGACAAAGTGCGGACACGTACAGGGGTTTGAATTTGCAGATTATCGTAAGTCATTGATTTTATGGTGGGTGCAGCAGGATTCGAACCTGCGACCCGCTGATTAAGCGTCAGCTGCTCTACGTCAAAAGCTATACACCTCGCCTGGACGCCTCGCCGCACTCGGATGTCGCACCGTGCAGGTTCGATATATCGCGCAGTCGGTACCTATGAGGTACCTAATGCAGGGAAGGGGCTAGGCCATCTGGGCCTAACCCCTTCATCTTATTGGCTCCCCTTCCTGGACACGTATCGAACCATGTGCCTCGCTCCACAGCCGGAGTTTCGGCGGCTGCTTGAGCACGCCCGAGACCTGCCAATCGCGGCATAGAACCATAGGAAGGCAGCCGTTCTTGAACCTACTAAAACATGCGCCCCTCACCATGTGGTCTTCTCGAAGTTGTCGACTAGGTCCGCGCGCTTCTGGATCACAGGGTAATTTGGGAGCAGACCGCTGGGGGTCTCCTGCGTCCGCAACGTCCCTACCGTCCGCGCCAGCGGTGGCATTCTTGACGACGCCAGCCTCCCAGCTAATCGCCAGGCCGCCTGAAATCGCGCTCGGCCTTGACGCAAGATCGGGCAGCGAATCCGTCGCGCGCGACCCTCGGAAGCTGAAACCGGACGAACTAAGCTCGCTCGGGCATGTGCCAATGACGCCGCTGGCCGCCCTGCGCCTACGTTGTATCGATTGCTGCGGAGGTTCCGCTGACGAGGTCAGAAAGTGCGTGGCGCTCAGCTGCCCTGCTTGGCCTTTTCGCATGGGCGCAAACCCGTGGCGGGCACCGCTCAGTGATGCCGAAAAGGCTCGGCGCCGGAATCTCCTGGCCCGGGTCGGCAAGACCGCGGGAAATTCATCCAAGCCCGAGAAATCACGGCGGGCTGAGGGAGAAGTGCCTTCCGCCGCTATATCTCTACCCGAGTCCGAGGGGCCCCCATCACGACCGTGAAATCACCGGTCCGCATCACCCTTGCCAGCGTTTACGGATACGCTGACGCCGGGAGCGCCGCCGCCAGCACACCGATCATCGCGCGCGAGCGCGTATTGGTCGGGGATGCAGGCTCGGCTCGGCCGCTTTAGCCCCGCGCTGATGATCGCCGGCATTGACGGCGAGTTGGCCTCGAACAGCGGTCCAGGTCTCATCGTCGATCAGTGCCGGATGCTGGCCGGGGCAGAGCTGACCCTTATGCGCAATCTGACCGGTGTAAATCGGGCTCGAGAGCAGCTTGTAGATGC
>Ga0207693_10004262_pt1 | contig 12127 bp, 10 predicted proteins | sample LARL81metaG_FD_184347 | JGI IMG/M metagenome (GOLD analysis project Ga0207693, IMG submission 184347) | Corn, switchgrass and miscanthus rhizosphere microbial communities from Kellogg Biological Station, Michigan, USA - LAR L8-1 metaG... | ecosystem: Host-associated > Plants > Roots >...
GGCTCAGGCACACCGCAGACGCCGTCCGGCTCGGGCACGTCGCAGACGCCGTCCGGCTCAGGCACACCGCAGACGCCGTCCGGCTCGGGCACGTCGCCGACCCAAGCGCCGGTGTCTCCGCTGTCGAACTCGGGGCCAACGCTCGGAGAGGTCACCGAGGACGGCAGCAAAGCCACCCCGAACACCACCTCCAGCAAGACCACATCACCCAAGAAAAACGTGTTCACGCGGCTGGCCGACACATTCAAGGGATTCCTCACCCCCAAGAAGGCGCCGGCGTCAACTACCCCGAGTTCAGAGCCCAATGACCCCACGCCGAGCGGCTCGACCTCGCAGGGACAATCGGAAGGACCAACGAGCAACGCCGCGTGACGACTATGCGTTCAGCGCGGTGGCACCGATGGCACGTCGGGCGCGCAGTTCTTCGAGCTCGTCATCGGTTACACGGATGCTGTTCTCGTTATTCAGTGCACCGTCTTCCACGCTGAACATGGACGATGACGAGGTCGTCGCTGATTTCGTGCGATCGCATGTGGTGCGGGGATTTACCAACGACCGTGCCGGCCGGTCCCGCTGAGGTGGTGACTCGCCGCAGCCGCCCGTCTGGCCACGGGCAGTGATCGCAACGCGGCCAGCTTGAGCACAACGCGCAAAAGGTGACAAATCGCCTGTTGCGCGGGTTGTGCGCACAAGCGAGCCACGGCGCGGGCAACTCCCTAGCTTCGTGAGAAGTGATGACACGAACTGCACAGGCAGTAGGAATACAGGAGTAAGAAGTGGCAACCTGGCCTTCGAATCAGACCCGCGACCAATGGCCCACGACAGGAGCTGCTCCGTCGCGGCCCGCGCACGACACGACGACCACGGCGGCCTACGATCCGTCGACCGTGGCGTCGCGCGTGGCGGCTGAATTCGACGCCACAGCACCGACGTCCGCACGTCTGCCATACCTAACCAACCTGGCGTGGTCGGCCGAGCGCCCCGAGTTCGCATCACCGCTCCCAATCGAGCGGAGCCGACGCTGGTTCACGCATTCAGGTGTGCTCGCCTTCGCCGGCGGTGGTCTCGTGGCCGCCGCGGCAGCCGGCCTCTTCTTCGGAGCGCTGCACGGTGCACACAGCGCTTCGGTCGACACGAGCAGTCACAGTGCACCTTCACCTGCGCCTGCGGCAGCACCGACAAATCCGGCGTCAACGCCTGCCACCCAGACCAAGCCGGCCGCGCCGACCCACTCGGTGATGGCCAGGCGCGGATCCTCTGGTTCCACCAGCCATCAGACAACGCCCCAATACTCGACGTCGTCTTCATCGGGGCAGCACACCAATGATCAGCAGTGGCAGTCCAATTACGACAGCGCGTCAACGCCTCCGACGTGGAACCGCAATGACTACTACTGGTTCACGCATCGGCGCGACCACGACGACAGCCGTTGGACACGTGATCACGACGGTGACGACTACTCCAGCGGCGATCACGGCGACAACAGCCGGTCGTCGCACGATCAGAGCAGCGACAACCATTCGAGGGGTTCGGAGGACAACGCTTCGAAATGAGTCCGACACTGCACGCCGATCGGATGGTCGGGCTGCGCGACATCGGGCGCTGCCTCGATCACCTTCCGGTCGGTCCCGGCCACCAAAGAGTGGTTATTGCGGTCGGACTGGGCCTGTTCTTCGAGGTTTACGAGATCTTCCTATCCAGCACGATTGCCAGCGCGTTGAAGACGCAATACGGCCTCGGCGGCGCCGCGCTGCAGCTGCTGCTCGCTTCGTCATTCCTCGGAATGTTCATCGGCGCAGCGGCATTCAGCCGGATCGCCGATCGGATCGGGCGGCGGCGGGCGTTTCTGTTCAACCTGGTGTGGTTCTCCGTGTGGAGCGTGATCGCCGCCATCGCGCCGAATCCGTGGATGCTGGTGGGGACGCGTTTCATGGCGGGGATGGGTATTGGCGCGGAGTACCCGGTCGCCGATGCGTATCTCTCCGAGATCCTCCCGAAGGCGCATCGAGGGCGCTTGGCCGCCTGGGCCTACACCTGCTCCTTCCTCGCTGCTCCGGCGCTGGGATTCCTATCGCTGTCACTCAACGGTCGCAGCCCGTTCGGCTTCGAGGGTTGGCGAATCCTGTTGTTGGTCGGCGCAATCGGCGCATTGGTTGTCAGCGTGCTGCGCCGCGGCCTTCCCGAGTCGCCGCGGTGGCTGGCGGGCGTCGGCCGGACCGAGGATGCGCGGGCCGCATTGCGGCTTTTCGAATCCGGTGCGGGCCCGGCGACGGGATACGCCGCCGACAACAAAGGAGAGGATGAGGTCGCGTCCGCCTCGAAGCCGGTTCAGAACGTACCCGCGCTGCAGCGAATGCGGCATTCGCCCTACCGGCAGCGGCTGATCATGCTCGCGTTGTTTCATCTGTTCCAGCCCTTCGGCTATTACGGATTCGGCACGCTGGCCGTGCTGGTGTTGGTCAGCCGTGGCTACGACCTGACGTCATCGTTGCTGTTCACTGCGGTGTCGTTCATCGGCTATCCGGTTGGGTCGCTGGTTTCGATTCCGCTGCTGACGCGGTTCGAGCGCAAGTACCTGATCATCGTCACGGTCGCCATCATGGCCGCGTGCGGCGTACTTTTCGCGGCCGTCAACGTTCACACGCTCATTGTCGTGTTCGGACTGCTGATCACGGCGTCGAGCAATGTGTTCTCGAACATCTACCACGTGTACCAGGCGGAGATCTTCCCCAGCGATGTACGGGCAACCGCCGTCGGCTGGACCTACTCGGTATCACGGCTGTCGAGTGCAGCGCTTCCGTTCATTCTCGTCCCGATGCTCGACAACTACGGCGCCACAGCGATGTTTGCCGCCGTGCTCGTCGCACTCGCCGCCACGATCGCCGTGATCGCGCTGATCGGACCGCGCACCAAGGGACGGAGCGTAGACGAAATCAACCCGACGTGATCGGTAAGCAGACCAGCGATGTTCGGATTCCGAGGTTTTGCGCATTATGCTCAGCACGGCGCGTACGCTCTGCCCATGGTGCGGAAGCTGCGCGTGGATGTGCGGCTCGCCACCCAGGTGCTGTTGCTGCAAGTCGCCGTGGTGACGCTCACGCTGGGCATCGCGGGCGGACTGCTTGCCTTCATGAGTCACCAGCGCCTCGCCGCCCAATACGAAACGCGGTCGTTGGACATGGCACGTGCGATCGCCTTCGCGCCCGCGGTTCGTGCCGACATTGCGCGCTACGACGCTGCCCAGTTGACGCCGAGCCCGGCGCTCACCGACGAGTTGGCGAAGGGGCCGTTGCAGACACTGGCCACTGAGATCCAGCAGCGAACAGGCGTCTTGTTCGTGGTGATCACCAACGATCAGGGCATCAGGCTCTCCCATCCCAACCGCAACGAACTCGGTAAACATGTCAGCACGGATCCCACCGAGGCGTTGTCAGGCCACGAAGAGGTGATGCGGGAATCCGGCACACTCGGATCGTCGGTCCGCGCGAAAGTACCTGTGCTGGCACCGGATTCGAATCGGGTCGTTGGCGAGGTCAGCATCGGAATCTCGACGGCCGCGGTTCACCACCAGCTGTGGACTGACGTGCGGACAGCGGCAGTCCTGGTCGGCGTGGCGCTGCTCATCGGTGTCATCGGCTCGGTATTTCTGGCCCGAAGGTGGCGAGGCCTGACGATGGGGCTGCAGCCCTCCGAAATGGCCGAATTGATACGCGGCCAAGCAGCGGTCCTGCACGGTATCGACGAGGGCGTGCTGGCCGTCGACACCGCCTGGCAGACAACGTTCGTCAACGACGAGGCCTGCCGGCTGCTCGAGGTTAGCAACGAATCGGGCAGGCCGGTGGACGAGATCGGTCTGACACAACGTGTGCTCGAGGTGTTCAGGTCGGCGGAACCGACGCCGACCCTGGCGACTGTCGGCGATCGGATAGTAGTGGTTTCGGCGCGACACGTGGCGCGTGACGGCCGCGACCTGGGAACCGTATTGGTCGTGCGCGATCGCACCGACGTCGAATCCCTGACCCGCCAACTCGACGCCGTGCAGCTGATGAGCACGGTGCTGCGCGCCCAACGCCACGAATTCGCCAATCGGCTGCATCTACTAAACGGGCTTTTGCACAGTGGCCATGCCGAAGAGGCCGCTCAGTACGTGGAGGAATTGTTGGGGGCAGGCCCGCTGGGATCGGCGCTGCCTGGGATCGACACCGTCCGCGATGCGTTCCTGCAGGCATTCCTGGCGGCGAAGGCTGCGTCTGCCCGTGAAGCGGGCGTGACGCTGACGATCGGCGAGAACACCTGGGTACCAGGCCGACTCACGCTGCCCGTCGACGTCACAACCGTACTGGGCAATCTGCTCGACAACGCCATCGATGCGGCCCGCACAGGCGCCGACGAGGCCAAAATTGTGGAAGTCGAACTGCTGCAGGATGGATCGACACTGCACATCACCGTGGCCGACACCGGGGATGGGGTCGCGCCCGACTTCGTCGAGCACGTGTTCACCGAAGGCGAGTCGACAAAACCGGAGTCCGGGATACCGGGCGGTCGCGGCATCGGAATGGCGCTGTCTCGACAGATCAGCCGTGCACTAGGTGGTGATATCCGGCTGTCGAGCCCGGGCAGCCCAGGTGCGGAACTGTGCGGTGCCGAGTTCATCGCCCGACTGCCGGGTGTGATGGTGGAGGAGGAAGCCCAATGGGCAGCTCAGAACTGACCGTGCTCGTGGTCGATGACGACTTCCGAGTCGCCAACATGCACGCTGGTATCGTCAACGCGCTACCGGGCTTCACGGTGACGACGACGGCGACGACACTCGCCGCGGCCCACAAGGCCGACCCCGTCGACCTGGCCCTGGTGGACGTCTACCTGCCCGATGGGTCGGGAATCGACTTTGTCCGCGAGTTACGCTGCGACAGCATGGTTTTGAGCGCGGCTACCGACGCCCCAACAATACGTGCCGCGGTGGCCGCGGGCGCATTGAGCTACCTCGTCAAGCCGTTCGCCCCAACAGATCTCGCGGCCAAGCTGTCTGGCTATGCGCGCTACCGCAAGATCCTTTCCGGAACGAACCTCGGCGGAAAGGAGGTGGACGCGGCACTAGACGCACTCCGCCCCCGCATCGCACCGCCGCAGCCCCCCACCACCGTGGCCTCCCCCACGAAGCAGCTTGTGCTGCAGGCGCTTCGCGCATCGGGCCAGCCGATGTCGTCGGCTGAACTATCCGCGGAGATCGGCGTGTCGCGGGCCACGGCGCAACGGTATCTGTCCACGCTGGCCAATTCCGGCGAGGTCAAAATCCAGCTCCGCTACGGCACGACCGGACGACCCGAACAGGAATTCGTGGCCGTCGACAAGCCGCCCAACCGTCCTGCGCGCTGACGTGGCGCGGACATGACGAGGATGTCCCCTCCTTCGGCGCCAGCGTGCAGCTAGCAGTTCACGCGGATGCCCGTGATCGCGCTGAGGCTGGCCGTACTGGTCGACGTCACGCTGGTCCGGGTGGTGCTGATGCCTGCCTTCATGCATGTGCTGGGTAGATGGAACTGGTGGGCACCGAAACCCTTGGTGTGGATGCACGACCGCGTCGGTCCGCGCGAGGGTGAGAATGAGAAGTTGACCTCGTCCACCCCGGTGCTTGTGGTGTAACCGCTGCCGAGACGTCTTGCGTTGCACGCGTGGTAATTACGCGGCTCTGGCTTCCACCACGCTGAGGGGTGAAGCGGTTGGCACCACCCGTGTCATCCGGAATCCGGCTTGGCTGAGCAGGTCGCGGTACTCGGCCGCGGTGCGTTCACGGGCACCCAAGTTCAACATCATCTCCAGATCCACCCATTTCCCGGGGAAGTCACGGTTGTGCCTTGGGATGACGAATTCGACCAGCAACACCGTGGCTCCGGGGCCGGCTGCCGCGCGAACGTTACGCAGGATCTGCCCCGCCTTCTCGTCGGGCCAGTCGTGAATGATGTTCTTGAGGAGGTAGACGTCGCCATCGCCCGGCACGCTGTCGAAAAACGACCCCTCGGCGATGACAACCCGGTCGGCGACACCCTGCTCCCGCAATAGGCTCGGGGCGTCCGCGACGACCAGCGGCAGGTCGTACAGGACGCCGCGCGAGGCCGGCGCCGCCGCCAGGATGGCGGCCAGCAGTGGGCCATGCCCACCTCCGATGTCGACGATCGTCGGGTAGGCGCTGAAGTCGTAGCCGGCGACAACGGTCGCATCCGTCATCTCCGAAACACTCGTCATGGTCTGGTTGAAGAGTTCCGCGAGCTCGGGCTCCTCCGCGAAGTAGTCAAAGCTCGACTTGCCGCGCAATGCCGGGACGACCGAAGTGCCGGTTCGGACCGAATCCACCAGCAGGGTCCAGCGCTCGCGCTGCTCCTGCGAGCCGTAGAACCGTGCCGCCGAAGCCATCGACACCGGTGCGTCCGAACGCAGGGTGTCGGCAAGGGAATTCAGCTCATACCGGCCGTCGCGGCGATGACGGAAGATGCCCCTGCTGATCAACGCCCGCAGCAGCCGGTGCAGTGCGTCCGCGTCCGCCTCCACCCGCGTCGCCAAGTCGTCGATCGTCAACGGCCCGTCGGCGAGGGCATCGGCGACACCGAGTTGGGCCGCCACGGTGATCGCCTGCGACGTCCAGGTGGCGATGATCATCTCCATCATCGCTGCCGGTGCAGGTACCAGCCGTTGATGGAGCCGATACAGGTGGTGGCGAGCCCACTCGACAACGCGGGCCAGCTTGGCGGGTGGCACCTTGGCGGTCGTTGACATCGCCTGACCTTTCACAGTCGTAGGGATGATCATCAGCAGCGGATAAGCCGGCTAGACAGGTCTCGACTGACTTCCGCGGAGATCCGCCGGTGGCTTATCGAACGCAGAAACGTAGTCATCGCCCAGGTGCCAAACGAGTCCGAGACCATGGCGGCCGGTTTCAACACTGCCTCACTCTGGGACATCTGCCGCGACGTCACCCAGGACACGGCGGTGAGCCTGCGTCGCCGGGTCCTCTCGTACCAGCGCAGCGCTCTCGAGAGATCACCACTGCTGCGGTTCGCTGGATTCCGGAAATCCGAGAGTGCCTTGCACAACACCATCGTGTCGAGCAGCGCCTGATTGGTTCCCTGCGCGAGGATGGGCGGCATTGCGTGGGCCGCATCGCCGAGCAACGTCATCGCGCCCAGGTGCGACGAGCGGGGAATCGGATGCCGAAAATGCGGGTACGGCGAAGCCGCCAGATCGTCGTCGGTCAACGTCGCGAGTACTTGATCGACCAAGTCGGACCAGCCTGCGAAATTGGACCGGATCATGTCGATCGGACGTTCCGGTCTGACGAAGCCGGGCGACCACGGCAAGTCGAACCACCACTGCAAATCGGAGCCGCCGGCCGGCCACAGGCCGAGGTTTCCGTGCTCGCCGATGACTTGCAGTGCGACGTCCTTGTCGGCGAAATCCGAGAGGGTGACCAGTCCCTGCCAGCTGCACCAGCCGGTTGGCTTCGCGGGTGCCGCACCGGCGATGTCTCGGACCACCGAGTGCAGACCATCCGCACCGATCAGCAGATCGCCTTCGGCCGAGCGGCCGTCTTCGAATTCGATCTGCACCCCATCGCGCGTGCTGACCGCCGCGGCCGCACGGGAATTGCATCTAATGCGGTCGACCGGAAAGCCTTCCAGCAGACGATCAAGCAGCGCTCGACGTGGGACCATCCGAACGCGCCCGCCCAGCCGGTCCACGATCGCGGTCACGTCGATGTTGACCAGTGGGCGACCGGTCGATGTCGCGATCCGCACGGTGGAAAGCAGCTGACCTGCCCCGTCCATATCGACGCCCAGCTGCTCCAGAACCGTGGAGCCGTTGGACCAGATGGTCACCGCACCACCACCGGGCCGCATATCCGGTCGCTGTTCGAACACGGTGACGTCATGTCCGTCTCGCAGTAATCCCCGAGCAATGGAAATGCCGGCCACCCCGGCGCCGACGACGAGGATCCGAAGCGCGTTGGGCATTGGCATAGACTTCGCGGATTTCATGTCCGAATGGCGATGCCGCACGGCGATTTTCATTCGCGGCCCATCCAGCTATGGAAGCGACCGTCCGGATCGTAGGTCGCGCGCACCTTGTTTAGGCGCGCCATATTCGGGTCGGTGATGAATGTCGCCGGGCGCCGGCCGAGATTCTCGTCGGCGAGCGCGATGCCGGTCGCCAGGTGCGACATCGCCGCCATGTTGGACCCTGCCCAGTCGCGGTACCGTTCGTCGTCGGCTGGATCCTGCCAGACGGAGTACAGGGCCATATAGATCTCGTCCTCCAAGCCGTACACCTTGTCGGCGCGGTGGGCGGAAGTGCCCCAACCCGTGAAAATGAAGTGCGAGGGGTGCGGTGGCATCGTTTCGATGATCTTGCGGATGCCCGGCAATAGCTCTTCGGCTGAAGCCGAGGTGAACATGTTGTCGGCGATGTAGCGGTGCCCCGTTGGGTAGTTGCTCATCACCGCGGTGTACCAGCCGGCCAGGTTTGTCGGCACATAGGGGATGTTCATCATCGCCCTATCGACGACCGGGCAAGTGCCCAGTACAGCCAGGGCTTTCGCCGCTTCCTCTTCTGATTCGGCGAAGACTGGCGACGCGATGGCGATGGCGGGGTGGTCGATTCCGAATGCCGGATAGGCGCGCGTGGCGAGGATTTGGAGTTCGACGCGGTCGTCGATCTCGTGGCTGATGGAGCGCCCCCACGTGTACACCTCATCGAGGACCTCGATCGGGTACATGTACAGACAGGTGCCCAAGATGGCCGGGCGCCGGTGAATCCGCAGTTTGAACGACGTGACCACACCGAAGAAGCCAGTGCCCGAGCCGCGGGCGGCCCAGTACAGATCGGGGTGATTCTCGGGGTCGCAGTAGATCTGTTCACCGGCGGCATTGACAACCTCGAGTCCAAGCACGCTTTCGCATGCCGGTCCGAGCACCTTGCTGTTCCAGCCGTATCCGCCCTGCAACAAATAGCCGCCAAGGCGAATGCCTTCGCAGTGGCCCGCCGGGAAGAAGAGCCCTTGCGAGTCGAGTTCGGTCGCGAAGACGCTGGCGATTTTGCCCGGCCCGACCTCCGCGGTCATCCGATCCGTGTCCACCCTGCAGTGGTCGAGGCGGCTGACGTCGAGCAGCAAGCCGCCGTCGCGCAGGTGACTGGCCGCCCAGCTGTGCCCTCCCGACCGCACGCCGACTTGGTGACCATTGGCGCGCGCATAGCGGATCGCTGCGACTACGTCATCGGTGTCGTGAGCTTGCACGATCACGTCGGGAAAGCGGTCCGGCAAAAGGCCATTCCACACCGTGGCGCGGCGGGCCGTTTCATATCCCTCCGCGCCGCGGAAGAAGTTCTTTTCGACGGAAAGCAAAACCATTGCGTCCCCTTGATTTCGGGCAGCGGCGTTGGCTGCCGTTCGGATGAACATCGGCACTCTTGGATTGCACGCCTCGGCGAAGGTGCTAACGGTGGCTGTGCGGCGATACCGCCGCAGCGACCAGATACCCTGCGCCCATTAGCAACTTCTTTCCGAGATCGCGCCTAACCCGACTACTAGTGACACGACCTCTGAGTAGCTTCTGTTCATCGGAAGTGGTCGACGTCACAGACTGCACGGCAGTCCCGTCGCGCGTCGTTCGAACCTGGGCACAATCTGTTGTAGTGCTGTGCGGTGACTGGGACTCTGGTCGAAATTGTTGCCTTCAACGCGACATTCGCAGTCAACTCGCGTCAACGCTTTGCTCAGGCGACGCGACCGATGAGGTTAGTTCACGGCTGGAACATTCAGTGGCTCGGTCGTCATGGTGGAGGACGTTTTCGCCAGGTGGGTGGCGATCCGACGCGCTAAGGGCGTGGCGGCGAGGCGGATTGCGCGCAGTGGGCCATTGGGCGGAATGCCGTAGCCGATCGCAAACATTCCGTCTCCGAGGTGCGAGGCGAATCCGCCTCGTGGCTTGCCGCGTTCGTCTAGGACACCGAGGTGGCCGACCAAACCGTCGAGATCCATGCTGAAGCCCGTGGCGGCGATGATCACCGCCGGCGGTATGCAGTTGCCGTCGGCGAGGATCACGCTGTCGGGTTCGACCGCCTCCACGGCGGCGACGACCTCGACGCGGCCTGCTCGCACGGCGTCAATGAGCTCGTCGGCCAGCGTGGGGATGCGGCCTGTTTGTTCCACCGTCGCCTTCAGCCCGAGCGGCGGACGATTGAAGCCGTAGGCCGACAGGTCACCCCACATCAAGCGCTCGGAGAGGCCGATGATCGGATCGACCGCGCTCGCGGGTGCCCAGGCGAAGAGCTCGAGGAAGATGTCGGATGGAAACGGTCCGACGGCACGCCGCACGAGATGCGGCGGTGTGCGGACCGCAAGCCAGATTCGGCGCGCGCCGTTGTTGGCGAGCTGGACAGCGATGTCGGCGGCCGAATTGCCAGCGCCGACAACGAGGACGTCGCGGTCGCGGAAAGGCCAAGCGTTTCTGAACTTGCCGGAGTGAACGAGCTCGCCGGTAAAGTAACTCAGGCCTGGCCAGGGAGGGATGGTGGGCGTGCGGTAGTTGCCCGTTGCGAGAACGATTGCTCGCGTTCGGATTTCGCCTGACGATGTGTCGATTCGCCAGCCGCCGCCTGCACGGTCGATCCCGGTGGCCTCACAACCCAGTTCGAGCGTGATGTGCTGCCGCCGCACGTAGTTGTCGAAGTATCGAACCATGTCCTCCCGCGTTGGCCAGCGACCGGCGGTCAACGGGATCCGCTGTCCGGGTAGATGCGAAAAGAACCCGGTGGTGTTGAGGCGGAAGTTGTCATAGCGCGTCCGCCACGAAATGGCCGGCGCCGCTGCGCGGTCGATGACAAGCGTCTGGATGCCGTGCTTCCTTTCGAGCTCACGCGCGACAGCGAGACCGGCGGGACCCGCCCCGATGACAACAGCGTCGCGGCTGCCGTGGACCTGTGTCGTCATAGGGATCTTCCTGTTCCTTGAGGTCGGCGAGAGCTACCGGTTTCTGGCAACAACGGACTGATCTTGTCGCCGCCGCCAAGCAACGTGAGCGCGGATTGCAGGCCGTCGGAGAACCGGGCGGTCTGACGGACCGGTGCGTCGTGGTCCGCGGCCACGTCGACGTGCGGACAGCCCAGGTACCTGGCAAGTGCCCGTTGGAGCCCGGGCGGCATACGCCGGTCATCTGTGAGCACGACGACTGCGCACGGTATCGGCGGCGGACGTGTGTTGCGAACGTCGAATCGCGTCAATAGCCGTGCGGCGCGCCACAGTTGGGCCGGCCCGACGTCGGCAGTGCGGGCGGCGCTCACGATTTCACGGCCGCGTACGCCCGCGGCGTAGGCGAGCGGTTCGCGGCGGCCAACCGCTGCCGAGAGCGCTCCGACGGCCGCCGCCACCGTCATCCCGCTCCTGACGAACCGGTCGTTCCAGCATGCCCCAGCACCGCTGAGCACCAGACCGGCAAAGCTGATCGGCTCGCGCTGGGCGGCGTACAGCGCGCTCGCCGCCCCAAGCGAAAGGCCGATAAGGACCGGCTTCTCAGGCCCGAACCGCTCGGCTGCGGCACGAACCGTCGCCCTAGCACTCTCCCACGTAAACGAGGTGTCGCTGGCGGTCCCGTGCCCGGGCAGGTCCGGTGCCGCGACGCGATAGCCCACTTCGCGAAGCGATTCCGCAAGTGGCGCCCATGAAATTGCCCCCGTCGAGCCCAAAGGGTGCAGCAACACCAACGGCGGAGCGGCCGATCGCGCACGTGCAGACGATCTTGACAGACTCACTCCTCGCGGTGATCACTTAACACAAGCGGCATGACTCCATCGTCACGGTTCCCGCTAGTAACACGGCGTAGAACCGTATGTGGTTCATCCGGTTAGGGCGGCGCACCGACCTGGGGCACCTGCCACTTGCGGGGATCGATCACGGATCTCGAGATCTTCTGCTCTGCCACCGGTTACGCAGACGCGCATCCTGGGTGACGTCACGCACCTTTGAGACGTAATGCTTGAGTGTCGAGCAGGCGACGTAGCCGGTCGGCGGTGTCAGTGGATGGTACGGGGATGAAAGTCACCAGGCGCAGACGCGGATGGTCCGAGGGCGTCAGATTGT
>Ga0207693_10004264_pt1 | contig 12125 bp, 12 predicted proteins | sample LARL81metaG_FD_184347 | JGI IMG/M metagenome (GOLD analysis project Ga0207693, IMG submission 184347) | Corn, switchgrass and miscanthus rhizosphere microbial communities from Kellogg Biological Station, Michigan, USA - LAR L8-1 metaG... | ecosystem: Host-associated > Plants > Roots >...
AAGACCGTTGCCAACAATCGATCAGGCGGGGGCGGCGGACGTTTCCACCTTGTCTAGTTCGGCTCTCGCGTGCCGCTCGACGAACAGCGGAATGAAGTCTCGGATTGCCTCGTAACGGGCGTGCTGTTCATGGACGAACCGTGAAATCATGTCCGACGGGACATCCGGGTAGATCCCGGTTAGCCGTTCGGCTATTGGTCCATGATCTGCTGTTCACTCAACTCGATCATGCCCGTTAGCGTGCCTCGGCTTTCATTCGTCGGTCAACTGACCTGCGATTAAGAATCGACTGCTTCCTGGGTGTCTGCCATCAATCACTGTGGCGAAGATCAAAGGTCGATGACGGCGTCGCTGCTTCAACTCCTGTCGCCCGACGACAGAAGTCGCAGGTGGACAGCGGTTCTGGGAGAACTTACGGATGTCTGCGACATGCGCAGTCGATTGAGTTTTTGACGAGCGTGTAAACGCTGTGCAAAGGTCTGATGCGTTTACAGCCTTCGGGTAGCGTGCGCCCCCAGCCTGGCGTCGATGTTGTCCGAACCGCCGCCACCCGATGATCTGCGCATGACGTTTCAGGGGTTGCTCAATCTCGCCCTCACTCGTGGACGCGCGACGTCGGGCAGTTGCGGTCTAGGGTCGGCGACTCGCGCGGCCATCGATGTCGTCGCGTATGACCACCCGGATGCGGAGGCCGACAGCATTGCGGCGGCGTATGACGCCTTTGATCGCGAACACGGCGACGGCTGATAGAACCGGTCTCGTCCCGGTTCGGCCCCGCCACATGGAGGTGAAGTGGCGGGGCCGAGGGTGATACGCCGCCTCCAATCTCGAGCGCCGACTTTGACCAGCAGGTGAACGCAATGCGAATATCTGCGTATGGTCGACGCCGGCGAGTGGGCAGCAATCGAGCACTTGGTTGAGCGCCTCAAAAAGAGCTATCCCGAGGTGTCTCCGGACACGATCGTGACAGTGGTGCACCACAACCACGCGCGTTTTGACGGCCGGCCGATCCGTGATTTCGTCCCGCTGTTCGTGGAGCGGGCCGCCAAGCGGCAACTGTCGCAGGTCGGCGCCTAGCGCTCGACCGACCACAGAGCGGCGAATCGCCGATCGAGGGCGCCGATCAGCCGATTCAACTCGCGCAGATCGTTTTCCAGTTCCCGAACCTTGAACCGTGCTCTCGACATGCCGCGTAGCCCGACTACTTGCTTGCCCTCCGTCAGCGCGTCCAGTCGATCTCGGGCGCCAGCGAGATCGGTGGCAACCGCTTGACGTTCATCGGCAAGTGTTCCCCGGAAGTAGGCCGCCTGCGACGCATCCGCCGCTTGAGCCAGCTGGCTCCATCGCGCCTCAACCGTCACCGTCGTAACATAACCGTTCCCTTAGACGGCTGCCATCCGAGCAACAGAATCCATTCTCGGCGAGATGGATCGCCCACCATGTGCGGTGGCCGCGAGCAGTGAGCGGGTGGCGCGCCGAGAAGCGGCGGGCCGATCGTCGCAGCGCCGCGCGATCTGTGGGACTCGCGGGCCCTCTGCAGAATTGGCGTCATCGATGCCGCGGCGGGACGGGCTGTACCGGCGATTCGGTCCTACGAATCAGTCCGCAAAGACTACCCCCTCGAGACGGCCCTGCCCGCCGTCGAATAGCTGTGAGCCGTTTCGCGGAGCTGGAAACAGGTGTGCAAGAACCGATTCCACGGCGTCGTCCTCCAGGCGGTCATCTGTGTTTGTCGCCACCTGGGCCCGTCTCTGCGGCGCGGCCTGCCGCGACCATCACCGCAGTGGCTCCCACGCTGCCGGCGATATCCCAGCCGTCATCGGATTGCCGCAGTCTGCTCATCGTGTACCTCATTTCGTTTCCGCAACACTCAGTTGGTCGGTACCAGATCGGCGGTGATGATCTGCACTCCACCCTCTCCACTCGCGCCGCTGCCCGTGACCAGGACAGCGCCTGACCGGGGGTCGACCGCGACCGAGTTGGGCTGTCTGATGGTGGGGAGATCACCGAGTGTCCGCGGTCTGACAACGTCGGACACGTCGATCACTCGGAGCACGTTTGACGCGGTAAGCGTGACGAACAATCGACTCCCGGCTGCGTCGTACGCCAGTCCGTAGGGTTTGCCGGGAGCGTCGATCTTGGTCACCTGGCTGACTTGGGGGTTGACCCGTTCGACGAGGACGGCGCCGCCCTCGGTGTCGGCGAATGCCGCCAGGTCGCCGGAAAGTGAAACGGCGTGGGTCAGTTTCAACCCGACCGGGGCGTGAGCGACCTGCAGGCGTGTCGACCCGTCGTAGACCCACACCCCGTTACCTTGCACGTCGGCCACCGCGGCGTAGCCGCCGACGGCTGCGACCCCGCCGGGCTGCACCGGACCCGCGGGAAGAGACTTCACCACACCGCCGTCGCGGATGAATACCACTCCACCGCCGGCTTCGTTGGTGACCACCACGGTGCCGTCACGTGTCATGGCCGCGTCGTGGGGCTGTCGGCCGACATTGTTCACCACCGATGCGATGACTCCGTCGGGAAAAGCCAACGCCATCAACTGATTTGATCCCTCCAGCGGCGCCAGAACAGGTCCTCCGGGTGTGGCAAGGCTCAGGTGACGGGCCGCACCCGTGGTCGGGACCGTTCGACGGACGGCGCCCGTGTCGACGTCGATCAGCACGACCCCGTCGGGGTTGCGGACGGCGACCGCTGCGATGCCTGAGGTTCCAACGGCGATTCCCTCAGGTGCGTTGCCGACTGATAGCACGCGTCCGACGGGTCGAGCGGTCGGCGTTGGAGCGATCGCCGGCTCTGCCGGCGAAGTCGGTGCCCGTGCGGGTGGACCGCTCGGTAGCCCGTGTGCGCATGCGGCCGCCAACATCGCGACCGCCAGCCACAGCCGGATCGGCGCAGCACCTGGTGGACGTTTGCTTCTCGCGGCGGCCACGTTCAGTGAGCTCCGGAAGGGGATCTGTCGATGGGTATCGCGATCTCATTGCGGCGCCGGAATGGAAGGGTCCGCGGCGGGTCGTAGAACCACGCAGCGGGCTCACCGACGGGCTCGAAACCGGTGGCGCGCAGCGCTTGCCGCAGCTGCCGAGTGCGCGCGGCCACACCGTCGGGACGACGATTCCCGCTGAACCGCAGTACGGCCAGCGTCTCTGGCGGCACCGCGACCAGCTCGACACGCTCGTCGTCAGGTATCGGCAAGGTCTCCAGCGTCCAGCTGGCAGGCATGTAGAACCGGATCGCCCACCCTCGATCGCCGTCGCTTTGCTGCGCGACGGGCGCTGTCATGGCGATCGTCTGGCCACCGTCTCCGGTCGCCTGATGGCCGACGGGCGCGATCATCGCGATCTTCTGGCGCCCGTGGTTGGCGCCGAAGATGTAGCCGGCCAGGCGGTGGAAGCCGGCGTACCGGGCGTCCTCCTCGCCGGCGAGCAGAGTCGTCTGTGCGGCGATGCGCGGGCCGTACTCGCGGATCTCTACATCGTCGATCAGCGGCTCGACGATGTACAGCGGCTCCTCAATCCCGGCCCGGATTCCCGCCACCGAGCGCACCGTCTCCACCACCTGGTTCGCCACAGCTCGCAACCGATTCAACAAGACGCACTCCTATCGCTGTTTAGGGGAAATACACGGCTATCGGTGATTCGGAGTCGTCGGCGCGGCGGATGGTAGTTGATTTCGATGATTTCGACGCGAACCATCGATTCCTGGGTTTTGTTTCGGCGCTGACCCATCTGCCGACCGGGCGGCACCGACTATCTGTTGTCCGAACAAGCGCGACCGCGCCTAGCCGCCGACCATGCAGAGGTCAAGTCAAGGACCTCGTCAGCCGCTGTAACTTGCCTGGCGCAGCTGTGTCACCAGTTCCCGGTGTCGATCGTCACCGACGGGCAGGGTCTCAACATCACCGTCGCCAGTTATCTCGACCGGTTCGACTTCGCTTTCATCGTCGATCGCGAACTCGTGCCGGACGTGTGGGAGCTGGCGGACATGTACATCGCCGAGATCGGTCGGCTGTCCGACACCAGCGGCGCTGAATGGGCCCCAGCCTCTGCAACCCGCTGCCCCGCGCCACGGCTCAATCAAGCTCGCCCAGACGGCCGCCAAGCCAACGGCGACGACGTGGACCTCGACGACCGGTTCTGGCGCCCAACGGTAGGAATCAGTTATCAACGGGTTGCTCGCTAAACCGATGACCGCGTGCTTGCTGGCTCGGAGGACGAGGGGCTGGGCTGGCGTGGCGGCTGAAACCCAATCCGCCGGCTGCGCGCCAGTAGTCGGGGTTCTGGGCCGTGCCGAATATCGCCAGCGGGACGGCGTCGCCGGCGCCGTGGTGGCGCAACTCGTCGATGTTTCCGGATCTGCACGGGCCTAGAGTTGGCCCATGCGGATCCGGATCATCGATGCGTTCACCGACCGGCCGTTCAGCGGCAACCCCGCTGCCGTCTGCCTGCTCGACGATGCCGACGCGTGGCCCGACGAAGCGTGGATGCAGCAGGTGGCCGCGGAGATGAATCTCTCGGACACGGCGTTCGCCCATCCGCTCAGCGACGGCGGCGAGGCCGACTGGGCGCTGCGCTGGTTCACGCCTGAGGTCGAGACGAACCTCTGCGGCCACGCGACGCTCGCGACCGCCTACGCGATGTACCGCGACCGCGGTGCGCCTGGCACCGTCCGCTTCGCGAGCCGCAGCGGCGTCCTCGTCGCCCACAGCGCCGACGACGGGACGATCACGCTCGACTTCCCCGCCGCGCCGACGACCGAGGTCGGCGCGCCCGAAGGCCTCGTAGAAGCGCTCGGCGCCACCCCACGGGCGACGTACTCGACCGGCGCCCTCGGCGACCTCATCGCCCTGCTCGACGACGAGGCGGCCGTCCGCTCCATCACCCCGGACCTCGGCGCGATCGCCCGCATTGCCCGCCGCGACGGTATCCGCGGCACCATCGTGACCGCGGCGGACGCCGACCCGGGCGGCGGCTACGACTTCGTGTCGCGCTTCTTCGCTCCGGCCGACGGCATCCCCGAGGACCCGGTCACTGGCAGCGCCCACACGGCGCTCGCGCCGTTCTGGTCGGAGCGCCTTGGTCGCGACGACCTCACCGCCCTGCAGGTCTCGGCCCGCGGCGGCCTCGTGCGCAGCTCGATCCACGGCGACCGCGTGCACCTCACCGGCCACGCGGTGATCGTCGTCGACGGCACGCTCACTGCTTCGCGCTAGCAGCGACTTTCGGGAGATCCGTTACACCTGCACCGATTCGCTAGCAATCGTTCGCAGACGGCGCGAGGGACCAGGCGCCAGCGAGCACTGGGTGACCGACGGGTCAGGCGCGGACCTGACGGCGGTAGGTGAGTTTGTCGAATTCCCCGCCGTATTCGTCGACGGCCACCACATCCATCTCGCTGATGAAGGCGCCCGGTCGCACGTCGACACGGATGAAGGCGTAGTTGGCGAACCGCACCCGCGACCAGCCAACCGCCTCCTCGTGCCTGTCGCCGCGCGCGGTCCAGACGTAGCTGTTAGGCACGAAAGTGTCTGCGAGTTCACTTCCGCGGTAACTTTCTAGCTCGCCTCGTTGGAAGGTGTAGCGCGGCCGTCCTGCGCACCCCACGGTGTAGTACACCGTGCCGTCGGTCTCGGGGTAGACGACCGCGTTGTCGGTGGCGACCGTGGTCGGTCTGTTGGCCCGGATGGGGTCCGTGCGTTCGAACACATGGTTGTGGCCCTGGAGTACCAGGTCGACCTGGTAGCGGTCGAACAAGTCACACCAGGCTGCCCGCACTCCGCCGTCGCTGGCGTGCGCCGCGGTGGTGGAGTACGCGCAGTGGTGAAAGAAGCACACGATGAAGTCGATGTCGGGGTTGGCGCGGTGCGCAGCCAATGTGCGTGCCACCCAGGTGTTTTGGCTGCCGCCCGAGTAGCCGGTGTTGGGTTTGATTTCGTAGCTGACGTCGTTGGCGTCCAGGGACAGCACGGCGACATTGCCGTAGACGAACGAGTACACCGACGGGCAGGCGGCGGGGCCGTTGCGGGGAAAGTCCAGCCGGGCCAGATGTCCACCGTAGCCGTGGGTCGGGTAGGCGGCCTCCATGTCGTGGTTGCCAGTGGCGAACATCCACGGTGTTGTTGAGGCGCTGGCTTCGATGGACCCGAGGTACACGTCCCAGACGTAGGGGTTGAACTTGTCGAAACCCGCCGGGGGGTCGGCGGCCGACGGCACGAAGGTTGCGGGCTTGCCCAGTCCGGACGGATCCGCGTAGGCGATGTCGCCGGCCAGCACGTGAAAGTCCGGCCGCGACGCGATGATCTGATTGAGCACGTTGGCGGTGTGGGCGGCGCCGGGATCGTTGTCTGGCTTGTAGTAGCGGTCGTCGTAGATGCCGGGGGCAAGCCCGGGCGGCAGCTCCGGGGTGTCATCGGTGCCCTGGTCACCCATCATGGTGAACCGGAAAGGGCTCAACGCATTTCGCGCGTTCGCCATCGCGGTCGTAGCCGGCAGGGTGTCGCCAGTGAAACCGTCGTCGGTGCGCCAGCGGTAGAAATGCGGCATTCTGGCGGGCAGATCGTCCACAGGAACGTGGACGTAGAACTGCTCGGCCGCCAGCACACCGCCACTGCTGGCCGGGATCTGGGTGACCAGATTGCGGACCTCGGCCTCGGCCGTCGCCCCCAGCGCAGGGGTGGGGCCGTGGTCGAGAAAAACCTTGGTTCGGACGGGATTTCGTGACAGTTGAGCGGCGAAGCGCAACTGGCTGGAGGCGTCGGCGCCGTACCCGACACGGCGGTTCGCCACGGCTAACGGGACGTCATCTGCGTACGCGCGTCGACCGAACGGTGAGACGCCCAGTGCGGCGACCGCCGCCGCAGCTGCCGAGCCGCGCAGAAAGTTGCGCCGCGACACACGGTGGCGACGCAGATAGGCCTGATGCCACTCGTACTGTTCGCCGATGGTCATGCCTGCGGCCACAGCCGACGGAATGCCGGTGTCGGGAATCTCTCCGGCGGCAGCCAGAGGCTTCATGGGCACCACTGGATCGTGGCCCACGCCCGCCCGAATGGCCGCACCACGGGGCCAACCCCGCGGAAACTCCGGGTGAACATCGGGCGCCGAGACCCGCGGTCAGCTCGACGCCGTATGCACCGATTCGACCGTGTGTTCGCGCGCTGCTGGATTGGCCACCATGTCCTCGTAGGCTTGCACGGTTTCCCTCAGCCGCAAGCAAGCATTCGCACCCGCTACCGGCCCCTTCGCCAAAAGCGAGTAGTCGCCTACTCGGGTCACCCCGGTCAGACCCGGACAGACTGACCTAAGTGAGAACAGGGACGGGAGGACTGATGACGAAACTCGGTGAGCATGCGGTCGTTCTCGGGGCCAGCATGGGTGGTCTGCTGGCGGCGCGGGTGCTGGCCGATTTCTACGAGACGGTCACCGTGGTAGAGCGAGATGTGCTGCCTGAGACCAGCGCGAACCGGCGCGGGGTTCCTCAGGGTCGCCACGTCCATCTGTTGTTAGGGCGTGGCTCCCAGGTCTTGGATGAGCTTTTCCCAGGGTTCCTCGACGAACTCGTCGCAGCGGGAGCCCCCTCCTTCGATGGCGATATGTCCAAACTGTATTTGAGCAACGGTGGACACCTATTTCCGCGCTCAGGTCGAGCCAAAGACGTCCCGTTCTTCTTACCAAGCCGACCACTGCTGGAGTCGCACGTTCGCCGACGGATGCGAGCCGTTGCGAACGTCACCGTCCTGGACGGCCATGACGTCGTGGAATTGACGTCGACGCCGCCGCGGGATCGTGTCACCGGTGCACTCGTCCGGGAGCGCCCCGACGGAAGCGAACGGGTGTTGGGTGCGGATCTGGTCGTGGACGCGATGGGGCGGGGTGCGCGTACACCGGCCTTCTTGGAGGGCCTCGGTTATGGCCGTCCGGCCGAAGACCAGCTTGGCATGCGTTTGGCGTATTCCAGCCAGCTGCTGCGGATTCCGCCCGGGATGCTGAACGAATTGATGGTGATCATCGGTCCCGTCCCGGGTCGTCCGACCGGGATGGCGCTATTCGGCAACGAGAACAACACCTGGATGTTCAGCGTTATCGGGATGGTGGGCCGCGAACCGCCCGACGAGCTCGCCGAGATGCTGGCATTCGTCGAGGACTTCGCCCCCGCGCATGTGCTGGCGGCGATACGTGCCGGCGAGCCACTTGCTGAGGTAGCCCGCTATCGGATGCCGTCGAGTCAATGGCGGCGCTACGACAAGATGAGGCGGTTTCCGGCCGGTCTGTTGGTATTCGGCGACGCGATCTGCAGCTTCAATCCCGTCTACGGCCAGGGAATGACGGTGGCCGCACTCGAAGCGCTGGCACTCCAGCGCTGTTTACGCCGCGGCGAGGATGGCCTGGCGCGGCGCCATTTCCAAGCCACCGCGAAAGCCGTCGGCGTCGCCTGGCAAATGGCGACCGGCGCGGATCTCAGCCTGCCCGAGGTCGAGGGACCCCGACCGCTTCCGGTGCGCATCGCCAACAACTACGTGGATCGGGTATTGGCCGCCGCCGAGTCCGACATCGTGGTGGCCGAACAATTCGCAAGGGTGATTGCGTTCCTTGACCCGCCAACAAGCCTGTTCCACCCCGCACTCATCGCCCGGGTCGCCACGACCAACCTCCGCCGGCGAAAAGGCGATCACGCAGGCACACAACTCGCAGCGATTAGGTGACCTACCGCGCAGTGGGAACCGCTATCCGCGAAGCGTTCGGCGTCTAGAAGCCTCCGAGGCGACTTTCACTGCGGCACAGGTAATCAGCGAACGCGATCACCTGTCGAAGTTACGGAAGAGATACGGGGATCCGGGCAAAGACCTGAACGCGCGTGCCACCGGCGCTGCGGTCACCCTCCCGCACCGAGTCCATGAAAGCCGTGTCTCCTTCCCTAGAACGGAGACGCGGCGATGTCGCTTGTTTCAATCACCCAGCATTCCTTTGAGCACCCCGCGTACACGCGGTTCAACCTGGAAGACTGCGTGCGCCACGCGCGGGTCGCTGCAGTAGAGCGCAGCTACGTCTGCAGGTCCGGTTTCCAGGATCGCACCCCGGGATAAGGAAGTGCTCGTCGCATGGTTCCGAACTGACAGCACAGACGAAGCGGCACAGCAATTGTCGATCGCTCCAACGACCGTCCGGACGATACATGCAGCGAATCCGTGCGAAGTACGCTGCGGTTGGACGATCTGCCACCACGGAGGCGGTCATACTGGTGCCTGTCATACAGGGCGGCATCATCGGCCTCGACGACTTTTCACGCCGTCAGGCCCTACCCGCGGCTCCGTTTCAGCGTTCGCGGCCGCAGCGGGTTTCCATATTCAGAAAGGCTCGTTTGGTTCGCCTTCGGTCGGGTTGTCGAAGTCATCTGTGCCGGAGGCGGTGTGGGCGACGTCGTGTCCCTCTCCCACCCGCACACAGCCGGCGGTGCAGTCTTGCATCACGATGGTTTCGGAGCCACCCTGCACCACTCTCCACTTCCAGGCGGTTTGAATGGTGTTGTGGTCGGCAAGCATCGCGTCGCGATCACCGACGGTGCAATGCATCGTCCGGTTCGCGCTGTCACAGGTCTCGTGAAGCAATTCGTTCGCTGAGAGCCCCAGCGGGTTGCGAATCAATCGGACGCCGAACCGCTGCATCTTGTCGTGCACTTGGAGCCGCTCGCAGATGCCGGTCAAGATCGCCTCGTCGTCATCGCTCAGCGGCTCGGTGTCGAAGTCGTCCGGCTCGGCGAACTCCATGCCGATGACACCGATGCCAGCACTGATGGAATTATCGAATCGGACCGCTGTGGCGCTCAGCCCTTGCTCCGGGAACGCCGACCGCTCGATCGGACTGGTCTCGGTCTTTCGCGGTGCCCGCATGGTGTGCTCGACGAAGACCTCTCCTGGCGCCGGCTCGAAATGCTTGTGCAGCAACCAGATACCGAAGCGCTGCCACGCGTCGGTCAACACGAGATACTCGCCCAGCTCCTCCAGGCAGGCGCGGTCATCCTCGCCCAGCTCCCCGACGTCGGTGGCATCCATGTCTCGCAACGCCGCGTAATCCTCGACACCGTGATCCCGCATCGTCAGCATCGCTCATCTCCTTAATTCTGTACTTGTCGAAGAGATCTCCAACCAGCGGTGGATAAGCCCGGATGCTAACAAGGGCAATCGCACCGATTGCCAGGTTTGACGAGAACGCAACGCGGGCGCGACGTTGCGTACGAATCGTTCACCCGAAGTTGGGTTGAATGATGTGTTCGTCCCGTAGCGAGCCGCTCCCGCGCTCGGCTGTCGTAGCACGTCAAGCAGGTTGGTCGAACTGCAGATGGTGCAGCTGGGCGTAGACGCCGTCGAGTGCCAACAGCTCCTCTTGGGTGCCGTCTTCGACCACGACGCCGTCCTTGATGACGATGATCTTGTGCGCATCCCGCAGCGTGCTGAGGCGGTGGGCGATCGTGAGGACCGTGCGGCCCTCCATCAGTCGTTCCATGGCCTCGATCACCAGATGCTCGGACTCGGCATCCAGCGCCGCCGTCGGCTCGTCGAGGATGAGGATGGGGTTGTCGCGAACCAGTGCCCGAGCGATCCCGATGCGTTGGCGCTGACCGCCGGACAGCGTCGTGCCGCGGTCGCCAACCAAACTCGCGTAGCCGTCGGGCATGCGGCTGATGAACTCGTCGGCATTGGCGAGTTTGGCCGCCTCAATGATTTCCTGGTCGGAGGCATCAGGGCGGCCGAAGGCGATGTTGTCGCGGATGGTTCCCCGCAACAACACGGTGTTCTGGAGCACGAAGCCGATCTGGGTGCGCAGTCCGTGCAGCGTGTAATCGGCGATGTCGGCACCGTCGATCGTGATGCGGCCGCCGTGTAGGTCCCGGAATCGTGGAATGAGGCTTACGAGAGTCGATTTCCCGCTGCCGGTCGGTCCGACGATGCCCACCAGCTGTCCCGGAGCGATCGTGAACGAGACGTCGCGTAAGACCGGGACCTCCGGGTCATAGCCGAAGGAGACGTTCTCGAACGTGATCTCGCCCTTGAACGCCGGCGGTTCGACCGGGGTGGGACGTTCCGGGATCACGCTGTCGGCGTCGCACACCGCAGTGACTCGCTGAAAGCCCACCGAAACCTGGGCGAGCGTGTTGGTCATTTGAGAGAGCGCGCGTACCGGCTGGAAGAATCGCGCGAGGTAAGCCAGGAACACGGTCAGCGCGCCCGCTGTCATCGTCCCCGCCAGGATGAGCAGGGCGCCGCGCCACAGCACCAGGCCCGTGCACACCGCGATCACCAAGCTGACCACCGGCGAAAGCATCGCCGACAACCGTCGCGTCTTGAGCCATGCCGTCACAGTGTCCATGCTGACCTTCCGGAGTTGACGGTCTTCGTAGTCCTCGCGGGAGTACGCCTGTACCACCTCGATCGACTGAAGGCCCTCCTGCAGCGTGGAGAGCAGGTCGGACTGGCGCGTGCGGACGTCCTTGACGGCCGTTTTGATCGCTTTGTTGACGCGCACCAGGAAGATGATCAGCAGTGGCGTCACCGCGAGCGCGATCAGAGCGAAATCCCAACGCAGCCAAAACATCACAACGATCATGGCGACGAGCGTCAGGGCGTCGGTGGCGATGTTGAGGGTGGAGGTTGACAGGAAGCTCTGAATCGTTTGAACGTCTGTGGTGAGGGTGCTGAGGATGGTGCCGACCCGGTTGTGGTCGTAGAACGCGAGCGACAGTTGCTGCAAGTGGTGATAAAGGCGCACGCGCAGATCGTTCCCGATGCTTTGCCCCAGCTTCTCCGTCGAATAGCTGGCGACATAGAAAGCTGCGCCGCTCACCACCGCGATCGCGACCGTCGCGATCCCGGCCGCCGCGGCGATGTGCGCCTTGGTGGTGCCGCCCACCATCGGGAACAGCCATGCGATCCATGTCGGGGGAGGATGGCTTGCGACGACGTTGTCCAGGATGACCTTGAGCGGCCAGGGTGCGGCCAGGCTCATGACCATCGACACCAGAGTCGCGGCCAAGATGATTGCGAGGGTCCGCCGGTAGGGGCGGAGCAAGTCACGAAGCAGTGGCGGCACGGCAGGCGTCTCCTGGTTCGCAGACAACGTTCAGCC
>Ga0207693_10004265_pt1 | contig 12121 bp, 10 predicted proteins | sample LARL81metaG_FD_184347 | JGI IMG/M metagenome (GOLD analysis project Ga0207693, IMG submission 184347) | Corn, switchgrass and miscanthus rhizosphere microbial communities from Kellogg Biological Station, Michigan, USA - LAR L8-1 metaG... | ecosystem: Host-associated > Plants > Roots >...
CTCGACCGCATTCATGATCGAATGGTCGCCGCCTGGGCGTCGCGGCTTTTTCGGCAGCTTCCAGCAGGTCTCTACCGCCGGCGGTTCGTTGCTTGGCTCGGCCATTGCCGCCACCCTGACCTCACTGTTGAGTTCCTCGGCGATGCTCGATTGGGGCTGGCGCGTTCCGTTCATCCTGGGCGCGATCCTGCTCATCGTCGGTGTCTATTTGCGCCAGAACGTCGACGAGACTCCGTCTTACGAAGCCAGCCGGCAGGCGGCCGCCCAAGAGCCGGTCGTCTCTGGCTTGCCGCTCGGGGCACTGGCCTTCGGGTTCACGATCTTCTGGACCGTCGCCTATTACACGCTGCTCGCCTGGATGCCGAGCTTCACCCAGCGTTTCGCGGGCCTCGCGCCTTCCGAAGCGCTGTGGTCGAACACGATCGGCCTCGTCGCGATGATCACCGCTGTTCCGATCTGGGGTGCACTCTCGGATAAGATCGGCCGCCGGCCGCTCCTGATGGCCAGCGCCGTGAGCATCGGTCTTCTGTCCTGGCCGTTGTTTTCGCTCATGGCCAAAGGCGGCGGCCTCGCTCTGGTGCTGCCGATCCAGATCCTGTTCGGCATTCTCTTGGCGCTCTATTCGGGTGCGGGGCCTGCGGCGATTTCAGAGATCTTTCCGACGCATCTGCGCTCGACCTGGATGTCGACCGGTTATAGTCTCGCGGTCGCGATCTTCGGCGGCTTCGCACCCTTCATCGCCACCTGGCTCATTCAAGCGACCGGCTCGCCGGTGTCGCCGACTTATCTCTATCTCTTGCCCGCGGCGGCAATCTCGCTCGTGGTCATCTGGAAGCTTAAGGAAACCAGCGGGACAAAGCTGAGTTGAGATCGAGATGCGCGGCCCTCGGCCAGGACTGCGCATTCATGTTGTTTGCCCGCCCTAATCTGCAAGAGGCAAATCCATGCTCATCCGGTTTGACGGACGTACCGTCATCGTTGCGGGAGCTGCGCGAGGCATCGGGCAAGCCATCACCCGCTCGCTGGCGAATGACGGCGCGCGCGTTGTCGCCTGCGACCTGCTTGTCGACGATCTCGTCCCGATCGCAGGCCGCGTAGATGGCGCGGGCGAGATCATCGCCGCCAAGGTCGACGTGACCGACGAGGCCTCCATCGCCGACATCGTTCGCGAGGCGGGCGGCGGCGCCGACATTCTCGTCTACGTCGCAGGCGGCGTGCGCGGCCAGAAGCCGCGCCCGCTGGAAGACGTGCCGGCGGACGATTTCGCAGGCATCGTCGACGTCAATCTCAAAGGAGCGTTTCTGTTCGCGAAAGCCGTCACCCCGGGCATGAAGCGCAAAGGCTCAGGCCGCATCGTCACCATCTCCAGCCGCGCGGGCCTCGCAACGAGCCTGACCGGCATTCAAAGCTATGCCGCCGCCAAACACGGCCAGATCGGACTTGTGAAACAGCTCGCCCAGGAACTCGGCCCGTTCGGCATCACCGTGAATTCGGTCGCGCCCGGCTTCATGGCGACGAGCCCGGATTACGAACGGCAGTGGAATGACTGGGCGCCCGCATTCCGCGAGAATTTCGCCAATACCATCGCGATGCGCCGCATGGGCGCGCCGCAGGACATCGCCGATGCCGTGACGTTCCTGGCCTCCGACCACGCCTCGTGGATCACCGGACAGACCATCGCCGTCACCGGCGGCCCGCTGGTGTAGACAACCTTCTTTCGCCGACACTCGAACGAACATGGGAGGACAATCATGAGCGAGATGGCAAAGCTCGAAGCGAAACTTGAGCCCTGGCAGTGGCCGGAAGCGCATTGGCGCGGTCTGGTCAACCATGTGCGCGCCGGCCGCACCTTTCGGCCGCAGGCGTGGAAGGACGGCAAACGTTGTGCGTTCGCGCTGTCCTTCGATGCCGATCACGAGACCAACGAGCTGCGTGACGGCGGCAAGTCGATCGGACGCATGGCGTGGGGACAATATGGCAATCGCGTCGGAGTGCCAAACCTGCTCAAGCTGCTCGCCAGGCATGCGGTGCCCGCGACATTCTATGTGCCGGCCGTTGTCGCCCTGCTCTATCCCGACGAGCAGTGCCGAGTCATCGCCGAAGGTCACGAGATCGGCATTCATTCATGGATCCATGAACTGAACTCGGTGCTGCCCTACGAGGCCGAGAAGGATCTCATGCTGCGGGCCGCCGACGTGCTGGAGAAGACGACGCAGGTGCGGCCCGTCGGCGCGCGCACTGCCTCCTGGGATTTCTCTCCGTACACGCTGCAGATCACCAAGGAGGTCGGCCTGCTCTACGACTCCTCGCTGATGGCCGACGTTGATTGCTACGAGCTGGTGCTTGACGGCGAGCCCACCGGCGTGGTCGAGCTTCCCGTCGAATGGATCCGCGATGATGCGCCCTATTTCATGATGCATCGATTCCAGGGCCTGCGTCCCTACACGCCGCCCGCCGATGTCTTCGACGTCTTCCGGCGCGAATTCGAGGCCGCCTATGAAGAAGGCGGCATATTCCAGCTCACGTGCCATCCGCACATCATCGGCTACCGCTCGCGCATCTGGATCATCGATGAATTGATCCGCCTCGCAAAAGCGAAGGGCGATGTCTGGTTCGCAACCCACGCCGACGTGGTCCGCTTCGCCCGGGATAACGCAGCCGACTGAAGAGGCGGACCATGACCAAGACTGCTCTCGTCACCGGCGCTGCGCGCGGTATCGGCCGCGCCGGCGCGCTGACACTTGCCGACGCCGGCTTCGACATCGTTCTCGTCGACTTGCTCGAACCCGAGATGCAGACGACCGCACGGGACATCGAGGCACGCGGCGTACGTGCGCTCACGTTCCAGGCCGATGTGAGCGACTTCGGGCGTGCAAGGGCGATCGTCGAACAGGCGACGACGACATGGGGGCGGCTCGATGTGCTCGTCAACAATGCCGGCGCACCGTCTCCGAAGCCGATCCTCGAAATCAGCGAGGCCGAATTCGACCGGGCGATCGCCGTCAATCTGAAAAGCTGCTTCAACTATATTCATGCGACCGCTCCGGTCATGCTGGGACAGGACACCGGCGGACGCATCATCTCGATTTCATCGCTGAACGCGCTGTCAGGTGGCGTGACCAGCGCCGTCAGCAAGCACGCCTATGCGGCCGCCAAGGCCGGCATCCTCGGCCTCACCCGCTCGCTCGCCAAGGAGCTCGGGCCGAAAGTGTCGGTCAACGCGATCTGCCCGGGCGTCATCGCCACCGAGCTGCTGCGCGACTTGATCAGCCAGCGCGAGGCGCAACTGACCGCCGGGATTGCAATGGGTCGGGTCGGCACACCTGAAGATGTCGCCAGCGTCGTGCGCTATCTCGCCACTGAGGCACATATGTTCATCACGGGTCAGCACATCGTGGTGGATGGCTTTCAATGGAGCTGTTGAGCGCAGCTTTTACTCACCCTTCGGGAATTTACCCGTCCGCACCCGCGGACAGACCTTGGCTATGGCCTATGCAAATGGGGTGATAGGCACGGGCCGAAACTCGTGCTACTCGGCATCCCCAAGAAACCGGCACAAGCCGAAAAATAATATCAGGGAGAGATTTGATCATGATCGCGCGACGCAGGCTTCTGACGGTTGGGGCGACCGGCCTCGCGGCATCGGTGGCGATGCCCTTCGTGGGGCGAACCGGATGGGCTGCCACGCCGACCCATACGCTCAAGCTGACCTTTGCCGACACCCAGAGCCATCCGCTCTACGACGTGCTCAAGCGCTTCTCGGAAGATGTCTCGAAGCGCACCTCCGGCGCCATCGACATCCAGGTGTTCAGCATCGGCCAGCTCGGCAGCGGCACCAACATCCTGACCGGGTTACAGACCGGCATCATCGACTTCTGCGCGCATACGTCAGGCTTTATCGACACCATCTTCCCGAAATTCCAGGTCGTCGATCTGCCATTCCTGTTTTCCGACTCGGCCTCGGCCGAACGACTGCTCGACGGGGCGACGGGCACCAAGCTGCTCGAGATGCTGCCGACAAAGGGCATCTACGGCCTCGGTTGGGGCCATTGGGGCTGGCGCGTCGTGTCCACCGTCGGCAAGAAGGCGCCCGAGCCGGCCGACATGAAGGGATTGAAGATCCGCGTGCAGCCCGGCGCCATCTTCGCGGCGACCTTCCGCGCGCTCGGCGCAAGCCCGGTCGCGATCGATCTGACCGAAGTCTATCTCGCGCTGTCGCAGCACGTCATCGACGCGGTCGAAACACCGATGATCTCGCTCGCCGCGACCAAGCACGATGAGATCGTGAACACCATCAACATGACCAATCAGGTCTATAACGTCGGTGTGATGATGGCGAGCAAGTCCAAGTTCGACACGTTGCCGAAGGACGCGCAGGAGGCCGTTCGCGCCGCGAGCGTCAACCTCACCAAGGACTGGCGGACCACGATCGCCGCCAAGAGTGAGGAGATCGCGGAACGGTACAAGACCAAGGGCATGACGATCGTCGAGCCGAACCGCGACGATTATCGCAAGGCCACCGAAGGCGTGTATCCGCAATTCAAGGACATCATCGGCGCCGATCTCTATGACGCTGTCCTCAAGGAAGCCGGGCATGCTTGAGCCGCTATCGGCCTTGCCCGATGGCGAGCTTGCGACAGTAACCGGATCGGCCCATCCCGCGGAGCCCGCCGTCAGGCGGGGTCCGGTTGCGGATCGCGTCCGCGCCGGGTTGAACGGCATCGACCGGGCGTTCCGGGCGATTCTGGTAATCGCGCTGGTGATCCAGCTTGCGATCGTCCTGACCGGGATCGTTTCGCGCTTCTGGTTCGACGAGTCGCTGCTCTGGGCCGATGAAGCGGCCAAGCTGTTCCTGTCGCTGACAGCCTTCGTCGGCGGCGCGCTGGCCTTTCGCGCCCGCCACCACACGACAGTGGAGTTCCTGACGGCGAAACTTTCGCCGCGCTGGCGAACCTCCGTCGCGATCGGCATGGATCTCCTGATCCTGGTTGCCGCGGTGGTCGTCGGCGATGTCTCGCTCGACCTGCTGTCGATCTCGTCGACTTCGAACACGCCGATCCTGCAGATCAACGCGGCATGGCTGGTGCTTCCGCTCACGGTCGGCCTCGTGCTCACCGCGCTGTTTGCCATCGAGCGGCTGGTCTATGTCTATGTCTCGCGCGAGGTGCTTCCGGTTGCGATCGTCGTCGCGCTGATGGCCAGCGTCGTTTATGCGGCGAGCATCATGCCGTCGCTTCATCTCGCCAACGGCACGGCGCTCGGCGTCATGTTGATCGCATTCCTGCTTGCGATTCTCGCAGGACTTCCCGTCAGCTTCGCGATGCTGCTGGGCTCGGTGACGTTCCTGATGATCAGCGGCGTGGCCCCGCTGATCGCGGTGGCGCAGAACACCTTTGACGGCACCAGCAACTACATTCTGCTCACGCTGCCGTTCTTCATCTGGGCCGGCCTGATCATGGAAAAGGGCGGCATCAGCCTTCGCCTCGTCCGCTTCGCGATGACGCTGGTCGGCCACATGCGCGGCGGCCTGCTGCAGGTCGTGGTGCTGACGATCTACATGGTGTCGGGCATTTCCGGATCGAAGATCGCCGATGTCGTCGCAGTCGGTTCGGTGTTGCGCCGTGAATTGCAGCGCCAGGGCTACAAGCCCGAACAGGGTGCCGCCGTGTTGGCGTCATCAGCCGCCATGTCGGAGACGATCCCACCGAGCCTTGCCATGCTGGTGCTGGGATCGGTCGCGCCGATCTCGATCGGGACGTTGTTCATCGCCGGCCTGATGCCGGCTGCGGTCATCGCCTTTCTGCTGATGGTCCTGAACTATGTGCTGTCGCGGCACCGCAAGACGGCCTCGGCGCCGCGCGCGACCGGAGCGGAATTGCTGCGCGCGACCATCGGCGCCGTGCTGCCGCTGGTGATGCCGGTCATCATGGTGATCGGCATCCGCTTCGGCGTCGCAACGCCGACCGAGGTGTCCAGCGTCGCCGTTCTGTATGGCCTGATTTTGGCGTTTGCGATCTATCGCGCCGTCGATCTCAAGACACTCTACCAGATCGCGGTGGACTCCTGCCTGCTGGCCGGCATGGTACTGTTCATCATCGCGGCCGCGTTTTCGTTTGGCTGGACGCTGACTGCGGCGAACCTGCCGGCAGACCTCGCCGCGATCCTGCATTCTGCAGGTGACAACCGCATCGTGTTCATTCTTGGATCGATCGTGCTCCTGATCGTAGTGGGATCGCTGCTCGAGGGCCTGCCGGCGCTGATCATTCTCGGCCCGCTATTGATGCCGATCGCGGGCCAATACGGCATCGACATCATCCACTACAGCATGATCATGATCCTCGCGATGGGCGTCGGGATCTTCATCCCGCCGATCGGCATCGGCTTCTACGTCTCCTGCACGGTGTCGGAGAGCCGCCTCGAGGCGACCAGCCGCGCGATGCTGCCCTATCTCGCAGTCCTGATCATCGGCGTTCTGGTCGTGGCCTTTGTCCCCTGGTTCACGCTGGCGGTGCCGCGGCTGATCCAAGGGAATTGAGCGGCGACGGCGCGCCCAAAAGCGCGATGAGATCAGGTTGAATCGTCATCGCGCTTTAGGTCTCGCTTGAGCATGATAAAATCGCGACACACCTTTCCGGATCATGCTCTAGCCGCGATATTGCGCTGGCGGTTGGGGATTGTTCGCCGGATTCGTGTCGTGCTTGGAAATCCGTGTGATCAGTCGGCTGCCGAGCAGAGGCTGAAGGTCTGCCTCGAGCGCGTCCGCCAGCGGTTTGGCATAGACTTCCTGATCCTCGACATAAAGCGTGAAGGCCTTGACGTATTTCGCCTGCTTCGCAGGATCTTCGATCGTCGCCTTCGTCCATGCGTAAAGTGGATATTCTTCGATGCCCTGCCTTTCGGCTTCGACCACGTAATCGGCGAAGGCATCGAACTGCGATTTCATCGTCGCATGATGCTTGGTGAGGATATCCGCGAGCGGCTTGATCGCGGGATCGCCGGGATCGCGCCTCGCCACGCCAGCAAGCTCGTCACCGAGATAGATCCGAACCTGATAATCCCATTGCTTATCCATCGCCGTCCTCCTCTCACCGCCTACAAAACTCTATCCGACGACCCTTGTAACGCCTTTTCAGGTCGGGTCACATCGGTCGCGCGGCAGGATCGACGATGGCAGGGATCCTCTAAATGGTCAAAGCTGCCGTCAGCATCCGGACATCCCTGAGTGACGGCAGATCGGCAACCATTTTCACGACCTCGCGGGCCTTTTCGACCGGCAGGCCGCCATAGCTCGCGCAGCCGTGGAACTTGTCGGCCACCTCCTCCCAGCTCATCGGGTTGGCCGGGCTGCCCTTGCCGAATTCCGCACGGCCGCTGACGCGGCGGCCATCGGTCAGCAGGATATCGACGATGCTGGTCATCTTGTGGAAGCCCGCTTCATTGGCTTCCTCGTTCACATAGAAATCGACCTTCTTCATCATCGCGACCGTCTCAGGCGCGCGCACCACTTCGTCGGTGTATTCGGTCAGGCCCGCGCGGCGGCGCAACGCCAGGATGGCAGCGGAGAATGGCATGCTGAACTTGGCCTGTAGTTCGTTGGTGGGACTGTTGTGCAGCAGGGTCGTCGGCATATGATGGTTCGTGCCGACCCGGATGCGCTCGATCTGCTCCGGCTTGATGTCGTGCTTCTCGATCAGTTCGAGAATGACGGACATTGCGGGATGAGTGAGCGACCCCGACGGATGCGGCTTGATGGAAATGCCGGGCTGCGCGAACGTCCAGGGCGCACCGAGCTTGCCGCGGATCGCGGCATCCTCATATCCGCCGCAGGCGGCATGATAAAATCCGCGGCGTGCTTCCAGGATATTGCGGGCGGCCGAAAAGCCGCGCCCGACGAGATCAGCGGCCAGCACCGCGCTTTCCGCCGAGCGGCCGGGATGGAACGGCTTGGTCATCGTGCCGAAATTCTCGCGCAGGCCCGCCGACTGGCTCGCGGCGAGTCCAAGGACGCCGGCCGCATCGTCCGCGGACAATTTCAGCATGTTGGCGATTCCGGCTGCGGCGCCGAACATGCCGCAAGTGCCGGTGGTGTGGAAGCCGTCTTCATAGTGACGCGGATTGGCCGCTTCCGCGACCTTGCAGCACACCTCAATGCCGACATGATAGCCGGCGGTCAGCGCGGCCCCCGACAGGCCCTCTCGCTCGGCGACAGCCAGCACGCCGGCGAGCACCGGCGCGGTCGGATGCATCAAAAGCCCATAGACGCGGTTCGGCGCCATCGCGAGTTGGGTGTCGTCGAAATCATGCGCGTGGATGGCGATGCCGTTGGCGAAAGCGGCAAAGCGCGCCGGCACCCTCAGGCTCGTTCCAAGCACGGTGCACGACGCGTGACTGCCGCCGAAATCGCGCACATAGTCGTTGACGATATGCCCGGACTCGCAGGCACTGCCTGCGATCGCAAGGCCAAGCCCGTCGAGAATGGACTTGCGGCCCAGCTCGATGACACCGTCCGGCAGGCTTGATCCGTGCGATGACGTCACGAACTCGGCGACGTGCATCGTCAGCGACGATGGCGTTTCGAGGGCAGGATTGGCGGTCACGTCACACTCCGAAGCTCTGGCTGCGCATTGCGTTCCTCGTCATGAATCCGGACGCGGAAAATGACGAGCGTGCCGATCACCAGCACGACGATGGTGAGGAGAAAGACATTTTCCCAGTTTCGCGTCGCATCGAGCAGCCAGCCCACGATGATGGGCGACACCGCGCCGGCGGTGGCGAAACCTGTGTTGACGGCGGCGGTCGAGGTCGCGCAGTGCTGCGGCGAGGCATCCATGCCCAGCATCCAGATCGACGAATCCGCAAGCTCGATGAAGAAATAGCCGAGCGCCAGCGCGATCGTATCGACGGCAAGATCGGTCGTCACCAGCAGCGGAACGACGCAGAGCAGCGCGGCGACGAAGGAGACCACGATCACGTCGCGTCGCGCGCGGCGAATGCTGCCGGTTCGCTTCAGCCACAGATCGGTGGCAAGTCCGCCGCCCACCATGCCCAGCACCCCGAAAATCAGCACCAGCGTCGAGAACATCGCGACGCTCTTGATCTCCAGCCCGTGGGCGTGGCTGAAATAGAGCGGCACCCAGCTCAGCAGGAACCAGGAGAACCAGCCGTAGCAGAACGAGATGACCGTCGCCGGCCAGACCTTGGCAAAGAACTCCGGCCAGATCAGCGGCGTCGATGCGGCGAGATCCGCCCGCCCGATCTCGTCGGCGCGATGGCCGAGTGCCTCGACCTCGCCGCGCGTAATTGCCGGATGAAGCCTTGGATCATCCCGCAGATAATAAGCGACCAGTGCAGCCATCAACAGGCTCGCGACGCCGAGAATGATGAACGACCAGCGCCAGGACCAGAACAGGATCAGCGCGGTCACGACCGAGGGCGCGACCGCCGCGCCAAGCCGGCCGCAACCATGCATGATGCCTTGCGCCGAACCGCGCCGGTCCGCCTTGACCCAGCGGTTGATCACCGCGGACGAGATCGGATAGACGGCGGACTCACCCGTGCCGACCAGAAGCCTTGCCAGGATCAGAGTTGAGAGGCCGCCGACCAGTCCGGTCGCGATGGTGCCGGCGCCCCACAGAATGCCGCAGGCCACGAGGCCCTGCCGCGAGCCCACCGCGTCGGCAATCCGTCCGCCGATCACCATGAAGCAGGCATAGGTCACCGAGAATGCAGAGAAGGCCGTGCCGATCGACGCATTGCTCAGCCCCAGCTCTTGCTGGATGATCGGCGCGGTGATCGAGATGTTGGTGCGGTCGATGTACATGACGATCGCATTGACGCACAGAAGCGCGAAAATCTTCGTGCTGGCGGACACGCCGCCGGATTGAACGGCCACGAAACACCTCCCGAACTCTTATTCTTTTCGCGACTGCGCGTTGTTGCGCAGCCGGATCACGTCGTCCGCAGCCGCGGATCGAGTAGGCTTTAGTCCGCGAAGAACTTCTGCATGACGTCGAGCGTTTCCTTCGGCGCTTCCTCCTGCACGTAATGCCCGGCCGGCGCGGCCGCGGTGCCGACGATGTTGGTCGCGTATTTCGACCAGATCTCCTTGGCATTGTGGTTGCGGCCGACGCCGCCGGTCGCGCCCCACAGCAGGAATGTCGGACAGGTCACGCGCCTGCCGGCGTTGAAGTCCGCAGTGTCCATGTCGAGATCGCAGGACACGGTGGCGCGATAATCCTCGCACATCGCGTAGACCGTGCGCGGGTTCTTGATGCAGCGGATATATTCGTCGAGGGCTTCCGGAACGAAGAAGTCGGTGCCCTGCCTGGTCTTCGAGAGCTTCTTGCGGATGAAGAACTCCGGATCATTATTGATCATGGTCTCCGGATAGGGCGTCGGCTGGATCATGAAGAACCAGTGCCAGGAGAACTTGCCCCAGTTGAACGTCACATTGTTCAACAAATGATGCTGCGGCAGCATATCGACGAAACAGGCCTTTTTCAGCTTCTCGGGATAATCAAGACACATCCGGTGCAGCACGCGCGCGCCGCGGTCGTGACCGGCGGCCGAAAACGTGTCGAAGCCGAGCTTCGCCATCACCTCGACCATGTCCTTGCCCATCTCGCGAAACGAATAGGCATAATGATCGTCGCCGCCGTCGGGCTTCGAACTGTCGCCATAGCCGCGCAGATCGGGCGTCACCACGGTGAAATGCCCGGATAGTTCAGGCGCCACGCGATTCCAGGACAGGTGCGTGAACGGGTTGCCGTGCATCAGGAGCAGCGGCGGCCCCTTGCCGCCGTGTCGCAGCACGATGTCCACGCCGTTCACGTGAAGCGTTTCCTTCTTGAACCCTTCCATCATGAGCGGCGGCCTCCCGGTGTCTTGGTTGACCGCAACGCTCTGCCGATCAGGATCGCATGTCAACATAAAATCGTCGACGATTTTTGATCTTGATGGCGATGTGTTCGGGAACCCTGTATGATCGGACTTACGGATTCGAGGGATTGACCATTGCCGACCACCGCCGAGACCCTGCGGATTTACAAAGAGACCTCGCTGACAGGCATCGTCCGCGACGAGATCACGCGCCTCATCGAGGCCGGGGAATTGCTGCCGGGCGCATGGGTCAACGAGGCCGAGCTGGCGCAGCGGTTCGGGGTCAGCCGTGGCCCGGTGCGGGAAGCCTGCCGCGGCCTGGAGCAGATCGGCCTGCTCCGCTTCGTAGTCAATCGCGGCGCCTTCGTGCGGCAGATCGATCTGAAGGAAGCCGCCGAGCTTTACGACCTGCGATCGGCGCTGTTCGCGCTGGCCGGCCGGCTGTTGGCGCCGATCATCGATGCCAAGGGACTGGCCAGGCTCGAAGACCTGCTCGCGCAGATGGAAACGGCTGCTGCGAGTGGCGAGCTCGAGGAATACTACCCGCTCAATCTGCAATTTCACCGCGTCATACTCGAACTGTCCGGGAATGCGCGGCTATTGTCCGCTTACCAGAACTGCGTGCGCGAGCTGCATCTGTTCCGGCGCAGCGCGCTGGTCAGCAAGGAGCGTATGAAGTCCTCCAATCTGGAGCACAGGGCGATCTTCAAAGCGCTGAAGAGCCACGATGCCGCAAAGGTCTTCCAGCTCATGCAGGACCACGTCCTGAACGCGAAGGCGCGCGTCCTGCGCGAAGCGCCCTCGCAGTCGGAATAGCCGGTGCGGCACTGGCTACTGGCGCTCGGTTAGGGGGTCAATCTCCACGAGCTTCGTCAGTAAAGTCCGCCCGTACCCGAACGGACGATTGCGCGATCGGCGTCGGGCGACACTGCAAGTGGGCTGCCGTCGGCATCGCCGACCACCGAGTAGTCGTCCGGCGGCGCCGTGCCCGGCTTGAACGCCTCCAGGATCGATGAACCGCCCGTCCCCGCCGCCACGCGCAAGCCCGTCTTCGGGTCCACGCGGATCAGCCTGATCCCTGCGGGCATCTTGAACGGAATTGCCGGCCTGTCGGCCAGCGCAAGCTTCATGAAATCCCTGGCGATGGGACCGACGATGTGGCCGGCCTGCGCGGTCCTGCCCAGACTGCGCGGTTTGTCATAGCCGAGATAGAGACCGACGACGAGATCGGGAGAAAAACCGA
>Ga0207693_10004266_pt1 | contig 12120 bp, 11 predicted proteins | sample LARL81metaG_FD_184347 | JGI IMG/M metagenome (GOLD analysis project Ga0207693, IMG submission 184347) | Corn, switchgrass and miscanthus rhizosphere microbial communities from Kellogg Biological Station, Michigan, USA - LAR L8-1 metaG... | ecosystem: Host-associated > Plants > Roots >...
TGATCGGCAGCGTCTCGCGAGGCGTGCTCCACGAGAGCCGGCGCCCGGTTCTGATCGTCCGCGGCGCCCACGTTGCGGCGGAAGTGGGTGTTCCGGCGTGAGCGGCGGTTCCATAACGGACGAGCTCTGCGCCGGCGACCTGATGTCGCGCACGTTCGTCTCTGTGGCGCCGGAGGACACGCTCGGCGAGCTTTCCGAGCGCTTGGCCAAAGCTGACGCCGGTTCGGCGCTCGTCCTCGAGTTTGGGCAACTGAGGGGAATCCTGACCTCCCGCGACATCGTTCGCGCGGTTGCTGGCCGAGTCCATCCCAGCGCGGCGCGGGTGCGTGAGTGGATGAGTGCAGCACCCGTCACCGCAGGGCGCGACTTGCCCGTTGACGATGCCGCGCGGCTGATGCTGGAGGGCGGTTTCCATCACCTGCCCATCACAGAGGACGGTCGGCCGGTCGGCGTCGTCGGACTGCGTTCGGTCGTCAGCGGGCTTCGGCGCGGATTCCCGGGATGGTGATCATGCCTCTGCTCGTCGCCTACGGGAGCAAGCACGGATCGACACAGGAGGTCGCGGAGGCGATCGCCGAACGCCTTACGAAGAAGGGGTTCGAGGTCGAGCTTCGCCGCGCCGCGGACGTCGCAGATCTGACGCCGTACGGCGCCGTCGTTCTCGGAGGCGCGTTGTACTTCGGCCGCTGGCACGGTGACGCCGCTCGGTTCCTGGCCAGGCACCGGCGCGAGCTCGCGACGAAGCCGCCCGCGGTCTTTGGGCTCGGCCCGAAGACTGCCGATGCGCAGGGCCTGGCCGAATCGCGCGCACAACTCGACAAGGCACTCGCCAAGGTCCCGGAGGTCGAGCCGCGCTCGATCGCCGTATTCGGCGGGGTCATCGATCCGACGAAGCTGCGGTTCCCGCTTAGTCGCATGCCGGCAAGCGACGCGCGCGACTGGGACGCGATCGACGAGTGGGCCGGCGAGGTCGCCACGGCGTTCGAACCCCACGCGCTTGCCGGCCGAAAGAGCTGAGCCCATGACCGTCCGAGAGCACCTCCAGCTCCAAGAAGTCGACGTTCAGGCACTCGATGCGGCCAGGCTCGAGCCGCTGATCGGGCCCGAGCGGGTCGCCCGCTACGAAGGGATTGCCGAGGCGACCGAGTCGGCGATGCGAGGCCGGACGGTCCTCAACGTCAACTCGACCGCAGCGGGAGGCGGCGTCGCCGAGATGCTCCAGACGCTGCTGGCTTACGGACGCGGCGCGGGGCTTGACATCCGCTGGCTCGTGATCCAAGGCGACGCCGGCTTCTTCGAGATCACGAAGCGCCTTCACAACGGGCTCTACGGCTCTCCTGGCGACGGCGGCGCCCTCGGCGACGCCGAGCGGAGCCACTACGAGCAGACGCTGCGCCGCAATGCCGACGAACTGCTCGCGCTCGTGCGTCCCGACGACGTCGTCCTGATCCACGACCCTCAGCCGGCCGGTCTCGCCGCGGCGATGGCGAGCGCCGGCGCAAAGGTCGTCTGGCGCTGTCACGTTGGAGCCGACAAGCCGAACGAATGGACTGAGCGCTCCTGGTCGTTCCTGCGCCCGTACCTCGAGGACGTCGACGCGTTCGTGTTCTCGCGGCACGCCTTCGCTCCCTCCTATGCCGAAGAGTCGAGAACGCATGTGATCCCCCCGTCGATCGACCCCTTCTCGGCCAAGAACGAGCCGATCTCGAAGCGAAACGTCCGCCTGATCCTCGGCTACACGGGCCTGATCGCGGGTAACGGAGCGGTGCCCGCAGTCCCTTTCACCCGCCGCGACGGCTCGCCCGGGCGGATCAACCGGCGCGTGGAAGTGCTCCAGACCGGGCCGCCACCTCCTGCCGACGCGCCGCTGGTCGTCCAGGTCTCACGCTGGGACCGGATGAAGGACATGCCCGGGGTGATGAGCGGCTTCGCCGACCATGTCGATCACGGCCTCGGCGCACACCTGCTGCTTGCGGGCCCGGCCGTCACCGGGGTGGCCGACGACCCCGAGGCCGCGGCGGTGCTCGAGGAGTGCATTGAGCTCTGGCGGGCCCTACCGCACGCCGCGCGCAGCCGTGTCCACCTCGCCTGCACGCCGATGGCCGACCCTGACGAGGCGGCCGCGATCGTCAACGCGCTGCAGCGTCATGCTGCCGTCGTCGTGCAGAAGAGCATCGCCGAAGGCTTCGGACTCACCGTGGCGGAGGCGATGTGGAAGTCGCGGCCGATCGTAGCCAGCGCCGTCGGAGGGATCGTCGACCAGATCGCCAGCGGCGCGCATGGGCTTCTCATCACTGACCCCTCCGACCTGCCCTCCTTCGGCAACGCCGTGGAGACGCTTCTTCGCGACCGGACCGAAGCGGCCCGCCTGGGCACGAACGCACGGGCTCGCGCGGGCGCGGAGTTCCTCGGCGACCGCCACCTGGAGCAGTACGGTCGGCTGCTCGCACAGCTCGGCTAGAGGCCGTCATCGCCGCGAGCAAGCTGCCTGAGAACTACGGGAAACCCGCAAGTCGAGCCCGGTGATGCCGCACGAACGTCGCGGAACGCCCCCGATGGCAAGGACGACCGTCGCACCGAGACTGCGAGAAAAGTCGAGGCAGGAAGCAGACCCCGACGCGACGGAAGGAGAATCATGCGGAAGGTATTCGAAATCGGAGGAGTAGTTGCAGCCGCCGTCTTGATCGCGTTCGGCATCGCGGCGATTGTGATGGGCTTCAACGGCCGCTCGACGGTCACAGACAGCCTCAAGCAGGAGCAGATCGTCGGGACGCCCGACATGACGCCGGCGGCAATCAAGGCCGAGGCGAAGGACGCGGGCCTGGCGGTCAACAAGATCAGCTTCCCGACGCTGGCTGTCGCGGGGAAGGCGATCAACAGCGGCCCCCGGGCGCACGCGTTCGCGGGCTACATGCGCATCCACGCGCTCGAGGCGACGCAGGGTCTGCCGTACTCGCAGATCGGTCGCTATCAGGCACTGCCGAATGCTCCGAAGCAGTTCACGGACGGGATCGGCGGGACGAACGACACGAAGTACGCGGTCGTCGACCCGAAGACGAAGCAGCCGGTGGACAACGGCCGGCGCAACGTCTGGGTGACCGAGACTGCGCTCTCGACAGCGCTCAACGCCAGCTACATGGCTGACCGGATCGCCCTCTTCGGAGTGGTGGTCGGGATCGCGCTGCTGCTGAGTGGGTTCGGGTTCGCGATCCTCGCGATCGGCGGCGCGCTTCGCAATCCGCAGACGGTCTTCACCGTCTTGCGGAAGCGCGAGCCCGTGGCCAAGCCCACGCCCGCTGTACACGCCTAGACGGAATCCTCCGTCGCTCGAAAAACGGGCCGCCTCCGGGCGGCCCGTTCGCTATTCAGGAAGGTTCGAGGAGGCCCTCGTCCAATGCGTAGCGAACGAGCTCCGCGCGGCTGGAGAGCCGCAGCTTCTGCATGATGTGCGCTCGGTGCGTCTCCGCCGTACGCACCGAGATGTAGAGCTCCTTCGCGATCTCCTGGTTCGTGTGACCGAGCGCGAGTAGGCGCAAGACCTCGCGCTCGCGGTCTGAGAGTGGGTCCGCTTCCGCGCGTCGCCGCTCGGCCGTCTCGGCCGAAACGAGCCGGGCGCCCAGCTCGGGATGTACGTAACGCCCACCACCGGCGACCTCCCTGATCGCTGCGACGAGCTCGGTGTCGGCGGCCTCCTTGAGCACGTACCCACTCGCGCCGGCCTCGAACGCTTCCCGCACATAGCGCGGGTCGTCCTGCATCGAGAGGACGAGCACCTTTGCGTCGGGGAGCTCGTGCAGGAGCTGCGGGACAACCTCGATCCCACTCTGGTCGGGCATCATCACGTCCATCAGGACGACGTCCGGCTTCGTGGTGCGGGCCTCGAAGATCGCCTCACGGGCACTGCCGGCCTCGCCGACCACGTCCAGGTCCTCTTCGGCGTTGACGAGCATGGTCAGACCTGCCCGGACGACCGCGTGGTCGTCGACGATCAGGATGCGAGCGCTCACTGGACGGGCACCTCGGCGGCGATTGTCGTCCCACCATCATGGCCGGACTCGACCTCCAGGCGGCCGCCCAGAAGGGCGAGGCGCTCACGCATGCCCATGAGCCCGTAGCCGTCGTCGGTCTGCTCGGCCGGGTCGAAGCCCTGTCCGTCGTCCTCCACCACTGCTTTGACGGCCCCATCTTTGCGGGCGAGCAGGATGCTGACCCGGCGGGCCTGAGCGTGCTTGACGACGTTCGTAAGCGATTCCTGGACGATTCGATAGAGGGCCGTCTCGACCTCTTCGGGAAGTCGTTCGCCCGCGAGTGCTGTCTGGAAGTCGACCGAGATCCCCGTCTGCTCGGCGAACGACTCGGCGAGCCGCTCCAAGGCGGCGACCAGGCCGAAGTCGTCGAGCGCGCTCGGTCGCAGCTCGACGGCCAGCCGGCGGACGTCCCGCAGCGTCGAGACGACGAGCTCCCGCAGTTCCTCCGTCGCGGCACGCGAGGCGGGATCTTTCGACCTCTCCTCCAGGGCCTTGAGCCCGAGCAGGATCGACGTCAGCGCCTGCCCGGTCTCGTCGTGGAGTTCCCGCGCCAGTCGCCGGCGCTCCAGCTCCTGGCCCTCGACGACCCGGCGGAGAGAGTCGCGCGCAATGCGCTCGGAGAGATCGACCGCGAGGGCCGCGCGGGCCGCGAAGGTCTCGGCGAGTCGCAGATCAGTGTCCGTGAAGCGGACGTCGGCCCCGAGCTTGTCGTGAGCAGCGAGCACCCCGATCGCCCGTCCCCGGACGAGCAGCGGCACCCAGAGACCGGTGCTGGCTCCGATCAGACGCATAGCCTCATGGTCGACGTCGGGGTCATCCAGCACCGAGTCGACGCGCTCGCTCTGGCGACGCTCCAGGACGCGGCCGCTCTTCGAGGTGGAGCGGGTCATCGTCGCACCGGTGAGCTCGCCCCGGTCGCCGGCCACGGCAGCGAAACGCAGCTGGTCGTCGCCGCTGGGGAGCAGGACCGTCACCAGACGGGCGTCGAGCAGCTCCCGCAAACGGCGGGCGACCAGGTCGAGCAGCCGGTCGAGGTCTGTCTCCGTCGCGAGGGCGTTCCCGACCTCGTTCAGCGACTCGAGCTGCTTCGACCATCCCGTCGCGGCCTCGTACAGGCGCGCGTTTTCGATCGCGACCGCCGCCTGGCTTGCGAGCAGCTCGACGAGCTCCTGGTCCTCGTCCGTGAAGTCCTCGCCGCCGGCCTTCTCGGTCAGGTAGAGGTTGCCGTAGGCGACGCCTCGCAGATGGATCGGAACGCCGAGGAAAGTGCCCATCGGCGGATGATTGGGCGGGAACCCGACCGAGCGGGGGTCGTCGCCGAGGTTGTGGAGCCTGAGCGGCGCGTGCTCGCGGATCAGGACGCCGAGGATCCCGCGCCCGCGGGGAAGCTCGCCGATCGCGGCGTGCGTCTCCGTATCGATCCCCGTAGTGAGGAAGCGCTCGAGCTCGGAGCCGCTGCGGTCGATCACACCCAGCGCTGCATAGCGGGCGCCCGTGAGCTCAGAGGCCGCCTCGACCAGCCGCTGCAGGAGTGCATCGAGCGACAGCTCCGAGGTGATCGCAACGCCGGTCTTGACGAGCGCGCGCATGCGGGTTTCGTTCGAGCTGACCGCGCCCACATCGTCAGCCTACTTCGGTACGGCGGCGGGGCGATAGGCTCGCGAGGCGCCATCGACCAGGCCCGGCCCGGGCCGTGGAGGGAGGACTGATGCTTGACCACGTAACCGCAAACGTCGGTGACCTCGAACAGGCGAAGCGCTTCTACTCGCAAGCACTCGCGCCGCTCGGCTATTCGCTGCAGATGGACTTCGAAGGCGGCGCGGGCTTCGGCACCGGCGATGGGATGGCCGACTTCTGGCTCGGCTCGAGCTCCGAGCGAGGGCCGACGCACGTCGCGTTCGGCGCTCCCGATCGCGCTGCAGTGGACGCGTTCTACGAGGCGGCCACGGCGGCAGGCGGGAAGGACAACGGCGCTCCCGGCCTGCGCCCGCACTACCACGAGAGCTTCTACGCGGCCTACGTGCACGATCCGGACGGCAACAACATCGAGGCGGTGACCCACCGGCCGGAATGAACGCGCGCAAGGCTTTTCCGCTCCCTCGAGCCTCAGTCGTGGTTGCGGAAAACCCGCACGGCTTCTCCGTGGGCTTGCCGATGTCAAGCGCTGCCCGTGCGCGCGACACTGAGGGCAAGCGAAAGGAGGAGCCATGAAAGCGCTCGTCTATCACGGGCCTGGGCTTCGCAGCTGGGAAGAGAAGCCCGACCCCGAGATCCAGGAGCCGACCGACGTGATCGTCCGGATCGACTCAGCCACGATCTGTGGGACCGACCTTCACATCCTGAAGGGCGACGTTCCCGAGGTACGGCCGGGGACGATCCTCGGACACGAAGCAGTGGGCACGATCGTCGAGATCGGCGCAGCGGTGACAACGCTCGAGCCGGGTGACCGCGTGCTCGTCTCTTGCATCACATCGTGCGGCCGCTGCGCATTCTGCAGGGAGGGCCGCTACGGGCTCTGCACGGGTGGCGGGGGCTGGATCTTCGGCCACTTGATCGACGGCCTCCAGGCCGAGTACGCCCGCGTGCCGTTCGCCGACACGTCCGTCTACAAGCTTCCCGCCGAGTTGACCGACGAGCAGGTGCTGTTCCTCGCCGACATCCTCCCGACCGCCTACGAGGTCGGTGTGCTCAACGGCGCGCTCGCGCCCGGCGACACGATCGCAATCGTCGGGGCCGGCCCAATCGGGCTCGCAACGGTGCTGACCGCAAAGCTCTACACGCCGGGAAGGATCATCGCGATCGACCTCGCTGACTCGCGGCTGGAGAAGGCACGCGAGCTCGGGGCCGACGTGACGATCAACAGCGCCAGCGAGGACGCTCTCGCAAGGGTGATGGAGCTTACCGGCGGGCTCGGCGCCGACGTCGCGGTCGAGGCAGTCGGCGTGCCCGAGACATTCGAGCTCTGCACCGAGCTCGTCCGCCCCGGCGGCCGAGTCGCCAACGTGGGCGTCCACGGACACCCTGCGACGCTGCACCTGGAGAAGCTCTGGATCCGCGACGTGACGATCACCACCGGCCTCGTCGACACGGTCACGACCCCGCGGCTCCTGAAGCTGATCGTCGAGGGACGGCTCGACGCAACGCCGTTCGCGACACACCGATTTCCGATGGGCGAGACGATGGCTGCTTACGACACCTTCGCCGCGGCTGCGGAAACGGACGCGCTGAAGGTCGTGCTCGAAGCCGAGCCCGTGAGCGAGAAAGGAGCAAAGAGAGAGCTTGCCTTCGTCGGCAGCAACGCCTGATCACCGGACGGCCGCCGCGGTCGACGTCATCCTCCGCGACGGCTCGACCCTGAGACTGAGGGCGCCCGCGCGAGACGATGCGGGCGCCCTCGCCGCGTTCTTCACCGGGCTTTCGGAACGGAGCTTCTTCCTGCGGTTTCACGGCATTCGACCCGTCGACGACGATCTCGTCCGCCACTTTCTCGACCCTGATTGGCAGGACCGCGGAGTCCTGATCGGTGAGCTCGACGACCGCATCGTGGCGGTCGCCGAGTACATGCGGCTTCGCGACGAGCGTGCCGCCGAGGCGGCCTTCGCAGTCGCAGACAAGCTGCAGGGCCGCGGAATCGGGACGCGCCTGCTCGAGCGCCTCGCCGCGATCGCCGCCGAGCAGGGCGTCGAGCGCTTCGTCGCCGAGGTGATGCCGGAGAACCGCGCGATGCTCGGCGTCTTTGAGGGGGCCGGCCTCGAGGTGACACGGGAGCTCGACGGCGGCGAGTTCGAGGTCCGCTTCCCGATCGCGCCGACGGAGCGCTATCGGGAGCGTGTCGACGAGCGCGACCACCTCGCCGTCACGGCCTCTCTCCGCCCCTTCTTCGAGCCGAAGTCCGTTGCGGTTATCGGCGCCTCGCGCCGCCGCGGCTCGATCGGCGGCGAGCTCTTCCGGAACGTCCTGGCGGCGGACTTCGTCGGCGCCGCGTATCCGGTCAACCGGGACGGTGAGCCGGTCGGCGGCGTGCCGGCTTACAAGTCGATCGCAGACGTGCCCGAGGTCGTCGACCTCGCCGTAGTCTGCCTGCCGGGGCAGCACGTCCTCGACGCGGCCGACGCCGCGCTCACGCGCGGCATCAAGGCGCTCTGCGTCATCTCCTCTGGCTTCGCCGAGATCGGCGCAGAGGGCCGCGAGCGCCAGGAGCGCCTGCTCGACCTCGTACGGGCGCACGGCGGCCGGCTCGTCGGCCCGAACTGCCTCGGAATCGCGGTGCCGCGGCTCGGCCTCAACGCGACCTTCGGCCCGCGGCCGCTGCCGGCAGGGCCGATCGCGTTCTCGTCGCAGAGCGGCGCGCTCGGGCTGGCGCTGCTCGAGAAGGCGTCCGAGCGGCGCCTCGGCTTTTCGGCGTTCGTCTCGATCGGCAACAAGGCTGACGTCTCCTCGAACGATCTGCTCGAGTGGTGGGAGGACGACGACGTGACGGAGCTCGTCCTGCTCTACCTCGAATCCTTCGGCAACCCGAAGAAGTTCGCCCGGCTCGCTCGGCGCGTCGCGCGCCGGAAGCCGGTGCTCGCGCTGAAGTCGGGGGCGACCGAGGCCGGCGCACGCGCCGCGAGCTCGCACACCGCCGCCCTCGCGAGCTCCGACACGGCCGTCGAAGCGCTCTTCCGCCAGGCCGGCGTGATCCGGGCGGGGACGCTCGAGGAACTGGTCGATACAGCTGCGCTGCTCTCGAGCCAGCCGCTCCCCCGCGGGCGACGCGTCGGCGTGCTCACGAACGCCGGCGGGCTGGGGATCCTCTGCGCCGACGCCTGCGCCGCCGCCGAGCTCGAGCTGCCGGAGCTGAGCGAGGAGACGCGGGCGACGCTGCGGCCGCTGCTGCCCGAGGACGCCAGCCTCGCCAATCCGGTCGACCTGCTCGGTTCCGCCACCGAGGCCACCTTCGAAGCCGTAATCCCGGTACTGCTCGAGGACAAGCGGCTGGATGCGCTGATCGTGCTCTTCGTCCCGCCCGTCGTCGCCGGCGCCGACGAGGTGGCGGAGGCGATCCTCGACGCTGTCGATCGCGCCAGGACGGACAAGCCGGTGCTCGCCGTCCTGATCAGCCGAGACGGAACGCCGGCGGCGCTACGGAAGGAAGGGAGCTCCGTCGCGTCGTTCGCCTATCCCGAGTCGGCGGCGCGGGCGCTCGGTCTCGCCGCCAGGCGGGCCGAGTGGCTCCGGCGGTCGGCCGGCACGGTCCCACCGCCACCCGAGGTCGACGTCACCGCCGCGAGGCGGATCGTCGACGCCGCCCTCGAGGGCCGCTCCGAGGCCTGGCTCGACGCCGACGCGACGCGCAGCCTGCTCGAGGCCTACGGCGTGCCGGTCGTGCCCCAGCGCGTCGCGCAGACGGTCGACCAGGCGGTTGACGCAGCGGCCGAGCTCGGACTGCCGGCCGTCCTCAAGACGGCGGCGGCCGGAGCTCACAAGACCGAGCAGGGCGGCATCGCTCTCGACCTCCGGGACCCGGAGCAGGTTCGCGCGGCCGCGGAGCGCATCGGGGCGCCCGTCCTCGTGCAGCCGATGGTCACCGGCGGCGCCGAGGTGCTTGCGGGCATCGTCCAGGATCCGGTCTTCGGCCCCCTCGTCGCCTTCGGTCCTGGCGGCATCTTCGCGGAGCTGATCGGCGCCGCCGCCTTCCGGATCGCTCCACTGACGGATGTGGACGCGAACGAGCTCGTCCGAGAGGGAAAGGCGGGCCAACTCGTCGCCGGCTTCCGCGGGACGCCGGCGGCCGACGCGCCCGCGCTCGTCGACCTGCTGCACCGGCTCTCGCTGCTGGCCGAGGAAGTGCCCGAGGTGGCCGAACTGGATCTCAACCCCGTGATCGCACTTCCCGACCGCTGCGTCGCCGTCGACGCCCGCGTCCGGCTCGCGCCGCCATCGCTCCGTCCTGCTCTCAAGAGCTGGTAACAGCCGACAAAGTCCGGCTCGCGCTGCGCGCGAGCCATGACGACTTTGTCGGGTGAGGATTAGTCGGAAGCGCCCTTGTCGCGATGGGCAAAGCCCGCCGCTCCGCGCAGTACGCAAAAAGCCGCAATGGCCCTGCGGTAACCCGGCATGAACCTTCAGGTCGCACTCGGATGCCGCGCCCCCGCTGAGCGTCGACAGTTCGGTAAACGAAGAAGGGAGCTTCCTGATGAAGCGACTACTAATCATCTTGGCAGGGTTCAGCGTCGGGATCGGCCTCACGGCCGGCGTCGCACTGACGGGGACGACACCGCAGCGGCAGGCGGCCAAGGCGCCGGCGAAGTCGACTATCACGATCAGGCACCAGATGAAGGGCTGCCACGCTTGGTCGGTCAACGGCGGTCCGTACCTGGCCATTCAAAAGACGACTCTCGCCCGCGGCGGCACGATCACGTTCCTCGACAACGACATCATGTCGCACAAGCTCTTGAAGACGAGCGGCCCCGCGGTCCGCTACCGCCCCGGCCCAGCGATGCGCCACATGAGCGCGTCGGTCCGCGTCACCTTCGGCAAGGTCGGCGTCTACAGGTTTACGACCAAGCCCGGTGAGGACTACCCCGGCATGGCGATGAAGACGATCGGCGAGGACAACGTCCTTCGCCTGACCGTTCGCGTGACCGGATGAATGCACGCTCGACCACCGGCCGGCCGCTGCACGTGTTGATCGCGGGCGGCGGCGTCGCCGGCCTCGAGGCTCTGCTCGCGCTCAAGCATCATGCTCAGGAGAGAGTCTCGATCGAGCTGCTGGCTGCCGAGCCTCAGTTCTGGTACCGCCCACTGGCCGTGGCCGAGCCGTTCGGGCTCGGCCACATCCACGGTCTCGATCTGAGCGACATCGCGGACGAGTTCGGTGCTCTCTTCACACTCGGCCGGCTGGACTCGATCGATCCCGAAAGGCACGTCGCCCTCAGCTCGGCGGGAACGGAGCTGGACTACGACGTCTTGCTGATCGCGGTCGGAGCGCGACCGGTCGAATCGGTCCCCGGCGCTTTCACCTTCCGCGGGCCCGCCGACAGCGAGGCGTTCCGTTCGCTGCTCGGGGAGCTCGCGGAGAACGACACAAAACGCGTCGTCTTTGCACTGCCCGGTGCGGTCAGCTGGCCGCTGCCGCTGTACGAGCTCGCGCTCCAGACGGCAACTCGTCTCCCGAACCTCGAGGTCGTCGTCGTCACGCACGAGGAGGCGCCGCTGGAGCTCTTCGGGCCGGCCGCCCGCTCGGCGATCGCGGACCTGCTCGCGGACCGTCGAATCCGTGTTCGCACGAGCTCATACCCGGTCGCCTTCGAGAACAGATCGCTCGTGCTCACGCCCGACTGGGCGCTCGAAGCCGATCACGTGGTCGCTCTGCCGCGGCTGGAGGGGCCCGGGATCGCGGGCATCCCGAGCAACTCGCAGGGCTTCATCGTCACCGACGGCGGCGGTCGCGTGACCGGCATCGACGACGTCTTCGCCGCCGGCGACGCCACCGCCTTTCCGGTGAAGCAAGGCGGCCTCGCGGCACAGCAGGCCGACGCGGCGGCCGAGGCGATCGCCTGCCTCGCCGGAGCCGACATCACGGCCAAGCCGTTCCAGCCCGTTCTGCGCGGTCTGATCCTCACGGGCGGAACGCCGCTCTATGCGCGGGCGGAGCTCAGCCGTGCCGGCTTCCCCACATCCGTGGCGACGGAGGCGCTCTGGTGGCCTCCCGGCAAGATCGTTGGCAGGTACCTCGCGCCCTTCCTCGCCGAGCGCTCGGGTGCGATCCTCGATCCGCCGGGGCGGTTCGAGGGCATTTCGGTCAACGCCGACCTGTCCTCGCTCGCGGCGGCAAATTAAGAGAAGCTTCCGGGGTGATGACGCGCGAACCAGGCCCTCTGTCGGTGGCCGAGCCGTTCGACATCGCCGGCGCCAAGGCCAGACTCGCCGCGGCAAACGGTGGCTACGAGGTCGTCCATCGCTCGCCCGGGCTCGAGCTCGGCGTGTACGTCCTAGCGGCGCCCGAGGCAGACCGCCAGTCACCCCACGATCACGACGAGGTCTACATCGTGCTCGAGGGCAGCGGCGTGCTCGAGGTCGAGGGAGAGAACGTCGAGCTTCGCCAGGG
>Ga0207693_10004268_pt1 | contig 12118 bp, 9 predicted proteins | sample LARL81metaG_FD_184347 | JGI IMG/M metagenome (GOLD analysis project Ga0207693, IMG submission 184347) | Corn, switchgrass and miscanthus rhizosphere microbial communities from Kellogg Biological Station, Michigan, USA - LAR L8-1 metaG... | ecosystem: Host-associated > Plants > Roots >...
AGAAAACGGACTATGTTGTTGCCGGCACTGACGCTGGTTCAAAGCTCGACAAGGCGAAAGAACTCGGTGTGCCCGTCATCAATGAGGCCGCGATGGAGAGATTGTTCTGATGTCATTCTGAGCGATGCAGTTTGCCGCCAGGGACCTATGCAGTTTGCTTGTGACGGCGAAGTGCACAGGTCCTTGGCCCGCGCCTCAGGATGACGCCACTCGGACCAACTTCACCCGTGAATGCGCCAGTCCAAACGGATGCTCGAAGCTCAAGTAGAAGAGGATCCCCTTCTCTCCCGCACTCGGACCGATCCCGATTGGCATCGCGACTCCCGGTACGATCTGCAGTCCTCGATTCAAGTTGTAAGCCCAGCGCACTCCCGGACTTACCATCAGGCCCTGCGACCGCTCAGTCTTCTGCGGACCTATCACCTGCTCGCTGCTGGTCCACAACGTCTCCAGCAGAAGGTTCAGCCGCGGTTTCGCCAACCAGACGATGGACTGGCCGAGATTTACACCCAAGGTTTCAGCCGCATTGTGATTTTCATCGAGCGCGCGGGGCATCCAGGTGGCGCCGACGTTCCAATGCGTCACCCAGTGCGTCGAGTGCTGGATGCTGATCGGCAAGTTAGTCTGAAGACCTGTTCCGCCGGAACCGCGGCCGTAGAGGTGGTTTCCGGTGGGAAACAAGACCGTCAATCTAGGAGCGATCGCCAGTTTCGTCTCACCGCTGCCTACGAGTTGATATCGATAGTTGAATGCAGTGTCGCCCCAACCTGCGCCTGATCCCGCAAAGTCTCCTGCATGAGTGGCAGCTAGAGTCACGCTCAGTTGATGCTTGAGAGTGCGTAACGGCCATTCATCGGTTTGCGTGTAGATCCAGTCGTGGCTATTTGTGAGGTGCTCAAAGCTGCTGATGTGCTGAATGATGCCGTCTTCCTGGTTGTAAGCCTCCTCGACCAGGAAGCTGTTGTCTTGGATTGGTCCCGCGGAGGTTGCTGATGTTTCGGAATCCGCAGTGGTTTGGGCTTGCGTTCGAACCACGCTGAGCGAAGCGAAAAGCAAGGGGAGGAACAAAATCAGATAAGTGCGCATGGGCTCTTTCCTAAATGAAAATGAAATTCAATTTCATTTAGTAAAGATAGGCGTACCGCGTTTGGTGGGATGTGATCGCGATCACGCTTGTATGTGGAGCGAAATCAACGAAGAAGGGACTGCAGCGCTTGAGGAGGCTCACCCATTCAACTGGGACCGAAGTTTCGCCCAAGTGTCGTCCAGCGTCTCCGGCAGCACGCGCGTCTCCCCAACGACTGAGACAAAATTCGCGTCTGCGACCCAGCGCGGAAGGATGTGCATGTGAATATGTCCGGCGATCCCCGCGCCGGCAGCCTTACCGATATTCATTCCGAGATTGATGCCATCCGGCCGGTACAAGTCGCGCAGAACGGACTCCATTTTTTGCGACAGGGTCATCATCTCCTGCGCAGCGTCGCCCGGAAGCTTCCGCAATTCATCCAAATGCGTGTAGGGGACAACCATGACGTGCCCCGGGGTGTACGGATACGCATTGAGAATGACGTAGCAGTGCTCTCCGCGGTGCACGATGCCAGCTTTTGAATCGTCCTTCTCTTTCGGAGCATCACAAAAAACACAGCCCGTCGTTTTTTCGATGCCTGAGACGTACGCATAGCGCCACGGCGTCCATAAATAATCCATAGCAGGGCAGGGTAGCAGATGAGAGTTTGTTCGGAAACTGTAACGCTGAAACGTGGCTGTAACATGCGTCAGATTTGGGGTTTGACACTGTTCGCGCACGGTTGTTATAGTCGAAGAGTTCCCATTGGACGCGGGTTCTTTGTAAAACGTCCGACAGCTGGGATTGTTGAAGCTCACTCGCCAGGGTGGGCCCACCACAACCAAACGACTCATCCAGCAGTCCGCTGTGCAGGCCCCGCATCCGTTACCAGAGAGGCATAATCTTGTTCGACGATACCACCACTCCCCACGATTCAGACTCCAACTCCGCTGTTGCCACCGAAGCCGAGCCGACCTTGGAGCATAACCACTCAGAACTGCATTCTTCTGCCGAAACCGACCAGCCAGCCGCGCTAGCTGCCGAAGAGAAGACTGCCCCAGCCGAGGATTTCGCTTCCGCGCTTGAGACCTTCACCACCGAAGCCGAAGAGGCTGTCAGTGATGATCGCGTCATCAAGGGCACGGTGTTGAAACTCACTGGCACCCATGTGGTCGTCGACATCGGCGCGAAGTCGGAAGGCATGCTCCCTCTCTCGGAAGTCCTCGATCATGAGGGTAAGCCCAAGTTCAAGCCCGGCGACGAGATTGACGTGATGCGCGACAAAGGCGAGACCGAAGAAGGTTACATCGCCCTCTCGCATCAAAAAGCGCAGCGAATTCACGCGTGGGAAGAAATCGAGAAGGCCTACAACGAGAAGAAGCCGATCAAGGCCATTGTGATTGACCGCATCAAGGGTGGTCTGACTGTCGACATCCATGGCGCGCACGCCTTCTTGCCCGGATCGCAGGTCGATCTTCGTCCCGTCCGCAACCTCGACGGCATGAAGGGTCAGACGCTCGAAGTGGCCGTAATCAAGCTGAACAAGAAGCGCGGAAATATTGTGGTCTCACGCAAGGATTTGCTCGAAGGCGAGCAGAATGAAAAACGGTCGAAGACCCTTGAGCACCTGGAAGAAGGTTCGGTCCTGACCGGAGTCGTCAAGAACCTCACCGAGTACGGCGCATTCGTCGATCTCGGCGGCCTCGATGGTCTGCTCCACATCACCGACATGTCTTGGGGACGCCTTACGCACCCCAAGGACCTCGTCAATGTGGGCGACCAGATTCAGGTCAAGGTGCTGAAGTACGACAAAGACAAGCAGCGCGTCTCCCTCGGATTCAAGCAGCTTACGCCTGATCCGTGGCTCGATGCCGAGCACCGGTATCCAGTCGGCGCTCACGTCGGCGGCCGCGTCATCAGCGTGACCGACTACGGAGCGTTCGTCGAACTCGAGCAAGGCATCGAAGGCCTCGTTCACGTCAGCGAGATGACCTGGTCGAAGCGCATGAAGCATCCTTCGAAGCTGGTCAACGTTGGCGATCAGGTCGAGTGCGTGGTTCTCAACGTGAATCCGACTGAGCGCCGTATATCGCTGGGAATGCGCCAACTGGCCACGAATCCCTGGGATTCCCTCCACGACAAATTCCCGGTAGGCACCACAGTAGAAGGCCGTGTGCGCAATCTGACCGACTTCGGAGCCTTCATCGAGATCGAAGATGGAATCGACGGCCTGGTCCACGTCAGCAACCTTAGTTGGACGAAGCGCGTCAAGCATCCTTCAGAAGTTCTGAAGAAAGGCGACCGGGTGAAAGCTGTGGTTCTGGCGATCGAGCCCGACAAGCGTCGGTTATCTCTCGGCGTGAAGCAGCTGCAGCCCGATGTTTGGGAGTCGTTCTTCCAGAGCCACCACATTGGTGATGTGGTGCACGGCAAAGTCCTGCGCGTAGCAGCGTTCGGAGCCTTCGTTGAAATTGCCGAAGGAGTCGAAGGTCTCTGCCACAGGTCCGAAGCCACGGACGAAAGCGGCAACCCCTTGCACCTGGAGCCGGGCCTCGAGCACGACTTCAAGATCATCAAGATGAACCCGGACGAAAAGAAAGTGGGCTTGAGCATCCGCGCGGTAGGCGAAGAGGCTTCCCGCTCGGAAGTCGAAGCCTACAAGCAGCCGGTCTCGAGCACGAGTTCTACGATCGGTGAGCTGATCTCCTGGAAGCGTGCCAGCAACGAAAACAACTAAAGGTTTATTGTCATCCTGAACGGAAGAAGCAGCCTCGCCCAAAGCGGGGCTGTTTTGCGGTCGAAGCTTTTCTTTGCGATCTTCGCGGATGTTTCGCGTCCTCAGCGGTTTAGGGTTTTTCGGTTTGGCCGCATTTGGACGCCTTCCACACCCCTAGTCTAGAATCTAAAGTTTGCCTTCACTCATCTCTTCCATAGAGGACGACCTTGCCCGAAACAATTTACGACATAGCCATCATCGGCAGCGGCCCTGCCGGATACACCTCCGCCATTCGCGCCGGTCAATACGGCCTTAAAACGGCCCTCATCGAAAAAGACGGATTCCTCGGTGGCACTTGCCTCCACGTCGGCTGCATCCCGACGAAGGCCCTGCTCTTTAACGCCGAACTCTGGGATCACCTGAAAGAGGCCAAGGAGTACGGCATTGAAGGCGTCGACGCCCGCAAACTCAACTGGGCAGCTATCCAGGACCGCAAGAACAAGATCGTAACCAAGCACACCAAAGGTCTCGATTTCCTGATGAAGAAAAACAAAGTCGAGACCGTCAAAGGCTACGGCAAGCTGACGGGACCCGCGCAAAACGGGATCCTCACGGTGGAAGTGAGCAACAACGGCAAGTCCTCAAATCTTAAGGCAAAAAACATTATTCTCGCGACCGGCTCTGAAGCTCGCATGATTCCTGGGATGGAAGTCAGCGATCGCGTCCTCACGAATATCGAAATTCTGAGCCTTAAGGAAATCCCGAAATCGCTGGTGATCGTGGGCGCAGGCGCCGTAGGAGTGGAATTCGCATCGATCTACCGATCCTTCGACTGCGAAGTAACGATCGTTGAGATGCTGCCGCGTCTTGTTCCGGTCGAAGACGAAGAAGTGAGCAAGGAACTCGCTCGCGTCTACCGCAAGCGTGGCATCAATTTCCACACGAGCGCAAAAGTCGACAAAGTAGAGAAAACGAAAAGCGGCGTAACCGTTACAATTACGGTCGACGGCAAGCAGCAGAAGATTGAAGCGGAAAAGATACTGATCGCCATCGGACGCAAGCCGCGCACCCAAAACGTTGGCCTCGAAAAAACCAAGATCAAGCCCGAGCGCGAATTTATAAAAGTGGATTCGTGGCAGCGCACCGACGAACCCGGTGTCTATGCGATCGGCGACATCGTCCTCGGGACGCCGCAACTGGCGCACGTAGGCGCTATGGAAGGCCTGGTCGCAGTCGCGAAAATCGCCGGCAAGCCGTGCAAGCCGATCAACCGCGAACGCATCCCCGGGGCCACGTACTGCCACCCCGAAATCGGCAGCGTAGGCCTCACGGAAACTCAAGCGAGGGAAGCGGGATACAACGTGAAAATCGGAAAATTCCCGTTCACTGCCAACAGCCGCGCCAGCATCGTTGGGCATCACGAAGGCTTCATCAAGATCGTGAGCGACGCCGATTACGGAGAGATTCTCGGCGTCCACATCATCGGCCCCCAAGCGACAGAGCTGATCGCCGAAGCGGTGGCCGCGATGGAAGCCGAAGCAACTGTCGAAGATCTAACGTGGACGATCCACGCGCATCCAACGTTGGCCGAAGCAATGTTAGACGCATCGAATAGCGTGTACGGAATGGCGATTAACGCGTGAGGAGGATTGAGTAATTGGGAAACTAAGTAATTGAGAGATTTCGGATCGCCGAGGATTTTCAATTACACAATTACCAAATTACACAATTACTCAATGATCTCAGTTGTCCAACTCGGTACCATCGACTACGCGACAGGTCTTCGTCTGCAACAGCAACTCGTCGCTCTCCGAAAAGAAGAAAAAATCGGCGACGTCCTTCTGCTGCTAGAGCATAAGCCTGTCATAACGCTAGGCCGCAATGCGAAAGAACAGAACGTGGTTGCGTCACGTGAACTCCTGACTAAGCGCGGCGTCGAACTCTTCGAATGCGACCGCGGCGGCGACGTCACCTTTCACGGCCCCGGCCAGCTCGTCGGCTACCCAATCTTCGACCTCCGCGGATATGCAAGTTCCGATGGAAAGCGCAAAACACTGGGCGTAATCGAATTCGTCCGCCGCTTGGAAGATGTCCTGATCCGCACTTGCGCCGACTTCGCGATCGCGACAAAGCGAGTCCCGGGCCTCACAGGAGTCTGGACAGATTTAACGGCTGAAGTCGATCAAAGCGGTCAATCCCTTTCGGACCCTTTGTCATTCCGAGCCCAAGCGAGGAACCTGCTTTCTGCCGATGCCATCACGAATGCCGCCTCTGAAGCCAAACTCGCCGCCATCGGCGTCCACATCTCTCGGTTTGTGACCTCGCACGGCTTCGCGCTCAACGTAAACACCGATCTCAGCTATTTCAGCCTGATCATCCCCTGCGGCATCACCAGCAAGCCGGTCACCTCGATGCAAAAAGAACTCGACCGCGAACTTGACCTAAACACCGTAGCCGAATCCATCTCCCGCAACGCCGGCGGCGTCTTCCAGTCCCAAATCCTCTGGGTCGACACGCTCGATGCCCTGCTGGGCCGCACGGTCGGCGTCCCTATGAAACCGCCAGCCGAACTGCGAAAGCTTCATCAAGACGACGAGTCGACGTGGGCCTAAGGTAACGTTTCCTAACAGCAGAAGCCGACCAATAATCATGTGCGAGCGCGTTTGTCGAGTGCCAACGGCTGGAGCTTAAAATGACTCGGAGTCTGCTGCTTTCTCTGATCCCGCTCCTTCTTTTTTTGTCCAGTATGTCCCCGCTTTGTTCGGCGGACTCGGTGGCAGACCGGCAATTCCGCAACGCCGTCGCACAAGGCGATGTGGCAGCCGCCCGGATTCTTCTCAGCAATGGCGCTGACGTCGACTGCAGAAGCGAGCAGGGGACACGCCGCTGATGATCGCAGCCGAGAATCGCAATCTGGAAATGGCAAGATTGCTGCTGGAGCACGGTGCCAGTGTCTCCGCGCACGACAACGATGAAGACACAGCGCTTGACGAGGCTGCCAGGGCCTTTGATACGGAGATGGTTCGTTTGCTGTTAGCTGCAAATCCAGATCAGAAAGACAAAGATCAATCTCTAAACCAAGCTGCCGGGGACGGCCCTGTCATTCTAAAAGCAGTCGAAAAATCGGGGGCGCAGCAGGAACAACAAGGTCACAACGCGCCCGAGCCCTCGTGGGTAACGACAGTTCGACTCTTGCTCGACAGCGGCGCGAATATCGAGGCGAGAAATGCAGAAGGCGACACGCCGCTCTTGCGGGCTGCAGCATACGGCCAGACCGAAATCTTTCAGCTCCTTCTCGAAAGAGGGGCCAAGATGAATGTCAGAGAGAAGTGGGCATGACACCCTTGATTGCTGCGGCGTGTGCCTGTGCGGTAGCCACTATGAACGGCACTTATGACATTCTGAAGATCTTGCTTCAGAATGGCGTTGACGTGAATGCAAAAGATCACGACGGGAGGACAGCCTTGATGCTGGCCGCCAGCAGTCCTGACGATGTTTCTTCAGTAAAGCTCCTGTTGAGTCACGGCGCCGATCCGGTGCTCAAGGACAAGGACGGTCATACAGCCCTGGATTATGCCGTGAAAGCTTTGCGTCCGGATAAAGCCGCCGTCTTGCGAAGTGCAATGTTGAAGACGAAAGTCCACACAAACTAGCCCTTTTCCCCTCCCTCGCGATACCATCAATAAAAGCGCCTTCCGCGCGTCTTACATGGGGAATAGAAAAGCCAAGCCCAAAGCAAGTTCCAACGGCAGTCGTCCGTACAATGGTCAGCGATCGATCAAAAATCGCGTAGCAGCGGACGCATCCGTCCGCGCGCAAAAACAAAACGTTAAGGTCAATGGCCGCGGTAGCAGTGTCCGCACGTATGAAATCCCCGACTACCGCCTCGAGCACCCAACTTTCCCAGTCACGCAGCGCACCGAAAAAGACCGCCAGGGCCAAGAGCACGTCCACTACGAGGTCACCGGAGACCTCGACGCCCCCGTCCCTCCGATCCGCGACTCCAAGTATCTGAGCAAAGAGCAGGCCATCGAGATCTACCGCTACATGCTGCTCAACCGCAAAATGGAGATCGCCCTCGAGAACCTCTACAAGCAAGGCAAGGTCGTCGGCGGAGTCTACTTCGGACTCGGTCAGGAAGCCTGTTCCTGCGCCTCTTCATACGCGCTAGACAAAGACGACTGGTTCGCGCCCATGATTCGCAACCAGGGAGCACTTCTCGTCCGCGGCTTCGACGCGCGCGACACCATGATGCAGTACATGGCCAAGGCCGACTCACCTACCAAGGGCCGCGATGGTACTAGTCACTTCGGCGACATCGAAAGGCGCAACATGGTTTCGCCCATCTCGATGCTGGGAGACCTCATTCCTGTGCTCTCCGGCGTAGCTCTAGGCGCACGTTTGCAAGGACACGACATCGCCGTTATGACCTGGATCGGCGACGGAGGCCAATCCACCGGCGTCACCTACGAGGGCATCAACTTCGCCGCAGTGCAGAATCTCGGCCTGGTGCTGGTTGTCGAAAGCAATCTCTGGGCATACTCAACGCCATCAAACATGCAGTATCGCTGTGAAGATCTAGCCGAACGCGCCATCGGGTACGGCATCCCCGGCGTGATCGTCGACGGCACCGACGCCTGTCAGGTCTACGACGCTGCACACGAAGCCGCCGACCGCGCACACAAAGGCGAAGGCCCGACCATCATCGAGGCGAAAATGATGCGGATGAAAGGCCACGCCATCCACGACGCGGCAAACTATGTGCCGAAAGAAATGTTTGACTTCTGGAAAAAGCGCGATCCGCTGGCAAGGTTCGAGAATTATCTGGTGAAAGACAAAAAATGGCTGAGCCCGAAAGACCATGAAGCGTTGGTCGCAGAAGTAGAAGAGGTCATCGAAGCCGAAAGAGAAGTGGCCGTGAACTCCCCGATGCCAACACCAGAATCAGCAGAGGGCGGAGTTTACTGCGAAGACGGCTGCCACGAAATCAAACCGAAGTACGGCATGCCAAAAGTAAAGAAGGGAAGCGCAGCCTACAAAGAAACCGAAGCCGCCGTTCATTTGAAGTGAGCCTGTGGATTTCATGTTCATGCGTCACAGACGCGGATTGATGTTTTATGGAATTTTCCCTGGCATTGTCATCCCGAGCGGAAGAGAATGATGAGCGAAGCGAATTGTTCTCTGAAGTCGAGGGACCTTTGCGTTCTGCTGGGAGCGACCAAAATGCGCGACGAGCACATTTATTACATCTACATGATGCAAAGTTCTTCAAGACGCGCACTGTATATAGGCATGACGAATAATCTCCGCAAGCGAGTTTGGGAGCACAAGAATCACATTCGTGAAGGTTTTACAGACGATTACAACTGCACGCGCCTGGTTTACTGGGGAAGCTTCGACCATGTGGTGAGAGCGATTACTCGCGAGAAGCAGCTGAAGCGATGGCGCCGTGAAAAGAAGCTTTGGTTGATCGAACGAAAGAATCCGGGTTGGAAGGATTTAGCAGCCGATTGGTACCCGGCAGAAACACAAGGTCCCTCGACTGCGGTGCTCGTTCACTAATGTGAACGAGCATCCTCGCTCGGGATGACAGAACTTAGTGTGCGCTGCATATTTCGGAATCGTGATCATATTGTCATCCCGTGCGAAAGAGAACGGTTCGCGAAGCGAATCGTTCTCTGAGATCGAGGGACCTTGAGTTCTTTTACACGAGCAACAAACGATACCTTATGCAACTGACTTACCTCGAAGCCATCCGCCAGGGAATCTGGGAAGAAATGGAAAAGGATCCGACCGTCTTCTGCCTCGGCGAAGACATCGGCATCTACGGCGGCGCCTTCAAAGTCACCGACGGATTCATCGACCGTTTCGGCCCCGAGCGCGTCATCGACACGCCCATCGCCGAGTCCGCCATTGTTGGTGCCGCTTTCGGCGCATCTCTCACCGGCATGCGCCCGGTCGCTGAATTTCAGTTCATGGACTTCATCGCCTGCGCTATGAACCAGATCTCGAACATGGTCGCGAAAACGCACTATCTCTGGGGAGCGCCCGCCCCGCTCGTCCTCCGCGGCCCCAGCGGCGGATACGTCCACGGTGGCCCCTTCCATTCCCAAAATCCTGAGATGTGGTTCGTCCACAATCCAGGCCTGAAGGTGATTTGCCCAGCGACACCCTATGACGCCAAAGGTCTGATCAAAGCCGCCATACGCGACAACAATCCGTGTGTCTTCTTTGAGCACAAATATCTCTATCGCAGAATCAAGGAAGAAGTTCCAGCCGATGACTACGTCGTTCCAATTGGAAAGGCGCGCGTAGCAAGGGAAGGCAAGGACCTCAGCATCATTACTTACGCTGCGATGGTCCACACTGCGCTCGAAGCGGCAGACATTCTAAGCAAAGAAGGAATTGACATTGAAATTCTTGACCTGCGCACGCTCTCGCCCATCGACCGCGAAGCCATCGTGCAAACGGTAAAGAAAACAAACAAAATCATCATCCTCCATGAGCACTCCCGCACCGGAGGAATCGCCGGAGAAATAGCAGCCATAATCAATGAAGAAGCTTTCGACGACCTCGACGGCCCCATTGTCCGCATCGCCGGCTTGGACTCGGCGATTCCATTCTCGCCTCCGCAGGAGCACCATTACCTGCCGAAGCTGGAAGACGTAGTCCGCGAATCCCGCCGCTTGAAAGCCTACTGAAACATTCGGATCGAACGAGAGGCCCGAACGTACTACATCCGAAACAAAGTAAAAACCCACTTCTGGCAAAACCAACCAGAAGTGGGCACCCTTTCTGTTTTCCGGAAAACTACCAATTCACTTTCATCGCGAACTGGAACTGTCGTGGATCGTAGGCTGCGGTGGCCTGTCCAGCATTTGTGAATAGCGGGCTGACCGCCGCTACGTTGTACTTATTGGCAATGTTGAACATGTCGACGATGAAGTCGGCGCTCACGCGCTCGGTGAACGGAATGCGTTTCGAAAAACGCATATCGCCGAACGCCGTCCAAGGCGTGACTCCGGCGTTACGACCAAGGTTGCCATCAAGCTGAAGCAGCGTGGGCGTGGTCCCCAGCGGATTCGTTGCGCTCGGCAGGAACCCGAGGATACATGGCTCCTGAAACTGTCCCGTTGGGGAGTACTTCGATTTGTAGACCGTGCCGCAGGCCGGGTTAACCGTAGTATTCGGGCGGCTGGTTAGAGACGAAAGCTGCAGGTTGTCGCCACTGCCAGTGATGATGTTGAACGGACGCCCCGAAGCGATTTCCAGCAGCGGCGCCCACGTCCAGTAACTGAAGACCTTGCTCATGAATCCATCGCCGTGCAGTCTTCCAGTCTGGTAAACACCGCTGAAGACGAATCGATGGCGCTGATCGAACAGCGACGTGGAGCGATCGACCGCCGGGTAATAGCTGTCTTGTGGTGTCAACGTCGACTGCAAATCCGTCGAGTCGTCAATCGAGTGTGACCAGGTGTAGGACGCGAGGAATTCGTAGTGCGCGTTGAAGCGCTTGCGGAGATTAGCGCTGAATCCGTGATAGATGGAGCTGCCATTCGAGTAGTTTGCGTCCATGTCGCCGAATGGCACGCATCCAGCGAAGGTCGCCGGATCACAGGCATTGAATCCGAGAGTCTGGGCTAAAGCCGCAGCCTGTTGGATACAAGGCAGACCAAGTGGCCCTAGAGAGGCATAAGCGCCGATGATCGAGGGATTCAATCCGCCCGGTCGGAAGAAATTCATCAGCGGGGCATCCACGAAAGGCAACGGACTCGTCGGCAGCCCGCCGGGGCTGCAGCCGCTTACAGTGAACGGGCTCGCAGGTAGTGGCTGTCCAGCAACGGAAGCATCCACGAGCGCGGCATTAAAGTTCGAGACCATTAAATCGCCGCGAATCGTGTTGGCGTTAATCGGGCGATTGAGGTGACGCCCGCCATTGAAGTTGTAGGCGAGGCTGAGAGCATATCCATGGCCGAGATCCCGTTCTACACTCAGGTTTGCCTGTTGCGAGTAGGCGTAGACGAAATTATCAGCCTGCGGATAGCCGAACGGCTGAAAGCCCAGCGGAAAGAATGTGGATTGACTAAGGTAATTCTGGTTCAAGAAGAGCGATTGCGGAAAGTTCAATGATTGGAACTGTTGCTGATTGGGCAGGAACCCCATGGCAGTGGCTGCAGCAGGATTCAAAGTTGCAGCGCATGGATTCGACGGGCTCGGCACATTCACAGGCAAGCCCTGGAAAATCGTAATGCCATTGAGGTTGCCGGGGCTGCCGGCTCCAGTACACACCGACGTTCCCGCGAATGCCAGCTGTCCGCTAGAAGAGCCGTCAGAGG
>Ga0207693_10004269_pt1 | contig 12117 bp, 21 predicted proteins | sample LARL81metaG_FD_184347 | JGI IMG/M metagenome (GOLD analysis project Ga0207693, IMG submission 184347) | Corn, switchgrass and miscanthus rhizosphere microbial communities from Kellogg Biological Station, Michigan, USA - LAR L8-1 metaG... | ecosystem: Host-associated > Plants > Roots >...
CAAGGCCGGCATGCTCACGCGCGCCGCGCTCGGCGCCTATCAGAGGACCAACAATCTCAAGGTCGACTGCTGGCCGACCGCCGCCGTGCTTGCGCACATGCGGCGGTAGGTCAGGCTAGTCGCACACCTGGGTTTGGCGCGGACGGTAGCCGTAGCCGTCCCAAACCTGCATGGTCTCGATATGGCAGGCCGGGCCGGGTGCATAGCCGATGGGCTCGTCATAGTAGTCCGGCGGCGGAGGCGGCGGCCCGTAATAGATCGGCGGGGGCGGCGGTGCGGCGATCGCCGAACCGATGATGGCGCCGGCGACCACGCCGCCGACGATGCCCAAACCGACGCCGCAGCCGCGGCAATGCGCCTGCGCCGCAGACGGCATCGCCGCAGCCACCAGCGCGGCTGCGGCGAGCACAACAATCGGACACTTCATGCAACACCCCTCGAGCCGATGATTATCGGCCCGATGGTGCAGCTAGGCGGTTACGCCAAGCTTACCGGCAGAAGTAGGTCGGCCGCGACCAGCGCACCGGGCGGCCATCGGGGTCGTAGGCGGTCGGGCGGCGCGCCCAATAACCGCCGGCCGGGCAACCATACGGCGGCTCGGCATCGTATTCGTCGTAGGTGTAGTAGCCGGGATGGTTGGCGATGGCCGAGCCGATGATGGTGCCGGCAACAACGCCGCCGAGAATGCCGAGGCCGATACCGCAGCCGCGGCAGCGGGCGTCGGCCGGGCTTGGCACAGACAAGGTGCCGACGGCGATGGTCGCAATCGCCGCGAAAGCAAGCAGGGTCTTCTTCATGGGGTCTTTCCTCCGGTGACCGCGCCCGGGGTCGAATCGGTCGCGGGGTTAAGGCCTATGCTAAGCCCGTCCATCCAAGGACGAAAGCAGGCAGTTCCAATTTGGCGGAAGTGTGATGCCGGCGCACGACAGGCCCCGCGGCCGCGAAGGCCGCCGGGCCCGTGTCGTCATATCGCCCCCACACCGCTGTCAGCTCAGTCGCAAACCCGGACCGGGCGCCGGTGCCAACCCCAGCCATCGTGCCAGCGCCGATAGACCACGTAGCAATCGGGGCCGTAATAAGCTGGCCCATAATACGGGCCGGGCCCGTAATAATAGGGGCCGGGGCCGTAGTAGTAGGGACCGTTGGCGACGGCCGCCCCGAACAGGGCGCCGGCGGCCAAGCCGCCGATGACCGCGCCGGCGATATGCCCGTGGCGGGCCTGGGCCGGCTGCGGGGCTGCCAGGGCGGCGACGGCGATGGTCGCGGCGGCCGCGATGGCTGTCAGGGATTTTCTCATAGGCGCACCTCCTGAGAGTCGTTTGAACCCGTGAACTTTGAACGTCCGTCGTTTCGCAACCCTGCGGATGATCGAACCAACGACAACGTCCAGCTTGGATGCGAGGTTCCTGCCGCGGCACTGAATGGCCGATGAACGGCGCGTTTGGATAACGCCGCCGCGCCGTTAATTTTCGGCAAGATTCAGGGCGGGATTGCGACCAAGCAACCGTCGGTGCGCGGCCAAATAAAAATGGCCGGCGCTAGGCCGGCCATTGCATGGCACGTCGTTCGCGGCGCCGGTTACTTCCAGCCCGATTCCCTGTCGCAAGCCGCGCGTTCGGCCGGGTGCGACTTTTCCCAGGTCGAGATCGACTGGGTTTCGTTGTCGCTCATTTTGTTGTTCATGCAGGTGCAATATTTCAGGATGATGGCGTCGGATGCGCTGCCCTTATTGTCGGCTACGCACCGGTTGATCCATTTCACGTCGTCGGTGGTGGCGGCCAAGGCCGCGTTTCCGGCGAAGCACGCCCCCGCAAGCACAAGCAACGCAGTCGCGATTCTCATGTGTCACCCCTATGCCCGGTCCCTTCGACCGGATGACACACCTTGGCCTTGGCGCGCCCGATAGGCAAGGCTGAACCGGGGCCGCCGGAGCTCAGCCCTCCAGCACGCGACGGCGCTCGTCATATTCGGTCTTGTTGATGTCGCCGCGTGCAAAGCGCTCGTTGAGAATTTCGAGCGCGGAATTGCCGCCCCGGTGCATGCCGCCGCGCATGCCGCGCATCATTACGAGCATCACGACCACGCAGACGGCAATCATCAGGATCGGGAACAGGGGGAAGAAGTACGGCATTGGCCAAAAATCCGACCACATTTGGCACCTCCAGTTTGCTCAAGGTTGGCGGGTGCAGGCCTGGGGCGCCTTGCGATGGATCAACCATTGGTATGCGTCCTTTCGCGCCAGGCTCGCGCCGAAAAGGCCGTTGCGTGGCCGTGTTTGGCGTGTCCTAGTGACGAAAATTCGCCATGGAGACCGCCATGCCCACCGTCACCTGGGATCACGTCCATTTGCGCAGTCCCGATCCGGAAGCAACCGCGCAATGGTTCGAGCGCATGCTGGGCGCCGAGGTCATCCGCTCGACGCAGCAGGGCAAGCCGCGTATCGACCTCAAGCTCGGCGGCGCGCGCGTGTTCATCGCGCCGGTTGCGCCAAACGACGGCGTCAACCCAGCCCCGGTCACGCCCTATCAGGGGCTCGATCATATCGGGCTCTCGGTGACCGGGCTCGACGCCATCGCCGCCGAGCTCAAGGCCGAGGGTGTCGAATTCACCAAGCCGCCGCAGACGCCACGGCCGGGCATTCGCATCTGCTTTCTGCGCGGACCGCAGGGGATTTCGATCGAACTGTTGGAGCGGGACGCCAAGTATCAGTGAGCCGCGTTGCGGGAGGTTCCCGGAACCGGGACTTTTATTGTTCGCGCGCGCGGCTTGCAGGCTCGCGGGGGCTTTGCCTAAATCAGGGGGTGGGGAAAATGGAGAGGGAATGCTGCGGCTCACGCTCATCATCGGTCTCGCCCTGATCGTGACGGGCGCTGATGCGCGCTCGAAGAAAAAGCACGTGCGTCACGGTCCGCAGTTTCGGGCCGAGCGGATCGAGCACAGCCTGCGCAATCTGGCCCCGAACGAGCGGCTGATCCAGCTTTGCGACGTCACCGCCATGCAACGCGTGCGCAAGGAACAGCCCGACTTCAAGCCGGACCGCGCGATCGCCGACGCCATCACCACCGCCGTGGTCGAGCACAACACGGTCACTGCGCCGGGCGGCGCTTTGCGCAGCGGCGGCAAATGGTACGAACTCTCCTATTCCTGCACCGGCGCGGCCGACAACATGAAGGTGGAGAAATTCAGCTACAAGATCGGCGCCGCCATTCCTGAAGAGAAATGGGCCGCCTATAATTTGTGGCAGTGACGGGGATCGGTAGCCAGTAATCGGTAATCAGAAAAGCAGATGCAAAAAGAAGACCTCGTCGGCGCCTGGCGCGAGCTTGGCCGCGACTTTGTCGCCGGCGACGGCACCGTCAAGCCCGACATCGCGCGCACCTCGCAGATCATGTACACGCCGGACGGCTACATGGGCGTGGTCAATACGCCGGCCGGACGGCCAAAGGTCGGCGCGACGGCGAACCCGATGAATCTCGACGGCCTGAGCGCGCAGGAGCGCGCCGACGCGGCTGCCGGCGTGGTGGCCTATACCGGCCGTTACGAAGTCGACGGCGACTTGGTCAAGCACACGATTTATTCGGCGCTCAATCCCAATCTGCCCGGCACGACGCAATTGCGGCGCGCGACGCTTGCCGGCGACGACCTCACGCTCGCCACGCTGCCCGACGCCAAGGGCGATTATTTCCGCATCCGCTGGCGGCGCGCGAGCAAAACGTAAAGCGCCTTACGTGTCCTTGTCTTTGACCTGGGTCGCCGGCCGGTCGCTGCCGCGCGCGGTTTCGGTATGCCAGCGGCCTTTCTCGTCTTCGTATTGGATGGTCTCGGTGCGGCCGGGCACGCGCTGCTCGGCGGCGGCGGCCTGCGCCGCCTTGAGCGCGGCGGCGTGGGTCGGGAAGGTCTCCGAGAACACGCCTTCGGCCTTGTAGGCCCAGCCGCCGTCGTGCTCGACGATCTCATACGTGACTTCGGACATGGCGCACCTTTTGCGTTGCGATGAGTTCGGCGGCGTAAGGAAAACCCGGCGCCGCCGGCAATGTTCCGCCTTCAGGGGGCGGCCGACACCTTGAGAATGTCGATCAGTTTGCGGTCGCGCCAGCGCTGCAGGTCGGCGATGCTGCGCGAGCCGGCCTCGGCGGTCACCCCGTCGATGATCGTCTTCTGCACCTGCGGCGTCAGCCGCGTCTGCCCGAGATCGTCCATCCAGCTCTGCACCGGACCGGCAGCCAAATGCGACATGAAATGCGTCATGCCGCCTTCGCCGCCGGCGAGATGGAAGGTCAGATGCGGCCCCATCAGCGCCCAGCGCAAGCCCGGCCCGTAGGCGATGGCCGCGTCGGCATCGGCGACCGAGACCACGCCTTCCGCCACCAGGTGAATGGCCTCGCGCCACAGCGCGGCCTGCAAGCGGTTGGCGACGTGGCCTTTCACTTCCTTTTTGATGTGGATCGGGTGCTTGCCGATCTCCTGGTAGAATTTCATCGCGGCCGCGATCGCTTGCGGCGACGTCTTCTCGCCGCCGACCACCTCGACCAGCGGGATCAGATGCGGCGGATTGAACGGATGGCCGATCACACAGCGTTCGGGGTGCTTGCACTTGGCGATGACGCGGCTGATCAACAGGCCGGACGAACTCGACGCGATCACCACTTCCGGCGGCAGCACAGCGTCGATGGCGGCGAACAGGTCGATCTTCACATCCTCGCGTTCCGGGCCGCTTTCCTGCACGAATTCGGCGCCCTCGACCGCCGCGGCCGGCGTGGCGTGGAAGCTGAAATTTTTCGCGCTGGCGCCCGGCGCCACCCAACCGAGTTTTTCCAGCGTCGGCCAGGCATTGTCGATGAAGCGGCGCGCGAAGCTCTCGCCTTGCGGCGAAGGATCGCTGGCGCCGACCGCAAAGCCGCGCGCCAGGAAAATCGCGGCCCAGCTGGCGCCGATGGTGCCGGCGCCGATAACGGCTACGCGTCGTGTCATGGGGGAACTCGCTGGTGGTGGATTGACTGCGAAACGCAATGCTAGGCGGCTTCGCGCGCCGCCGGAAGCCCTTGGTATGGAGCGGGTTGCCGATCCGGCTCGCCGCTTACGCCGGATATTTGAACGCGGCCCACAGCGCCCAGAGCGCGCCGGCGAACAGCAGGATGGCGATGATCAGCATGATGAGCGCGATGCGGCCGGACGACTTCTCGCGTTCGGCTTCCGATTTGTAGGTGATGAGGAATTCCTTGACCTTGGCGCCGCGCGGGGCCGCGCCGATGCCGCCGCCCGCAATCGTAGTGCCGAGCACATAGACCGGGATGTCGGGCGCCAGAATGTGCTCCTTGAAGCGGCGGTCGTAACGCCCGGCGCCGAGCAGCGACAGGCCGATCGACAGCACGTCCTCGGCGACCGTGTTGCCGCTCTGGTTATAGACTTCGACCGCTTCGACCGAGGCGCCCTCGGCGTTAACCGTGACTCGGCCGCTCGCGTCCTCCACCTCGAAGGGCGCGTGGCGCTCGGTGGTGCGCTCGTTGACCCAGCGCGTCTCGCGCTTGCCGTCGCGATAGGTCACTTCCTCGCGCTCGATCTCGGACTTGGCATAGACGCAGCGCTGCTTGGAGAACTCGCCGCTGATCGGCGTGGCGCAGCGCACGGTGCCGGCCACCGCCACGAGGGTGCCGGACGCGGCCTTGGCGATGTCGGCGGCGCGGCCGATCGGCGTTGCCGCCATCAGCGCGACCTCGTCGCGAAACTTCTTCCAGAACCACAGGCAGATGAGTCCGATTAGCGCGATAACGCCGGCGGCGATGGCAAAACCCGGATTCATGATGCTCCCCCAGTCCGCGACCGGCGGACCGGCTTATTTCAAATGGCCGGCGCGGCGGCGTCAATGTCGAACCGAGGCCGCGCCGGCGAGGGTTGCAGCGCGGCCCGATTGCGCTTTGCCCGCGGCGGGCTAGGCTCGTGCGGGCGGGCACTTGCGAGACGGGAGACAACAATGGCTTTCACGGTCATCAGCAACAGCTTCAAGGACGGCGACTACCTCGGCAAGGATTTCATCCTGTCGGCCGATTTCGGCTTTGGCTGCGCCGGCGGCAACAAGTCGCCGCATCTGAAATGGTCGGGCGCCCCGGCCGGCACCAAAAGCTTCGCGGTTACCTGCTACGACCCGGATGCGCCGACCGGATCGGGCTTTTGGCATTGGCTGGTGGTGAACATCCCGGCCGACGTCGGCGAACTCGCGCTCGGCGCCGGCAACGCTGGCGGCAAGCTGCCGGCCGGTGCCTTGCAGACCCGCACCGATTTCGGCGCACCCGGCTATGGCGGCCCGTGTCCGCCCGAAGGCGACCACCCGCACCGTTATCTGTTCACGGTGTTCGCGGTGAAGGCCGACAAGCTCGATGTGAAGGCCGATACCTCGGCCGCCGTGGTCGGCTTCAACCTGCATTTCAACACGCTGGCCAAGGCCGAGCTTATGGGCCTGTTCAAGCGGTGAGAGGGCGCATCACGAGCAGGGCTTTGGCGCCCCGGCAACCGCGGCGCCGTTATATGCATTCTGCACCAGGCCGATGATGTCGTTGCCCGGCGGCTGGTAGGGCGCCGGCAACGGCGAGTTGACGTAGACCACGACCGGCACGTTGCATTTGAAGATGCCGGCGTAGCTCCAGACCATGTTTGCAAGATCCCCGTTCTTGCAGACGTAGGGGTTGGGACAGTCGTTGCGCACGGCGCAGTCCCAGCCGAGGCAATTGGCGATCATCTGCTGCCGTTGCGCGTCGGTCAGCAAGGTGTTGTTGGAGGCGATGCTGGTGAGCACCAGCAGAACGTCGCGCGGACTTAAGACCCAGCCCCCGCCGCCGCAGGACAAAGTCCACTTGCCCCAATCCGTCCCGTGCGTCGACCCCGCCGGATAGGGATAAGACAAAACGATATTGAATCCCGCCGCCGGCTCGCAGGCGCTGGTCGGGATGCCGACCGGCGCGAATACGTTGGCGTTCATGTAAGTGATGTACATATCCGCGCTCTTATTTGCACGCACCGGGCCGTCGGCGAGATTGTTGATCGGCTGGCCCAAAAGAGCGGGCAGCAGCTCACGGAAAATCGCAAAATTGCAATTGTTGTAGAGCGGCTGGTTTATATTGGTGGCTTGCACGCCGGCGGCGACGATCCCTTTCAGGATGGCGTAAGTCGTTTTATTGCCGCCACAGTCCGTGATGATCCCGGACCGATGCCTCAGCAATTGCCGAAACGTGATCTGCCCGATGTTCGGCCCTTGCGACCAGTCGGAATAAAGATAGGGCGCGATGTTGCTGTCGATGGTCAGCCCGTTCTTTGCCAGCAACTGCAGGACGGCCACCGCCGTCAGCGTCTTGCTGACGCTTGCCATGTTGCCGGGAATGGTCGGATCCATCTTGAGGCTCGGTGGGTCCGTATTGGTGCGCGCCATTCCGTCAGAGGCGATGAACAGCCCGCCGACCACGGCGGTGTAGCCGACGACTTTGCCTTTCAGCGCATCGGAGATGTTTTGCAGCAGCTTGGCTTCGGAAATGCAGCCCTGCGGATCGCAGGCAATGACATCGTTACTGTTCGGCCCGCAGCCGGCGGCGAGCGCCGCGGCAGCGAGCGCGCAGGTGGTGATCCCAATGCGTCGCATGGTGCCCCCTCGGTCGGCCGAGCAACCCAAGGTCCAGATGGCGCAGCATGCGCCAAGTCGGAGAGCGTTTCCAGAACAAACAACTAAAGATTGTATGAGACTTAATCGCAGTCTTTAATCCAAAAACGGCAGGCCGGCGCAGATCAGCTTGCCCGTTCCGGCGTCGATCGCCAGAAAGCCGTCGATCTTGCTGTCGCCGGAAGGATTGCGGTTCTTCGGCACGACGATGTGGAATTGCCAGACCGGCTTGGTCACTTTCGTGCCGCATCGGGTGGCGCCGGCGGCGAGCAATTGCGCGCCCGCGATGTTCTGCGCGATCTGGTCCGGCGTATTGCCGTAGGGGTCGCCTTTGAGGATCTTGGCGGCAGCGGCGCGCGCCTGCCGTTCGCTCATGGCGCCGGCCGCCTGCGTCGTTGCAAGCGAGCCCGCCAGCGCCAAGACCATGATGCCAGCCAGCGGTCCGCGACGGTGCATTTGCAATCTCCCATGTAGTTTTGGCGCGAGCCGGTAGACGCTACCGCCATTCCAATAGCGCGTCATCCCGTGTAAGAACGATGAGGGATCCACCTCGGATACAAAAGGTGGCGTTGGGGGGAATTAGCATGAGCAAGCGAGCGGCTTTCGTGGCCGGCGGGAGCCGGCCATGAACGAGTTTACCTATGCGTTGTTGATCGTCGGCGGCACCGTGCTTTACGGCGTGGTCGGCGTCATTGTCGGCCGCAGATTTGTGCGCCATCAGGTGGCCGAAGGCCATAACGACGTGCTGGTGCCGGTGTTCCTGACCGCGGGCGTGATCTACGCGGTGCTGCTCGGATTTACGGTCATCGCCGAATGGGAGTTCTTCGACGCCGCGAAGTCCAACACCGCCGAAGAAGCCGCGCTGCTCGTGCCGCTCTACCGGCAGACCCGGGTCATGGAGGAAGAGAAAGGCGGCGAGATACGTCACCTGATCCGCTCCTATGCCGAGCACGTCGTGCACGGATGGGACGCTTTCCGACATGGCCAGCGCAATACCGACGCCGGCCGCGACAGCAACGAGATGATCCGGGTGTTCGCGTCGATGACACCGGGCAACAAGGCGCGCGAACTGGTCTCGGCGCAATTCCTCCAGACCTTTTCGCAGATGGTGCTCAACCGCAACAAACGTTACGTGCATTCCGCCGAGTCGCTGTCGCCCATCATGTGGGTCGGCATCATCATCGGCGGCATCATCACCATCGGGCTCAGTTTCATCATCTTCATGGAGCGATGTTGGCCGCATGTGCTGGCAGTATCCGTCATGTCGGCGCTGATCGGCATGCTGCTCTTCATGGCCGCGCTGCTCAGCCGTCCGTTCAATGGACCGCTGGCGATCGAGCCGGCGCCCTTTGAGCAGGTGCTGGCGGTGTTCGACCAAGTCGACAAGGGGCAGTAGGGGAGCGTCATGCGGATCAGCAGTTTGAACACGCTTGCGCCGGGCGAGGTCGAGCTCGGCGTGGTCTATGCCTCGGTCGAGGGCGTCAACGAGAAATCCTATGACGAGTGCCTCGAACACCTGACCCACAAGGCCAAGGCGCTCGGCGCCAGCGCGCTGATCGCGCTGCAACTGGTGCAGAGCCAGTTTCAGTGGAACCAGCGCACCAGCCTGCTGGCGACGGCGGTCAAACAGGCCGGCCAAAAGAGCGCCGCCAAGCCGGCGCGGCGCGGCGCTTAGACGGTGCGGTAGCCGCCGTCGGCCATCACGATCGACCCGGTGACGTAGGCCGACAGATCCGAGGCGAGGAAGATCGCCGGGCCGACGATGTCCTCCGGCTGGCCGGCGCGGCCGAGCGGGGTGTGGTCGATGAAGATTTTCACCAGCTCCGGGCGCTCGGCGCGCACCTTCTCGTTCAGCGGCGTCTCGATGAAGCCTGGCCCGATGGCGTTGACGCGCACGCCGTCTTTGCCGAGCTCGGCAGCGAGCGCCTTGGTGAAGCCGGCGACGCCGTGCTTCGAGGTGGTGTAGGCGGCCGAGGACGGCGTGCGCAGGTGCATGAAGGCCTGGATCGAGGCGAGGTTGACGATGCGCCCCTTGCTGGCGCGCAACGCCGGCAGGAATGCCTGCGTCACGTTGAACATGCCGTCGAGGTTGACGGCGAGGATGTCCTGCCAGTCCTTGGCGACGGTGTCGGCATCGGCGGTGAAGGCGTTGCGCCGCGTGATGCCGGCATTGTTGACCAGGATCGAGACCGGGCCGACCTCGTCCGCAACTTTTTTCGCCATCGTCAGGCAATCGTCGCGTTTCGTCACGTCGAGTGTGAAGGCCTTCGCCTTGCCGCCGGCGGCGCCGATCTGCTTGACGGTCTCGGCGGCACCCTGGCCGTTCATGTCGAGCACGGCGACCTGGGCGCCTTCGCGGGCGTAGCCAAGCGCGATGGCGCGGCCGATGCCGGAGCCCGCGCCGGTGACGGCGGCGATGTGGTTTTGCAGCAGCATGGCCGTGCCCTCCTTGCGCGCGCCGCTAGCCGGCGAAGTCGCAGTTCTCGTTCTCGGTGCCGCTCGGCCCGATGAAATAGACCGCCGGCGTACGGCCGGGATGGAACACGCCGCGCTGGCCGTCGAGGCTGCCGCCGCTGAAGCGCAGCACGCGCGAGCCGGCGTCGTAGCTGTAGCTGCCCGGCTTGTTGTCGACGTCGGCATAACGGCCGCCGCCGAGCAAGGTGAAATTGAGGATCAGCACCGGCCGGCCGTTGAACCAGCATTCATAGCGCCCGGCCGGCGGGCCCGATTGCGCCTGCGCGCCCGAGGGCGCGAAGCCGGCGCAGGCCGCGGCGAGCGCGGCGGCGGCGAGCATTCGGCGTGACCAAAACATGACAGTTCCCCCTGCAAAGCTCAGCCGCCCCGCTCTTGCGCCTATCGCAGCACGTCCGGCCTGGCAAGCGCGTTGGCGGCGCCGGCTTGTGCTATAAGCGGCGAATGGCACGAGCACCGTTCCGCGATTCTCGCTCCGAGGCCGAGAAGGCCTTCAAGACCGCGACCACCAAGCCGGCCGATCTGCCGCCGGAGAAGCCGGCCGTGCCCGGCGCCAAGGAAATGGTGTCGCTGCGCATCGACCGCGACGTGCTCGATTTCTTCCAGGAAGACGGGCCCGGCTGGCAGGAGCGCATCAACGCCGCGCTGCGCAAAGCGGCGGGAAAATAGGCTAGGCTGCCGCCGACCAATCGCACACCCGGCAACAAGGAGAGCATGACCATGCGAGTCTCACACCGGTTTCGCACCGCCTTGATCGCGCTCGCCGCCGTGGCGGGCCTCGCGTTCTCGGCGCCGGCCGCGCGCGCCGACAGCGGCAGCATCAGCTTCAGCATCATCAAGGCCGGCATCGTCATCGGCGGTTCGGCCGGCAACGGCGTGCTCGTCTTCCACGGCCGCCGCTACCCGATCTCGATCGGCGGCATCAGCTACGGCTTCACCTTCGGCGCCTCCGAGACGCGCTTCCACGGCACGGTGAGCCACATCCGCCGCGCCTCGGATGTCGCCGGCGTCTATGCGGCGGCCGGCGCCGGCGTCGCGGTCGGGCCGGGGGCGCAGGCGATCGTGCTCACCAACCAGAACGGCGCGGTGCTCACCATCTCCGGCCGCTCGATCGGCGCCATCGTCGCCGCCGACCTCAACGGCATGGTGATTACGGTGCGGTGAGCGCAGCGCGCGCGGCCGGCGCCTCCCTGGCCGGCAATCGTGGCACGTGTTAGCCTTCCCCGGTCAACAGGAGGGCGACATGACAACGTCAGCGACGATCGGGCGCGGCTTTGCTGTGCTCTTTTTCTGTGCGGCTCTGGCCGCCGGCGGCACCGCCGGCGCCGGCAGCAAGATGCCCAAGTCCACCGCCACGTTCGGCGACAAGCTCAGCTTCGCCAGCGCCGGCGCGGACGACATCGACTACTTCGTGAGCGACGACAAGCTGGCCTTCACGCTCACCTTCAAGAACGCGCTGGAGGCGACGGTCGGCGCCATCCAGGGTTCCACCTCGACGGATCCGATCGGCACCAAGGTCTTCTCGGCGGTGATCCCGGCGAGCGGCAAGGCGATCGACACCACCTTCTTCGTCACGGCGTTCACCTCGGCGGAAGAAGGCGCCAGCGGCACGCTGCTGCTCAAGATCAACGATCAGCAGACCGTCATGCGCTTCCGGCCGGGCGAGGGCAAAGACACGCTGGTCAAGCTGCGCTACCGCGCCAAGCCGGCGGGCGATCTGCGGCTGACCTTGCTGATCCTGGCCGAGCACGACGCCGCGCATCCGAAAGCGACGGCGCTGGTGCACGTCAACACCATCGAGACCGACCTGGCGGCGGCGAGGAAGAAGAAGACGGCGAAGAACGACTAGCGCGCGCAACCGACGCCCGCTCCGCGCAGGCGCGGGCTTTCAGGCTATATTCGGCGGGAGTTGAAAGAGGCCGCCGGCTCGGAGGCGGCTCGGACGGAGAAAAACCATGAAATGGCGATTAGCGTTCGTCGCGCTGGTGGCGTTCATCAGC
>Ga0207693_10004270_pt1 | contig 12117 bp, 17 predicted proteins | sample LARL81metaG_FD_184347 | JGI IMG/M metagenome (GOLD analysis project Ga0207693, IMG submission 184347) | Corn, switchgrass and miscanthus rhizosphere microbial communities from Kellogg Biological Station, Michigan, USA - LAR L8-1 metaG... | ecosystem: Host-associated > Plants > Roots >...
CGCTCATTCGAACTCTGGAGCCGGATGTCGTCTTTCTCGACATTCAGATGCCCCAGGGCGGCGGCTTCGACGTCGTCGAACAGATCGGCGTCGATGAGATGCCAATCACTATCTTTGTGACGGCCTACGACGATCAGGCACTACGCGCCTTCGGCGTTCATGCGATGGATTACGTCGTGAAGCCGATGCGAGTCAGTCTGCGCGATCTCATGCAGCAACTCGACCCGGGCCACTTTCGACGCGTTCATCGCTCCACCATCCTCAACATCGATCGTGTTCGCGAAGTGCAGCCGTGGTTTGGTGGCGACTACGTCGTCATCCTTCAGGACGGGAGACAGCTACGCGTGAGTCGCACCTTCGCGCCGGACCTGCTTCGCCCCCTTCAATAGGTTCGATGAGAGACATCTCACGCCGATCATTCATCGAACAGAGCGCGGCCACTGGCGTCGTTATGCTCTTCGGCATCCGGAACGGGAGAATCGAGGCCCGCACCGCGAATGGACGTGCGACGACCGTTTTCGCTCCCAATCAGTGGATCGCAATCGATGAGAGCGGGACGGTAGCGCTCTGGGCACACAAGTCCGAGATGGGGCAGGGGGTGCGAACCGCTCTTCCCGCGATCCTGGCAGCCGAGCTCGGAGCGGACTGGCGAAAGGTCGTCGTTCGACATGCGGAGCCCGGTGCCTCCTTTCCGGACATGGGCACCTCGGGTAGCGGCAGCGTCGAAGACTCCTGGCGAATGCTCCGGCGCGCCGCGGCAACGGCGCGAGTCCAGTTGATTTGGGCCGCTTCCCGTCGGTGGAACGTCCCGGAGACGGAATGCATAACGAGTGACGGTTTCGTCCGACACCTTCCGAGTGCTCGCGCGCTGCCGTTTGGCAACCTGGTTAGAGACGCGGCGAGTCGGCCCGCGGCTAACGCCGTGACGCTGCGTCCTGACGCAGAGCTTTCACTTCTTGGAACCCGCTTCAGGAGAGTTGATACCCCGAATATCGTCGCGGGCCGCGCGGTATACGGAATCGACGTACGGGTTCCCGGGATGCGATACGCGGTGCTCGCCAGACCACCGGTGCCCGGAGCGACCGTGCAGAGTCTCGACGAGAACGCAGCGCGCGCCGTTCCAGGTGTGTCGGATGTCATTCGAACTCCGAGCGGCGTCGCGATCATTGCGTCAAACTCGTGGGCCGCAATCCGCGGTCGCGCAGCTCTGTCGCCGCGGTGGTCGGCAGACAAACGTGTCGGAGCGAGCACGGAGGCATTCGTCGATACCTTACGCCACGCGCTCGAAACGGGGAAAGTGTCTCGACTCGAGGGAGATTTCGCGGCGGCCGAGCGGAACGCCGCTCGCTCGATCGAGTCGACGTACACCACTGCATTCCAGGCCCATGCGGCGCTCGAGCCTCTCACCTGCGTCGTCGATCCCCGTGGAGACCGCTGTGAAGTGTGGGTTGGTACTCAGCGCCCGAACGGCGTGAAGCGTCTCGCATCGGAGATTCTGGGGATTCCGGAAGAGAAGATCACCGTGCACGTGGTCTTGATGGGCGGTGCCTTTGGGCGACGGATTGCGACGGACCACGCCCGCGAGGCAGTCGAGGTGGCGAAGCTTCTTCGAGAGCCCGTGCAATTGCTCTGGACACGTGAGGACGATTTCGCTCACGACATGTTCCAGCCAGCTCAAGTGAACCACCTGAAAGCCGCGCTGGCAGCGGACGGCACGCTGCTCGGCTGGCGGGAGCGAGTGGCGGGCTACCATCTGAGCATGTTCGGGCCAAGAGATCCAAACGCCGATCCGGCCGCTGACGAAGATCCGTGGGGCGGCTTTGACTCCCCGTACGTGTTTCCCGCGATGGATCTCACGCTCGCCACACTCGACGCGCCCGTGCCCACGGGAGCCTGGCGATCGGTCGACTATCCGGCCGGCGTGTTCGCTCGGGAGTCGTTCATCGACGAGATCGCGCATGCAACACACGAGGATCCCCTGACGCTTCGCCTCGAGCTGCTCGCGAGAAAGCCTAACGAGCCAGCGCACCGTAATGCGGCGAGAACGGGTGCGCGCCTGTCGCAGGTACTGAAGCGTGCGGCGGAGCGAGCCGGCTGGTCGGATCGCCGCGCGTGGGCGAGCGATGGGCGCAGGTGGGGACGCGGTCTCGCCTGCAATCCCTATCATATGGATGGAGCGATGGTAGCGCAGGTTGCCGATGTCTCCGTCGGCGCGAGCGGCGATATCCGCGTGCACCGAGTGGTGACGGCGATCGACGTCGGTCGCGTCATCGACCGATCGGGGCTCGAGGCGCAGGTGGAGGGCGGTGTTGCCTGGGCGCTTTCCGCTCTGCTGTACACGCGAGTGACGTTCGTGGATGGCCGTGCCGAGCAGACCAACTATAACCAGTTTCCCGTTATTCGCATGAAGGACATGCCGGCGCAGGACATCATCGTCGTACCTAACGATGATATGCGGCCGTTCGGGGCGGGAGAGCCACCTGTTCCGGCGGTCTACCCGGCGGTTGCCAACGCCGTGTTCGCGGCAACAGAGCGCCGTATCCGAGACGTACCACTCCGACTCACGTGAATCGACGCTCCGTCATCACCGCGAGCTTCGCGGTCTGGACACTGTTCGGTCTCCTGTCGTCCATACAGTTCTTCTTCACCGAAGGACTGACCGGCTGGCGGTCGTACGCGTCGCTCGCGCTGCACATCAGCATCTTCTACTGGGTGTGGGCCACTCTGACGCCGCCTCTTCTGTGGTTTCTACGGTCACTGGATGGGCGGAGCCGTGCGGTACGCGGACCGCGCGCTGGTGCGCAACCTGGGCATCATCGCTGCCAGACCATTCGCCCCGGACTTCAAGAACGCAAACTGGTCCGACGTGTTCGATGGGCTGGTTGTCTTCCGTGAAGAGCGGCCCCCGCGGCATTAGTGCTGCTTCCGGGAACGCCGCCTACGGCTGGACGAGCTTGCGCAGCTCGGTCGCCAGCGATGCGAGCTGCATTCTGATGGCGATTGAGTAGACCGCTTGCAACTGAAGCCCGGCGTTAGGCGCCAAACTCCACCCGCATGCCAGAACAGGTTACGTCATTAAGTGGGCCAGTTGAGTCTGTGAACGGCAAGCTAGTGCTCCACATCCCTCTCGCGGCAGGCGGCGATCAGCTCGTGGCAGCGAGTCGCGGCATCGGCGTCGTCATGGACGACCACCTGGAAGTCACCATTCCTGACTGGCTCGCGGAGAAACTCGGGATCACCGAGGGCAGTATTGTGACCGTCGACAATCGCGACGGCAAGTTTAACATCACGCCCGAACCCACTTGAACGTTCCAGACCTCGCCCGAAGGCTCGCCTAACGACGCCCCGCACGTTAGCTTGAGCCATCGATCGCAGACCGGGTTCACACCATGATCGGATTCATCGAGATCGTCGTCGGAGTCACCGTCGTCTTGCTCGCCGGCTATTTCATCGCTGAACATCGCGATCGTATTCGCCAGGTCGCCAGCGCCGCAACCGCGGGCCTCAGTGCCGGCCAGGCGCTGTCCGACGCATCGCATGACTCCGGCGACCATCATCACCATGATGATCACTCGCACCCAACGGGACCGCACTGGGAGGCTACGGACTCGCCGCCAGACAGCGGTCATTCCGTTTGAGTGTCCTGTCGTTAGGCCGCAGCTGCAGTGAGTCACCTCCATGAAGGTCCTTTTTGTCTGCAGCCAAAACCGGCTCCGAAGCCTCACCGCGGAGACCATCTTCGATGGCGTGAGCGGGCATCAGGTGCGGTCGGTCGGGACGGAACAGGGCGCCCGGCGACGCGTCACAGCCGGCGATCTGGGGTGGGCGGAGCTCATCTTCGTGATGGAGAAGCGGCACCTCAACCGGCTGCAGAAGAAGTTTCGGGATTCGCTCACGGGAAAACGGGTCGTCTGCCTCCACATCCCGGACGACTTCGAGTACATGGATGAGGACTTGATCGACCGGCTTCGTGGTGGCGTCGCAGCGTACGTCGATTTCGCGGAGTAATAATGAGAGCATCCACGTTCTATCGAATCGCTGCCCTTCTCCTGCTGCTGTTTGCGATAAGCCACACGCTTGGCTTTCGCCTCTCTGATCCGACGTGGGGAATCGATGCTCTCGTGAGCTCGATGCGGTCCATTCACTTCGACGTCCAGGGATTCAACCGCACGTACTGGGACTTCTTTGTCGGAGCCGGATTCTCCGTCGGCGTGCTCTATCTCTTCACGGCAATATTGGCGTGGCAGTTGGCTGGCCTTCCGGTAGCGACGTTGGCGCACATGCGCGGCACCCTCTGGGCATTCGCCCTTGCGTTCGCCGCCATCACCGTGGTGAGCTGGCGGTATCTCTTCATCATACCCGTTGCGTTCTCGATCGCGATTACTGTGTGCTTGACCGCGGCGGCATGGATGTCGGCGAAGCCGCGCGGCACTTGTTGAGAGGTTACGAATCTCTCTACGCGGAAGTAACTGCCGACGCATAAGCATTCCGTAGTAGGAGTATGGTATGAAAGCGTTGCTTGGCGGATTGCTTGTATCGTTAGGCTGCGCGGCGTCGGCGCGAGCCGCCGCTGCTCAATCGCTTCCGGCCGGACTGAGTGCACTCGTCCGCCAGATAGTGGTCAACTCCCTGCAGGAGGGCGGCGCTCGCAACGACATGGTTTTCGTGGCGGCTGACTCGACCACCGGGGAGCTCCTGCGCCTGGCCGATGTGCCCACGGTAGCGGCGCCTGCGCCTGGGCCGCTCTTCTGCCCAGGGAGCACCGAGGCGGATGGGCGGCCCACCGCACCCCCCGTTGGCTATGTGGTGCAGGCGACGCTTGTGACTCAGCCGGACACCACCACGCGGAGGTTTCGGGTAACGAAGAGTTGCTTCTACCGCTACCGAGGCGGCGGCCACCGCTTCGCCGAGGGCGCCGCGTGGGACCTCCGTCTCGAGGATGGCAGCTGGCGCGTCGTCGCCGCGTTTGACCGCTGGATCACGTGAGCCGATCCGCCTCAGCCGCGCTCGCAGCGGAACTGCATTGTGCGCCATGGATAAACGCTATGTCAAAGTTTGCTGAAGGTCAGGTGTGGACGTACCGAACGCGCCCGGGCGAAGAATCGTCTCGAGCCATTGTTACCCGCGTCGACGCTGATGGCCTTGGGAACATTGTTCATGTCCGCCTTGTCGGTTTGAGGGTTCAGAACCCCTCTGTTTCCGGCGGTTTGTCGGAGGAAATCTCGCACATGCCATTCGCCGAGGCGGCAGTAGCCGCTAGCGTTGTGGCACATGTTGCGGACACGGCGCCGCTGGCCGACAATGATGAGGGCTACATGACGTGGCAAGAGGCCTTCGGCCAGGGCCGAGCAGGTATCTTTACCGTGACGCTGGCGGAGGCGGTATCGCTGATGGAGACCGCACTTTCCCAGTAGGCGTTAGGCATCGGGAGGACACTGTGCGATACGCCGTCGTGCACGAAGGCACTCCGATCGGATATGCGGAGTTGTCGAAGGGCGAATTGGTGGCGGGACCGCTCGCCCCATTGCGGACATTCGACGTGATAAGCGACACGGTGCGCGACGGCTCGGCGGCCCTGCTGGCGCTCGGGTTCTTCGGCGCCGCCTTGGCCGAGGGTCAGCGTGGATCCGCGGCAGCACTGCAAGCGGCGGCCGCCCTGCAGTTCGATCTGCTCGATGATCGCGGCGGCCTGGTACCCACGACGTTCGTCAATCTCATCGAAGCTCCCGATGGTGGCGTCGTCGTCCTCGCGTGCTTCCGCCATGCGCATGCGTCGGTCCCCGCCGTGCGGCATCTCGTGCCTCGCGCTGACGCGCATACGGAGTGGCCCGACATGCAGGACGGTGAGGCCTAGAGCGCGCCGAACTTTTCGTAACGAGAGTCCGTTAGTTGGTTGGTGCACTACCCCAACCTCAGCGAACCTTCGTCCATGCGCTTTCCAATTCTGTGCGTCGTGCTGAGCATTTCTGTTCCATCCCATCGCGCTACCGCGCAAGGCTATCCCTTCAGTCAACGCGGGAGCGTGAGCCAGATGGTCGCGTTCACGGAGATCGAGGTGTCCTACGGCCGGCCTGTCGCCCACGGCCGAGTGCTGTTCGGCAAGCTCGTTCCGTGGGACAGCGTGTGGCACCCAGGCGCTGATTCCGCGACTCGCGTGACATTCGACCACGACGTGTTGATCGAGGGACAGAAGCTCGAAGCGGGAGAGTATTCGATCTGGCTCGTTCCCCGCGAGTCGGCGCCGTGGACAGTGATCCTCAGTCGCGCGGCGCACACGTTTCACAAACCCTATCCAGGATCTTCCCTGGATGTGCTGAGGGTGCTCGCTACGCCGGAGCATCTGTCCCACATGGAGACGCTGGCCATATACTTTCCTCTCGTGCTACGCGACAAGGCGATCATGCGAGTTCATTGGGGCGAGACTGGTGTGTCGATGCACATCGAGGCGCCATTTCGGCCCAACCCTGATTGACCGGCTAGGTCTGAGTGAGCTCTTCAGCGATGTCGTAGGCGACGATTGTCTCGACCGCGCACACGTGATCTAATGGCCTCTGACCTGGCGTTGCTGTCCGCGGTCCTCGTTGGGCCGCCCGACCCAGAAGTGGTGGAGCTCGAGACTCGCCTCAGGAACGCGCAGCTTGCCGCCGATGTTGCGGCGCTGGATACGCTCATCGCGGATGATCTCCTCTTCGTTGGTCCCGATGGTCGGCTCGCTACGAAGCGCCAGGATCTCGAGGCGCATGCTTCAGGCGTAGTTCGCTTCCGTGAACATGTGCCGGAAGAGCTCCGAGTGCGCCGCATAGGTTCGGACGTCGCGGTCACCAGCCTGCGTGCGCGTCTTGCTGTCGAGGTAGCGAAAGAGGTTACTCGCGGAGTCTACTTCTACACTCGCGTCTGGGCCCGCGAGGCAAACGCTGAGTGGAGAGTGGTGGCCGGCCAGGTAAGTCCAATCGCCGATCCTGCCCACAAGTGATCGGCGAAGCGGCGACCGTCAACTCCAGGATTCGGTCTCCTCACCGTGTGTCCAAACCCCAACTTGCGGAGCTGCTCGATGGAGGTCAGGCTCGATGTGCCCGATTGGCGGTCAGACGCCCCCTTTCAGTTGCCTAGCGACAGGCGCCTCCTTCTGGCCGCGGACTGCGACGGCCTGTATGTCTCACTCGCCGCGGACAGGTCTGGATTGCGCGCGCTCGCCGCGGCCCTGCTCTCACTCGCAGGCGAGAACGTCCCTGTCGGCACCGAGCTTCTGCTGGACAGCTGTATCGGCATGACCGGTAACGTGCCGCACCTGCTGGTGCGCCGCACGGAGGACGTGGACTGACGCCACGTCGGAAACTTTGAAGCCTGTGTTCAGTACCTTCAGAAGGTTCGCCACAGCTGAACTCCAGCGTCGATCACTACTGGCAAGCCGTGGAGGCTGAGCGTGCGACATCGAATCACCTGGCAAGCGGCGAGCATGTTGGCTGCCACACTCACGATCGTTCTGATGCTCTATGCTGCGTTTGCATCCTCGTTTTTTCCGGATAGCGACGCACTCATGATCCCCGTCGCCATCTTCGGGATTCCCTTTGAGCTTGGCGTCCTGTTGGCCGCCCTGCCTTATGGCGGGTTGCACAACAACCCTCCGTTGGTACGGGTAGCGGTGATCGCGAGTCTGATCAACGCGGCGCTTTGGGGAGGGCTGGTCTACTCGCTGAAGTCCCTGCGAGACTTCCTCCAAGGACCGGAGGCCTGACGGGACTAATCGCACCGAGCGATCTGCACGTCGCCATTAAGCTGTCTCCACTCCTCGAGGAACAGCAATGTCCAAGGTTGTCGCAATCATGTCTATGTCGCTCGACGGCTTCGTCGCCGACCGCAACGATGGCGTGGCTGAAGTGTTCGACTGGTACATGAATTCGGGCGACGTCGAGTTCCACACTGGAGGCTCGGACCCTATGACGTTCAAAGTGTCCAGGCCAAGCGCGGACCATCTTCGCGGTCTTTGGTCGGAGCTGGGTGCCGTGCTCACGGGGCGACGCACCTTCGACAAGGCCGAAGGCTGGGGCGGCAATCACGCGTGGGGACCGGCATTCGTTCTTACTCACGACATTCCCGACGGATGGCCGCGACCCAACTCGACTGTGCACTTCGTGACCGATGGCATCGCGAGCGCCGTGAAACAAGCCAAGGCCGCCGCGGCCGGTAAGTCGGTGGGAGTGCACGGAGCTGACACGATCCAGCAATTGCTCAATGCTGAACTGCTCGACGAGCTCTCCATCGACATCGCCGCGGTTCTTCTTGGCTCCGGCGTTCGACTCTTCGACCACCTTGCCCGCACGCCCGCGGTTCTTGGCAATCCGAGCGTGATTGCTGGCGCAGGCGTTACGCATCTGCGCTATTCTGTGCGCAACAGGTAGCGACACGTTCTTCAAAACTCACGTGCATGGTGGGGTCGGAACATGCGACGTTGGAGTTGGCAGCTTGACCATAGGAGGTACTCAATGAGTCGCTCGAAGCAGACCGCGCTTACGGCTTGTCTTGTTTCAGTTCTCCTACCAATCGCGGTGTGCGCGCCGGGTGTTGCCGGCGCACAGGCGCCGAGCGATCCGTGCGCACAGCTCACGGTGGCGCAGGTAAGCGCCGCGCTCGGCGAGACCGTCGCGGCCGGACAGAAAGCCGGTACGAAGACGTGCTCCTGGTCGGCCAACAAGCCGACGCACCAAGTCGTTTCCCTCATGTACTCGCCGCCTGGCGACTGGAACAGGCGCAAGACGCTGCAGGCGCCAGGCCTTACGATGACGAGTGTGAGCGGTGTCGGCGACGAGGCGTTCGCTGAGACGGCTGCCAATTTCACGACGCTTTACGTAAAGAAGGGAAGCACGATCTTCATGGTCCGCGTCTATGGTGTGCCCGATATCGGCCGGCAGCTCGCCATCGAAAAGCCGATCGCGCAGGCGGTTGCGGCAAAGGTCTGATGGTCGACGGCCGGTTCACCCGCAAGGCTATACAGGTGGCGCATAACGAGTCCAGTCCATTGGAGGCGCACGAAGCGGACGTCTTCCTGCCCTACGAAGTCATAGTCGCTCGGCTCGAGAATGCCGCGCGGCAGCTTCCCGGCGCGTCGGTCCTTCATCGGAACGGACTTGCAATCTTGAAGTTGGGACCAGCGTCGCCATCTGACCATAACGATGAAAGACCCGAAGTCTGGCTGCAGGGCGGGCTCCACGCGTGCGAGTGGATTGGCCCTGCGGTCATCCTTCGGCTGATCGACGAGCTGATTCGGAACACCGAGCTTCGCCGTCGCGCCACCTGGTATTTGCTACCCGTCGTGGATGCCCACGGATACCAGCGAACGTGGTCTGGCGAGCGCTTCCTCAAGACGACGGAAAATGGAGAAAACGCGAATCTCAATTTCCCCTACCGGTGGGGCGAAGCGCCGCGGCTCGTGCGTCGATTGTTAGGCAGAAGGTTACGGAGATGGATGGGTGCACGCCCCGCGAGTGCACAGTGTGTGAAGAGTCTCATCGCCGAGCTGAAGAGCCTCACAAACCTTCAGCTCTTTGTGGACTTTCACGGTTTCGGGAGGCTGTGGCTTTATCCCTGGTGCTACTCGAAGGAGCCAAGTCCCCACCGCGTGGTACACGAGGCAGCTGCCGCGACCGCCATGGCAGCGGCGAACCGAGTCGCGGCACCCTCTGGATACCGAGCGCAAGCCGCTGCATTCACCGAAATCCCGATGGGCGGGAGCTGTATAGACTTTGTGTATCACGACATCGGCTGCATCCACAGCTACGCAGTCGAGCTGCCGCCGTCGCCACCTCCAGGAGGAATGCTGGCGGCAACACTGCTCGGCGCGCTCAGAGGAGAGCCGAAGCGCTGGTGGAGGGAAGGGCAGAATCCCCCTCCACAGGTGGGGAATCAGGCGGGAGACGAGATGGCGGCGGCGCTATCTGCGCTCGTGGATCACCTGTTCGGAGACACACCAGCAGCGACCGCTGCGCGGACGTAATAATGGCATGGCTCAGTCCACACTGGAGGCAGTTGTGCGAAGAAGACGCTGGCGCCCCACCGTCCGCAAAGGTCGAATGCTCGTTAACCGCCGAATCGATCGCTTCGCGCTGATTCTCGTCACCCTGAGTCTGATCGGCGGTTGTTCTCGCTCGGCAGCGCGCTCCCGCCCGGCCAGCGCCATCGAACCCGCGACGAACGCGCGCCCGCTCATTCTCGCGGACAGTGAGGGCGAGCGGCGAATTCACCGGCCACCGCCAGGGACGCTCTCGAATCTGGCGGCGCCGTTCATTATCAAAGTGGACCACCGCAACGGTGGTGCGCCCGAATTCGTGCTCTTCACCGAAGACATTCCCCCGGGCCAGGCGATTCCACCGCACCGCCACCCCGACGCGGACGAAATCCTGTTGATTCACGCAGGCACGGGCGTGGCCCGATTGGCGGGTCGCGAGACGATGGTTGGCACGGGCGCGGTGATCTACATGCCCCGCAACACCAGCGTGCGGCTTCGGAACACCGGTTCAGAGCCACTTCGGATCGTCGCGATATTCTCGAAGCCCGGCTATGAAGAGTATATGCGCGACATTTCTGTCCTCGAGGGACACGCGGCATTACCGCTATCCGTCGCGGAGCTCTCGGCAATTCGTGAGCGCCACCGCGCGCACGTCGAGTACGAGCAGCCGTGATCGCTCGCCCAGGATATCTACTGCGAAGCGACTCCTACTTCGCGTAGAGTGAGCGCAGCCCACGCACCACCGACGTTCCCATCACGTCCGTGTGTCCCATTCCCGGGTGGAACTCGACGGTTATCCTGAGTCCCGGGTACTGTCGGCTCGCAAGCACTCCGGCCAGATGCGACATGCCGCTGACGATCTCTCCCTCGCCCTCGAGCATCGGATCCGCGGCTTCGAGCCCGCCTGACGCGAAGTAGATGCCCACGGCAAGATCCTTGTGAGTCTTTGCATATTCAGCTTCCTGTCGGAAGATCTCGCCGCGACCGTACGCCATCGCCGGACTCGAGATGATGTACTTCTTGAAGGGCGTGTTCGGCTGGAAGATCACCCACGACGTGAAGAAGCCTCCAGCCGAGAGACCGAAGAGTCCGAGTTGCGTGGTGTCGATCGGAAACTTGGCGGCGAGCAGCGGGATCATCTCGGTCGCGATCGCCGTGAGAAACTTCCCCGATCCGCCGGTGCATCGGCCCTCCGGCGACTTGAACCGCTTGCAGAAACCCTCGACATCCTGGCCGAACTTGTCCTGCCTATCCCAGCCTGGTGGTGAGAACTCGTAGATTCGCCGCCTGGTGTGCTCGACTTCTCCCTCTTCGAGCGACGTCCCGACGCTGATGATGAACAGCGGCGTGATCACGCCCGCGAGCGTCGACGCTTGCGCGTACACGTTGTCGAAGACGAAATCCCCGTCCGTGACGATCAGCAGCACCTTTTTCTCTTTCACGCCTTTTTTCAGGTGGTCCAGCGACCCGATGATGGCGTCGTAAAGCGCCGTGCTGCCCCGCGAATCGATCCGTTCCAGGGCTTCCTTCAATTCCGGAACGCTGCTGGAAAAATCCTTGTCCAGGTCCAGGTAAAAATCGTCGTTGAAGTTCACCACGAACGCTTCGTCCTGCGGGTTGCTGGTCTGCACCAAAGTCAGCGCCGCTTCATTCACTCGCGGCCGCTTGTCCCGCATGCTCCCGCTGTTATCAATCACCAAACCCATGCTCACCGGAACATCCTCGCGCTTGAACACCGCCAGCTTCTGTTCAACTTTGTCTTCCGATACGCGAAAATTATCCTGCTTCAATCCCTCCGCAAACCGGCCGCGGTCGTCCAGCACGGTGGTGTGCAACACCACCAGGTTAACGTCCACTTTGATGCTCTGGCCCTGCCCGCTATTGGAAGTTTGTCCCGGAGGCGCAGGCTGCGCATTGGGAATTGGAATTTGCGCGAACGATGCCAGCCCTAAGGCACACACCAGCATCGCAGCGAAAAACGCATAGCAAAATTGTCGAGGGAAATACTTCGTAAAAAAATGCCGCGCAAAGAAGCTAGTGGCTCGGCGCGTAGTATCCCGTTTTGGCATACACACTGAGCGGAGGCAGTCCCTTAGGCGCGCGTAATCTAACTT
>Ga0207693_10004273_pt1 | contig 12116 bp, 13 predicted proteins | sample LARL81metaG_FD_184347 | JGI IMG/M metagenome (GOLD analysis project Ga0207693, IMG submission 184347) | Corn, switchgrass and miscanthus rhizosphere microbial communities from Kellogg Biological Station, Michigan, USA - LAR L8-1 metaG... | ecosystem: Host-associated > Plants > Roots >...
TGATCCGGCGAGGTGCGGCGACCTTCGGATTTTCAATCGATACCGCCGTGCGCCGGCGGCTGCCGCGGATCGCCGCGGCGGCGTTTTTGATGGGCGCGCTGCTGTGGCTGGCCGTCATGTTCATCCCGGCGCCTATTCATATCCTCGCCCAGGCTGCCGTTCTCGCAGTGTCGATTGCCGGCGGAATCGCGGCTTACGGCCTTTGTCTTGCCCTGCTCGGCGTGACCGGCTGGCGCCAAACGGTTAACGCCATCCGGCCGGCAAAGCCCAGCGACTTGCGCGCTTAAGGCCCGCGTGGCAAACGACGGCGCGAAACAAGCAATCTGGAACATGGACCATGGTTGAACGGGTTTTTTCGGGCGTCCAGCCGACCGGCAATCTGCATCTCGGCAATTACCTCGGCGCGATCGTCAATTTCGTGAAGCTGCAGCAGACTTACAACTGTCTCTATTGCGTGGTCGATCTGCACGCGATCACGCAAGGCGTGGACGTATGGGGCGGCCCGGCGGAGCTTGCGCGTAATACCCGCGAGGTCACCGCGGCGTTCGTTGCGAGCGGCATCGATCCAAACAAGCACATCGTCTTCAACCAGAGCCAGGTGCCGGGGCATGCTGAGCTGACCTGGATCTTCAACTGTGTCGCGCGGGTCGGCTGGCTGAGCCGGATGACGCAGTTCAAGGAGAAGGCCGGCAAGGACCGCGAGAACGCGTCCGTCGGACTCTACGACTATCCGGTGCTGATGGCCGCGGATATCCTGCTCTATCGCGCCACGCATGTACCTGTCGGCGAAGACCAGAAGCAGCATCTGGAGCTGTCGCGCGACATCGCGCAAAAATTCAACAACGACTTCGTCGACTCGATCCGCGGCCACGGCTTTGCCGACGGTCTGTTCTTTCCGCAGCCGGAGCCTTTGATCACGGGGCCGGCGACGCGGGTGATGAGCTTGCGCGACGGCACCAAGAAAATGTCGAAGTCGGAGCCTTCCGATTATTCGCGCATCAACCTGACCGACGACGCCGACGCCATCGCGCAAAAAATCCGCAAGGCCAAGACCGATCCGGAGCCGCTGCCGAGCGAGGAGAAAGGTCTCGAGCCGCGGCCGGAGGCCGACAACCTGGTCGGCATCTATGCCGCGCTCAAGGGCGCGAGCAAGGCGCAGGTGCTGAGCGAATTCGGCGGCGGGCAGTTTTCGGCCTTCAAAGGCGCGCTGGTCGATCTCGCCGTCGCCAAGCTCGGGCCGATCGGCGCGGAGATGAAACGGCTGACGCAGGATCCGGTCTATATCGACTCGATTTTGGCCGCGGGTTCAGCGCGCGCGCAGGCGATCGCCGCCGAGACCATGAAGGCGGTCAAGGACATCGTCGGTTTCGTGCGGCGGTAATTGCCGCGTAAACGGCGCCGACGGCCCCGCTTGTCGGGCCGCCGCCCGCCATGCCACCATTCCCCGCATGAGCACCAAGCGCCGCAGCTATGAGGCCGGCCACAAGCGCAAATACCTGGTGGTGATCGACGACACCGACGAGTGCGACCGCGCGGTGTTCTGGGCCGCCAAGCGCGCCGGACGCACCAAGTCGCAGATCGTCATGCTGCGGGTGATCGATACTTCCGAACGCAATCAGCAATGGCTCGGCGTCGCCGACTTGATGAAAGCGGAAGCCGAGGAAGCCGCCAACAAGGCGCTCGATAAATACGCCGCGCGCATCAAGAAGATCGCGCGCCTGACGGCCGACCGGGTGATCCGCGAAGGCCAACCGGCCGAGGAGATCGTCAAGCTGATCGACGAGGACACCGACATCGGAATCCTGGTGCTGGCCGCCGGCACCGCCAAGGAAGGCCCCGGACCGCTGGTGTCCAGTCTGGCCAAGACCGCCGGAACCTTCCCGATTCCGGTGGCGATCGTGCCCGGCCACCTCAGCGACGAGGACATCGATGCCAGTTCGTAAGGCCCGTTGACCTCTTCCCCGGGCAGGGCCATCTATCGGGGGTAAGCTGATGCAATCCACGGGCCTTGAACCCGTATGCGCACGACCCCGAAACGTTTCGGGAGGCTCGTGCGCTGGATTAAGGAGCGCGAAATGTTCATCCAGACCGAGGCGACGCCGAACCCGGCGACGCTGAAATTCCTGCCCGGACGGCCGGTACTCGAGACCGGCACGCTCGATATGCCCGACCGCGCGGCCGCCGCGCAATCGCCGCTCGCCGAACGGCTGTTCGAGATTCCCAACATCGCCGGCGTGTTCTACGGCTCCGACTTCATCGCGGTGACCAAGAGCGCGGGCGAATGGCAGCAGATCAAGCCGGCGGTGCTCGGCGCCATCATGGAGCACTTCATGACCGGCGGGCCGTTACTCGCCAGCGGGACGGAGACCGAACCTGCCGGCGGCGACGAATTCTTCGACGCCAAGGACGCCGACACGGTCGCCACCATCAAGGACCTGATCGAGACGCGCGTGCGGCCGGCGGTCGCCGGCGACGGCGGCGACATAACCTTCAAGGGCTACAAGGAAGGCGTGGTCTTTCTGCACATGAAGGGCGCCTGCTCCGGCTGCCCGTCCTCGACCGCCACGCTCAAGCACGGCATCCAGAACTTGCTCAAGCATTTCGTGCCCGACGTCGTCGAAGTGCGGCCGATGTAAGCGGCCGTCGTCCCGGCCGAGCGAATGCGAGGGCCGGGACCCATAAGCCGCGGATTTCCGACAGGGCACGGCGTATGGGTCCCCGCCTTCGCGGGGACGACAACAGTGCTACATTCTCCAAATGCGCGTCCTCGCCATCGATACCGCGCTTGAGGCCTGCGCGGCGGCGGTGCTCGGCACCGGCGCCGGGGTGGCGGCGCAGGAATCAAAAATCATGGCGCGCGGACACGCCGAAGCGCTGATGCCGCTGATCGAGCGTGTCATGCGCGCGGCTGCTGCCGCCTTTGCCGATCTCGATCGCATCGCGGTCACGGTAGGGCCCGGCAGCTTCACCGGTCTGCGCGTCGGCATCGCCGCGGCGCGCGGCATTGCGCTGGCGGCGAACAAGCCGGCGGTCGGACTGTCGACGCTCGCCGCCTTTGCCGCGCCGCTGATCGCAGCCGACGACGGCGTGCCGGTGGTGGCGGCGATCGACGCGCGGCACGGGCACGTCTACCTGCAAGTCTTCGGCGCCGGCGGACGCACGCTGGTGGCGCCGCGGATCGCGCCTTTGCGCGAGGCGGTGCAGCGCGCGGCCGCCAGCGGCGCGCCGCGGCTGACCGGCAACGCCGCGCGGCTCCTGGCCGCCGCCTGGCCGGCGAACGAGCCGCCACCCGCGTGCGTCGAGCAAAGCGGCGCGCCCGACATCGCCTGGGTGGCGCGGCTCGGCGCCGCCGCGCAGGAAACCGGCGCGCCGGTCAAGCCGCTTTATCTGCGCGCGCCCGACGCCCAGCCGCAGGACGCCGGCCAATTGCCGCGCCGATGATCGCGCTGCTCAATCAGCTGTTCGGCCGCGGCGAGCCCAAGCTTTCCGAAGCGGAGAGCCGCGACGCCGCCGCGATCGCCGCGCTGCACGCCGCCTCGTTCCATCGCGGCTGGAGCGAGCAGGAAGTCGAGGGCCTGCTGCTCGACCGGCACGTGATCGCGCACCGCGCGCTTGTCCGACGCACGTTCGCCGGCTTCATCATGTCGCGGCTGGTCGCGGACGAAGCGGAAATCCTCTCGGTCGCGGTGGCGCGCGCTGCGCAAGGCCGTGGGCTGGCGCGCGAGCTGCTGACGCTGCATTTGCGGCGGCTCGCAGGGCTGGGCATCCGCGCCGTGTTCCTGGAGGTCGACGAGCACAATGCGCCGGCCATCCGGCTTTACCAGCGCGCCGGTTTCCGCGAAGTGGCGCGGCGGCCGAACTATTACGCCGGGTCCGGCGGCACGGCGGCCGATGCCCTGGTGCTGCGGCGGGATCTTAACTGAACCGCGCATGGACACAGACCGGACGTCCTCAATATGATAGAGCGGCCGGGCGGCCTGCGCAGATCGAGACCGATGACAACGCCGGACAAAGCCGACAAAAATTCGATTGAGGCCCTCTGCACGGCCAAGGGCATGCGCATGACCGAACAGCGCCGCGTGATCGCGCGCGTGCTGGCGGCCTCCGGCGATCATCCCGACGTCGAGGAGCTCTACCGGCGCTGCGCCAAGATCGACGAACACATTTCGATCTCGACCGTCTATCGCACGGTGCGGCTGTTCGAGGACGCCGGCATCATCGCGCGCCACGATTTCCGCGAGGGCCGCGCCCGCTACGAGACCAGCCCGGAAGCGCACCACGATCATCTGATCAATTTGCGCAGCGGCGAGGTGATCGAATTCCAGTCGGAGGAGATCGAGCGCCTGCAGGCCGACATCGCGCGCAAGCTCGGCTACCGGCTGGTCGATCACCGGCTCGAGCTCTACGCCGTGCCGCTCAAGAACGACAAGCACTGATGCCGCGCGCGCTGCTGATCGGCGTGATCTTCTTCACCATGACGCCGCTTCTGATCTCGCTGCAGTGGCTGCTCGACAAATTGCATCTGCCCGGCTGGGGCTTCATCGCCACGCATTATTACCGCTTCCTGTGCCGGCTGCTGGGCATCCGCGTGCGCGTGATCGGCAATCCGGCGGGCGAGCGCGCCGTGCTCTACGTTTCCAATCACGTATCCTGGGCCGATATCGTGGCGATCGGCTCGATCACGCCGGTCGCATTCGTCGCCAAAAGCGAGGTGGCAAGCTGGCCGCTGGTCGGGGTCACCGCCAAGCTGCAGCGCACGGTCTTCGTCGACCGCCGGCGCCGGCAGCAAACCGCCGGCGCGGTCAACGAGATCGTCGCGCGGCTGAACAGCGGCGTCTCGGTGGTGCTGTTCGCGGAAGGCACCTCCAGCGACGGCAACCGCGTGCTGCCGTTCCGCTCGGCGCTGCTCGGCGCGGTCGAGCGGGCCGCAGCGACAGGCGCGCACGGCATCCGCATCCAGCCGATGTCGATTTGTTACACCGCGCTGCACGGCATCCCGATGGGCCGCCAGCACCGCCCTTTGGTGGCCTGGTACGGCGACCTCGACTTCATGCCGCACATCAGAACCTTGATCGCAAGAGGTCCGATGGATGCGGTGGTGACCTTCGGCGAGCCGGTCGCCGCCGACGCCGCCAGCGACCGCAAGGCGATGACCCGGCAGCTGGAAGGGGCGGTGCGCGCCATGATGGCGGCCGCGCTCAATGGCCTTCCCCCTGCGCGCGCCGGGGCCGGCCGCATCTCTTAAAACGTTGTAAAATCAACGATATTGTGCCAGGGGACAAGCCCTGCGCGGCCGGCTAGATTGGCCTTGCGTTCGCATCGAAATGCCATGAACAAACCCCGCAAAGTTCACGTCAAATCTTTCGGCTGCCAGATGAACGTCTACGATTCCCATCGTATGGCGGACACGCTGGCGCCCGCCGGATACGCCGAGACCGACCGGTCCGCCGAGGCCGACATCGTCATCCTCAACACCTGCCATATCCGCGAGAAGGCGGCCGAGAAGGTCTATTCCGAGATCGGCCGCCTGCGCGTGCTGAAGGAAGAGGCGGCCGCGCAAGGGCGCAAGATGCTGATCGCGGTGGCCGGCTGCGTGGCGCAGGCCGAAGGACGGGAAATCGTGCGCCGGGCCGGCAGCGTCGACCTGGTGGTCGGCTCGCAGAATTATCACCGTCTGCCGGAGATGATCGCGCGCGCCGAATTGGGCGAGCGGGTGGTCGACACCGAGTTTCCGGTGCAAGACAAATTCGACGCGCTGGCGGCGCCAAGTCGCGACGCCATTGCCAAGCGGGGCGTCGCGAGCTTTGTCACCGTGCAGGAAGGCTGCGACAAGTTCTGCACGTTTTGCGTCGTGCCCTATACCCGCGGCGTTGAAATCTCGCGCCCGGCCGGCAAGATCGTCAGCGAGGTGGAACGGCTGGCCGAGGCCGGCGTGCGCGAAGTCACGCTGATCGGGCAGAACGTCAATGCCTATCATGGCCGGGGGCCCGACGGCGCCGACTGGTCGCTGGCGCGCCTGCTGCGGCGGCTGGCGCAAGTGCCCGGCATCTTGCGCCTGCGCTACACCACCAGCCATCCGCGCGACATGATCGGTGCTTCGGCCGATGACCTGATCGCGGCGCATGCGGAGCTGCCGGCGCTGATGCCCAACGTGCACCTGCCGGTGCAATCCGGCTCCGACCGCATTCTTGCGGCGATGAACCGCAAGCACACGCGCGCGGATTATCTCGCCATCATCGCGCGGCTGCGCAAAGCGCGCGGCGACCTCGCGCTGTCGTCTGATTTCATCGTCGGCTTCCCGGGCGAAACCGAAGCCGACTTCCGCGCCACGCTCAGCCTGGTGGAAGACGTCGGCTTTGCCGGCGCCTACTCTTTCATGTATTCGGCGCGTCCGGGCACCCCGGCCGCCGATATGGAAGACCAGGTTGCGGACGAGGAAAAGGCCGAGCGCCTGCAGCGTCTGCAAGCGCTGATCACGCGCGGGCAACGCGCCTTCAACGCCGCCTGCGCCGGCCGCACCCTCGACGTGCTGCTGGAAAAGCCGGGCAAGCTGCCTGGGCAATTGGTCGGCAAATCCCCATATTTGCAGGCGGTGCAGGTGATGGCGCCGCGCGCGCGCATCGGTTCGCTCGCCCGCGTCACCGTCACCGAAATCGGCAGCAACACCCTGTTCGGGGCGCTCGCCGAGGCGCCGCAACGCACCGCAGTCGGAGCATAGACAAACCCTTGCGCACACCGGATCCGCCGATCCCGCCCGCCGCAGCTTCGGAAGAAACTGCCACCACGCAGACCGTGCTCGCCTTCGAGGACAACCGGCTCGCCTCCATCCTGTTCGGCCAATACGGGCAGAACCTCGCGCTAATCGAGCGCCGGCTTGGCGTGGTCGCCGAACAGCGCGGCAATCACGTCACCATCGACGGTTCGCGCGGCGCCTGCGAGCAGGCGCGCCGCGTGCTCGAGGGCCTGTACGAGCAGATCAAGCGCAGCCACGATCTTTCGCAAGGCGACGTCGAAGGCGCCATCCGCCAGGCGATCGCGCAAGGCTCGCTGTTCGACTACGACCCGGCCGGCGCGCGCCCGGTGTTCGAGGAGATCAACTTGCGCAAGCGCCCGGTGCGCGCGCGCACGCCGGCGCAGGACGCCTATATCCGTGCGCTCAAGCGCCATCCTCTGGTATTCGGCACCGGCCCGGCCGGCACCGGCAAGACCTGGCTCGCGGTCGCGCACGCCGTGCAGATGTTCGAGCGCAAGGAAGTCGACCGCATCATCCTGTCGCGGCCGGCGGTGGAAGCCGGCGAGCGGCTCGGCTTCCTGCCCGGCGACCTGCGCGAGAAGGTCGATCCCTACCTGCGCCCGGTCTACGACGCGCTCTACGACCTGATGGACGCGCGCATCGTCGAGCGCGCGCTGCAGGCCGGCGAGTTCGAGATCGCGCCGCTCGCCTTCATGCGCGGCCGCACGCTGTCGAATGCCGCCGTCATCCTCGACGAGGCGCAGAACGCGACCTCGATGCAGATGAAGATGTTTCTCACCCGGCTCGGCGAGAACAGCCGCATGATCGTCACCGGCGACCCGAGCCAGGTCGATCTGCCGCCGGGCCAGACCTCCGGCCTGTCGGAGGCGGTCAAGCTGCTCGATGGCGTCGAGGGCGTCGGCCATGTCGCCTTCACGCATGAGGACGTGATCCGCCACGAACTGGTGGCGCGCATCGTCGAAGCCTACGACCGCGTGAGCGCGCGCGGGAGCAAGGCATGAACACGCCCGCGATCGACGTGCGCATCGCCTCGCCGCTGTGGGACGCCGAACCGCAATCCGAGGCGACCGTGCGCGGCGCCATCGCCGCCGCGGCGCGGCTCACCGCCAGCGCGCCCGCCGGCGAGATCGCCGTGCTGCTTGCCGACGACGCGGCGGTGCGCGAACTCAACCGCGTCTGGCGCGGCATCGATCAGCCGACCAACGTGCTGTCGTTTCCGGCCGCGGCCGGTGCCGCGCTCGGCGGCGACCTCGCCATCGCTTACGAGACGCTGGCGCGCGAAAGCGCGGCCGGCGGCACGCCGTTTTTGCATCATCTCGCCCATCTCGCGGTGCATGGCTTTCTGCATTTGTTGGGCTACGATCACGTCGCCGATTCCGACGCCGAAACGATGGAGCAATTGGAGCGCGATGTGCTTGCCCGAATTGCCGTCGCCGACCCCTACCGCACGCATGAAACGGGCAATGCCTGACCGCGATGCCTGACTCAGATCCCTCCCACCCCAACCTCGGCTACGAGCCGCGCAATCTGCCCGTGCCGGTGCCGCCCTCGTCCGCGAACGGCGACAACTGGCTGGTGCGCGCCATTCGCAAGCTGTTCGGCTGGCGCGGGCATACGCGCGCCGAGCTCAAGGACGTGCTCGAGGCCATGACGCCCGGCGAATCCGGCTTTTCGCCGGAGGAGAGCCGGATGCTGCGCAACATCCTGGGCCTGCGCGAGCGCCGGGTGGGGGATCTCATGATCCCGCGCGCCGACATCATCGCCGTGCAGCAGGACGTCAAGCTCGGCGAACTGGTGCGCATGTTCGAGGGCGCCGGCCATTCGCGCCTGGTGGTCTATAACGACACGCTCGACGACCCGGTCGGCATGGTGCATATCCGCGATCTGATCGCCTTCATGACGGCGCGCGCCGCGGTCGATCCGGCCAAGAACGCCAAGCGCAAGAAGCCGCTGCCGGCCGGCCTCGACCTCAAGGCTATCGACCTCGCAATGCCGCTGTCGGCGGCCAAGATCGTACGCGAAATCCTGTTCGTGCCGCCGTCGATGCGGGCGATCGACTTGCTGGCGCGCATGCAGGCCACCCGCATCCATCTGGCGCTGGTGGTGGACGAATACGGCGGCACCGACGGCCTTGCTTCGATCGAAGACATCGTCGAGGAGATTGTCGGCGAAATCGCCGACGAGCACGACGAAGCCGAATTGCCGGCGGTCGTACACCAGCCGGACGGCTCCTATATCGCCGACGCGCGCGCCGACCTTGTCGGCGTGGCGCGCATGGTCGGCCGCGACTTCGACGTCGGCGACGCCGCCGAGGAGGTCGACACGCTCGGCGGCTATCTGGTGACGCGCGCCGGCCGCCTGCCGCTGCGCGGCGAGATCGTACCCGGCCCCGGCCCGTTCGAATTCGAGGTGCTTGACGCCGATCCGCGCCGGGTCAAGCGCGTGCGCATCACGCGGCTGAAGGCGCCGGGCGACAAACCGCGCGAGCCGCGCCGTCGCAATGAGCCGGAAGCGGCGGCCGCCAGCCCCGCGCCGCCGGCTGGCGCGCCCAAACAGTGACGCTGACGCGCATCGCCTTCGCCGTCGTGCTCGCCTCCGGCTGGCGGCGCGCGGCGATCGCGTTGTGCGCCGGCGCGGTCTCGGCGCTGGCGCTGGCGCCGTTTAACGCGTGGCCGGTGCTGTTTCTCACCTTCCCCATTCTGGTCTGGCTGGTCGACGGCTCGGCGCCCGGCCGCGGACACGGCTTCTGGCACGCCTTCGCGGCCGGCTGGTGCTTCGGCTTCGGTTTCTTCATCGCCGGGCTTTATTGGATCGGCTACGCCTTCTTGGTCGATGCCAAAACCTTCGGCTGGCTGCTGCCGATCGCGGTCGCGGGGTTGCCGGCGTATCTGGCGATCTACAGCGGGCTCGGCCTCGGATTGGCGCGACTGATCTGGGTGGGCGGGGCGTTGCGGGTGCTCGCGCTGGCGGTGACCATCACCGGCGCTGAATGGCTGCGCGGCCATCTGCTCAGCGGATTTCCCTGGAACACCTATGGCTATGCGCTCACCCAGCCGTTGGCGCTGGCGCAAAGCGTATCCTTGGTCGGCATCTGGGGTTTGACGTTTTTGGCGGTCGCTATTTTCGCCACGCCCGCGGTGATCGCCGACGACCGCGCCGACACGCCGCATCCTTATCGCCCGCTGGTATTGTCCCTGGTATTGGTCGCGGCGATGGCGGGTTTCGGCCTCGCGCGGCTGGCGACGCAGCCGACCGAATTCGTCGACGGCGTGCGGCTGCGCATCATGCAGCCGGCCTTGCAGCAGGACGCCAAGTTCAATTACGGCGCCAAGGCCGAGGTGATGTCGCGCTACATCTCCCTGTCCGACCGCGTTACCGGGCCGCAATCGAAGGGCGTGCACGACGCCACCATCTTGATCTGGCCGGAAGCGGCCTTTCCGTTTTTTTTGACGCGCGAGCCCGATGCGCTGGCGCAGATTGCCGGCCTGCTCAATCCGGGTACCGAGCTTGTCACCGGCGCGGTGCGGCAGGCTTCGCCGTCGCCGAGCGGGCACACGCGCGCCTATAATTCGATCTACGCCATCGACCCCAATGGCTCGATCCGCGGCATCTACGACAAGGTGCACCTGGTGCCGTTCGGCGAATATCTGCCGTTCCAACGCACGCTCGAAAGCCTTGGGCTGCAGCAGCTCACCAAGGTCGCCGGCGGATTCCTTGCGGGCGAGCGCCGCCGCAGCCTGGAGCTGCCGGGCGCGCCGAAGATGCTGCCGCTGATCTGCTACGAGGCGATCTTTCCCGGCAGCGCGGTGCCGCGCGACGAACGCCCGGGCTGGATCGTCAACGTGACCAACGACGGCTGGTTCGGCATCAGCTCCGGTCCCTATCAGCATTTTCAGCAGGCGCGCGTGCTCGCCATCGCCGAAGGCCTGCCGCTGGTGCGCGCCGCCAATACCGGAATTTCCGGCGTGATCGATCCGCTCGGGCGCGTGCTGCGCGCCTTGCCGCTCGGCGCCGTCGGTGTACTCGACGCCGAACTGCCGCGCGCCATCGCGCCGACGCCCTATGTCACCTATGGCGATTACGTCCTGATTCTATTTATGGTAGTAAGCCTGTTGTTGGTTGGACGCCGACGGCTGCAGCCGTGAATTGAAGAGCGAGGCAACCAGACGCCGAAGTTGCCCTTTCCCACTAAAGAAATGCGTGGAATCAACCAGGACGAGCCGCCACCGTCGCGTGTTATGACCATGCGAAAGCTTTGAAAACTATAATTAATTTTTAGAATTTTTTGGCGCTGTATTTCGTCGCAGGCACAAATCACGGATTGCAACAGTACTATTAAATGTGACATTACGGAACTGGATGGCGACATAGGAGATGGTTATGGTCAAGAAGGCACCCAATCCGATCGACAAGCACGTCGGGTCTCGCGTGCGCATGCGTCGGATGATGCTGAGCATGAGCCAGGAAAAGCTGGGCGACGCCCTCAGCCTGACTTTTCAACAGGTGCAGAAGTACGAAAAAGGCACCAACCGTATCGGCGCCAGCCGCCTCCAGCAGATCGCCCATATCCTGCAAGTTCCGGTCTCGTTTTTCTTCGAAGGTGCGCCGCATGTCGGCGGCCATCACGGCGGCGGCATGGGCGAAGCGCCCTCGCCGGCCTACGTCTCCGATTTTCTCGCCACCTCCGACGGCCTGTCGCTGACCAAGGCGTTCATGCGCATCAAGAACAACAAGCTGCGCCGCCGTATCGTCGACCTGGTCGAGCAAATCGCGGGCGAAGAGGATTAAACGAAAACGCATATCCCACCGAGGCCCACGGCTGCCCGCACCTTGACCTCCCCGCTCGCCACTGCAAGAAACACCCGGCCCTGAAACGACGCGGCACGCGAACGCCGCGCCATGGGAGGAGTTGCAAGTGGCGCACACGAATTTTCTGTTCACCAGCGAATCGGTCTCGGAAGGTCACCCCGACAAGGTGTGCGACCAGATTTCCGACGCGGTGCTCGACGCGTTCCTGGAAAACGACATCAAGCTCGGCATCGCCGACGACAGCCAGGTGAACACGCGGCTCGGCTGCGAGACGCTGTCGACCACCAACAAGATCGTCATCGCCGGCGAAGGCCGCGGCCAGGCGCCGTTCTTCCGTAAGCACGGCGACAAGGCGGTGGTCGACCGCGAGTTGATCGCGCAGATCGCGCGCGACGTCGTGCGCGACATCGGTTACGACCAGGACGGCTTTTCCTATTACGGCGCCGACGTCGAGGTGTTGCTGCACGGCCAATCGCCTGACATCGCCATGGGGGTGAATGCGAAAAAGAAGAAAAAAGGAGGCGAGGAAGAAGGCGCTGGCGACCAGGGCATG
>Ga0207693_10004275_pt1 | contig 12113 bp, 11 predicted proteins | sample LARL81metaG_FD_184347 | JGI IMG/M metagenome (GOLD analysis project Ga0207693, IMG submission 184347) | Corn, switchgrass and miscanthus rhizosphere microbial communities from Kellogg Biological Station, Michigan, USA - LAR L8-1 metaG... | ecosystem: Host-associated > Plants > Roots >...
CGCTTCGTCGACGTGGTGCCCGCGTGCCGGTCACTGGACGATCTCGCGCGTCATCTCCGCGGCTTCCTCGATGAGGTCCCCGACGCTCCCCTGCCGATCGCCGCTGCGATGCGCGTCTCGAACACGAAGGCCGGCCGCGCGGCACTCGGCGCCGCCGCCGCCAGCGGCGTCAAGCACATGGCGCACCGATTCATCATCGGCGAGACGCCCGCCTCCGCGCTCGGCGTGCTGCGCGGCCTGTGGGACCGCGGGGCGGCGAGCTCGGTGGACCTGCTCGGCGAGGCGACCGTCACGCAAGCCGAGGCAGACCGCTACGCCGAGCGCTGCAACGACGCGCTCGAACAGCTGGCCGCGGCCGCCTGCAAGTGGCCCGAGCGGCCGATGCTCGAGCACGACAGCGTCGGCTCCCTCCCCCGCGCCAACGTCTCGGTCAAGGTCTCGGCGCTGACACCGTTGCTGCGGCCCGATGCTCCCGAACGCGGCCGCCGCGACGCGGCCCAGAGGCTACGGCCGCTGCTCGAGCGCGCCCAGCGGCTCGGCGCGCACATCCACATCGACATGGAGTCGCTGGACTCCCGCGAGGCCGTGCTGGACCTGGTGCTCGAGATCCTCTCCGAGGAGCAGTTCCGTTCGGGCCCATCGGCCGGGATCGTCCTGCAGGCCTATCTGCGCGACTCCCCTGAACTGGCGGCGACGATCCTCGACTGGGCGGCGTCGTCGCAGCGGACCCCGCCGCTGACGGTGCGAATCGTCAAGGGCGCGTACTGGGACCACGAGCTCGTGCAAGCGCGCCAGCACGGCTGGTCGGTTCCCGTCTTCGAGGTCAAGGCCGAATGCGACCGCAACTTCGAGACGCTGACGGGCACGCTGTTGCGCGCGCGGCCGAACATCCGCGTGGCCGTCGCCTCTCACAACCTGCGCTCCGTGTCGCACGCGATCGCCTACAACCGCCTGCTCGGCGGTGATGACTCAGACCTCGAGCTGCAGGTCCTGCGGGGCCTCGGCGACGAGCTCCAGGATGCGCTGGCTGCGCGCGGTCTCCGGGTCAGGACCTACTGCCCGGTCGGCGACCTGGTCGCGGGCATGGCGTACCTCGTGCGACGGCTGCTCGAGAACACGAGCAACGAGTCGTTTTTGTCAGAGCAGGCGCGCGGGGTGCCGCTCGAGCAGCTGCTCGCCGCGCCCTAGCGCCTACGACGTCAGCGGATCGGACTGCGCGAATCGCCTCGCGAGGCGAACCATGCTTCCGTGCGCGCGGTCAAGACGCGCTGCGACGATCCCAGCGAGCACCTCCATGAAGCGCAGCTCCGGCTCGCCGAGGTCGGGCCGCGGTCCGTTGCTCGCGCAGCACAATGACCCGTGCACGCGGCCGTCGGACAGCTTTACAGGAACACCGATGTAGGCGCCAATGTCCCGGATCACCGTCACGTTGCGCAGTCCCGGCTCGGCACCGACGTCGGGAACGATGTTGGGGATCTCCCCCGTCAACATCCGCGCACAGTAGGTCTGCTCAACGGGAATCACGGCGCCCGCGACCAGCGCCTCCGCGTTGGTCTTGCCGACCATCACCTCGATCGTCTGCTTGCGCGAGTCAACCGTCGCGATGTACGCCGCATCCATCCCCAGGTGCTCGCGGGCGGCGCTCAGCGCCTTCTCGACCACATCGCTCTCGCGGGCGTCGCGGATCTGGCGTGCCGCTATCTCGTACTCAGCGGAGACCCCAGCTTCCATGGGCGCAATTAAAACCTTTCTATCGCTGCTCGTGTGAAAACAAAGCATGAAGACAGTTAGGTGCGCTGGGCGCTGCTGTTAACGTCGGGCGCGTGACGCTTGCACCGTTTGCCAACGAGCCGACCCTGGAGCTGCGGCGCGCTTCGGTGCGCGCGGGGCTGGACGAGGCTATGGCGCGCGTCGATGCAACGCTGCCGCTGCGTGTGCCCGTGATGATCGGTGAGGATGAGCGGTTCGACGGGCAGCTGGTGTCGACGGATCCGGGCGAGCCTGAGCGCGTTGTCGCCGATTCCGCGCAAGGCTCTGCGTCCGACGTGGACGCGGCGGTCGCTCTGGCCCGCGGCGGGTCGCTGCAGTGGGCGTCCCGCACAGCCGAGGAGCGGGCGCAGGCACTGGTCCGCGCCGCCGCTTGGATGCGCGAGCGGCGGCTGGAGCTCGCAGCGCTCGAGGTGCGCGAGTGCGCCAAGCCGTGGCCCGAGGCGGACGCCGACGTGTGCGAGGCGATCGACTTTCTCGAGTACTACGCGCGCGGCGCGATCGAGCTCGCGGCGAGCCCAGAGCTGGTCCAGGTCCCCGGCGAGCGCAACGAACTGCGCTACGTCCCACGTGGTGTCGCCGCCGTCGTCGCGCCGTGGAACTTCCCGATCGCGATCCCCTGCGGGATGACCGCGGGCGCCCTTGCCACGGGCAACACGGTCGTGCTCAAGCCCGCCGAGCAGTCCCCCGGTTGCGCGCTGCGCATCGTGCAGGCGCTGCGCGCGGGCGGAGTGCCGCCAGAGGCGATCTCGCTGCTGCCCGGCGAGGGCGACGTCGGCGCCGCCCTGGTTCGACATCGTGACGTGCAGACGATCGCGTTCACGGGATCGCAGCCGGTGGGCCTCGAGATCATCCGTGCCGCCGCCGAGGTGGTGCCCGGCCAGCGCTACCTCAAGCAGGTCGTGGCCGAGCTCGGCGGCAAGAACTGCGTGATCGTCGACGCCGACGCGGACCTCGACGAGGCGGTGCCGGGGATTGTCTCCTCGGCGTTCATCTACGCAGGCCAGAAGTGCTCGGCGGCTGCGCGGGTACTCGTCCATGAGGCGATCGCCGACCAGCTGATCGATCGCGTCGCGGGCGCCGTCTCGGTGCTCGATGTCGGCCAGGCCGACCAGCTGGCGACCGAGGTGCCGCCGGTGATCGAGCGCGCCGCCAAGGAGCGCGTCGACCGCTATGCGCAGATCGCGCGGCGCGATGGGCGCATCGCTGCCCGCGCGGAGCCGGTGCCCAACCGCGGCTGGTTCTGTCCGCCCACGGTCGCCGTGGACCTGCCGGCCGGCTCACCGGTGCTCGAGGAGGAGATCTTCGGGCCGCTGCTCGCGATCGAGCGCGTGCGTGACGTCGAGCACGCGTGCGACATCGTCGACGGCCTGCCGTTCGCACTGACGGGCGGCCTGTTCGCCCGCGACCCGTCGACCGTTCGCTACGTGCGGGGACGCACACCGGTCGGAAACCTCTACATCAACCGCGGGATCACCGGCGCGATGGTCGGTCGCCAGCCGTTCGGAGGCAACCGGCTGTCGGGCAACGGGACAAAGGCCGGCGGCCCCGACTACCTGCGCCACTTCGTCGAGCCGCGGGCGCTCACGGAGAACACCATGCGCCACGGGCTAGAGGTCTGACGATCGCCGACGTTGGGCGCCCCGCCGGGTGGCCGTGATCTGACCGAAAGCCTTGATTTCGGCGTCCGAGCGGTCGATGATGCCGGGTAGGGCGATGGTCTTGGCACCCGAACAGTCCTGGAAGCTGGTGCTCGCGATCGTGCTGTGCGTCGCGATCTTCCTCAGCGCGCGCGCGCGACCCCCGCGGCGCGCGGTGCCGAGCGGCGAGCTGCGAAACCTCGTGCTCTCGGCGCTGCTGCTGTACGCGGTGGGCGCGCTGGCGTCGCTGCGCCACCGTTCCGTCCTGGCGACGCTTGTCTATGCGTCGGGAATCGGGGTCTGCGCGTTCGCCGCGTGGCTGTCGCGCGGGCGCGGCGACTCCGACGACCCGCCCGGCGGTGGCTGGGACGACCCATCCGACGAGCACCCGCCCCCCGGTCCCGAGGGCGAGCCGTTCTTCGACTGGCCGGCGTTCGAGCGCGAGCTGCACGCATACGCCGGCGATCGCGACCGCCAACCGGTCGCGATCGACCGCTGATCGCCCCGGGGCGCCCGCTAGCTCGAGTCCCCGTTGCGGCTCATCGCCAGCAGCAGCTCGTGCAGCCGCGTCTCGCCGGCCAGCTCGGGATGAAACGCGACGGCGATCACGTTGCCCTGGCGGATCGCGACGGGACGGTCGTCGACGGTCCCGAGCACCTCGACCTCGGGGCCGTGCTCCGACACCCACGGGGCGCGGATGAACACGGCATGGACCGGCCCGCCCTCGACGCCGGACACGTCGACGTCGGCCTCGAAGGAGCGCAGCTGGCGTCCGAAGGCGTTGCGCCGAGTCGCAATGTCGAGCACGTCGAGGTGATCTCGGTCAAGCATGATCATCCCGGCGCACGTGCCGAGCACGGGCGTCCCGGCCCTGACCAGGTCCTGCAGCGGCTCAGCGAGACCCTCGCGTTGCACTCCCAGAGTCATCACGGTGGACTCGCCGCCGGGGATGATCAGCGCGTCCAGCCCGTCGAGATCGGCCGGGACTCGAACCTCGCGCGGCTCGGCGCCGAGCGCGCGCACGATCTTCGCGTGCGCCTCAAATCCCCCTTGCAGGGCGAGGATCCCGACCACCTTGGGCCGGAACGCCGGGGTCGACGCCACGTGGCTACCAGCCGCGAGGCGCCAGCAGCTTCTCGGTCTCGAGCTTTGACGTCTCGAGACTCACCATCGGCTGGCCTAGCCCGGTGGATGCAGCGGCCACGCGCGCCGGGTCCTGGTAGTGCGTCGTCGCCTCGACGATCGCCGCAGCGCGACGCTCGGGATCCTCGGACTTGAAGATCCCGGACCCGACGAACACGCCCTCGGCGCCCAGCTGCATGACAAGTGCGGCGTCCGCCGGGGTCGCGATTCCCCCTGCGCAGAACAGCACGACGGGCAGCCGCCCGTCCGATGCCACCTGGCGCACCACGTGCAGCGGCGCCTGGATCTCCTTGGCGGCGGTGGCGAGCTCGGCGTCGTCGAGCGTCTCCAGGCGGCGGATCTCGCCGCGAATGCTGCGCAGGTGACGCACGGCCTCGACGATGTCGCCGGTTCCTGCTTCGCCCTTGGAGCGGATCATCGCGGCGCCTTCGCCGATCCGGCGCAGCGCCTCGCCCAGGTTCGTCGCTCCGCACACGAACGGGACCTTGAACGCCCACTTGTCGATGTGATTGGCCTCATCGGCCGGGGTCAGGACCTCGGACTCGTCGATGTAGTCGACCTCGAGCGCCTCGAGCACCTGGGCCTCCACGAAGTGGCCGATCCGTGCCTTGGCCATCACCGGGATTGTCACCGCCTCCTGGATCCCCTGGATCATCGCCGGGTCCGACATGCGCGCCACGCCGCCGTCTCGGCGGATGTCGGCGGGGACGCGCTCGAGCGCCATCACGGCGGCTGCGCCGGCGTCCTCGGCGATCTTGGCCTGCTCGGCGGTGACCACGTCCATGATCACGCCGCCCTTGAGCATCTCGGCCAGTCCGGCCTTGACTGTGAAGGTTGCCTCGTCGCGCTGGGTCTCGTCGCTCATCTGCTCTCAGTGTAGAGAGCGCTACCTTGTGCCGCCATGTCCGCGACAGCCAGCGAGGAGGCCGTCTTCGTCCAGGATGGCGACCTGATCCGCGCCACCGAGCTCGCGCGGGGCCCGTGGGACCCGGGCGCCCAACACGGCGGCGCCGCGGCCGCGTTGCTGATGCGGGAGTTCGAGCGGCTCGATGGTCCCCGGCTGGCGCTGGCGCGCGTCACGTACGAGTTTCTGCGGCCCGTGCCGCTCGGGCGTCTGGAGGTCGACGCGGACGTCGTCAGGCCCGGAAAGCGCGTGCAGCTGCTCGAGGGCGCGATCCGCGCGCCGGACGGCATCGAGGTCGTCCGCGCTCGCGCGCTTCGAATCGCCCGGGTCGATCCCGACGTCCCAGCAACGGCGTCGGAGCCGCCCGAGGGGCCCGAGACGGGTGAGCCCAACCGGCTGCGCGCGCCACACCGGCCGATGTTCGCGCCCGACGCGATCGACATCAGGTTTGTGCGCGGCAACTTCCACGGCGGCGGCCCCGCCACCGCTTGGTTTCGGCTGAAGGTCCCGATCGTCGCCGGTGAGAAGCCGTCCCCGCTCGAGCGCCTGGCGGCCGCAGGCGATTTTGGCAACGGCATCAGCTCGGCCCTGTCGTGGGACGAGTACATGTTCATCAACCCCGACCTGACGCTGTACGTGGACCGCGAGCCAGCCGGGGAGTGGATCGGGCTCGAGGCGCGAACCTGGATCGCCACCGAAGGCGTCGGCACCGCGGAGAGCGTGCTCTACGACAAGGACGGGCGTGTCGGGCGGGCGACGCAGTCGCTCCTGATCGCCCGGCGCTGACCTACTTGTCGCGCAGGTAGGACAAGAGCCCGCCCGCGATCAGGATCTCGCGCTCGCTCTCGGACAGGTCGTGCGTGAGCGTGATCTCGCCGTCGTCGTCGATCTTGGCGGTGATCTTGTCGGCGCCGTCGGCAAGCTCCTGCTTGAGGTTGCGCAGCGTCCAGGTCTGTCCGACCTCGGCCCGGTCGTAGTCGCTCTCGTCCTCGAACGTCAGCGCGACGATCCCCTGGGCGATCAGGTTGCGCCGGTGGATCCGTGCAAACGACTTGGCGATCACGGCTTTGACCCCGAGGTGCAGTGGCGCCAGCGCCGCGTGCTCGCGCGAGGACCCCTGGCCGTAGTTGTTGCCCGCGACGATGAACCCGCTTCCCCAGTCCTTCAGCCGCTTGCGGAAATCCGGATCGCGATGGCGGAACGTGAACTCGGCGATCGCCGGCACGTTGGAGCGATATGCCATCACCTCGACGCCGTCGGGAGCCAGGTCGCCGGTGGAGATGTCGTCGGGCTGGACGGTCGCGACCTTTGCCTCGAGCGAGTCACCGAGCGGCTTGTGCTCGGGCGGGCGCTTGATGTTGGGCCCGCGGGGGATCTCGATCTTCTCGGCCTCCTGCTCGTCGGCCGGCTCGAAGATGTGGACGTCGTCGACGTACGGACGCAGTTCGGGCATCGGCAGCAGCTCCGGCGGGTCTCCATACTCGCGCGGGTCCTCGATCTTGCCGCTCAGCAGCGACACCGCCGCCACCGCCGGCGAGCACAGAAACACCGAGTCCTCCGGGGTGCCTGAGCGCCCGGGGAAGTTGCGGTTGAACGTCCGCAGCGAGTTGGCGTCCGATGGTGGCGCCTGGCCCATCCCCACGCAGGGGCCACAGACGGGCTCGAGCATCCGAACGCCGCCGTCTGACAGCTGCCGGTAGACCCCCGACTCCGCCAGCGCCGTGAGGATCTGTCGGGAGCCCGGCGTTGCGGTCGCGGCGACGTCGGGATGGACGATCTGCCCATCGCGGTCTGCGAGCACCGCTCCGCACAACGCCAGGTCGTTGAAGCCCGAGTTGACCGACGAGCCGATGCAGACCTGAGCAATCTCGGTTCCGGCGACTTCCTCGACGGGCACGACGTTGTCGGGGTTGTGCGGCTTGGCGACGAGCGGCCCCAGCTCTGAGAGGTCAATCTCGACGCGGTCGTCGTACTCGGCGCCGTCGTCGGAGGCGATCTCGACGAAGTCGTCCTCGCGCTCCTGGCGCTTGAGCCAGTCGCGGGTCTGCTCGTCGGCGGGGAACACGCCGGCGGTGCCGCCGAGGTCGGCGACCATGTTGGCGATCGTGGCGCGCTCGGGGATCGACAGGTCGGCGGTCCCGGGGCCCGTGAATTCGAGCACTTTGTTCTTGCCGCCGCTCGCGCTCAGCTGCCTCAGCAGCTCGAGGATGATGTCCTTGGCCTGCACCCACGGACGGTTCAGCGTGCCTTCGAGGTATACCTCGACCACCTCGGGGCAGGAGATCTCATACGGATGGCCGCCCAGCACAACGGCCACGTCGAGCCCGCCGGCGCCGATCGCCACCATTCCCATGCAACCCGCCTGGGTGGTGTGAGAGTCGGCGCCGACCATCGTCTGGCCCGGCTTGCCGAAGCGCTCCATGTGCACGTAGTGACTGATGCCGTTGCCCGGCCGGGAGAAGTGCAGGCCATGCTTGCGGGTCAACGCCCGGAGCATGCGGTGGTCGTCGGGGTTCTTGTAGTCCAGCGCGACGACGTTGTGGTCGACGTACTGGACGGCGCGGTCAACCTTCACGCGCGGCACGCCGAGCTCTTCGAACTGCATCAGCGCCATCGTTCCGGTCGCGTCCTGTAGCAGCGCCTGGTCGATCTTCAGCGAGATCGACCTGCCGGGCTTGAGCTCACCGTCGGCGAGGTGCTCGGAGAGGATCTGGGTGGTCAGGTTCTGTGACATTCCGCCCACGTCTGGCGTACCCAGCCGGATATGTCGACTAAACGGGCTATTCGAGCACGAACCTGCCGCTGGCGGCGGCGACTGCCCGCCCTTCGGCGGCCGCTGTGGCGGTGGCCGCGATCGCACGACCGTCCCGCTCGCCGGCCGCGGCCTCAATGTCGAGGAACGCCCCGACGGGCGCGTCGTGCGCGGTCAACTCGACGCTGATCGCGACGGCGCGCGCTTCCGGGCCGCAGGCGAGCGCCATCGCCTCACAGAGGGCCGCGGCGATCACGCCCTGGTGAGCGGCCGCGCGGTCCGGGCCCTGGTGGTCCTGCTTGATGAAGCTGCGGCCCGATACGCGGTTGGCGTCCACGCGCTCGACCTCGAGCAGCAACCCGAACAGGTTCGTCTGACCGCAGCCGAAGCAGAGGTCGTGGTGGACGAGCGCCATCGGCGCGCTCCGCGCCTACTTCAGCCGGAACGCCTTGATCCGACCGTCGTACTGCTGCGCGTCTCGCGCGTACACGCCGTAGGCCAGCGACTGGATCAGCGACAGCAGCGCCGTGTGGGAGCGCACGAACGCCGGCGTGTTAGACGAGTAGTACAGACGGATCCGGGCGAGCCGCGCGACCTCGGACAGTGTCGCGTCGGTGATCGCCAGCGTCGGCGCCTTGCGGTGACGCGCCAGCTTCATCGTCCGTGTGATCAGCGGGTGCGGACGGCCGGCTGACAGACCGACCACCAGCGTGCCCTCGTCGATTCGGCTCAGCCGGCCCAGCGCTTCCTGCGACGGGCTGGCGACGATCTCGGCGCGCAGGTCGAGCAGCATCAACAGGTGGCGCAGGTAGCTGGCGAAGAACGCCATCTGGTCGGTGCCCGCAATCAGGACCTTCTCGGCGCTGACGATCGCGTCGATCGCCGCTTCCGCGTCCGATCGCGACAGCTTGTGTGCGGTGTCCTCGACATTGACGTGATCGGCAGCGAGCGCCGCCTCGAACTCGGTGTGGTCCAGTGAGAACAGCGGCGCGGCCGAGGCGACGCCGTTGGGCGCATCGTCGCGGCGGCGGCGGTACTCGTCGCGGGCGGCGTGCTGAAGCTCGGGGAAGCCCTCGAAGCCGAGCGCCTGCGAGAACCGGACCACGGTGCTCGAGGACGTGTTGGCGCGACGGGCAAGCTCTTCGGCTGTCTGGAAGGCGGCTTCGTCGAGGTGGTCGACGATGTACTGCGCGACGTCCTTCTGGGAACGGGAGAAGTCGTCAAAGCGCGCACGGATGTAGGCGGACAGAGCCTGGTGGCCGTGGGGCGACTCGGGGGTGGCGATCGGCGTGACGGATGGCTTCATGGGCAGGCCTCTGATTCGACGCCTGCCTGCAGCGTTCCTTCAGCGACTGCTCAACGAGCTCGCACGGCCCCCTCGAACCGGGGCCCCGGCCGTCAGGTGTGAGTACCGGACTGACGTTCCTGGTTCTGCTTCCGCTCCCCGAGCACCTGGGCGATGATGTAGACGATCAGCACGTTCACGAGGATCCCGATCCCGATGAACGTGGCCAGGAGCGCCAGCGTCTGACCCGTGGCGGCGTCGGCTGCGAGCAGCATGCGATCAGATTATCTGACCGCGCGGTTACCGCGGCGCCCGATCCAGGTGCTAGCGTCGCCGCGCCCGGCCCTGTAGCTCAGTGGTTAGAGCAGCCGGCTCATAACCGGTCGCGCGCAGGTTCGAATCCTGCCAGGGCCATTTCCTCATTTTTCCTGCTTACACGGACATCCCCGGACGTCAAGGGGGCGTTAGGACCGCGCGACGCGGGTAACGCTAGAGCCAAACCGTGTCTCTAGAGGGAGGTTCCGGTGTACAAGCAGGTACTCGACCCCGTGTCCCATTCACTGGGATGGTCGTCGATCTTTGCTCTCCTGCCCCTGGTGGTTTTGTTCGTGCTGCTGGGGGTCGTCAGGATGAAGGCGCAGTGGGCTTCGCTGATCACGCTGGGAGTCGCGATCGTCGTCGCCGTGGCGGTCTACAGCATGCCGGTCGGCCAGGCCGGCGATTCGGCGCTTGAAGGCGCCGCATTCGGCTTCTGGCCGATCATGTGGATCGTCATCAACGCCCTGTGGATCTTCAACATGTCCGAGGCCACAGGCCACTTCGCGGTGCTCAAACGGGCGTTCACGGCAGTTTCGGACGACATGCGCGTGCAGGTGGTGGTGATCGCATTCTGCTTTGGCGCGCTGCTCGAAGCCCTCGCCGGCTTCGGTACCCCCGTCGCGATCTGCGGGATCATGCTCGTCGGTATCGGGCTATCCCCGATTCGCGCCGCTGCTGTTGCGCTCGTGGCCGATACCGCGCCCGTCGCGTTCGGCGCGATCGCAATCCCGATCACCACGCTGGGGCAGGTCTCGGGTCTGCCCACCCACGACCTCAGCCAGATGGTCGGGCGCCAGACGCCGTTCCTGGCGCTGCTGATCCCGTTCGTGCTGGTCTTCATGGTCGACGGCCGTCGCGGCCTTCGCGAGACCTGGCCGGCGGTGCTGACCGCCGGGCTCGTGTTCGCCGTGCTCCAGTTCGTGGTGTCCAACTACATCTCGATGGAGCTGACCGACATCATCGCCTCGCTCGGCTCGGCGGCTGCGGTCGTCACGCTGCTGACGGTTTGGTCCCCGCGCGGCGCGGGCGAGCAGGTCAGGGGCCGCCGTCCGGCGATCGCCGGAGGAGCGATCGCCGACCCCGCGCTCGAGCGCAGGAAGAAGGCCGAGGGCGGCCGGCCGCCCACCCGTGGCGAGATGTTCCAGGCGTTCGCGCCGTACATCATCATCGTCGTTGTACTCGGGCTTGTCAGCTTGCACCCGATCCAGAACCAGCTCGACAAGGCCACCAGCGAGTTCGGCTGGCCTGGCCTGCACGTGCTCAACGGCAAGGGCAAGGCGCCAACGAGCGAGACGTTCAAGGCCAACTGGTTCACCGCCGCCGGAACGTGGCTGCTGATATCGGGGATCCTGACGATGCTCGTGCTGCGGGTCCGCCCGTCGCTCGGCATCCGCGTGTACGGGCGCACGCTCGCGCAGATCAAGTGGGCGCTCGTGACCGTTTGCTCAGTCCTGGCGGTCGCCTACGTCATGAACATGTCTGGTCAGACCGCCACGCTCGGTACTTGGGCCGCAGGCGCCGGCGGGTTCTTCGCGTTCCTGTCGCCGCTGATCGGCTGGTTCGGAACGGCAGTCACAGGGTCGGACACGTCGACCAACTCGCTGTTCGGCGCGCTGCAAGTGACGGCAGCACACAAGTCGTCGCTGTCGCCGACGCTGATGGCCGCTGCCAACAGCTCCGGCGGCGTGCTTGCGAAGATGATCTCGCCTCAGAACCTGGCGATCGGCGCGGCAGCGGTCGGGCTCGCCGGCAAGGAGGGGCACATCTTCCGCCACGTCGTCGGCTGGAGCGTCGTGCTCGTGCTGCTGATGGCGTGCCTGGTGCTACTGCAGTCCGGGCCGCTATCCGGGATGGTGCCGTAGCCTGACTCTCGGGACGGGGCGCGGCTGGCTTGCGTTAGCGGTAGGCCAGCTGCGTCCCGAGCCCGCGGGCTCGTGCCTTGGCAAGCAACGCCTCGCCGAGTGCAATGTCGGTGATCGACAGTCCGCGGTGCCAGAACAGGATCGTCTCGCTGTCGCGCTCGCGTCCGGGACGGACGCCGGCCACGATCTGACCGAGTTCGGCATGCAGGTTGGCCTCCGAGAGCCGTCCTGAGTCGACGTGAGCCCGTAGCGCGCCCAGGGGACCAATGCCGGCCTGGCCCCAGTCGTCAACGACGATCTTGTCCATGATGTCGACCAGGTCGAGCTGCACCGCGCTCACCGTTCCATAGGGGATCACCAGCGCCCCCGGCGATATCCAGGCCGTGCGCAGCAGCGGCTCGGGCTCGCTCAAACGGCTGGCCTCGACCACCACATCGGCGCC